>Ga0105104_10001791_pt1 | contig 16007 bp, 12 predicted proteins | sample PPLLaktember2015_3_FD_87034 | JGI IMG/M metagenome (GOLD analysis project Ga0105104, IMG submission 87034) | Freshwater sediment microbial communities from Prairie Pothole Lake near Jamestown, North Dakota, USA - PPLs Lake P7 Core (6) Depth... | ecosystem: Environmental > Aquatic > Freshwater >... | reverse complement strand
TTCGGGTGGCGGCAACCGGTCCGATCAGTTTGCCCGCCATGGCCGTGACGTCCGGCTTTGCCTCGGACGACGAAGTCATCGAGGGCGAGCGCCCCACGACTTTGCCTATAGGACTGTTGGTGACGATTGCCGTTTGAACGGCTGTCGAATTTTGCCGCTTTGCATCAGATGTTTTAGCCAGTTCGGGGCGCGCGGTGTAAGTCGCATAAACCCCCAGCGTCAGAGACGCCACCAATGCAAATGTCAAACACAAAATCCAAATCGTTCGACTCTTCATGATTTACTCTCCTCTGTGTATCATTCGGATGTCTGGACAAGTCTCGAATACCCGATTAAAACAATATATGTCCTGCACTATCAGAGGTCAAGACATGTTCACGTAAAACTCATTATATTCTATACCGATAGGTTCACATTCAGATGCTTCTATTTAATTGATATTACTATACATGTAATCAACTGGGTCTTTAAACATGTTTGCCCATTGGCAAAATAGAGGATATGTCCATTCTTATATCAGCAAATTCCTCGCCGATTTTCGGTCAGTTGCATAAATTTCTGCTTATTATTAGGAACCCGCCATGTTTCCCGAAAGTTCAATGTAAGCATCAGCAAGTTTTAAGCTTAATGGAGGTTGACGTGTTCAAAGGACTGTGGATAGGTCTTACGTTGATTCTGGCCTTGAGTTACACTTATGCCGCAGAAAGCAGTGACCGTGACGAATTTGGGGTAGGTCTGGTTTTGGGCGAACCGTCCGGGCTCAATGCTCAATTTTTCTGGAGTTCTAAAACATCCATTGACGTTACGGCCGCATGGTCGTGGAACGATTGGTTCACAACCGCCGCTGATTTTCAGGTCTACAATTATCTCGCCGATGCCCCCCGCGAATGGAAATGGTATTATGGTTTAGGCGGCTATCTCACTCTCCCCGAGAACGAAGACGGCACATTGGGTGTGAGAGTGCCCCTTGGAATTAAATATCATTTTCCGCATTCCTACATTGACGTTTGGGCCGAAGTGGATCCCGCGCTGCAATTGGCTCCGGATACGGAAGCGGAGTTTCAGGGCGGTTTAGGACTTACTTTCTGGCTCTGGTAATCACTCACTGAAAATATGTATTAGCCCTGCCTTCGCTTGGCGAAAGAGGAGGAGATCGCCATGACTTCCCATGAGAAGTTTCTTGCCGCTTGCAGCCAATGGGAACAAGATTTTCAAACGGGCGGCCGCACTAAGCAAAGCGGCAAGTTCGTCACCACGTCCAGTCTTGAAGTTCCGCCCCTCTGCTGGCCGGAAGATCAAGCATGCACGGATGCGTACGTGGAAAAACTCGGTTTTCCCGGGCAGTATCCCTATACGCGCGGGATTCACTCTTCCATGTATCGCGGAAAACCGTGGACGATGCGGCAATTCTCCGGATTCGCCGGACCCGAAGAAACCAATGCCCGCTATCGCTATATTATCGAGCAGGGCGGGGAGGGATTGTCCGTAGCCTTTGATCTGCCCACTTTAATGGGCCGCGATCCCGATGATCCGTGGTCGGCGGGAGAAGTCGGCAAGTGCGGAGTCTCCATCGCTTCGCTGCAGGATATGGAGATTCTGTTTAAAGATATTCCACTGGGCAAGATTACCACTTCGATGACCATCAATGCTCCGGCGGCGATTATCTGGGCGATGTTCATCGCGGCGGCGGAAAAACAAGGATGGAAACGTGCGGATCTGGGCGGCACGATTCAGAACGATATTCTGAAGGAATACATCGCCCAGAAGGAATTCATTTATCCGCCCCGGCCTTCGGTGAAACTCGTGGTGGATACCATCGAATTCGCCGCGCGGGAAATGCCGCGTTGGCATCCCGTGTCCATCAGCGGCTATCATATTCGCGAAGCGGGATCCACGGCGGTTCAGGAATTGGCTTTCACGTTGGCTGATGGTTTTGCCTATGTGGAAGCGTGTCTGAAGCGTGGATTGAAGGTGGATGAATTCGCGCCGCGACTCTCTTTCTTCTTCAATTCGCATCTTGATTTTTTCGAGGAGATCGGAAAATTTCGCGCCGCTCGCCGAATCTGGTCGCGGCATATGAAGGAAAAATACAGCGCGCAGGACGAGCGATCCATGCAGTGCCGTTTCCATTCGCAGACAGCCGGATGCAGTCTGACTGCGCAGCAGCCGGAAGTGAACCTGATTCGCACCGCCACTGAGGCTCTGGCAGCCGTACTCGGCGGAACACAAAGCCTCCATACGAACTCGATTGATGAAACCCTGGCCTTACCGAGCGAAAAGGCGGTTACTCTGGCTATGCGCACGCAGCAAGTATTGCGGCATGAAGTTATGGCCGGTGCACCCATTGATCCGTTGGGCGGCAGCTACTATGTGGAGTGGATGACGGATAAAATGGAAGAAGGAGCCGAAAACTATTTCTCCCGCATCGAAGCGATGGGCGGCGTCATCCCGGCGATTGAGAGCGGCTACTTTCAAAGGGAGATCGCTCGCGCCGCGTCCATCTATCAGCAGGAGATTGATTCGGGTAATCGCATCATCGTCGGCGTCAACAAGTATCAGATCGAAAACGAACAAATCGAGATTCCGATTCTGAAGATCGAAGCGGCGAATATACAGCGGCAGCAGTCTGAGAAATTGAACGATCTTCGCCGACAGCGTGATGCGCAGCGCGTGCAGGAGTGTCTGGATCAGATCAAATCGGCCGCCGAGCGGGAGGAGAACGTCATGCCTCATCTGATTGCGGCGGCGCATGCCTATTGCACCTTGGGCGAGATGGTCAATGTGCTCCGCGAAGTCTACTCGGATTACGAGGAACCAGTGACCTTCTGAGACAATCCTACTCACTGATATTTTGGGCGGCCATCCGGTCGCCTTAACTTTATTCAGACGATGCGTCTAATATTCCGATAAATTTACTTGACATTTTTACGGAAATCATATAAATTCAATAACAAAACTTTTGCGCCCATAGCTCAACGGGATAGAGCATCAGCCTTCTAAGCTGAGGGTTCCGCGTTCGAGTCGCGGTGGGCGCACACTGTAAAACCAAGCATTTACGCTTGGTTTTCTGCTCATTTTTATGTAATAAGGCCCTGATTGCGAAGTGGTCTTGCTTTTGGGCCGTAGCAGGCGTAAATTCCCATAGACCCAATTCATTCATTTGGTATCGTACGTGGATGTCTCTCGGCGCGAGTTTTTCAAAACGGCAGGAAAATTCGGATTAGTTTTTGGCGAGGCTTGTGCGGCATTGTCCAGTCCGGCGTGGCTGCAGGCATTGGGCAATGCCAGTGCCGATCTATACGCCGCCTCAAAGATTGAAGAACTCGCCCGCACCGCTCCCCGCGCCCGCTACTGGATCTCTACGGATTCAGACGGTAATCGCTGCGCAGTGTGTCATATGGGCGGGCTTTCCTCAAGCCCCGGTCATCAACATGCCGAAACCTTTGTCAAATGCTTGTTATGCGCACAAGGCTGTGTGTTGCGAAACCGGGAACGCGGAAAATGTTCGGCGCGCATGAACGTGAATGGTGAAATGCGCAGCCTTGTGTATGGGCGGCCGATGACCATCCACACGGATCCCATCGAGAAAAAGCCGTTCTACCATTTCCTGCCGGGATCGGCCGCCTTCTCACTGGCCACTTCGGGTTGTCCGCTGCATTGCCGCTTTTGTCAGAACTGGCAAATTTCACAAGCAAAGCCGGAAGACTATGATGTGCAAGATGTGCCTCCTTCGGAAATCGTGAACGCCGCCGCAAATCAGAAAGCTCCCATTATTGCATTTACCTATAATGAACCGACCGTATTCTGTGAATATCTGCTTGACATCGCAGTCGCGGCGCGCGCTCAAAACATGCGCAGTGTCCTCGTCAGTTGCGGTTTCATGAATGAAGAACCGTTGGCGGATATGTGTGCCGTACTCGATGCGATTAAGATTGACTTGAAAGGCTACAGCGACGATTTCTATCGGAAAGTCTGTTCCGCCGAATTGAACCCGGTGCTGCGCAGCATCCAACAGGTCGCGCGCAGCGGGACGCATCTGGAAATTGTCAATCTGGTCGTCCCAACGTTGAATGATTCGGATTCCATGTTAAACGGATTATGCGATTGGCTGGCGGGAGAAGTCGGACCCGATGTTCCGGTGCATTTCACGCGCTTTCATCCCGATTTCCAATTGCTGAATTTGTCTCCCACGCCCATCGAAACGTTGGAACGCGCGCGCGAACTGGCCATATCCAAGGGAATCCGCTATGCCTATGTGGGCAATGTTCCGGGACATGAGGGCAATCACACCTACTGTCCGGGCTGCGGACGGATCGTAATTCACCGCAATGGTTTTTTTGTTTCCGAATTCCATATTCAAAACGGCGCGTGCGAATACTGCGGACAAACGATTGCCGGAGTATGGTCATAACTGATGATCACTGAGTCATGCCGAAAGGCGGACTATACTATGCGAAGAATTCTCACACTGGTAGGACTGATTATGTTAGCCTACGGTTGCAGTGCAGGCGGCAGAGGCAATGTCCGGTTGCCCGTCGTTGCCGGCAAGTTCTATTCCGATGATCCGGCTCGTTTGCGGCTGGCAATCACCCGCTTCATGGATGATGCCGTTAAGACGACTATCGGAAAACCCATCGCGATTGTCGTACCCCATGCCGGTTATGTTTATAGCGGTCAGATCATGGCCGACGGCTATAAGCAGGCGGCTGGGCACAACTATGATGTGGTGGTTATTCTCGGGACGAATCATACGACTCCCGATTTGCGCAGCGTGTCCGTCTATGAAAAAGGCGCTTTTCAAACGCCCTTAGGTCTTGCAGAGGTAGATGAAGATATCACTGCAAAACTATTGTCGAAGGACTCGTTGTTTACGGTCCGGCCCGATGCACATTCCCGCGAACACTCCGTAGAAGTGCAGGTTCCGTTCATTCAGTACCTGTTTCCCAGGGCGCGTATTGTGCCGCTGGTTGTCGGTAGATCCGACCTTGCTACATGCGAAATTCTCGGAAAGACCCTGGCCGGAGTCTTGAAAGAAAAAAACGCTTTGATCGTCGCCAGTTCCGATCTTTCGCACTATCCTGAGTATGACGATGCGGAGTTCGTAGATCATGCCACCTTGGAAGCGGCCGCGAGTATGAATCCGGAATTGCTGGCTATGACCGTTCGTCGCCAAATGTCAGAATCCACTCCCGGTCTTTCCACATGCGCTTGCGGAGAAGGTCCGATTCTCACAGCCATGATCGCGGCGAACGAACTCGGAGCCGGGCATGGAGTCGTTGTGAGCTATGCGAATTCCGGTGATGCGCCGGTAGGTGAATATGATCGTGTTGTCGGCTATGGCGCCGTAGTTTATGCCCAAGGTTCCGTATCACCCGCGGACATTGCGGCGCTTCGTTCGTCCGCGGAAACTGTAACTACCGACGGTGGTGCAGCGTCAATCAATTCTGTTGACCGTAAAAAACTGCTGGATCTTGCGCGGAAAACCATCGAATGGTATCTGACCAGCGATGTCACACCGCTCCCGCGCGACTTCGATCCGTCGGCTCGCGTTAAGCAGGGTGCGTTTGTTACATTAAAGGAGCACGGCCAGCTTCGCGGCTGCATCGGCCACATGGCGGAAGATATGCCGCTCTGCCGCACGGTAGGAGGGATGGCTTTGGCGGCGGCTTTTGAGGATCACCGCTTCAGCCCGGTTACGGCCAGTGAAGTGAATGATCTTGAAATCGAAATTTCCGCGCTCACACCGTTCACTAAAATTCCCGGGCCAGATCAGATTGTATTGGGGCGGGACGGTGTGGTGATTCGGAAGGACGGTCGCTCGGCGGTTTTTCTGCCGCAAGTGGCCACGGAGCAGGGATGGACGAGAGATGAGATGCTGGATCACTTGTGCCGCAAGGCGGGTTTGCCGGAAGGAAGTTGGAGAAAGAACGCGGATCTGTTCACGTTTGAAGCGATTGTGTTCTCTGAATCGAAACACGAATGAAGTAAATTATTATCGTGTAAAATCATGCCGCGGCGGAGTGATATCGGCGCGGCATATTTTTCATGGAGTAGAACCGGATTCTGATGCGTTACGGTCTTTTTGTCATCGGATGGATTTCGATTCTCGGTCAGGTCGTGATGCTTCGCGAATTGGCTGTGGCGCTCTATGGTGTCGAACTGGTTTATTTGCTTGCCATCGGTTTCTGGCTGCTGGGAACGGCTGCGGGTGCATTATTCTGTCGTCAAAGTGAAAAGCCACAGTCAAACGGCGTTCAGTGGCTGCTGGTTCTGTTTGCTCTCCTTCTACTTTTAGAGATGGCTTTTACGCGTGGAATGCGCGTACTGTTCGGCGGCGTTTTCGGAGCTTACTTGCCCTTTCCTGCACAACTTGCGGGGATTCTCATCGCCATTCTTCCGCTGTCCGTACTGTCGGGTCTGCTTTTCCGCTGGTCGGCTGTAGCGTATCTGAATGATAACAAACGGACTCTTGCAGGAGCCTATGCCATCGAGAGTCTGGGCGGTGTGCTCGGCGGGTTGTCCTCCACGACCTTTCTGCAATTCGGTTTTTCGAATCTGCTCATCGCCTTGATCTGCTCCATAATCGCCGCGGCATCCGCGTTTTGGCTGTCGCTCGCGCAAGGGGAGATGAAAAAAGTCTTCGGCGTTTTCAACGTCATGGCCGTTGCCGCCGTTATCTTAGCTTTTTGGCATGCCTACCCCTTGGATCGGATGTCGAGTCTCTGGCATCACCCGCACCTGCTCGAATCCACGGATACTCCCTATGGCCGGATTACCGTCGAGTTCCGCAAAGGCCAGATTTCCGTTTTCGAAAACGATGCGCTGAGTTTCGAGTCGCAGGGAGTATCTTCCGAAGAACTGACTCATTTCGCCGCCTTGTGGCATCCGCGACCGGAGCATGTTCTAATCATGGGCGGCGGCTGCGAAGGAATTGTCCGCGATCTGCTTCAGCACCATCCTGTGCGCGTGGACTACGTGGATCTCAGTGATGTTCTCATGAAAACGGTTCTTCCGATCTTACCGCCGGATATCCAAAAATCCCTGAAAGATCCGCGCGTCCATATTCATTTCGGGGATCCTCGTTCCCGGCTTCGCGGTTTGGAGCGCTACGATGTCATTATCGTGGGAATGCCCGAACCGACTTCCGGACAAAGCAACCGCTTTTACACTCGCGAATTTTTCGATCTGGCCAAGCGGCATTTGCATCAAAATGGAATCCTTGCTCTACGGCTTCGTTCCGTGGAAAATATCTGGCCTGAGGCTATTGCCCTTCGCAATGCGGGAGTCGTTCAAGCGCTGAGTCGAGTTTTCGACGATGTATTGGTGCTGCCCGGAACAACGAATGTTATTCTTGCGTCCGCAGAGAACCTTCCAAGAAACCCTGATGTGCTCATCAGCCGGCACGAATCCCGAAGTATTCAGGCAAAACTGGTCATCCCGCCTTATGTCCGCTATGTGTTGACTAATGATCGCTTGCAGGAAATCTCCGCGCGACTGGCGCAAACGGCAGCTCCCGTCAACAGTGATGAACGTCCGGTCTGCTACTATTATGCAGGTTCGATTTGGTTGTCGAAATTATTCCCGAACCTGATTAAATATGCGCGCCCCGCATCGGCCGCAAAATCTTTCGAATGGGTGGCCGGAATCTTCACAGTTTGTTTTGTGGTTTTATTATTGATGATCCTGCTGTTCCGATCAAGTGTCGTAACCACTCTCATTGCGGGGATCGCCGGTTTTTACGGCATGCTTCTCGAAATGATTTTGCTGCTCCGTTTCCAGTCGGCCAACGGCGTGTTGTATCGCGACATTGGTCTTCTTCTAACGCTATTCATGCTGGGACTCGCATGGGGCGCTGCATGGATGAATCGGAAGCGCAATGCCGCTCTACGAACTTATGGCATAGGAATACTGAGTGGCGCATGCCTGATCGGTGTGATCGTCGCACTGCCGACTTTCCTTTTCAACACGGCCTCTCCGGTTTGGATCGGCATCCTTCTTATCGCCGCAGGCTTTTTCGTTTCCGCCGCCTTTGCCTGGACGGCATTAGTTCGTGCCCATTCTCAAAAAAATAACATTGCACCGCTCTATGCCGCCGATCTCATTGGCGGATGTTTCGGATCCTGGCTGGGCAGTCTGTGGTTTATGCCCCTGTACGGCTTAACAGCAACCGCCGCGATTGCAGCCGTTTCGATGGGTTTGGCTTTTTTTGCTGTTTTAAGAATTGCCCGTTAGTCCGAAGTCCCAAACAATAAGAACCCGCTCCGGTAACCGGGCGGGTTCTTTAAAAGGGCAATATAAATCGCAATCCCATACATAATAATAGGATATGCGATAAATTGGTGCTGGAGGCGGGACTCGAACCCGCACGTCCTTGCGGACACTAGGTCCTGAACCTAGCGAGTCTACCAATTCCACCACTCCAGCGAATCGGACCTGTAATTTACTTATTCTCAGAGTTTTTGTCAAGCGTAAAATGCGGTAAGGCCTTGCATTTCCAGTAAATTCTTCTTAATTTTTAAATTCATGCAAGAAAAAGGCCCCTCCAAAGTTGTCGCCAAGAACCGCAAGGCTTGGCACGAATACCATCTCCTCCAACGCTACGAAGCCGGAATCTCCCTTCTCGGTACCGAAGTCAAGTCCGTTCGGGCCGGACATGTGGGTCTACAGGATGCTTACGCAGCCTTTGAAGGAAATGAACTGTATTTGTACAACGTGACGATCGGGGCTTACCGGGATCGCGGCTACGCTGAACACGAAGAGCGTCGTCGCCGCAAGCTTTTACTGCATCGTGATGAACTCCGCAAATTGGCCCGTCTGGTTGAGGAAAAAGGCAATACGCTGATTCCCCTGCAGCTCTATTTTTCAGGAGCGCATTTAAAAGCGGAAATCGCGGTCGCCCGCGGCAAAAAGGAATACGATAAGCGGCGGCAGAAAGAAGAAGCGCGCGTCGCCCGTGAAGTGGATCGCGAGTTGAAGCAACGTTTGAAACGAGGTTAACCGGTTTGAAATTTCCTCCTGTCAAAGAGCAACTGGATATTCTGCTGCGCGGAGTCGAAGAAACCATCTCCGTGGAAGATCTCGAACGCAAGTTGGAGCGCTCATTTCGTAAGGGTACCCCACTAATCGTTAAGGAAGGCTTCGATCCCACCGCACCTGATCTGCACATTGGCCATACGGTCTCGATTCGCAAACTAAAACAGTTTCAGGATCTCGGCCATCAGGTTGTTTTTCTCATCGGTGATTTTACCGGGCGGGTTGGCGATCCGTCCGGGCGCTCCAAAACACGTCCCCCGATGACCGGCGAAGATATTGTGCGCAACGCGCAGACCTACAAGGAACAGGTTTTCAAGATTCTTGATGCGAACAAGACGCAAGTTCGGTTCAACTCCGAATGGCTGGGCGCGCTTTCCCCGTATGATTTTCTGCGGCTGACCTCGCATTACACCGTCGCGCGCATGTTGGAACGCGACGATTTCGAGAAGCGTTTCAAATCCAATCAGCCTATCGCTATTCTCGAATTCCTCTATCCTTTGCTTCAGGCCTATGACTCCGTGGCATTGAAATCGGACGTCGAATTGGGCGGCACCGATCAGAAATTCAATCTGCTTTTGGGTCGTACTCTGCAGGAGCATTTTGGCGTGGAACCACAGGTATGCCTGATGCTTCCGCTGCTGCCCGGTACCGACGGCGTGGACAAGATGTCCAAGTCTCTCGGCAACTATATCGGAATTCACGAATCGCCTCAGGATATTTACGGCAAGACGCTTTCCATTCCCGATGAAATGATCGTCTTCTATTTCGTTTTAGCCACCGATGTGCCCCAGAACGAGATTAAGCAAATTGCCGATGATTTGAAAAACGGCCGCGTCAATCCGCGCGATCCGAAACGGCGTCTGGCCCGCGAACTCGTGACATTATATCACTCGCGTGAAGCGGCGGAGTCCGCCGAAGCGGAGTTTGACCGCATCTTCTCCAAGAAGGAAGTGCCGGATGAGATTCCAGAGTATACAGTCGCCGCAAGTGGCGAAATTCCTGTCGCGCGCTTGATCGTGGATTCCGGCGGGGCCAAGACCAACTCTGAAGCTCGCCGTCTGATCGAAGGCGGCGGCGTACAGTTGGACGGCGGCAAAATAAGCGATCCCATGCAGCGCATCACTATAGACAAACCGATGCTGCTTAAAGTGGGTAAGAGATTCTTTGTGAAGCTGATTCCCGCGGCTTGACTAAAAAATAATTGACGCGATGTGTACTATCGTTTGTCGGTACTCGCATTAGTAAGGAACTACCCATGAAGCGAAATTCGGTACCTTTTCTGACTGTTTTTACTCTGATGCTTATTTCGCTCTCCGTTTTCCCCGGCTGTAAGAGTTCGGCAAATCCTTCCGAAACACACGACGTGCTCGGAACCACAGTGACCGTAACCGTGTACGATCCGGGTGCGCAAAGGGGCGATCTGATCAAGGTTTTTCATGATGTATTTCAGCTTATGCAGGATTTCGACAAGAAAACGCTGATTCCCGGTCCGGATAATCAAGTCACTAAAATTTCCTCGGGAGCCGGTTCGCAATCCATTGGTACGGATGGTGTTGTCTTCGATATGCTCATGAAAGCGATGCAGATGTACGATGCGAGTGGACAGGTTTTTGATATTCGTTACGGGCCGATGCTCGATCTCTGGAATTTCGGCCGCAACCCGCGTGTTCCGTCACCGGCGGAGCTGGATAGTGCTAAAAAGTTGGTGGCAGAAGGCGGCATGTTTGTCGCCGGTAATTCCATCTTACTGGGTAAAAAAGCTATGCGCTTCGACGTGCGCGAAATTGCGGTGGGCTACGCCTTCGATCTTGCCGCCGCGAAATTGGCCGAGCACGGAATTCGCACGGCAATGATTTCTTCGCCTCGCGTCTGCCGTACTATGGGTGACCCGCCGGATCCGCAGGGATTCCCCATATCGTTATTCAATCCTCTTGATAAAAAGCCGTCTTGGGCGGTTGTTCACGTTCCCGTAGGCGGAACCGCGTATACGTCTGCGGCGATAGACCGTTTTCAAAACGCGAATAAATATTATCACAGCATTCTCGATCCGCGCACCGGCATGTCCGCGGATCGCTGTGCCGGGGCTGTCGTGCAGGCTCCCGATGCGATCACCGCTCAAGCTTTGGCTTACGCCGTTTTTGTTTTCGGCGGCACGGATAGTCTGGCGAAAGAAGGCAAATCCGCCGCCGGCGGAATGATTATTGTCAAGGATCAAAACGGTCAGTTCGCAATCACCGCGAGTGGTTCACTCCAAAACCGCTTTGAAATCTCCAAATAATACGATGGTCGAACGGGATAAAGAGCGGATCCTTGTGATCCGCTTCTCTTCTCTGGGCGATATCCTTTTAACGGCTCCGGCTTTGCGCGCTCTGCGGACGCGCTTTCCCGAAAGTCATATTGATTTTTTAGTCTCAACAGGTTTCGCCGATGCTGCGCGGCTCCTCTCCGGGGCTGATCGCGTCCTGACATTCGATAAACGCAGCGGCTTTCGCGGACTCTGTGCACTTCGATCCCAATTATCACGGCGCTACGCCATCATAGTGGATATCCAGAACAACACGCGCAGCGTTTTTCTAAGAAGCTCTACTTTCCCGGTTTTCTGCGTGAAAGCCAAAAGATATCGGCTGCGGCGTTGGCTGTTCATTCATTGGAAATGGAATCTCTACCATCAGCCGCGATCCGTCGCATTGCGCTATCTCGATGCCGCGGCTTTTTTGGGAGCGGTGGATGACGGTCATGGATTACTCTTAGCTGTTCCACCGCCGGAGCGCGTGTGGGCTGAAAATTTTTCCCCCTGTGAGCCGACAGTCGTTCTTTGCCCCGGCTCGCGTCACTTCACGAAACGCTGGCCGGTGGAATACTGGATTGAACTCGGCCAACGGTTCCATGAAAACGGAAATCGTGTATTGTTGGTGGGCGCCGCCGATGAGTGCGATCTGCTCCGCTCGATATCCGCGGGCATTGAAGAATCCGCATTTATTTGTGACCGCACAATTCCCGAAGTCGCCGCATTGCTGGAAAGAGCTGCCGTGGTTGTCAGTAACGATTCCGGCCTGATGCATCTTGCGGCGGGAGTCGGCACGCCGCTGGTTGCGCTTTTCGGTCCGACGATTGAACAGTTCGGATTCTATCCGTTTCGTTCAACTGCTGAAGTGATGGAACAAACCTTGTGCTGCCGTCCGTGCAGCGCTATGGGAAGCTCGCAGTGTCCCAAGAGTCATTTTCGCTGCATGAAGGATACGAAGCCCGCAATGGTCTATCTGGCGGCGCAACGCGTAATGAAAACAATCCCGGAATAATTTTGTGAATAACCGGTTTCATCGCTATTGCTATAACGGCCTTGCTCTGCCGCTGCTTTCCGTCGGCGCACGTCTACTCTCGCTTGGAAATGCCAAAGTGAAAGCCGGTTGGGAAGGCCGTCGTGGTTTACCGGAGCGAGTGGCGGCTTTCCGGAAGGGTATAGGCAATAAGCCGGTTCTCCTCTTCCATTGTGCGTCGGCGGGCGAACTGGAAGCGCTGAAACCTATTTCACTCGAATTCGACAGATCGAAAATCGCTCTTGCCGTAAGCCATTTTTCCCCATCGGCAAAAACCGCGCTGCAAAATTGCTCGGAATTCGATTTTTCCGATTACAGTCCAATGGACTTCCAAAAAGATGTGCGGGCTTATTTGGATGCGCTCCGTCCATCGGTAATTGCGATCACCAAACACGATGTATGGCCTAATCTGGTTTGGGAAGCGCACCGTCGCAGTATTCCCGTGTTTCTAATCAACGGGAATTTTCATGCGCGTTCATTAAAGCTGCTTCCCGGATTGCGTCACTTTCATTCCGCGGTCTACTCGGAATTGTCCGGCATTTTCGCGGTATCGGAGGAGGATGCGAACCGCGCGCGGCGGATTGTCGGCAATCGAGCACCGGTATTGGTGCTTGGTGATTCCCGCTTTGATCGCGTTCTGAGGCGAATGGCACAACAGAATGGTCTGTCCGATTATCTAAAAAACTGGTGCGCAGGACGCAGAGTTATCGTTGCCGGAAGCACGCATGAGGATGATGAAGAGCTTATTTTACCCGTTCTTGCTCGCCTTTCCTCCCGGATTCCCGACGTGCTTGCCGTTGTTGTGCCGCATGATCCGTCACCGAAGGCAAAGTTGCGGATCATACGCAGGAGTCATGAATGCGGTCTCTCTATAGTGGATTTAGACGATAACCCGGAACCCGGTACGCAGGGCGCGTTATTAATCAATCGTACGGGCATGCTCGCGGACTTATATCGGATCGGTCAAATCGCGTACATCGGAGGCGGTTTCGGCAAAGGAGTGCATAGCGTTCTCGAACCGATGGCGTGCGGCTTGCCTGTTCTCTGCGGTCCGCGTATCCATGTGTCTTACGAGGCGCGTGAAGCATCCGGCGAAGGCATTGTAAAACTTGTGCGAAATCGCAAGGAAACTGAAAGATTGGTCCTGACGTGGCTTACGGATAGTTTCGTGTTGAAGGAACTTCGCAATAAGGCTTCGGATTATGTACGAAAACGCGGTGGTGTATCAAGCAAAATCGCCGCGCTTCTGATGGAGGCACTGCGTGGCTGAGCTTCGCGTAAATGACGTGACTTTCGGTTATCCCGGTGCCTCGCCGCTGCTGCGGCGAATTTCTTTTCATATAACCACGGGCGAAACGGTTGCTTTGGTAGGCGAAAATGCTTGCGGCAAGACTACATTGCTGCGCATCATGGCGGGCTTGTTGTCTCCGACTGAAGGGCAAGTCACTCTGGATGGAAGACCCGGTCATGAGTTTTCTTCACGGGTTGCGTTGCTTTTTCAGAATCCCGATCATCAGATGATTGCCGCTACGGTGGAAGAAGAGATTGCTTTAGGTATGGAACTTCGCGGCGTTGACCCGAAAAGAATGCGTCAGGTGGTAGATGCATTTCTTGTGCGATTTCAACTCAAGGATTTAAAACATCGTTCGCCGGAGACCCTTTCCGGAGGGCAAAAGCAGCGTGTGGCTCTTGCCGCTGTGATGGCGCTGAAACCTGAGTTTTTATTGCTCGACGAGCCGGACTCTTTTTTGGATGGACCATCACGGCGCGAATTTCGCGATGCCGTGGATATTGTCCGCTCCGAAACAGGAATCTTGTGGGTATCGCCCGACCCCCGGAAAATGCCCGCCGCCCATCGTTTTCTGTTTTTGGATAACCACGTTCTCGTCGAATGTACCGCCGATGAACTCCGGCAGCGCGCTGCCCGCGATATATACGCCACAGTCTGATGCGACTCCTCGCGGATAATCTGTACTACGAGTGGCCGCAGCGTGACGGGAATGTGCAGGCTGTAGCCGGATTCACCGCCGTTTTCGATTCGGGTATGCCCCAAATTCTCTGTGGTCCGTCCGGTTCGGGAAAATCTACGGCAGGTCTGTTGCTCGCCGGACTCATCGAGCCGGTTTCCGGTTCTGTCCGCTTGAACGATGATACGCCGTCTGTTTTTTCTTCACGGGCGGCGTTTGTGTTTCAGTTCCCGGAAAATATTTTCTTCGAGGATTCCGTCGTGGAGGAATTGAATAAAATCGCAGGTGCCAATAGGGCAGGGGTAGTTCGCTATTTGACATCGTTGGGAATTTCTTTCGAAAATATTGCCTCGCTTCACCCGTTTCATCTGTCGGCGGGATACGGCCGCATGGTGGCGATAGCGCTTCAGATGGCGCGCGAGCCATCGCTGCTCATTCTTGATGAACCGACTATCGGTCTGGATTGGAGATTTCACAACCGCATGTGCAAGGTGTTGAAAGAGTGGAGCAATGACGCGCGAATTCTCATCGTCATCACACATGATCTGGATCTCATGCGCGCGTTGGACGGAAATGCGTGTGTACTTGCCGGGGGAAGGCAGTCATGGAAAGGCCCCACGCAAGCGCTTTTAAACGATAAGCAATTATTGGATCAATACGGTTTACTGCCTTAAACGGCGCCGAAAAAAAAAGCCCGAGGATAATCACCCGCGGGCTTTTCTTTTTCCATTCACACGACTCAAGCTGTGCGCGTTTTAGATGCCGCCCACAGAGAATAGGTAAGAGCGGCATAGAGAACCAACGTGACGGCAATCTCCCATCCGCCCAAAATTCCGGCGGCGAAATCGTAAGCCACTTTCAGACTTGCCAGCACGGCAAAGCCGATTCCCACTAAAGCCTCTCCCGCAATCAGTCCGGAACTGTACAGCACGCCGGGATCTTCGCCGCTTTCTTCCGCATTGATTCCGGCTCGCGCCCACCGCACCAAACCTCCGACCATCACGCCCACCGCTAAGCCGACAGGTAAATACAAACCGACGGCAAACGCCAGCGACGAAGCGCCGAAGCATTCTACGATTAATGCCAGAAACATTCCGAGAAATATCAAATCCCACGGTAATTTTCCGTGCATCACGCCGTCAATTATGATGGACATTAAGTTGGCTTGCGGTGCATATAACGGGTTGGGGTGTGATGCGTCCGCCACAAATCCGTACGTGTCTCCCAAAAGGTAAACGATGCTTCCGATCACGGATGTTCCCGCTACAATTCCGATAAACATGCCCAGCTGCTGCTTCCACGGTGTGGCTCCAAGAAGAAATCCCGTTTTCAAATCCTGCGAAATATCTCCGGCCGTGCACACGGCGATGCAGACCACCGCGCCCACGAATAGCGCGGCCACCATGCCTCCGGTTCCCGTGTATCCCATGTGAAGAAACAGAACCGTTGTTCCCAGCAGCGCGGCAATTGTCATTCCCGATACGGGGCTGGAAGAAGAGCCAACCAGTCCCACAATGCGTGACGATACGGTGACGAAAATAAAACCGAAAACCATCACCATCAAAATCACCCACGGATTATCCGGAGCCAGCGTCCAGCTCAATAGTCCAATGACTAATGAGCCTCCCCAAACAAGCCAGGCGGGAAGATCCGTATCCGTGCGCAGCGGCTGTGGCTTTGCCGTTGTGCG
>Ga0105104_10001789_pt1 | contig 16011 bp, 12 predicted proteins | sample PPLLaktember2015_3_FD_87034 | JGI IMG/M metagenome (GOLD analysis project Ga0105104, IMG submission 87034) | Freshwater sediment microbial communities from Prairie Pothole Lake near Jamestown, North Dakota, USA - PPLs Lake P7 Core (6) Depth... | ecosystem: Environmental > Aquatic > Freshwater >... | reverse complement strand
GCGAATTCGAGGATGTATCTTCTGTTTTTCAGGCCCGTCAATTCATCTTCTGTCGCGAGTTTTTCGAGATGACGAATCTTTTCCTCAATCGCGGTATCGACGACGGCAGCGCCTGGTTCGACGGCGGGGGCGGTCAGCCGGCGGATGGCCAGGCCGAGTTTATCGATTTGAATGGGGCATATCGCGTAGTCGTCAGCCAGGGCGTCGCCATTAGTAAATTGCCTTGCCAGCGGCTCCTCGAACATTTGCGCAAGAAGCAGGATTTTGGCGCCGGTGTTTTTTCTCAAAGAAGCAAGGCCTTCTCGTAACTCTGAGGAGGCGCTTTTCATAACAACCAGAATCGTAGTAAACGGGTTGTTCCCCGCCGACTCGATTCCCTCCCGCATATCCGCACAGACGCTTATCGGAAGGGCGCCCGGCATTTGCGCAGAAGCTATTGCCCCCGCGGCGTCGCCTATCAGCAGGATACCCTGAGCGTCTTTCCCGATTATAGAATCGCTATCAATCATAATCACCCGTTGCTCCTCTTTGTATTATAACAAAATAGGCCTGAAAATCAAAGACCGCCTCAGGGATTAAATCGGCTCAGGATTTAGAATTAATCCAACGCGGGCAAACTTTCGAGGTTCTTTTTGACCTGTTCGGCGTAAAAGCTGGCGGGATATATATTGAGAAAAACGTTCAGCGTGTTTCGGGCCTCCGCCAGATAGCGTTTTTTCATCTCGGCGTTCGAATCCTCCTGCTGGCGCCAGAAATGAATCTTCAATAGCGCCAGTTCATATAACGCCTGGCAGCCCGCGTCGGTGTTTACGTAAAGCTTTTGAATCTGGGTCAGCCGTTCCGCCCGAAGCTGTTCGTCCGGTATGAGTTTGACCTGGGCAAGCAGCACGTTATCCCGCAGGGGGTCGTTTTTACTCATTTCGCTCAGCAATTTCTCTAATTGACCTGCGTAGCCGGGGCTGTGAGGATTGAGCATAACGAAACTTGCCAGCCGCATCGCGGATTCCGCTTTGCCTGTCCGGTTCTCAGGCCCGATTAGCATCGACAACTGGTTCAGTTTCATTTGCAGCTCCGTCAGTTTGGAAGCCGTCATAACCGAATCAGGCGGCGGGCCAAAAAGCGCAAACATCGATTCTTCCGCGGGCTTGTCTTTGGTGATGCGCTTCAGCCGCTCATCTAACAGCGTCTGGGCGTCGGCGATAAGGGCCTGCGCCTGCTCGAATTTCGCCTGGCTTGCCCAGTGCATCGTTACACGCCAGCGTGCCTCCAGCGATTCGGGGCTGTCGCCGAACTGGGTGTATAGCAGAAACCAAACCTCCCTCGTCCTGCTGAAGGGGTAATCGCTGTAAAAATGAAGCGTGTCTTTCTCGTCGAGGACCCGGTAATCGGGGCTGAATTCCATCAGCAGCGCCTTGTTATACAGGGCGATGGGCATTCGTTTGCTTTTTGACCTGCCGGTTATGAATTGCTCGTATTGTTCGAGAAGCCACTGTCTTTTTTCCTGGTATCTCAATCGCTGCGGCACGACAAACCACGTAGGCCAGCGGTCATTGGCAAGCTGTGTCTGAATCTCTTCCTTCAGCTCCTTGCGCAGCGCTATCGGCTCGGTCGGATAGAAAAACCCGCCCAGATACTTGCTGACTATGGGGTCTTTTATGGCCAAATCTAAGGTCTTGGCGATACTGTGGTCCTGAAATTCCGCGACCTGTTCGGGATTATTGCGAGCGATATAAAGCTGGTAATCCAGCTCGTCAAAACCAATCAGGGAACTAAATACCAGCCAGGCAAGGCCGAATACAATTGTGGTTGATAGCCAAATCAGTCCGGGCCTGTATCTTGTGAAATGCCCGATTCCCAGCACCACACCCGCCAGTCCAAGCCCGATCAGCCAGGCGCCTATCCACGGAGTATAAGAAAATCCCCATTTAATCGGCTCGACTCCCTTTGCGCCTCCCATAATCCCCCAGTACAAAAGCTGGGGCAGCATACACAGGGCAATCGAGGTAAAGCGCGAGCGGAACCGCAAATGCCTGCTGGCGACCGCGACACAGCTTATCAAAAGGCATACCGCAAAAGCCGGCAAATCCGCGACGAAAAACACCGCTAAAATCATAGGAATACTGTAACTGAAACTCAAAAGCAGGGCCGTAAGGACCGGGACCACCGCCAGCGCCGCCATAAGCATCGCCAGCACAAGAATCTGCCAGGGATACTCGAAGATATTGACCCCCGTCAAAAGCAGCCCGCCGATTTGCCAGTGCTTTGACGAGCCCGCCAGTTCGAGATTGAAAGGCAAAAACGTGCCGGTGAGGATTTTCGACCAGAACAGGCATACCCCCGTAAAGACAATCACCGTCAACAGCCAGAAGCTGATTACGTTGGTATGACTGTAGTGAAGCGTCGGCCCCACTGACAGAAACGTCTTACTTGTTACTATCGGCGCCTTTTCAGGCCCGTTACCGTTCGGCATAGACCTTCCTAAACGACAATAAACTATCTGCCACTTCTGAAATCCCCCGGTGACTGACGAATCATTAAACCATTTCCTCACCGTTTTGTAAAGCTATCATAACAAATAATAAAGATAAAAACTCGCTTGCCAGTAAAGAATATCATTTTATTCTCGTGAAATATTGAATATGGAATATTTAGGCAAAATAGGCCAGACATCAGAAGGGCGATAATGTTAAAATGGGTAGAAGCTAAGTGCCTTTGAGAATATTTTCGATACGGCTAAGTTCGTCGCAAGTAAACGTAAGGTTATTGAGGCAGGCGATGTTTTGCTCTAACTGCTCGACGTGGCTTGCGCCTACCAGGACCGTAGTGATTCGTTTGTCTTTGAGGACCCAGGCAAGGGCCATTTGAGCTAATGACTGGCCTCTTTGTTTTGCAATGTTGTTGAGCGCACTGATTTTTTTAAGGACGGCTTCGGTAACCTGTTCGCGCTTGAGGAATCCCCAGGGTTTTGCCGCCCGGCTGTCTTTTGGGATACCCTTGAGGTATTTATCAGTCAAAAGCCCCTGCGCCAAAGGTGAAAAGGCGATACAGCCGATACCTTCCTGCTCCAACACGTCAAGCAGGCCGCCTTCAACCCAGCGCTCGAACATCGAGTATTTCGGCTGATGAATCAGGCAGGGGGCGCCTGCTTTTCGCAATATAGCAGCCGCCTGCGCGGTTTGCTCCGGCTTGTAATTCGAGATTCCCGTATAAATCGCCTTACCCTGTTTGACCGCCGTCTCAAGGGCCGACATTGTTTCTTCAAGGGGAGTATTGGGGTCGAACCTGTGCGAATAAAATATATCGACGTAATCGAGACCCATGCGTTTCAAGGATTGGTCCAAGCTCGCAAGAAGATATTTTCTCGAACCCCATTCGCCGTAAGGCCCCGGCCACATAAGGTATCCCGCCTTGGTCGAGATAATCAATTCGTCGCGGTATGCCTTCAAATCCTTCTTCAGGATTTTGCCGAAGTTGCTTTCCGCCGAGCCGGGCGATGGGCCATAGTTATTGGCAAGGTCAAAATGCGTAATCCCCAAATCCAACGCCCTGTGAATCATCGCCCTTGCCGTATCGAAATCGTCAACGTCGCCGAAATTATGCCATAACCCAAGCGAGACCGCGGGCAATAATATCCCGCTTCGCCCGCAGCGGTTATATTTCATCTGCTGGTATCTGTTTTCCGCCGGCTTATATGTCTTTTTTGTGCCTCTTTTCATATCACAAGGATATTCTCAGTTTCGACTCGCGTCAAATCAAAATCCGCAGTGTCTTTTACGGTTCGACTAAAGAAATACTTGAAAGAAACGAAAATGTCTGTAAAATTTAACCCGATTGGCGGCGTAGCTCAGTTGGTTAGAGCATGGGATTCATAAGCCCAGGGTCGTCGGTTCGACTCCGACCGCCGCCATTAACCTGCCCCGCTGAATTAGCGCCTTAATTTTTACGTCCTATAAGCACAATCGCTATTTATATTTTCCTGCCTTATCCCCCAATAACGAATACCAGCTAAGGTAGTTTCCGAATAAGGCCGATTCAAAATGAGTTGGCCGTTGAAGAAACATTTAACATACTTTAAGGAAGATGGCTATGTTTAACGACAACAAATCGTTATGGGTAACTGAGTACGCGATAGGCATCGTTCTTTTGGTTGCCTCGCTGCCGCTTATACTCACCCCTCAGCCCGCCTGGGGCTCGGCGCATGGCTGGGCATACCTGCTTTTCATCGCCTGCACAGGCATTATGCTGGTTGGCTGTGCAAGCGCTATGAGACAGCGTATCCAGTTGGCAGACCGAATCGAGAAACTCGAAAAAACTATCGATGAGCTTAAGTCAGCTCAAAAACAGGGCCCGAATCAGGCCGTTCAAAAACGAACCACAATCGATAATCTCGTCGGCTCTGTAAATTGACCTTTACGGTCATTGCGAGTCCCGATGCCGTTTATCGGGACCAAGCAATCTCAGACGTTCGATAGCGAATTTCAAGACAGCCGTCCGTTCCCCGCCGTCTGTCTTTTTTTATTGACCCATAAGCTTTTTCCGCTATACTTAATTTTTGATTTTTACATTTTAATGTTTACTGTGTCCTCGCCCCCAGCGTCTAGTGGCCTAGGACGTCGGGTTCTCAACCCGGTAACAGGGGTTCGACTCCCCTTGGGGGTATTTTTTGCCGATGGCAAAAAATAGAGCAGGTGAACAGGTGAATATTTGAGCAGTTGAAAAAGATATAAGCTGTTCACCTGCGGTCAACTGCTCAACTGTTCCACTGTTCAAAAGGATTTCAAAATGCCTTTTATGTTCGAAAACTTGGAGGTCTATCAGAAATCCGTAGATTTGGCCGAGAAAGTCATCTTATAAATCTCGAAATCGACCAGTAGTTTATGCGAATCGCCATCGACTCACTGGAAAATTTCTTAAAAAACGTAATACTTCTAACTATTTGCAAACAAAGAAGTTAAGCGATTTTACCTCTAACGAAACAGTTGTATTTTCAGGCATTTCCGTGTTATTTCAAAATTGCACTTTGAAATAGCCCGATATATAATAAATAGCTATGATAAAAAGGGACTTGGAAAATCAGGTTATTAAAGCGGCCGGAGTAATGGGTCAGTTACAGGTGCTTTCGAATCGTGTCGCGGGCTTCCAGCCCGCGCTACTTTGCTTTCCCACCCGTAACTGACCCATTACCTCAATGTGCGTTTTGTGCTTGAAAATCTTAAATTTCCTTTCTGCAATATTTGGGCGAGAAACCATCAAGATAATTGATGATAGGGGAATACGATATGCATAAAATACTTGGATTGGTTGTTCTTTTTATGGCATTTGTGTGTATCCCCGGCTGTACAAGTCAAAGTTCACTGCAACAAAAGTATTTGGAAAGTCGCAATGATCTGACAACGGAAACGCGCAACGCTATTATAGAAGGAAAAATAATAAAAGGTATGTATCCCGATGAGGCAGCAGCGGCAGGAGGTGCCTTTATGTATATGCTCCAGCCGGATCCCAAACTGGGCTTGGGAGAAAATGTGATGGTTAGCGTTGCAGACCTGAATTATTATTTCGCTTTTTTGAAGAACCCAAACAAAAAACCGGACATTCCACCTGATGTCATATTTCGCCAGTGTATTTTCCCTGACGAAAGCAAAATCAGGCTTGTCTTTCACAATAAAACGCAATTCAATTCAATAAAACCAGTATCTTTTAGTGTTTATATTACGAATGGGCAGGTCTTTGACATAAGGGAAACGCCCGACTGATAAACTGTCGCATAGAAATAAATCGTAAATTGCTGGATGCTGGAAAAATGAAAAACGGGACGAGCAAATTATGAAAGTGGCGATAAATGCTGCTTGCATTGCTGAGGAAAACGGTGACGCGTTGCTGATTCAAGTATTTATATCTTCTTTATTATTATCTGTGGCAAAGAGAATATTATGATTCAAGCGGCTCAAAACACAAATAAAAAATTTGACCCCGAAATCGACCAGTCGTTTATGCGAATCGCCATCGACCAGGCCATGATTGCCGAGGAAAATGGCGACGTGCCGATAGGGGCGGTGATTGTTCATAATAACCAGATTATCGCAAAGGCGTATAACCAGCGCGAGCAGTTGCAGGACCCGACCGCCCACGCGGAAATCATCGCGCTGACCCAGGCATCGGCCGCCCTCGAAAATTGGCATCTGAATGATTGCACTATATATGTAACGCTTGAACCGTGCTGTATGTGCGCAGGGGCGCTCGTTTTGGCGCGTATCAACCGGCTGGTTTATGGCTGTGATGACCCCAAAACCGGCGCGGTTAAAAGCTTGTATAATATTGTCCAGGACCAGCGTTTGAATCACCGCCTCGATGTTACAGCAGGAATTTTGGCCGACGAGTGCAGCGAATTATTAAAACAGTTCTTCTCCCTCCGGCGTGATGAAAATAAGCGTAATCAATAATTGAATCTTAATGCTCTTTGTCATTCCCGCGAAAGCGGGAATCCAGATTCTTTCTATTACTGGATACCTGCTTGCGCAGGTATGACAAATCTTTTAAGTCCGCTTAAATAAGATGTAGCTTATTTTTTATTCGAGCCGTACAACTCCATTATGCGAAGCTCGAGGTGTTTAATATCTCGCTCGAGGTGATTGCGGTGTATTATCTCCCAGGAGAAAACCTTCATCAGGCCCAGGCCGATAATAAAGCAGATAAACCCTGTCGCGTACATAATCTGCTGCTGCACCTGCTCAACCTCGAAAAACTTTATGCCGGTATAAACAGCCCCGGCTATAAAGACCACCGACCAGAACAGCCCGAGAATCACTATCGAACGCGGGGTGTCGCAATAGAATTCCTTCAGCATCGTCCGTAAAGCACATTTCCCTCGTTCTTCGCAAACCTCTTTTTCAGCTTTTTTAAGTTCTTCTTCAGTCATTGCATTTCTCCAAACTGCCTTAAAAACCACCATCCTCTAATAATACCCTTTCTGGCAGGGGATTTGTTCACTGGTAGTAATTCCCTGTAAGGGTTAAGGAATTAACAGGTTATGCTTGATAATTTGTTAAAAATAGTAAATAATAAATCATAATGCTTTGTAGAATAGATACGTAGTTGTCATTCTGAGCGAAGCGAAGAATCTCAAATTCAGCTCTCAAGCCGGATGTTTCGCCCCGTGGAATCCGAAGGATTCCCGGGACTCAGTCCTGGAAATTCCAAAGGAATTTCTCAGGGCTTCGCTCAACATGACAGAATTCGAGATTTTTACAAAGCAAAATCATAAATGAAAGATGTTTCCGGAGAGGTGTCCGAGTGGCTTAAGGAGCACGCTTGGAAAGCGTGTGTGCGGGAAACCGTACCCCGGGTTCGAATCCCGGCCTCTCCGTTCTACGCTTCGCTACGAACGGCGGGCCGTTCTTCTTACTTCTTTATGTTGTCGTTTCTGTTTGAGAGAGCAATATGTGGTATGTTTACATTTTGAAAATGGCTGATGGAGAATATTATGTCGGCTCAACCAATAACTTGAAGAGGAGGATGGAAGAACACTCTACCGGGATGGATATTTCAACGAAATGGCGATTACCGGTAGTTCTGGAAGCTTACATCGCGGTTAATTTGGAAAGAACAGCAAGGAATCTTGAGAAATACTTAAAAACATCGTCTGGAAAAGCAACGTTAAGGAAACGAATTTTACCCGACGAAGCGTTAGCGTAGTCGGGCCCGGCCTCTCCGTTTTGCCTTCGGCAAAACGGAGCCCCCGCTGCTGTCACAAGACAGCAGCGGGGGCGGTCAACTGTTCTACTGCTCAACTTGCAATCAAACGCAGATTTTAACACGCCAAAATGAAGCCCGCAAACCGGCTCCTCGGCTAAACTCTTCCCGCTTATAATCCTTCCAGCCAGTTATCCGCGAAAATAGCCAAATCGCTCAAATCAACGTTTTCATCGCAGCTAAGGTCTTTGCCGCCGCACAACCCGCAGTCATTGTTCAACCACAACAGGGCAAGTCCTGCAAAATCCTCCATATCGACGTCGCCATCCGGCTCAAAATCCCCGGCTATCCCCGCTGGCCCCGGCGCCGGGCCGGATGTCTCAATATATGGCTCAATCCAGCACCCTGCCTCAGGAATAGCAGTCATACCGCCTAAGTGAATCACACGAATATTTTGCTCCTGCAGTTGTTTCAATATACAATAGCTTATCCTCGGTTCAAGATGAGGTGTAAAATAGAAGTCCTCACAATAATTATGCCATCCCGCGGAATAACTTTGCGAAACGGAGGAATACAAGAAAATTGGATGTGCTGTATAACCCCGTATAACCGTCCGACACCAGGATTCAAGAGGAAGTGTTGGGTAACATCCACCCGACGGACAATATAAGCAGTATGAAGTTTCGATAGACACACCGTTTCCATCTTCATACGAGTGTTCACTAAATTTGTGGTAAACACCTCCGGAACATTCGCAGGAAGGCACAGATGGACAGGTAGAATTAATCACGTCTAAGGGCGGAATCTCGCGAATCTGGTCAACGTCGAGACCGCCGGCTGGTAAAGCCGCTCCGCCCGGCAAAACCTTCTTATACTCCAAATCCAGTGTGTATTCCGTCTTACCCGTTACCTGTTCATATCTCTGGGCTGCGGTTATAAGCAGTCCGACAAGGTCGTTATAGTCGTCCTGCCACTGCATAACCTTCTCGCCCAAAATCACAAGGTTCGACTGCCTGATTAATGTCATCGATATTTCACCGCCTGTCGTCGCGTAAACGCTCACTTCCTCAGGTAAAGCCCCTTCTTCGGGATTTGTAACTGGTGTTGCGCCTTTTTGTGTTACAAGTTTGATGTCCCAGTAGTTTTGACCCTGTTTTTTCTCCATCGTTGCAACACCGTTTGCCAGCTCATACTCATCCGGGAATGAGTGATGCACAAGCATTGACATTCCGACTTGCGATTCATTCACGCTGTGGCGCAGTCGTTCGAGATACGCGTTGTCATTATAAAAACTCGCCATGACCTTGCGAATCGCGCGAAATACCCCGCGCTCATTTGTCTCATTCGAATCACACAGGCAGGGCCCGTTTTCATCCCCGTCCAGGTCATCTGCCAGACACCCGCTGAAACTCTCATATAATCCCGCCCCGCTGAATTTATCGCTGTCCTCGACGTTGGTCGAGCTTCTAAAGCGAATTTTCCTGTTGATATCGAAGCCGTAATTCGGGTCCTGCAAAATGGCGACAATCGCGCTTTGAAGTTCAGGACTGAATTGCGTAATATTCGGATTGGTGATTATATTGCGTATCTCCGCAAGCTGGGCCGACAACCCCGCCAAATCCGAAACCGGATACGTGTATCCCGCCAATCTGTCCGCGATTTCCTCTCGCAGCGTTCCGCCGCTTATGCCCACGGGAATCATCCAGTTCATCGGGTCGTCGAGATTGTCTGTCAGATACATTCCTCCCAAATCAACCGCCGATACTCCGGCGTTATATATCTCAATCCAGTCGTCATATTGGCTGAATTCGTCCGCGATAATGCTGTCGTTATCCGCCATAAACTCATTGATGAACAATCCTTCTTGAGGACTGCTTCCGCTGCCGGGATTAGCCGCCTCTGGCGTGATATTGCCGCCTGTAAACAACGCCCAGTTATTATTACCGTCGGGGGTTCGTCCGTATGAGATGTTCGCCGTCTGCTGACTGAAATCAAAACCATCTATTAAAGTAGTCCCGTCGATATTGAAAAGGCCTATCGACTCGCCCCCTTCGCTTAGCTTGAATCCCGCGTGCCTGTCTCCCTGGCTGGTCTGATTGTCCGCCCAGAAAAGCTTATATCCCCCCGGCGCAATAACGATACTGTCGCTCGGCGTAAGCGCCTGGTTCATAAACGTGCTCCACAAATCAAACGAAAACGCGACCGCGTTGGGACAATTGGCCGGTATCGATGCCCGCAAAATCCCGTAATTCGACGCCTTGCCGCCGAAATGATTGATGTCTGCCGGCAATAATCCGTTGGTATTTGCGCTGTAGCTGTTATAGACCTCTATCGGCGAAATATCCAGTGTCCCCGGCGTCTTCAAGGAAAGAATATCCGCTATCTCCTCAGGCGTGAAATAGTCGTATGCGTCTCTAAGCTGAACTTCACATTGGCCGCTTGCCTCCTGAACGCATAATATTGTCAACTTGTTCTCCAATTGCCAGACCTTATTGACATCTGAATCTGCCGCAAGATAAACAAATGGAATACCGTATGTCTTCGAAAGAATCGCCACGTGCGAATTCGGCGTCGATGGCGACAGCGTTATTATACCCGCCACATACGGAACCTCCGCCGGAACACCGTCGGTCAAAAGGATATCGTTGGCTGTCAACTGGCCGCTTAGATACGCCGCCTGAATCTGGTCGCCGGGAAAATATTTCAAATCCCCCATCGCCCACCCTTCGGAATATGAAATATTGCCCTCAATCCACTGTGCAATCGAGCCAATCGGGATTCCCTGCGATTCGAGCCACGTCCGGTTCGCCTCTGCTGCCTGCTTTTGCTCATAAGTTGGAAAATAATATGCCGTAACGCAGGGGTCAGCGTTTACGTGATTTTTCACCACGTTGAACATTCCCGCTATTTCTTCTTTTGTATAAGCATCGTAACGAATGAGCTGAATCCCGTATTCATTAAACTCAGGCAAAGGAGGATTACCCGTCATCGGGGGCAATATCACCGCACCGAGCGCCGCCTGCTGGTTGGCTTCGTAAAGCGTAACGTTAAAATACTCCGGCACAGTCATCCCGATAAACGGCTCAAGCCATTCCGTCGCGAAATTATAATGGAATGGATATAATTTTGAGTCCTGAAAATATGTTGTGCACGGGTCGTTCAGCTTAACCGTAAATTTTACCCACCTCGGATCGCTCTCAAAAATTACATCAGAAGCAAACGGCTCGTTAATAAAATTGATGTCGTTTTTCCATATAGCCGAAGTTCTAAAGCTCCACACGTTGCCCTTCCACGTATTGACGTCATTGACTTCATCAATCCGCCAGTAATACGTCGTATCTCTCTGCAATTCGCCGGGGTCATAATGATTAACATCCGTCGTGCCATTATACACACCAAGCGGTATTGCTATTGTGGCATCGTTCACATCGTCAAAATCTGTCCCCAAATACACATCATGCGAATTCGCGTATATTCCCGCAGTCCAGTTAAGAACAACATCCAGACTTACCCCAAGCTCTCCTTCAGTGGGATTGGGATTATATGCCCACAGATAAAGCTGCTGGATTTCATCGACAGATAACGCCTTATTGTAAATTCGCACGTCGTCAAGAATGCTGTTGAAATAATATGAATCGGTCGAATGGCCCCGGCGCCCTATTAACAGATAAGTTGATAAAATACTCGGCCAAGGCGGTGAACCCGATGCCTCTTCCGTCCCGTTTATGTAAATTCTCATATAAGGGCTTGCGTTTGAATCGAAGGTAATAGCAACGTGATTCCATGTTCCGGGCAAAAGTGCGTTGGCGCTGGTGCCAATAGTGGGAAATTTGTTATTGGTCTCATAACCTATGGAATAACTTCCGGCATAAACATTATAAGCGCCCGTCGTGTCGCTGCTCCCGTCTTTGCTGATAACACATCCTCCGGGCGAAATGCTTTCATCCGCATACACCCAGAACGAAAACGTAAAGATATTGCTTACGTCCAGCGACGGACTATCCGGCACTCTGATATAATCATTGACCCCGTCAAAACTCAGCCCTCCGCCTATTCTGCCGTTCGCCCATACAGGCCCGTTGATAAGGTTGCCGTCATTGCCGCCTGCTGAATCGTATGCGATTGTTCCGGCTCCTTCGTCGAACGTCCAGTATGCGACAAGATTCGGCTCAGCCGCGATTGTTATAACGGGATTCAAAAGACAGGGAAGAAGCCAGATAAGACCTCTCATCGCTATAAACGTTCTTTTCATAGCTGTGCCTCCTACGCACTTTTGCCGTTCTCTTCTTAATTGACCATTATACCCCTTTCCCCGAAAAAACAAATAAAAAAAAGGTCTGCTTTGAGCAGACCTTTGAATGCTACTTGGTATTAAAACCGTGATTATGGCGCTAAGAACGCATCCGTCTCATTCGCAGGCCGTTCCGTTCCCTCGTATGTCGTCTTGTCTTGCAGCGTGAAAATATCGTCAAGCGTAACGTCCGCGTAACGGACCTTTACGAACTTGACTTCGCCGTCACAGAACAGCACGTTCTGCCCCTTACCCCTGTGATTGATGCTGTTTTGATTGGCCAGCGCTTTATCTAACGTAATCCTCATCTGCTCCGACAGAGATGCCGGAAAATGAAGGTCAAATATCGGATTGCGGTCCGCTACCAATACCCGTTTGCCGACCTCGCCCTCCGCCGACTTCGGACAGCCAATCCTGAAACTATACAATACATAATTCCTGTTTGGAAAATCGTTCAATGCCTTGGCATCCAAATCCATACTATTTTTATCCGTCTTCCTCGCCGGGCATACGAACGCGTCCTGCTTTACATAGTCATTTTTCACCAGGACCCACATCCTGCGTGTATTCGACACATTCTCCGTTCCCTGATCTCCGACTTTCCACCACGGTGCGCCGGGAGAAGAAGCAAACGCCGGCATCTGGCCTGCGTTGTCGTTCTTATAGTTAGCCAGACCCTGATACATCCCCGCTAATTGCGAGCCGCATTTGGTCTGCCAGTACTTCTGATGGGCAAGATTCGATGCGCTCTTGCCCCCCATAATAAAAACAAGGCCGACAATCATAAAAACCGCCGCCCTTGCGAACTGCCCGAACATAGTACGCCATAACCCCAGTGCCCGTCGCGACTTACGGCCTTCCGCCTCGATAAGCTGCGTAAGCTGCAAATTCCCCGTCCGCACCGCCTGCTGCGCACGCCAAATCGTCCCTTCAGCCAGTTCATCCGGGCAGGGTTCTCCCCCTATACTGTCTAACGGAGATAGCGCAGCCCTTACAGACGTTACAAACGTTGCCGCCTGCTCATTGGAGAATACTAATGCTTGTGCCTCTGCGGATTGTTCTTCTGTGGTTAAACCTAAACTGTAGTCAAAAAGAAGTTCCCTTTGGTAATCATTTAACGCTGTCATGGCCCTTTTTTACTCCTAACGGCAGTTTTCCAATCCTTCGCAAAACGCCCGACCGCTGTATGCAGCCGGCTCTTAACCGTACCAATAGGAATACTTAGGACGTCAGCCATTTGTTTGTAGGAAAATTTGTTAAAATACGCTAAAACTAAAATTTCCCTCAGATTTTCCGGCATATCCGCTATAACCTGCCGGACGCTGGTAGCGGTTTCGTCCTTTTCGAGGTCTTCGAAGGGCCTTTCTTCCTCGGCGGCCAGGACATTGACCATATCGCCGAAAGACATATCGTCTGATTCGGTCATAGTGCCGATAGGCACCGCGGCGGTCCTTTGCATTTTTCTAAGGGCGTCTTTTGCCTTATTTGCGGCTATTGTGTATAGCCAGGGGCGTAAGGGGCGTGTGGGGTCGAAGCTTGATTTGCTCGTGAAAAGCTGGAGGAAGGTTTCCTGGAAGACGTCGTCGATTAGGTCGGTGCGGTTGAGGAAGTTGCGTAAAAAGGCGTACAGGCCGTTTTTGTATCGGCTGACGATTTCACGAAACGCCTCATCCTTGCCGCCGAGGGCAAGGTCTAATAATTCCGCGTCGGTTAGTTTTGTCAATTCTTCGACCATGTATCGCTATCTCGACTATCAATGCATCGTCCGCTTTTCGCGGGAAAGGGGGGCATTATAAGGGATTGGGGACTTTTCGACAACTAAGGAATAACCTGATTTTTACGGATTTTTTCGCACGCAAGCAATCAAAAAATTGTTTTGCAATTATGCTGATTTTTGTATATGAAAACGGCTATGACAAGGAACACGATACATAAGATTTTGAACCCGGTAATGGCGGCGCTGGTTATCAATCAGGCGGTTACAATTATTTTCAGGGACAAAATGACGGGCAAGAGTTTCGAGTTTTATCATCATACCTTAGGGATAGTATTGCTGGTCCTTATCGCGGTTCACGTTTTATCAAACCTTAACTGGGTAAAGACGAGTTATTTCCGCAAAACCAAAAAGAAAGAGGAATCGTAAATTAAGATTTGCCTGTTCGGGCCTGAGTCCTGCCGATACGAATCAGATAAACACAAGCGAAATCCGCATCGTATATAATATCGATGCAATCAGGATTTGAAAGGAAGACATAACATGAAAGGGCATAGAGAAGCGTTGTTAATCGTTGTGACTTTAAGTTTTATTGTATCAATCGCGTTAATCCAGACGACCGCGTTTTGCAGGAACCAAGACGGATGGAAAGCGCCTGAGAATGAAGCCAAAAAAGAAAATCCCATACCTTATGACGCCAATTCGGTTGCCGCCGGGAAAACGATATACGCCAAGAATTGTTTTTCCTGCCATGGCTCCGCTGGTAAAGGCGACGGGCCTGTAGCGGGGACGCTTGCGGAGTCCTGCGGCGACCTTTCAGACCCGAATATGTGGAAGCAGACCGACGGTGAATTGTTCTGGAAAATCACGACCGGCAAGACGCCGATGCCTTATTACGAGAAACGGCTGACGGAAGAGCAGCGATGGAAGGTGATTAATTATATCCGCACGCTGGCGGAGAAACCGGAACAGGCGAAAAAGTGAGTTAAAACCTGTAATCGTAAGTTACTACCACGCCGTGGGCTTTGTAGTCGTCGAAGTCGCCGCCTCTGTGATTGTTGAAGTTATAAAACGCATAGCCCATGCCTATGGTGCGGTTTTCGGCAAGCCGGTGTTTGAGCGTAATTGCCGCTTTGTCATAGACATAATCTCCCGCGTCGTCAACAGTGCCGAGGGCTTCGGTATGCCGCAAGCCGACAGTGCAGGATGTTTTTTCATTGAAGACGTAAGTACCGTCCAGCAGCAGCGAGTATGAATTTCCCTTAAAGTCGAATGGTCTTGGGCCGGGGGCTATCTCTGTTTCTGGGGCGGCATTTACGGGGGTGTCGAGAACTCTGTTTTCGAGCATAAAGGTTGAGACGATGACGGCGTTTTGAACGGGGCAAAACGACAAATTTCCCGCGCCGCGATGTATTTCCTGGTTAGAGGTTTTGTTGCCCGCGTCAAACCTGAAGCTTTCCTGGACGAACTCATAAAGCAGCGACGCGGCGGTCTGATTGTTTAAGCGAAAATCGGTTTTGGCGAGAAAATCACTGCCTGTAAAGCGATGGTCTCCCAGGAAATCGGGGTAATCGTTCGCGACGGGATTTTCCCTGAACAAGTTGGTCTGGCTGCGGTCGAGGTTTTTGTATTTGAAACTGACTGTGGATTTTACCGCCATGTTAAAGCGGTGGACGGCCTTGAGGATGTAAACCTGGTCGAGAAAATCGACGTCGGTTTTGCGGGTAAATTCCGCGGGGTCGCGAATATCGCCGAAATCGTCCCGGTTCAGGTCCCGCTGTTCGAGTTTGGCATCGAGTGTCAATGTAGTTTGCTTTATACCTTTATAAATCAGCCGGAGGACTTCGGCCACGCGGACCTCATCGATGGTGCTGCGGGTAAAAAAGTTGTCACCCTCGAAAATCCACGAGCTGGCTGAACTGGTTTTTGAATCCTCGACGCGAACGCCCGCGCTTAAATCCAGTTTCGGTATGCCGAGGGCGTCAAGCCGGCGATAAGCGACGCCTGCGACGTTTGTTCTTTTGCTGTTGCCGACGTCTGTTTCCTCGAGGGTCAAGTCGGGCTGAAAGTTGGAGCGGGTGCTGTTATTTTTAAGGAAATTGTACATATAGTTGGCGGTAAAGTAGGTCTTTTTGTCGAGAAAGGTATCGAATAAAATCATCGTGCGCCAGTTTGTAAAGCCGAGGTTATCGACGAAGCGGTTGTTTTCGACGAGATTGCCCGCTTCGTTGGAGACGGCGCCTAAAAGCCCGGACTGCTTTTCGCGGTACTGTTCGAATTCCTGGCGGATTCTGAAGTTGTATTTATCGTCGAAAGT
>Ga0105104_10001788_pt1 | contig 16017 bp, 15 predicted proteins | sample PPLLaktember2015_3_FD_87034 | JGI IMG/M metagenome (GOLD analysis project Ga0105104, IMG submission 87034) | Freshwater sediment microbial communities from Prairie Pothole Lake near Jamestown, North Dakota, USA - PPLs Lake P7 Core (6) Depth... | ecosystem: Environmental > Aquatic > Freshwater >... | reverse complement strand
CGGGATTATTTACTTGTCCGCAAACAGGGGTCGCGCTTGCAGCACTCTCAAAATTGATCGGCCGCAAGGTGATTAAAAAGAAAGACCGGGTCGTCGTGATCTCCACGGCACACGGATTGAAGTTTTCACAGTTCAAAGTGGACTACCATGAAAAAACGCTCGCGGGAGTAAATTCTCTTTATCCCAATCCGCCAATTTTACTGCCGCCGGATGTCCGGGCAGTCCGGGATGCAATCGACCGGGCTATCCGGCAATAACCAGTGTAAGGGACAAGCCTTCTTGCGTCTTTGGAAGGCTTGTTTGTTTTTCGTCAACGATGCGGAACCTGCGAAGTGGAATATGAGTTGTATTCAAGAATACCCATGGAGAATGACAATGGCACAACAAGAGAAACCGTATATCGTAGAATATTATTATAAAACTAAATGGGGGTTCGCCGAAGAATTCATCCGGTTGTTCAAAAAGAATCATTATCCCATTCTGAAGAAGCAGCTGGAATCGGGAAGACTTCTGCGGATCTCGGCCGCCCGCCCGCGGCTTCATGCGACAGAAGACGGAAGATGGGATTACCGGGTCACGCTGGTGTGGAAGAATGTGCAGGCGACCGATGATGGATTTGACGAAGCCCAATTGGGCCGGCAGCTTTTTAAAAATATGGAAACATTCAAGAAGGAAGAACAGCGCCGGTTCGAAATCTTGATTGGCCACTGGGATGTCCCGATCGTGGATGTCGATTTAGACAAGTAGAATTATAGTACCAGGAGATTCGACGGTTCAACGGCTCGCACCGTATCGGAGCCGGACTATTCTCTTTTTCTCCCCTGTCTCACCAGAGATTTATCGCTTGACCCCGGGAACTATCCATAGACTCTTTCTGTTAAATACTTTGAACTTAAAAGGAACGCCTATGAAAACGACAAAGCAATACGGAAAGAAAGTAGATCTCGCGCTTTCGATGTGGGTAAAACTCACGCGGGCACATGATACCTTCGGCCACATGACGGCAGCAAACATCCGTTCGTTCGGGTTAACCTCTGCCCAGTTCGGCGTCATCGAATGCCTCGGTCATCTGAATACCATGCTCATCGGTGATCTCACAAAGAAACACCTGGTCAGCGGCGGCAATATGACGGTGGTGGTGGATAATCTTGAAAAAGACGGACTGGTGGAACGCATGGTAAATGAACAAGACCACCGTGCCTTCTACGTAAAATTAACGCCCAAAGGCAAACGGTTGTTCGATAAAATATTTATTAAGCACGCTCGGCATATTGTGAAACTTGCCTCGGTACTTACCGATACAGAGCAGGCGGAACTTGGACGGCTTCTGAAAAAGCTCGGTACAAGCCTTCAGAAAGAACAATAACAAAGGAGACGTCTGAATTCTCATCCGGATGAGTTGAATAATTGAAAAACAAGACATTAAATATTCTTGCAATTGCCGGCAGTATGAGGTCAGAGTCCTATAATCGGAAAGCACTCCAGACGGCGAAGCACATAGCCACTGAATTCAATGCGAATGTGACGGAACTGGATTTAAAAACGCTCGACCTTCCATTGTATAACGAAGATTTGAGGGCGCACGGATTTCCGGAATCAGTGGTGGAATTAAAAAACGCCGTCGCCTCGGCAGATGTCCTGCTCATTGCAACGCCCGAGTATAATCACTCGATTCCCGGCGTCTTGAAGAACGCCATCGATTGGGCTTCCGATGAAACGAATCCTTTTGAAGGAAAGACCGCCGCAATATTTGGTGCATCGAAAACCATGGTGGGAACGCTGCGGTCACAGCTTCATCTGCGCCAGGTCCTGGGAGCGCTGAGTGTCGAACTGGTTCCGCAGCCGCAGGTCTTTATCCGGTCCGCGCGGACCGCATTCCAGCCCGATGGTTCGTTCGTCGATCCGAACATAAATCAGCAGCTCAGTCAATTAATTGAAGCAACGCTCGCTCTCGCGTATCGCAAGCAGGAGAGCAGGACAGAATAATGTAATAGGAAATCCCGATCCTGCCGGTGAAGAGGGAGAAATGTACCGCTCAACCGATTTGATGCGAAAGGATATTTTATGAATGAGTATATGGCCGTCGTCCGGTTTGCAGCGCTCATCAGCGAAGAGTTCATAGCGCTGATTCCGAGTCAGCGGATGCAAATAAACCGTCTGATGGAAAAAGGAGTGATCACGAGCTATAGTCTATCTGCCGACCGGCAGACACTCTGGATCACCCTGCTCGCGTCTTCCGCTGAGGCGGTCGAGAAAACGCTAAAGATGATGCCGTTGTTCAAATTCATGCAGTATACGGTCAGTGAGCTGATGTTTCATAACACGCCGATTCATTCGCCGTTGCATTTGTCGTTGAATTAATGCTCTCATCATGGTCCAAGAATAGAAAATGAACGAATAACCAACACTGGAGGAAAAATAAAATGAACACAATAAAAAATGTCGTCATTGCCGTCTTCATGATAGGCAGCAGTGTGCTGGCGCAGTCCGAATGGAAAACAGACAAAGTCCATTCGAGCGTCCTGTTCACGGTACGGCATATGGTCATTTCGGAAGTGACCGGCAGCTTTAAGGATTATACCGTCGAGATGAAATCTGCAAAAGATGATTTCTCGGACGCGGAAGTTCAGGCGGTCATCAAGGTGGGAAGTATCAGCACGGATAATACGACGAGGGATAATCATCTGAAATCCGACGATTTTTTTAATGCCGAAAAATATCCGGAAATGAAATTTCGAAGCACGTCGTTCGAAAAGACCGGTGATAAAACCTATAAAATCACGGGCGATCTGACCATTCGAGATGTTACAAAGAACGTCACCTTTGATGCGGTATTAAACGGGACAATGAAAACCAACCGCGGAACGCTGAGCGCCTGGAAAGCAACAACCACGATCAATCGATTTGATTACAATTTGAAATGGAATAAAACAATTGAAGCCGGCGGCTTTATTGTTGGTCAGGACGTCACCATTACGTTGAATTTAGAGATGAATAAGTAACCTCTCCTCAAATGGAGCCTGCCTGAAAAGGCGGCTCCATCATTTTTTCTCATTTTCCCCTCTCCTCCCTTCGTTGCAGGTGTTGCAATTGCATTAGTCAATGGTTATTTTCTTCACAGTAGCATTCTATCGTTATCCTCATTATAAATACCTTTGATCCTGGTATTCATTTTCTTCTGTTGGTAGAAAGGAATATGCCATGAAACGTCACTCGATCAAGCGCATCGCCCTGAACACCGGCGGCGGTGACGCACCGGGCCTGAATGCAGTCATTCGGGCGGCGGTGGTGTCTGCCATAAATCGCGGCTGGGAATGTTACGGTATCCGCGACGGATATAACGGCTTATTGGAACCGAAGAATTATCCGGATGGCGGACTTATTCCTCTCCCGAGGTCGAAGGTGCGCGGCATTACTCATCTCGGCGGAACGATTCTTGGTACGACCAACAGGGGGAATCCACTGAAGTGGCCGGTGAAAGGGAAAGACGGCAAATTTCATGAGATCGATCGTACCGATGAATTGATCAAAGCATTTCGGAAGAATAAAATCGATGCGCTGGTAGCTATCGGCGGAGACGGATCGCTCGGAATAGCGAATATCCTTTCACAAAAAGGATTACGGGTAGTCGGTGTGCCCAAAACCATCGACAATGACCTGGATAAGACGGTCATTACCTTCGGATTCGATACCGCAGTCTCTTTTGCAACCGCATGCATTGACCGGCTGCATACGACCGCGGAATCGCATCAGCGGGTGATGGTGGTGGAAGTGATGGGCCGCTATGCGGGCTGGATTGCGCTGGACTGCGGGGTCTCGGGAACTGCAGATGCGATTCTCATTCCTGAAATTCCATATACTATTCGAACAATTGCAGATAAAATTGAAGAGCGTTGGAAGATGGGGGCACATTTTGCCATCGTCGTGGTTGCCGAGGGAGCCATCCCGAAGGGCGGGACGTTGTCGGTGGTCTCAAAAGAAATCGGCCGGGCGGAAAAACTTGGCGGGGCTGGCGAGCGCGTGGCAAAAGAAATTCAGGAGATCACCGGAAAAGAAACACGCTGCGTGGTTCTTGGACACCTGCTGCGGGGCGGAACTCCGACCACCTTCGACCGGCTCATTTCACTCCGATTTGGTGCGGCAGCGGTGCGTGCACTCGATGAAGGTCAGAATGGTGTAATGGTTGCGCTTGATCCGCCCACGGTGCGTTATGTCCCGCTTGCCGAGGCGACCAACAGAATGAAATGTGTTCCAATCACCTGCGATACCGTCCAGACGGCGCGTGATTTGGGAATTTCGTTTGGAGATTAGACAGAGGTTAAAAATATTTTATCGTGGGTGATCGGTATCGGTGGTTTATCAGTGAGCGTTATTCAGTTGGAAAATTCCAAAACCATACTTGAGGACGATTCGGTGGATGCACAAACGGGATTCGTTGATACGACAAGACAGCAGTCAAAAAAAAATTTACAAGAGTCCGAAGCATTATTTCGCCTCCTGACGGAAAACATTCGGGATGTGATCTGGACCATGGATTTGGATGGACACTTTTCCTATGTGAGCCCCTCGGTGTTCCAATTGAGAGGATTTACAGCAGAAGAAGCCATGGAACAATCTGTCCAGGACGCCTTTACTTCGGATTCCGCCGTCAGGATGTTAGCTGGTATCCAGGTGTTACTTGCACCAACAGATGAGGAAGACATTCAGACGACTTGGGAACTGCAGCAGATCTGCAAAGACGGCAGGACCGTGTGGACGGAAGTGAGCGCGAATATTTTACGCGATCCACAAGGCTCGCCGGCTGCCCTCCTTGGAGTCAGCCGCGATATCAGCGGGCGGAAAGCCGCAGAAGATAAAATTGCGGAACAAGCGCATTTATTGGATGTTGCACTCGATCCCATTATCCTTCGCGATATGGAGAACAATCTTATCTATTGGAATAGTGCAGCGGAAAAATTGTACGGCTGGACATGGGATGAAGCAAGAGCACTGAAGAGCCATCAGTTCATTTCAAAAGAGGATTTGCCGAAATACGAACGCGGAATGAAAGAATTTCTTGAGAAAGGGGAATGCAGGTTAGAACTTCAGCATCTGGCGAAAAATGGCAGAAAATTGATTACTCTGTCCCGATGGTCATTAGTGCGAAATCGAGACGGCAATCCTTATGCACGCCTCGTGATCGATCGCGATATTACGGAACAGCGATATTTTGAAGTACAGCTTCGACGTTCGCAGCGTATGGAAAGTCTTGGTACGCTGGCAGGCGGTATAGCGCACGATTTGAATAATGTCCTGTCTCCCATCCTGATGTCCATTCAAATACTCAACCTGAAAATTACAGACCCGAACCTCAAGAAACTCATTAGTTCACTGGAAGCCAGTACCAAACGCGGGAGCGATGTGATCAAGCAGGTATCCCTCTTTGCGCGCGGCACGGAAAAAAACTTTGCACCGCAGCAGATGCGATATATTGTCATGGAAATTGAATCGATCATCAAAGCGTCGTTTTCAAAGAATATTCAACTGCGTATCGGTGTTTCAAAAGATCTCTCCATGATCTTCGGTGATGCGGCTCAACTGCAGCAGATGCTTATGAATCTCTGTCTCAATGCCCGAGATGCGATGCCCGATGGAGGCCGCCTCACCGTGACGGCTGAAGGAATGACGATGGACGAAAGCTTTGCCCGCATGGTTCTCGGCGCGCATCCCGGCCAGTACGTTGTGCTGACCGTTGCAGACACGGGCACCGGCATCCCGATGGAAATTCAGGAAAAGGTGTTTGAACCGTTCTTCTCAACAAAAGATAAGGGGAAAGGGAGCGGTCTGGGACTTTCGATGGTGTACACTATTGCAAAATCACACAATGCGTTTATCAAATTATACAGCGAGGTTGGCAAAGGGACCGAAATAAAAATCTTCTTTCCGGCCACGCAACAATCCGAGGGAACGATCGTTCCGCGTGAAGATGTTCCGCCTGCGATGGGCAACGGAGAGCAGATCCTGATCGTGGATGATGAACTTTCCGTGCTGCAGGTTTCCAAGGAAATTCTTGAAGCGGTCGGTTACCGTGTCCTCACCGCGGCAGACGGCGCGGAAGCGACGGCTCTTTTTGCGAGCGCGGAAAAAGGATCAATCGACCTGGTGATTACCGATATGAACATGCCGCTCATGGACGGGTCGTCGACCATCAGAGCGCTGCGCAGGCTCGATCCCAATCTCCGGATTGTCGTCTCAAGCGGCCTTTTAACAGACGTCAATTCCGCCGGTGTGGCCGGTCTTGAAATTCAGGGATACCTGAATAAACCATACACCGCCGATCAGATGACGTTGATGGTGTCTAAAGTTTTAAAAAATGAATTTCGTCCTGAAAAGAGCAGGTCCTAAGAAGAAAATCCGTCAGAGTCAGGGAGTTCCGGTGTTCAGAACGCAAGAGACGACAAGAAATCTCGGTCATTCGTTTAAAGGAACCGACAGGAAAGAAAGTCCGAGGATAGGATGATGACAACAAAAAAAGATCCAAGAATTAGGAAATATGTTCATGTGGCGAAAGCCATGAAAGAAGGCAGTTTCAATATCGATCTTCCGAAAGAAGGATCGGATGAAGTGGCCGAACTCGGACTCGCCCTGGAAGACCTTGCCCGCTCACTGGAAAAGCGTTTTGAGGAGATCAAAATCCTCACGGATATTACCACGCATATTAATTCCGGCATGTTATTGGATGAAGTACTCGACCATTTATTTGACTCGTTCCGGCAGATTATCCCGTATGATCGTATCGGATGCGCCCTTATTGATGAAGGAAAATATGTGCGGGCGTATTGGGCGCGCTCGGATGCACCCCATGTGTTCATTGCGAAAGGATATTCCGCATTGCTTGATGGAAGCAGCCTGCAGACGATTTTGGATACAGGGCATCCTCGGATTATCAACAATTTAGAACAGTACCTTCTCAAACACCCTCACTCGGAATCAACTCAAAAGATTGTGAAGGAGGGGATGCGGTCTAGTTTTACATGTCCGTTAAGTGCGCTGGGAAAACCGATCGGTTTTCTGTTCTTTTCCAGTATGAAACCGGATACGTATGCAAAAATCCATCAGAGTATATTCATCCAGATTGCCAATCAATTATCCACGATCGTGGAAAAAAGCAGATACCTTCAGCAGCTTCTTGAACTCAATGAATTCAAAAATAAGTTTCTCGGCATGGCTGCTCACGATCTACGAAATCCGCTTTCAATCATTAAAGGATATCTCGAGTTATTTCTCTCCGATGCCTTGGGAGACCTTACCACGGATCAGAGGGAGGTCATGAACGATATGAATCAGACGAGCGATGTGATGCTGGGACTGATCAATGATCTTCTGGACGTGACCGCGATAGAGACGGGTAAGCTGCAGCTGGATCGGCAGCCGACAGACATCGATGAATTCCTCCATGCCACACAGCTCTCCCTTCGCGTGCTGGCGCATGCGAAATCGATAGAAATAAAGGTGGATCCTTCAGAATCATTACCCGTGATTCATGTGGATCAGGCTCGGATCAAACAGGTGCTGACCAACCTTATCACGAATGCGGTGAAATATTCATTTTCCCGCACGCAGATCGTTCTTAGCGCCCGGGCATTTGATAAGGAAGTATGGATTGCCGTAAAAGATCAGGGGCAGGGCATCCCGGTGGAAGAAATGAAACATCTGTTCAAGGATTTTTCGCGCACCAGTGTCAAGCCGACTGCCGGCGAAAAATCGATCGGCCTTGGACTTGCTATTACACGCCGCATCGTTGAAGCGCATGGCGGAATGATCTGGGTGGATAGTGAAATTGGAAAAGGTTCCACGTTTACGTTTTCCCTGCCGATCTTAGGCGGAACAACGAAATAAGAGAGGAAACACTCGATGGCGATTAAAATATTTATCACGGGCGGAACATTTGATAAGGAGTATAACGAACTCGACGGCAAACTGTTTTTTAAAGATACTCACTTGCCGGAAATGCTCAGATTAGGAAGATGTAAAGTACCGGTTGAAGTTCGCGCTCTCATGCTGGTGGACAGCCTGGAAATGACCGATGCAGACCGGCAGATCATTGTTGAACAAAGCCGGAATTGCAAGGAAGATCGGATGGTGATTACCCATGGAACGGACACCATGGAAGAAACGGCGAGAGTGCTTGGTCAATCAAATCTGCAAAAGACAATCGTATTGACCGGGGCGATGATCCCATACAAATTTGGCAGTTCCGACGGATTGTTCAATATCGGCAGCGCTCTTGCATTTGCTCAAACCCTTCCCCCGGGTGTCTATGTCGCAATGAACGGCCGATATTTCACGTGGGACAATGTCATGAAAAATAAAAAAACCGGGGAATTTGAAGAACGAAAATAATTGGAGCTGTTGACTTATTCCTCCTTATCCGATTCCTATCTTTTAAATTTGGACCTGTCGTAATTTGTTTGTTCTCCGCCGACGTACTCGACCCAATATGAATGGGTTTACTCCTTGTTCCGCCTCCATTCCGTGACTCACAACACACACTGGCTGTACTCGATGTGATTCTTGACAACATCTTGTAATAAAGCAACTTTCATATTTAATTAAGATTGATCGAAGTCGAGAGAGTACATCGCGTCGGTTTATCTTACCGTCTCGTATTTGAAATATCTTCAAAATTACAACCTGACGAATCGCTTCGTTAATTATATTCTTTTAAAAAGCTAAATTTTTCAGTATTGGGACCTTGGAACTGGACAGGTACAAATCATGTTGCTTGTTTGTGAGATGGATAAATAATATCCACTTGCAATAAACGGAGATGGCCATGAATACCGGACAGATGATGCTCATTTTGTGCGCAATGTCGATCCTTGCGGTGCTCACGCTGAGCATTAATTCGTCGATTGTCAATGCGAGCGTTTTGGGATTTAATATGGAAGTAAATCTTGATGCGATTTCTATCGCGCAATCGACATTAGATGAAATTCTCTATAATGACTTCGATCAGAACACCATCAATGATACGCGCGCATTTGAATATACCGATATTACGCCGGCAGGATTGTTAGGTCCGGACGGCGCAGGTGAACAAATCGATGGCGGGGTCGATATCGAGGACACCACCAAAGTAAATGATTTTCAATCCAAGACAAAATTTAACGATGTGGATGATTATGACGGGTATCATCGAAAAGCCTGGAATCCACGCCTTGGATGGTTCGATGTCAGAGTCGTTGTGACGTACGTGAGTGAGACGAATCCGGATGTTGTGGAATCAGATCGTACGTTTTATAAAAGAGTCACCGTGACCGTCACCCATCCCAATATGATTACTGACAGCGAACAACATATTATACCGATGGTCATCAGGGACCTGGCGGTGTATCGGAGATACTTTTAGAGAAGGGGTTGCACTATGTCTACGTTCCTGGATATCATCATGTCCGCCTTTATATTCGGCGTTCTTACCCTGTCGCTCGGCAGGGTTCAAGTAAATATGAATAATACCAAGGCACAGAATCAATTCAGTTACACCGTGCAGACCAATGCTGTTGAACTTGCCCGTCTTGTAGAACATGATATTGTAAAAATCGGGTATCATGTGACCGGCCCCAAAATAACTGCAGCAGACTCCTCTTCCATTGCATTCAACGCCGCTCTCGACAACACCGGTGCCAGCACCCCGATCCAATATTCGGTTGGTGCACCGAGCGGGTTGACGGAGACGTCCAATCCGCGCGATTTTGTTCTTCTCAGAACGGTCAATGGAAATACGACGAGCATCAATTTTGGACTCATCCAGTTCAACCTCAAATATTTTGATGCTCAAAATGCCATTATTCCCACGCCGATTATCGGTTCAGCCCAATTAGATAAAATACGCGGCATTCGGATTCGTTTTAGCATCCAAAGTTCGGAATCGGTACCGGTGGACACCGTTTGGGAATCGGTTTCCTGGGAGAAAACCATACTCCCGAGAAATTTGTCGAATTTGAATTACTAGGAGATGGATCATGGGACGAAGTGCTATTTTGCTGGTCAGCGGTCTCGCGTTAATGTTCGGCGTCTTTACAATCAGTATGAACAAATCGTTTGAAAGCCTTTCGAGTTCGGAAGTGGGGTACTATAATTATAGTTACGCCCGCAATATTGCACGTACGGCAATACATAGAACTCTTCGCGAATATGATAAGGCAACACCAACCATTCCGACGACCGGGACGTTTGACGGAGGGGCATATACCATCGGAATATCGGTAAGCGGTGCCACCGGAGATACGATGCTGATCACGTCGGTCGGTACGTATCCGGATAATTCGTCTGAAGAATTAAAATCTCATTATACGATGCATGTGAAATTGCTTCGCACCACCAAACCATTTCCGTCTTCAAAAAGTGCGATCGGAATTCGGGCCGTCCCTGTGACCTATAATATTTCCGGCAGCCCTCAGGTTGACGGACGCAATTATGATGCGACGGGGACAACACTTGTCGGTTCAGGCGATCTTCCTGGTGTTACCACTATGAACCCCGTTGATTCTGCCCAGGTGGCAAATGCCGGAGGCGCAAATATCATAGGGTCTCCTGCGGTGAAGGTTGATACGTCGGTCGTCGATCCTAAAGATTTTATCGATGAATACAAGGCCAACGCCGATTATAAATATCCCTCTTCGGGCACATTTTCCGGTGCGACCTGGGGGAGTCCCACTTCACCGGTTATTACCTATTGTAATGCCGGCGATAATCCGGATTTCAGTATTAAATTTACCGGCGGTGTCGTTGGTTACGGAATTCTTGTCGTTCGCGGAGATGTGCAGTTTAACGGCAATCTCGAATTTTATGGGCTGGTGATCGTCGATGGATTTAATACCACGGTGACGTTCGGCGCATCAGGCACTCCCAAAATTGTCGGAGGAGTGATTGTTGCCGGGAATGCGGGGGCAAAAGTCACATTAAAAGGTACAGGGTCGAATGCGAAAATCAGATATAGCTCCGAAGCACTGGCTCGAGCAAGGAATATTGGCAAACTAAGATATTACAGTATTATGGATTGGTACGAATAGCCGCTGCTGTGATGTTTATGAAAAGGACAAAGCCCGCTTTATGCGGGCTTTTTTGTGGACGCTGTAGGGATCGAACCTACGACCTCCGCCTTGTAAGGGCGGCGCTCTGAACCAGCTGAGCTAAGCGTCCAATTTTCTCCGGAATAATAATTTACGCAATGTTCTCTGCTATTGCAAACCGCTTCTTTCGCATACCTGGTATGTTTTTTGTGACTTAAAAAATCAAAAAAACGCTCAAAATAAATAAATTATTCGGGAATCATTTTCTGCTCGTTCCTGTTTAAATTTCAACAAATGAGAAGCAAAACACACTCCTAATTGATTTGTAACTTATTATTTTGTAGGATTGCTTCAGGACGCGGTCGTTCAAGTGCGGCACGACGGCAGCATAACGGGAACAAAGGTGTCAATTATTATCGGTTATGAAAAAAGCGCTCATTGATTACACGCTCCGCATTCGGCTGCCGATCATTCTGTTCGTCGGTGTGATATCGTTCATCGGCACGTACTTCTTTTCCCGTGCTGAACGCGATAACGTAGGGTATTCTCCCGTTCAACCTATTTCATTCTCGCATAAACTTCATGCGGGGACAATGCAAATCGATTGTCAGTATTGTCATGCGGGAGTGACAATCTCTCCCTATGCGACAATCCCGCCGGTGTCGACATGTATGAATTGTCACGCGATTGCCCGAAAAGACAAACCGGAAATCGTGAGACTCACAAATTATTATAACAAAGGAATTGCACTGCCATGGAAGCGTGTCCATCGCCTTCCCGATTATGCGTATTTCAATCATAGTGTACACGTTAACAAGGGAATCGATTGCAGTAACTGTCATGGGCCGATAGAAGATCTGGATGGCGCAATGCAGGTTTCGGAATTTACCATGGCAGCCTGTTTGAATTGCCATCGGAATGCACCGGAATTACTGCAACAGAGTCATATCATAAAAAAAGGACCGGAGAATTGTTATGCCTGCCACCGTTGATTCCATGACCGGAGTATCTCCCGGAAACACGCAAACGCTCAAACGGCGTTCATTCGTTCTGAGGGCTCTTGCAGGACTTTCCGGAGGATGGCTCGCGGGTCATCTGTTCTCTGGAATGACATTCTCCACCGGAATTGCGAAAAAGAATAAACCCGTTCAGGTCATCATCAATCCATTGGCCGTTCCACGGCAGAACAAGAATAAACTCTCTCATGGTGAATAATCTGAAAAACCGGAATCCGTCCGCTCATGAGACGGAAAGCATTGATGAATCCTCGTTCGACGGCCGTGAGCTGAGGAAGAGTGTTACAGAGGAGTTCAATCTTTCGGAGATGTCGGGAATGTCGCGCAAACGGTTCCTGGCATTGATGTCGGCTTCTGCAGCGTTCGCTGCTGCCGGATGTTCGAACTATAAAGACCAGGGTGAGATCGTTCCCTACACCAAAAAACCGGAAGAAGTCACGCCCGGTGTCCCGAATTATTATGCGTCGACGTGTACCGGTTGTTCGCAGTCATGCGGCATTCTTATCAAAACACGGGAAGGACGTCCGATTAAAATAGACGGCAATCCCGATCATCCGGTGAACCGGGGAAAAATCTGTGCAAAGGGGCAGGCCTCCATCCTGAATCTCTATGATCCTTACCGGTTGCGCACACCAAAACATGCGCGTTCTTCCGGTCAATTCGAGGAATGGTCCTGGAACCGGGCAGACGAACTGATAGTTTCACAGCTTGAAGAAACGGTCCGAACGGGAAAAGAAATTGCTCTCCTCACCAGAGCGGTTCACTCACCGACAACAAAAAAAATGTTGGATGATTTTAAGATCCGCTATCCGGGTGCGGCCGTCTATAGTTATTCGCTGTTTCATGACGAGAACCGCAGGAACGCATGGAAAAAATGTTATGGCTCCGGTGAGCTGCCTGTTATTGAGTGGGAAAAAGCGAAAATAATTCTTGCCTTGGAATCCGACTTCCTGGGAACGGACGGGATGGCGGTCGAACAAATCCGTAAATTTACCGACGGCCGGAATGTGATGAATTCATCGGCTTTCAATCGTCTCTATTGTGTTGAAGGCGCCCTTTCATTGACGGGAGCGAATGCGGATTATCGATTACGGCTCCGGACTGATGCCCAGTTGGAATTTGTGACCACACTGGCAAAAGAACTCGGCGGGAGCGGCCCTGCCGCGGGCCTGTCCTTGAAGGAATTTGCGCAGAAGCATGAACTGTCGGAAGATATACTGCAGAACCTCGCAAACGATTTGAAAAGTTGCAGGGGTGAGGCGATTATTTATGCGGGAAGCATCCTTTCAGAAGAAGTTCACATAGCCGTGAATTATCTCAATGATCTTCTTGGGAATACCGCTGTTTTCTCGCAAGATCATCAAGAGGTTTCTCTCCTGCCGTTATCCACCCAGGGAGAGATTGAAACCCTTGTCGAAAAAATGAAAACCGGACGAATCGGCGTCGTGATTCATTTTGATTCCAATCCGCTCTATCATCTCTCCCGGCAATTTGATTATGCCGTGGCCCTGAAATCTGTCCTGCTCAGCATTAGTCTGAGCGAATCGGAAAATGAAACATCCCGGAATTGTACCATGGTATTGCCGATCAATCATGCGTTTGAATCGTGGGGCGATTATCAGGTGAGGACAGGGATTCTTTCTCTTCAACAGCCGGTTATTGCTCCGCTGCACGATACAAGACAAAAAGAAGCGGTCCTGCTTGCATGGATGGGTAAAAACGCGTCTTCCGTGGAGACCGTCTATCATACCTATCTCATGAACCGGTGGGAAAAAGAAGTGTTTCCATTGTTCAGGCCGCGGGTCGATTTCAAGACATTCTGGTATTCCTCATTGCACGATGGGGCGGTTGAATTTCAGGAACAACGAAATGCCGGCAGAAGATTTAAGAGCGATGTCTCTGTGTTGAATAACACGATCCCGGTCGCCGGAGTGGCTGTTGCATTGACGGAAAGCTGTTTTCTCGGGGATGGTTCATTTGCGAATAACGGATGGCTCCAGGAATTACCGGACCCCATTACCAATATCGTGTGGGACAATTATGCATCCCTCTCGCCCGGTACAGCAAAGGTATTCCAGCTGAACAATACCGATCTGATGGAGGTGCGATTACCGCAGGGAGCGATAACGGTGCCGGTCCTGCTGCAGCCGGGACAGGCAGACAATTTTATTTCTCTCTCTCTTGGTTACGGCCGGACGATCGCCGGCCCTGTCGGAAGCGATGTCGGGGTGAATGCACATGTGCTGCTTTCGAAACAATCTCTCTCGGGCACACGGGTATTTACAGGAGCGGAAATAACCAAGGCACCCGGTTCCTACCAGCTGGTCTCCACTCAGGAACATCCTTCACTGAATGATGAATTCACAAAAGACCTGCATTTGAAAAGGAAAATCATCCGGGAAGGGACGCTCAGCGGCTACGAGGCCAATCCAGCGTTCCTTCATAAAGATAAATCAGAATCGATGAATATCACGAAGGAAGTCGAATACCCGGGCGTCAAGTGGGCGATGGCCATCGATCTCAATAAATGCATCGCGTGCGGTGCTTGTGTTGCAGGGTGTAACGTTGAAAATAATATCCCGGTCGTCGGAAAAGAGCAGGCCGCAAAAGGGCGTGTGATGCAGTGGATCCGGATCGATCGATATTATTCAGGAACCGATGCCGATCCGCTGTTAAGCCATCAACCGATGCTGTGCCAGCACTGTGATAATGCCCCCTGTGAAAATGTCTGCCCGGTCGCCGCAACCAATCACAGTCCTGACGGTTTGAATCAGATGGTGTATAACCGATGCGTCGGAACAAAATACTGTTCGAACAATTGCCCGTATAAAGTGCGGCGCTTCAACTTTTTTAACTGGCGGGACGATTTCCAAAACGGGTATTATGAGCAGCAGCCGGTGAGTCTCGTCCATAATCCGGAAGTGACAGTCCGTTCCCGCGGTGTGATGGAGAAATGTACATTCTGCATTCAACGGATCATGGAAGCCCGGCAGCATGCCATAGAGCAGGGACGCGAACTGAAAGGGAGCGATGTCACAACGGCATGCCAGGCGGCCTGCCCTGCGGAAGCGATTGTGTTCGGCGATATGAACGATTCCAGTTCGAACATCGCCCGCTATCGAAAACACCCGCTCGGGTATTCCGTCCTAGAGGAATTGAATGTTCGTCCGAATGTCACCTATATCGCAAAGCTCAGGAATAAATCTAATGCCACTACAAAAAAGTAAACATCTGGTGATAAAAAAAGACAAATACAAAAAGGCAGTAGTGCTCGTTTCCATATGCCGTTTCTATTTTTTAGACACAAAATTACTTAATAGAAACGGCACCAGGAACGTGTAATAATTTTTTATTGGGGAATACGTTTGGCCTCAACTATCATTGATTATACAAAGGAACCGCAACTGTTTACCCGCACGGTGTCCCCGGCGGATATTGATACTGCGATTGCAGCACCGCTGGATCAATTTCCCGCGCGGCGCTGGTGGATTGCCTTTGCCGTTGCTCTCTTATTGCTGGCGTACGGCCTCTTTGCGGTCACGATGATTCAGTTGAAGGGGCTGGGCCTGGCGGGATTTAACAAGCCGGTCATGTGGGCGTTTGATATCACGAACTTTGTCTTCTGGATCGGCATCGGTCATGCGGGGACGTTGATTTCCGCGATTCTCTTTTTGCTTCGTCAGCGCTGGCGGAATGCCATTGCGCGCTTTGCGGAAGCTATGACCATTTTTGCGGTATTATGCGCCGGAATGTTTGTCACGGTCGTTCACCTTGGCCGGGTCTGGCTGGGCGGATATTTGCTGCCGTATCCGAACGATCACCGAATCTGGATAAATTTCCTTTCGCCGCTCGTTTGGGATGTCTTTGCCGTATCCCCCTATTTTACGGTCTCATTCGTTTTTTGGTACCTTGGGCTCATACCGGATTTTGCCACGCTTCGGGACCGG
>Ga0105104_10001787_pt1 | contig 16019 bp, 11 predicted proteins | sample PPLLaktember2015_3_FD_87034 | JGI IMG/M metagenome (GOLD analysis project Ga0105104, IMG submission 87034) | Freshwater sediment microbial communities from Prairie Pothole Lake near Jamestown, North Dakota, USA - PPLs Lake P7 Core (6) Depth... | ecosystem: Environmental > Aquatic > Freshwater >... | reverse complement strand
CTTGACTATCGAGTCGCGGTCGATGCCCACCGAACCGTCCTGGTTGAGAGGTTTGACGAAGAGCGGGAAGGCGACCTCTTCGCTCCACTCGGTCGGCGGCTCGCGGAAGACGGTGAATTTCGGGCACCTGATTCCGTGATAATGCAGCAGCTTCTTTGACAAAGCCTTATCCTGCGCCAAAGTGAGGCCAAGCGCCGAGGCGCCGGTGAACCGTTTTTCCATCAGCTCGAGCAGTGCCGCCACGTGCTGTTCATGCTGTGACACCCCGCCAAGGGATTCGCACAGGTTAAAGACCAGGTCACTCTCATCCTTCGCAATCGTGCCGACGAGGCTGCGCAGGCCCGTTCCGGCCGCGAGAAGCATTACTTTGTGGCCGCGTTGCCCCAGGGCATTCGCTACGCTCTCGTAAGCGAGAGCGAATTCATCGCCTCGGGCGTCCGCCCGGGCTTTCTCATGATCCTCGACGGCGTCGTAAAGCACTGTAATGTTTAATCTTTGATCCAATTCTGTCCTCGGTTGGTCATTCACTTGATAATGAAGTCGCCTTTATAGAGCTTGTTCATCGCCAAGGTGGTTGCATAAGCGACGATCTCGAGCAGCACATCCGTGCTCTTGCGCGGATCGACCCAGAGCTTCAGACTTTTGGTGCGTTCAATGAAGTGGTCAATCAGGCCGCGCACGACGGAATCATTCAGTCCTGTCCAGTAGTTGATCTTCCAGACCAGCGCACGACGATGCTGGGCGAGGAACTTATCGGCGGCCAGCCACTCTGACTCCTTCCCCTTGGGGACCTTCTGCAGGAAGATGTCTTTCAAGTCTCCGTCGAAATAAGCCGGAACCTGAACCGCCTGATGACCGAAGCGCTCGTAGTGTTCCGCCAGCGAATACGAGAGTTCCTCCGAGTACTGAGGAACGGTAACCTTGGGCTGAGATTTCCCGAGCTTCTTGGCCGTTCGGTCGACGTAGAGGAGCTTTTTGTAGCAGCCCCAGTCTTTGTAGTACTCCTGCCAGTTGGAATCAGGCGATAGCCAGACCGCGAAGGTCTCCGCAAAATCTTCGTCGGGGTGTTTCTGTGCATACCAGCCAGGGATGTGCCGGACAAAGTCGCGGGAGAACGGATTGGGCTGGTAATCGTCGCGGTAAGGACGGGAATAGGGTCCGAAAATGTCGTGCCACTCCTCGGTCTCGTAGAGCTTATACGCGTAGTTAAACGCATGCCCGGCCTCGTGTCGCAGGTAGCTGAGGATTTCTTCGTCGGTCTTGGCCTCGATCATCTCCATCATCTCTTCCTCGATCCGCGAGAGACGCTCGTCGGCGAGGAAAAACGGGATTCCGATGGCCGGCACTCCATCCGGGCATCCCCACTCGTCGGCCAGAAACACCGGCGGCTTTAGTTCAATGCCCGCTCTCTGCAGTTCGTCGTATAATTGCAGCACGATTTTTTCCAGCGGACTTCCCTCGAGCTTCAGGCCCAGTTCGCTGATTTTCTTCTGGAGAAGTCTCTGGCGCTCGACGGTCCAATCTTCCGCCGACTCCGATATTTCGAAGTGAGTCTTGTTACCGAGTGGCATGAGAGTCGCTGGTTCGATGTTAGCGGTTTAGAACCCGAAACAGAAGAGGGAGGCAGTCCTCGACCCCCGGTTCTCAACTGAAAGGAGGTGTCTTCCAAATCGCGCGACGGGTACCGGACTTTAAAAGGTTCGGCAGCCATCGCGCGATCTAGGCAACACAACCTTTGATCCGGGCGTTGCGTCTACGTGATCACACTCGCGCGTCACCCGCGTGCTGTATAGAAGACCGCGAGATGCGTTTTTCTTTGGCCTTAGGTTTGGGTTTGTCGTGGTTATTGCTGCAGCAGACCGCTGCTGCGCCGCCGGTCCGGATTTCGATTGAGGCGCGTGCCCAGCAGCCCGGGGAGTTGATCTTGGTGACCGTTGAGACGGAACAGCCATCTTCCGTCACGGGGACAGTTTTCAACACCGAGGTGCGATTCTTTCCGACTCGCGAACCAACGGTCTGGCAAGCGCTCTTGGGCCTCGACGTGGACCTCCAGCCAGGCGAGTATCGACTTGACCTCAAGATAGTGACTGACAGTGGTGTCGAGTCGTCCGAAACGCGAATGCTCCAAGTTGCCCCGCGTGCGTTTGCGACCCGTTACCTGACCCTGCCCAAAAAGTACGTGAATCCGCCTGCTGATGTGCAGGAGCGGATTCGGCGCGAGGCCGAAGAGGTAAGGCGAATCTTCTCGGTTGCTTCTCCGGAGCCCGTCTGGGAAGGGCAGTTCCGCCGTCCGCTGGGGGGGAAAGTCATCAGCAGCTTTGGGAAACGGAGCGTTCTCAACGGACAGCCGCGTAATGTCCACGCCGGCGTCGATCTGCGGGCCCCACAGGGGACAGTGTTGAGGGCACCGGCAGGCGGGCGGGTGGTCCTCGCCAAAGAACTCTACTTTGCCGGCAATTCGATCATCCTCGACCACGGGCTTGGCTTGTTCTCCCAATTCGCCCACCTCTCCACGTTTAAAGTGAAAGAGGGGCAACTGGTCCAACCCGGTGAGACCATCGGGCTCACTGGGAGATCTGGACGGGTTGAGGGACCGCATCTTCACTGGTCGATGCGGCTCGGCAACGGTCGGATCGACCCGATGTCGGTCCTGTGGCTTTTGAGCGATGGCAACAGGGCAAGGCCCCGCTCGAAGGCTATTAGCGAGTTCTCGAACCGGGACCCATTTGTACGCTGAGACCGCAAGTCCTCTGAGAATCTTCCGATGCTGACGGAAGGGAATTTTTCCCCGGTCTGGTGGAACCGGATTCCTCCGGTTGTCCGGAATCTACGACTTACACGCCTGAAGCACTCTGGCAAGCCGATTGCTAGAGCATCAGCCGGAGGATTACATGAGTAAGCGATTCCCCCACATTATGGTTTTGATCCTGGCGTCGACGTTGGTCGCAGTGCCTGCGTCGTCCCAGGTTATGGCACAGACAAAAGTCGAACCGGGTTTTAACCTGTTTAGTGCCGAGCAGGACGTGGAAATTGGACGCCAATCGGCGGCGCAAGTTGAGCAGCAACTGCCGATGTTGAGCGACAGAGGGCTGCAGAATTACGTATCCGACATTGGAAAACGTCTGGCGGACCAAGCTCCCGGACCCGAGTTTCCCTATCAGTTCAAGGTTGTGAACCTCTCTGACATAAACGCCTTTGCTTTGCCAGGCGGTTTCATGTATGTCAACCGAGGGTTGATGGCGGCGGCTCGCGACGAAGCGGAGCTGGCGGGAGTAATGGCTCACGAAATGGCGCACGTCGCCTTGCGCCACGGGACCAACCAGGCATCAAAAGCGTACCTGGCGCAGGCTGGACTCGGTGTTCTTGGCGGAGTGCTGGGTAACAGCAGCACCAGCCAGATTATTGGAGCGGTCGGCGGATTCGGTTTGAACAGTCTTTTCCTGAAGTTCAGCCGGGATGACGAGGAACAGGCGGATATCGTCGGCGCACAAATCATGGCGCGTGCCGGGTATGATCCGATGGCCATGGCCCGGATGTTCGAGACCTTGCGGCAACAAGCTGGTCGCGACCCGAGCAAGCTGGAGCAGTTCTTCAGCTCGCATCCGGCGCCGAAGGATCGGATGGGCCGAATTCAGAAGGAAGCCGGTCTTATCGGGGACGTCAATCGGCGTGGTCCGGTTGGTGACTTTGCTCGAATTCAGGGCGAGTTGAACAACCTGCCGCCAGCTCGATCCATGGAGCAACTGGCCCAGACTGGTCCGGCGGGGGGCGGCAGAAGGCCCACGGCCGGAAGCGGGGAGCGGGTCGATGTCGGCGAGATTGAACGACCGTCCAGCCGAATGAAGACATTTTCGGAAAGGGGCAGGCTCTTTGAACTGGAGTACCCGGAAAACTGGAAGGTCTACGAGGCCAAGAATGGTCTCGGCGCGACAATCGCGCCCGAACGCGGAATTGTCGACGCCGGGAACGGCCAGCCCAGCATTGTCTATGGCGTGATCATCAACCATTACGCCCCGTTCCAGGGCCGCTCCTCCGGCGATCGGGTTTCTCTGGAAGATGCTACCGACGACCTGCTTCAACAGATTTCGCAGAGCAATCCCAATTTGAAGCTGGTGAGTGGTTCCAAACGCCAGGGATCAGAGGACGGCGAGCGGACCCTGTCCGCGACGCTGAGCGGCGAGTCCCCGGTCACCGGGCAGGAGGAACGGGTCACAGTTCGCACCCGACAGTTGGAAGACGGTCACGTCTTGTACGCGCTGTTTATCGCTCCGGGTCGCTATTACAACGACATGAACCAGGTAATGGGCGAGATGTTGGCCAGCCTGAGAGTCGACGACCGGGCGGATCATCAGCGGGCGGAGTAGAAACCGTTGGAACCAGAGCCGGGCACGCAGCGCGAGGGTGGTGAAGAAGGTCTAAGGCCTGAAAGGCCGACAACATAATAGCCCAGGCCGAAGCGTTTTTGCGGAGACCTGGGTTACAGGTCCGAGACGACCCGCAGCCCTGAAAGGGCGTTACAACTCGCGGTCGTGCAGTCTGTTACGCCCCTTCAGGGCTAGTGAGTTCCGCCCGGATCTGCTAACCCAGGCCTACGCAAAAAACGCTTCGGCCTGGGCTATTATGTTGTCGGCCCTTCAGGCCTTCGACCTTCTTCAACACCCTTCGGTGCGTGGGCGGGCTTTACGTGATGTGCTAACTACGGCCCTTTCAGCTGGGGTTTACTGCTTCTTTCATGAGAAACGATGGCGGTGACGAACGCGTTTATCGCGGCATCGTTTGTTTCAACCGGGAAGCGCAAGACTGTCTCTTGCCCGGCGTCATTAATTCGAACCCGATACATTAGAGGATAATCGTGACTACCTCCTCTTCCTCCCACAATGGTCTTGCGTTTATATTTCACCGGCAACTGCTTGGCGAGTGACAGTAACCTCTGTGCCTCTTTCTGGTCGAGCTGAAGAGTGATTCCTCCCGGCAAAACCATCCGTCCGTTTCGGAAGACGAGACACTCCTGATAGATTCCCCCGACCCCACCCATTTTGGTGATATGCAGGATGATCTGGTCCGAACCCTGGGGGGCCGGCTTCGGCTGAACGTCGGATTGGGCGAGAAGGATACTCAGGACGCCAAGGATGAGGCACATAATTTGTCCCCTTCAATCGCCTTGATGATCTGCTGGATGATTTGGTTCGAACCTTCTGCGAGAACGTCGGCTCTCCGCCGTCTTTCACTCGCCCGGCACGACCAGAACGGGCTGGCTGGCGGCTGAGACCACCCGTCGCGTCACGTCATCCAGGCCGAAAAGCGATCGGGTCTCCGGCCCGTGGCTGCCGATGACGATGAGGTCGAATCGTCCTTCCCGGGCCTGGTTTAGAATGCCCTCTTCCGGCTTGGAGGCGCGCGAAATGACAGACTCGGCCTGGATCTCGAGCGATTTCAAGGTGGTGAGAGCCCTATCGAGGTGGGACTGGACGGTCGGTTCCGTTTCGTCGCCGGACCTCGCCACATAGACGAGAGTCACTGCCGCTCCAAGACGGCGGGCAATCCAGCCTCCAAACCGCACGTCGTTCTTGCCCGGTTCCCCGGCGGCCGTCGCAATCAATATGCGATTCAGCGACATGCAGTCCTCTTTCACCACCAAGACGGGAGCGCTCGCCTGCCGGAGGATCGCCGAAACTTCTGGTCCGAGGCGCCCTGGCTCCGGTGATGGCCGGTCGCTCCGCGCCATGATCATCATGGTATAGAGCTGAGTCGCCTGCTCGTTGATGATCTGTTCCACCGTTTTCCCGTAGCGCAGAAGGAGGTCCGCATCTCGCAGGCCGTGGGCGCGAAGCTCTTCGTGTATCCCGCTGCTTACCCGCTCCCCCTGTTCGGAGGAGTTCGCGACGCACAGCACTCTTACGCCCGCACCCAGCCGATCACGGAAAAGGCGGACAGTCGGAAGAAGACTGGCAGCGTTTGCGCCGGAATAGCAGAACAGGACTCGCCGGCTCGGTTGCCCCAGGATATGCCACGACTTCAGACCGACATAGACATCCTCGGTGGCCAGGTCCAGATCAGGCGGGAGCAAAGCCTCGACGACTGTTCCTTCTTCTCCGAAAGGCAAATGGGGAGCAATCTGTCGGACTCGCTTCAAGCGCGAGAGCCGCAGGCGCACCCGCTTGTGCGATCCGGTAAAAGTCTGATCAACAACCGATCCCCGGCCAAGAATCTCGGATTGCGAACGTGGAGGCGTATTGCTCACCCACACTTCCTCCGGGCGAAACAACACTTGGACCGATGCGCCTTTGTCATGGAACCGTTCGGGCGGAATCGGCAGGCTGAGGCCGCCGAGCTGTACGTGGCCTTCGCGCTCGCGTCCGACCAACACCGTTCCGCTGCCCACAAAAGTGGCTGCGAAGAGCGACTTGGGGCGGGAGTACAGCTCGCCGGGTTCCCCGATCTCGAGGAGCCGGCCTCGTTCTATGACCCCGATCCGATCCGCCAGCTCAAAGGCCTCTTCCTGATCATGAGTCACCAGTATCGTCATTACCTGCAAGCGTTTGACGATTTCGCGCAGGCTCCGCCGTAATTGGGACCGGGTTTTGACGTCGAGAGCCCCAAAAGGCTCGTCCAACAAAAGGATGGCGGGCTCGAAGGCCAGCGCCCGGGCCAGCGCCACCCGCTGCAGCTGCCCGCCGGACAGCTGGTGCGCGAGACGATTCCCGAGACCCGCCAGGTCGACGAGGTCCAGCAGTTCGTTCCGGCGCCTGACTCGCTCGGCTTCCTTGACTCCGCGTATCTTCAGGCCGAACTCGATGTTTCCCGAGGCGGTCATATGCCGGAAAATCGAGTAATTCTGGAAAACGAAACCTACGCCTCGCTGCTGAGGAGGAATGTGGGTGACATCTCGACCTTGAAGCAGGATCCTGCCGTGGTCAGGTCGGAGGAGGCCGGCGATAAGCCGCAGCACCGTGCTCTTGCCGCTTCCGCTCGAGCCGAGGAGCACGAAAAGCTCGCCGTCCTTCACTTCCAGGGAGAACTCTTTGACAACGGGTAGCTTCCCAAAGGATTTGGACAAAGCATCGAGGACGATCGGCATATGAAGTGCTTCAACCGGAGTCTAACACGGATGCCGGCCTGGCGTTATTCTCCCGCCGCACGTCGCAAAATTGCCCGCCCGATCAGCTGGCCGGAAGACGTCTCCACGTCGACCCGGATTCGTCTCGGGTCCCAGCCTTTTTGGACCGTCCTCGCAGACCAGTAACGGTAACCTTGCTTACGTCCGCCCGAGATCGCCTTTTCGTTATCCTCCTTGCCGGACGGGATCACGGTGCCATCCCGGTACCAGGTGTGTCTCACTTTCACCGTCAGGCCAAAGGGTGCCTTGATCGGGGTTAGAGCGACCAAGCTGCCCCGGTAATCGGCCGGAAGCTCCGACATCGGATTGATGATGACCCGCCTGACAACGGCACTGCCAAACGAAGCGTTTCCCAATGAGACCATTGCAGGAGGAATGAGGGAAGTAATGAAGTGAACGACGATGACGAGGACGCAGCCAATGCCGGCGGTGATTATCCCCAGCGACCAGCCCCGAAGCCCCGCAAACCGGTAGAGCATGGACGCCAATATGGCAGCCGCAGCCAGGGCACTGAGGTACAGGGCGATGTCGTTCCTGACCGCAAAAAGTACCAGAAGCACCACGTTGAGGGAGACAAAGGCGTTGAAGGCCAGGAAGACAGCCATCAAAGGCCAGTGCACCGAAAGGTAACGGTCGTAAACGACGTCGAGCGTCGAGAGCAAGGCGGACACAGCGAGAACGGCCATGAAGAGCACGTTGCGGGACGTGAAGGTCGTGCTCGCGTAATAGATCGGGATGACGAAGAACAGAAGTTGTTGATAGAAGTTGCGGTTGAAGTAGTTCACCAGCAGCCGTAAGCGTTCGGCCCAGGCTGGAGAGAGCCGGGGCAGCTGGCGGAGAACAGGTAAGAAGAGGCTCGTGGCCCAGATGAAGCCGATGTGAAAAATGATGATTTGAGCGTAAGTCGGTTTCTTAGCCCCCAGGAACATGACCGCTATGCCGACCAGGAATGACCAGGCGCTGTGGCACCACCAGAGCAGCGTTTCGCGCTCGCGCACGTACCCTGCGATCTTCGGCATGACCCGGATGGCGCTCACTGCGGACACGGAGGAGAATTATACCGGATGTGTTGAAGAGTTGCCGCCGACGAAATCCTAATCGCGGGTTACAGCCGCGCATGCCCGAGTCGCGTGACAGTCCCGCTTACTTCGCTCCGGGCTCTGCCGAGCCCTCCGCTGTGAGGGTGTTGAAAAAGGTCGAAGGCCTTTAAGGCCTTCGACCATTGTGTGACCAGCGGCGTTGTTTATTTATCGGCCTTAGGGCTACACTACCACGTCAATTTCGTAAGCCGGACTACCGACGGCAGCCGCCGGAGGGGAGGGAGGAATTGCTCAAGAATAGATTGAGACGCGTCGTCGCGGTGATCCTGTTCCTGACCTTCTGCTGCTGGTCGGCCACGCTGGTTCAAAGCCAGCCCAGCCGACGAGTCCTGCTTCTTCACTCCTACCACAGCGGCATGACGTGGGTGGATGACCTCAACGCGGGTATCTCGCAGGTCCTCAGAAAAGACCAGGTCAACGTTTACTTCCAGATAGAGTACATGGACACCAAGCACAATTCCGGTGTCGAGTACCTGGAAATGCTGCACGAGCTGTTCCGAGCCAAGTACGCCGGCCTGAAATTCGATGTGGTTATCACGGCTGACGACGCGGCCTTTCATTTCGTTCGCGAGCACCGCCAGGAAATGTTCCATGGAGCGCCCGTTGTGTTTTGCGGCCTCAATGACTACTCCCCTGAAATCCTGGAAGGCATGGAGGACGTGACCGGCATTGTGGAACAGGGCGATGTAAAGAGCACGCTGGACCTCGCTGTTCGGCTGCATCCGCGTGCCAGGCAACTGGCGATCATCACCGATAATTCGGACACCGGCCGGACGATGAAGGCGCAAGTGGAACGGGTCCGGAAACAACTGAACCCGTCTGTTCAATTGGTTTTTCTCGATAACCTGCCCTTGACCGTGATAGCCGACCGGTTGTCGCTACTGCCCGCTGACTCCGTTGTCTATCTCGGGCCATACACGGTCGATCTGTCGGGTGTGGGCATGGACCCGGCATCGGTCGTAAGGACTCTTAGGCTTGACCAATCTTCGCTCCCTGTTTACACCACTAACCGGTCATTCCTGGGAAGAGGGCTGGTCGGTGGATACGTTATTTCCGGAGTCGCCCTCGGCAAAAGGGCAGCAGGCTTGGCCCTCAGGATTCTTAATGGCGAAAAGGCCGGCGCTGTCCCCATTCTGATCGAAACACCTGAGTTGCCGATGTTCGATTACCCGCAGCTGGAACGCTTCTCGATCGCATTATCAGAACTTCCCGCAGCGAGCGTTGTGCTGCGGCAACCTCTGTCCTTCTACGGGCAATTCCGGAATTGGATCTTGCTCGCCCTGGTTTTTGTCGGCTGCCAGAGCGCGCTGATAGTTGTCCTCACCCTGAATATCCGAAAGCGGAAAAAGGCGCAAGAGGAGTTGAGAGAGAGCGAAAAGAAATACCGATCGCTGACGAGCAGCCTGCCTGAGATTGTGCTCGAGTTGGACCGGGATGCCCGGCTTACTTTCATGAATCAGCCCGGCCTGCTGAGGTTGCAGTACCAGCCCGAGGATGTGAGGAACCGACTTTCCTTTTTCGAGATCGTTGCTCCTACTGACCGGGACCGAGTGCGCGAGTATCTGGCGATGAGTATCGACGGGAAAGGAGACAGCGTCGAGTTGTCGATGGCGGCCCGCGATGGATACACATTTCCGGCCATTATGCGCATGAACCTGCTACTCGAGAAACAGCACCTGGTCGGATATCGAGGGCTTTGTTTCGATATCTCAGAGAGAAAGCGGGCCGAAGAAGAGCTCAAGAAACTCCATGACGAATTGGAGAAAAGGGTTCAGGACAGAACCTTCGAGCTGGCGCGAGCCAATTCAGAGCTGAGAACTGAAATCGAGGATAAACGACAAACCGAGCAGGAACTGCTTGAGTCGCGCAAAGACCTGCGTCGTATTGCCGCCCACCTCGAGACCATCCGAGAGGAGGAAAACCGGCGTATCGCGCGCGAAATCCACGACGGGCTCGCGACTTCCCTGACCGCGGCGAAAGTCGAGGCGGATTGCCTGGACCAAGCCTCCGCGCCAGAGCGGAAGCTGCGGATCGAGGCGCTGAAGGAATTGCTGAATACGGTGACTGAAGACGTTCGCCGTATCGCTCGCAATCTCCGGCCGTCGCTCATCGAGGATTTTGGATTGAAAGCCGCGGTTGAATGGTTTTGCACCGATTTTCGTCAGCGTACCGGCATTCGCTGCTCCTTGTCCCTGCCTGAGTCTCTGGATTGCAGCGACACGACTGCCACGGCCTTGTTCCGAATCCTGCAGGAGGCGCTCACAAACGTGACCCGGCACGCCAACGCCACCCAGGTGAACGTCAAGATCAGCGGGGAAGAGGAGACGATCCTGCTAGAAATCCGCGACAATGGGGTTGGAATAGACCCCGGCGGGATGTGCCGGGATACGCTCGGCATCATCGGAATGCAGGAACGCGCAATCCGCCTGGGCGGCTTCTTTTCCATCACAAAGATCGCCGAGGGAGGCACGATGGTAGCCGTCCGCGTCCCGCATCGGAGCCGCTGAGGACTGACAGCCGGCCAGTTTACCGACCGTTCTGCCGCATCAATCTTGCCAGAAGGAAGGCCATTTCCATGGCTTGTTCGTAGTTCAGCCGAGGGTCCACGCGCGTACGGTAATCGCGCTTCAAGTCGGCCTCGGTGACGCCGCTGGCGCCGCCCAGGCATTCGGTCACATTGTCTCCGGTCAGCTCGAAGTGGACGCCGCCGAGGTGCGTTCCGCAAGCCTTCAGGATCCGGAAGGACTGTTCCAACTCCGACAGCACTCGCTCGAAGCGCCGCGTTTTGATACCACTCTTAGTCGTCTCGGTGTTGCCGTGCATGGGATCGCAGCACCACAGCACCCGCTTTCCGGCCCTTGTCACCGCTTCTGCCATCGGAGCGAGGCACTGCTCGACGCGATCGGCACCGAGACGGTGAATCAACGTGAGGCGTCCGGGCTCGTTGTCGGGATTCAGCACCTCGCATAGGCGCAGGGCCTCGGCAGGAGTCATGGATGGACCGATTTTTACCCCAATCGGGTTGGATATGCCGCGGGAATACTCGATATGACCGCCTTCAAGGGTCCGGGTGCGCTCGCCTATCCAGGGGAAATGGGTCGAAAGGTTATACCATCCGGGTCGCCGCGGCACCTGCCTGGTCTGAGCCTGTTCATAATACAGGTGTAGTCCCTCGTGACTCGTAAAAAAATCCACCCGGTTGATCTCCGACGGAGTATGTCCGGTTAGAGTCTCCAGAAAGCGCAAAGAGTCACCGAGCGATTCAGCCATCCGCATGTACTCGGCGGAGAGCGGTGATTTAGACACGAATCCGAGGTCCCAATATTCGGGATGGTGGAAGTCGGCAAAACCGCCGTCAATGAGCGCGCGGATGAAGTTGATGGTCAGAGCCGCCCTTTCATAAGCCCGAAGGAGCAGCTCCGCGTTGGGCGTACGATCCGTCAAATTGAAGCCGGGGCGATTGATCATATCCCCCCGGTAAACGGGCAGAGTCACTCCCTGATGAGTCTCGGTGGCTACCGAGCGGGGTTTGGCATACTGGCCGGCGAACCTCCCGACTCGTGTGACTCGCCTGCCTCCTCCTTGGACTAGAACCAGGCTCATCTGGAGCAGGATTTTCAGTTTCTTGGCAATAGCATCCGACTCACAGTCCTCAAAGGCTTCCGAGCAGTCACCGCCTTGCAGCACGAACCGCTGGCCATGCTCGGCCTCTGCCAGCTGTTTCTTTAGATTCTCGATCTCCCAGCTGGTTACCAGTGGTGGAAGCTTGGCTAGTTCACAAAGAACACGATTGAGCGCCTCGCGGTCCGGGTACTCCGGCTGCTGGGTGACAGGCTTCAATTGCCAGGATGTCGGGGACCACGCTCCCCGCACTGGTACTACTTCGCTTTGCACTCCAAGAAGGATAGGCCATCAGGGCCACTAAGCTCAAGCAGCAGGGGCGGGCACACCCTGGGGAGCGCAGCCACTGGGGTCGGAGGCGCTGGGAGCGCAGGCGCTGGGAGCGCACGTGCTGGGGTCGGAGGCGCTGGGGTCGGAGGCGCTGGGAGCGCAGGCGAGACGCCTGCGCTCGCAGCGCCTGCGCTCCCAGCGCCTGCGGCCCCAGGGTCAGTTCGCCCGCTTGTAGATCTTCCCGCCCTTCATGATGAACTTAACCTGGCTCGTCACGGAGATGTCCTCCAGCGGGCTGCCCGGAACCGCAATCAGGTCGGCGAAAAGGCCTGGGCGGACTTGCCCGATTCGATCCTCCATCTTCAGAACCCGGGCGTTAACGGAAGTGGCAGCCAGCAGGGCCTGAGCCGGAGTCATCCCAGCCTTGACCATCCATTGGAGCTCGCGGTGATTGTCACCGTGCGTAAAGACCCCGACGTCACTGCCCAGCCCGATTTTCACTCCGCTCTTTAGCGCCGCCTTGAATGCCGTCAGCGCCTGTTCCATGTCCGCCGTGTACGGCTGCGTGCCCCGTTTGTAGTCTTCAAAGTATTCGCTGTAGGCTTCGACCGCGGTTAACGTCGGAAAGTAGGCCACGCCTTTCTGAGCCATCAGGCGAAACACCCTCTCGGTCCCCTGGTTACCGTGCTCGATGGTATCGACACCAGCTTCAACAGCCCGGCGCATTCCTTCGGGTCCAGTGGCGTGCGCTGCGACGGGACACCCGGCGCTGTGCGCCTCTTCCACCAGGGTTCGAAGCTCCTCGACTGAAAAGGTCGGCGCGAGGGCCCTTCCCGGTCCTCTTCTGAAGTCGGTATACACCTTTATCCACTGGGCCCCGCCCGCGATCTGTTCGCGAACGGCCTTGAGTATCTCCTCGGTCCCGCTTGCCTCCTGCGCCCCCTTGGGCGGCGTGAATTCGGGAGCATACTCCGGCGGACCCGGTGCGTAGGCGCCTGTGGCCACGATCGCTTTCGTGACGACGATCAAGCGGGGTCCGGGGATCAGCCCTTCATTGATGGCTCGCTGGAGCGAGACATCGGCAAACGCCGCGCCTTCAGTACCAAGATCCCGAAGGGCGGTAAATCCGGCCATCAAAGTGTTGTCGCAGTGCCGGGCGGCGCGAACCACGCGGTAAGCGAGTGGCTCTTTCAGGACCTGATCATCCCATAAGGTCTCATTGTAAGGATGCAGGAAGATGTGGGAGTGAGCATCGATGAGCCCGGGCAGCAAAGTCAGCCCAGGCAAATCGATCGTCTGTGTCCCTGGCGGTACGGCGATCGCGGCTGACTGCCCGATGGCCTGGATCTTATCGCCGACGACCAAGACAGTCCAACCTTCCCGCATCTCCTCGCTCGTGGCGTCGAAGATCCGGGCGGGCCGGAGCAGGAACGAGGTGGTGGCGGCAGCAGACTCGCTTCTCGTGGTGGGAATCTGTGCCGAAGCGGGTAGCGGTGCAACTATCGCGAGCAGTAACAAAATGATCAGGAGTTTGGAAGCGCTCATAGGTGTCTCCTGATCTTGGATAGCTTAAGTCGGCCGGTCTTGGCAAGCCCGCGCGGACGAATACGTTCCGCGGGATCAGAACCAGAACTGCTCCAAATCGTCCTTCCAGCGGTCGAGCATCGGCTGGTTCAGGCCGAGAATGCCTTCACGGGTCACGCCTTCCGGTGCAGGCAGCAATTCGTTCAGGCGTTCCCAGACCAGTTCCCGTCGTTCGGCCGACAGACGGGGCAGAAGGTGCCACAGCGAGAGCGTGTCGCGCACCCTGGATTTGCGGAGGAGTTCGCCTAAAGCCGCATCCAGCGAGAATCCCAAGTCAATCTCGTTGAGAGCCGTCTGGAAATCGGCGCTCGCATCGGTAAAGTAGGGTGTGCCAGGCCCCGAGCCGGGGCGGGACACACACGAGGCCCCGGCAGGGACAAGCGATTGTCTGCCTTCGTACTCCAGGGCCACCCAGCCGGCGGTGACCGCCAGATGCCCGTTTCCCTTGGAGTCGACGGTAAGTTCATAGGCACAGCCAAGGTCGACCGCCAGCGCCGACGGAGTCTCGACGAAGAACAGCCGCGGCGGTGCAAGGATCAGGGCGCTCATACTTCCTTTGTCGAGCGCCATCCGGTGCTCGTTTGCTCCCGAGCGAAGAACTCGCAGCCGGCTGTTGGGCCGCAGCTCCACTTGTCCGATATTGGCGACCTCGATTTCGGCCCGTGAGGCACCGTCCGTCTCGAGCCATTCCCCGACCGGCAGTGAACCACCCTCACTGGCTGGCCGAACGCCGATCATCGGCGTTCCGGCAAGGCCGGTGACCGTCCACGCCGTCTGTTCGTTTGGTTGCTGCACGTTAAGTGTCAGCAAAGAGCTGAGTGCAATCAGGACGAAGAAGGCAGCGGCGATCGGGAGGGGCCGACTCCCCCGGCGGGCAGAACCAGCGGACTTGGGCGCGGGCAGAGCCGGGGTATCGCTTCTTCCAGGCAACCGGATAATGTGAGCCGATCGATCCGGGCGGGCCGAAATGCGTGACAAGATATCCGGCCACAGGTCTCGGGAGGGCTCAATGGTATCGGGTAACGCCGCCGCTTTAAGGTCGAGGTCACCAATCCAGACCGCGTAGGACCGACATTCGCGACAGGTCAGGAGGTGTCGCTCGACTTCCGACTTCTCGGCCGGGACCAGTCGTCCCGTTACGAAATCATCTAGTTCTTGTTGTATCTTGCCGCAAGTCATCTTTTGAGCCTTTCCCGCAGCAGTTGCCGAGCCCGGTGGAGTTGCGCTTTGCTTGTCCCCACAGCTGTCCCGAGCATTTGGGCGATCTCCTCGTGCTGGTACCCTTCGATCTCGTGCAGCACGAAGACGATCCGGGCCTGCTCGGGCAGGCTGGCGACTGCCTTCTCCAGATCGAGGGCGCTTTCGGGCGTCGCCGTCGACTCCCGGTTCTTCTCGAACTCCGTCACGTTCTCACAAGTCACGACTCGACTATGGCGTCGTTTGGTCGTCCGGAGCTCGAGCAGAGCAACATTGACGGTCAACCGATAGAGCCAGGAACCAAAGCTGCTTTCGTGGCGGAACCCACCGAGCATCAGCCAGGCTCGCACAAAGGCGTCTTGGACGACATCTTCGGCCCAGCCGGGGTTACCCAGCATCCGCCGGCAGAGCGCGTTAACCCGGCCGACGTGCAGGCGATAAAGCGCTTCGAAAGCCGACTGGTCTCCGGCCTGAGCCTGCTCAACGAGCAAAGTGATGTCTGATGCCGCCCCCTGGCCGGCTCGCGCTGCGACGGCAGGTTCCATAGCCATCTGGTTGTTAGGATACCTTTCGGGGAAAGAGGGTTTAAAAGAGAAGACATCTTTGGGACAGAAATAGTTCCCGTTTAAACTCTTGCCGGCCGGCCGGTATCTAATCCCTCAGAACATCCGGCATCCCAGGCCGGAACAATGAACAGGCGGCCGCCTTGTTCCCGTAAAGGAGCACAGAACTATGAATGGTCGAATTGCATCCGCAGGAATTGCTGTGGTCATGTTAGCACTTGCAGGCCTCGCGTTGGCCGGTCCCCCTCTCGTTTGTTTCCCCTTCGAAACCAATGGTCAGCCGTCACTCCCGTGGGGAGGTGTCGCGTGGCATGAAAGCAGCCCCAGTTACGACACGACGAAATTGACCGGCGATACTGTCAGCCTGCTCGGAAACGATGTCTCGGTTATTGCGAGGATGGAGACGTTGAGGCGGGCCGGCATCTATGCTGCGAAAGATCAGGAGGCCGGGGCGGAACTCTTGGCGGCCCTGAAATCTCGGGTCAAAAACGGCGGTGACCGAAAGACCGTGGCCTATGCACTCTTTGACCTCGGATATTACGCTGACACTTACCGTCAGGCGAGCAT
>Ga0105104_10001786_pt1 | contig 16019 bp, 15 predicted proteins | sample PPLLaktember2015_3_FD_87034 | JGI IMG/M metagenome (GOLD analysis project Ga0105104, IMG submission 87034) | Freshwater sediment microbial communities from Prairie Pothole Lake near Jamestown, North Dakota, USA - PPLs Lake P7 Core (6) Depth... | ecosystem: Environmental > Aquatic > Freshwater >... | reverse complement strand
CAAGGATAAAGGTTCAAGGATCAAGGCTAAAAACTCAAGGGATAAGACAATGAATCATTCATACGTTAACCCGCAAAAACCACTTATGCGTAATGCTGAATGAATCAGAGCGACACCCCAGTCGCAGCCCGCTGGACTGCTCCAGCTAAGCTTTCACAAGCACAAAGAAAGCCTACCCACCTGTACAGATGGGTAGGCTTTCTTTCTTCAAACATAGATAAAATTTTTTAAAAAAGGATTAGCTGCGAAGCAGCTCTCGAATAGCCTTGAACCTTTATCCTTGATCCTTTCGCCTTGAACCCTACTTCTTTCTCGCCGCCGCCAGCTTGGCCTGAAGCGCGTCAATTCTCTGATGATTATCCTCTGAACCGATATAGGTCCTGAAAAGCCACTCCTGAATCCGCATGGCCCCGTCAAGGTCTTCATTGAGTACTTTATTGGCAATGCCCTTGGTTTCCTTGAGACAGCCGTGGTCGTAAGCGGCCATTTCGCGTGCAATTTCGCCCACGGATTCCAGCAGTTTGCCTTCAGGAAAAACTTTGCTTACGTACCCCATCTTTTCCGCTTCATAAGCGTCGTAAATCCGACCGGTCAAAGCCACTTCTTTGGCCCGTCCCAGCCCAATGATACGCCACAGCGGATCCATAATTGGTGTGAGTGATAAAACAATTTCGCGCTGTCCGAATTTGGCCCGCTCGGAAGCATAGCGAATGTCGCACATCATGGTCAGGTCAAACCCGCCGGCAATTGCCGCACCGCCCACTGCACAGATCACCGGCTGCGGACAAAACAAAATTGACCGGTATGCGCGATGGAACAGGTCAATATAAGTTTCATTGGAGACTTTTTCAAGTTTGCGGATTTCATTCAAATCAAAACCGGCCGAAAAATATTTCTCGCCACCGGTGAAAACCACAACGTTCACGTCCTTGCGGGCGGCAATGGATGTGAACAACGCCGCTATTTCGTCAAGAACCTGGGGCGCCAGCGAGTTGCCTTTGTCCGGCCTGTTGATGGTTACGGTCGCCACTTTTGCGTCTACATTAAACAGCAGATATTTCAAATCCATAAGCTTGCCTCCCATTTTTATTGCTTTAATTTTCTGAACAATTGCATCAGGTAGCTCCTCTTCCGGAATCTCCAGCGAATCAATGGTTTTACCGGCAACAACAATCCAGTCTGGGGCCAAATCAACAAGTTCAGGTTTTCTGGCACAGGCCGCCGGGCAGCCGCAAAGCAAAATGCCGAAGTCGACCGGCTTTCCGGATGGATTGTCTGTGAATTGATAACCATCAGCAAGTGAGTTTTCGATATTGCGGATGATTTTTAATCTGTCGATCTGAGAATTGCAGCCGCCGCAGTATTTGACAACAATATCCAAATTGTTTGAGCTCCGGTTCTTTCCTGATTTCAAGCCAGAGTACAGGATTTTATAAAATCGGCAATCTGTTTGTCACTCAAACCAATACCGGGTTTAGCGTCAAGGCGTTTGGCGATCCGGCCTTTGTCAAAAAGGATCAACGTCGGGAAAATATCAATGTCATACGAATCGGCAACGCGCTCCTCATCGTCGGCAACCAGCAAAAGATTCCGCTGTTTTGTAATCGCCTGCTTTTCAAATACAGGGAGGGCCTTTCTGCAAAACGGACACCAGGATACGTAAACCATGGCGATGACATGATCATTGTCCTTGAGAGCCTGTTCCAGGTCTTGAAGGTTGTCCACCGATGCGCATGTCTCGTTTGTGCCCATAGAGCTTCCTCCTTCTTGACGGTGATATTATGTTTTTTTCAGGGGCGCTCCTGCAGAATATCTTTCCTGCAGCTTGCGCATTCCTTTGAGCCATCTTGAATAGTCGGACGATTTTCTCTGCATATAGGTTTTGACTTCCGGGTGAGGCAGAATCAGAAAATCATCGGCACGAAAGGCTTCCATCACAGCGTCTGTGAGCTCTTCGGGTTTCATCATGCCGTCCACCGCCGCCACACCGCCGCCCTGACGCGTCATTTCAGTATCCACCGCCTGCGGGCACAGGGCAAATACGGAAATACCCTGATCGCCATAGGTGATCGATAGATTCTCCGCCAGCCCCACCGCCGCGTGCTTGGTTACGGAATAAGGCAGAGAACCGATCTGGCTGAGCAGACCTGCGGCAGAGGCCGTAATCATAAAGGCTCCGCCACCGCGCCTGATCATGCCGGGCAAAACAGCGCGCGCCGCAAAAACGTGAGACAGCACATTAATTTCCCAGATCCTCTGCCAGGCGTCATTATCCACTTCATAACCGCCCAGCGCGAGGATTCCCGCGTTCGAGCAGAAAATATCAACACGGCCATACCTGTCTTCCGCAAACCTCACCAGGCGGATCATATCCTCTTCTTTGCTGACATCGCAGACCACTGCCGCACCTTTTATTTCGTCCGCCACCGCTTTCGCACCCGCCTCGTTGACGTCCGCCGCGACAATCGCCTGTGCCCCTTCCCTGGCAAACCGCAGGCATAACCCCCGGCCGATGCCGGAAGCCGCACCCGTTACAACAATGACCTTTCCCGTAACTTCCATAACCACCCCTGATTTCCATTCCCGGCAATTTCAAACCGGAACAACCGTATGGATCATTTAACTCCGGCCAGTTCCCGAGAGCGTTTTGCCGCTGCCTCCACGGCAGCCATCAGCGTTGCCCGGATATTCCGTTCCTCCAGTACTTTTAAGCCGGCGGCCGTGGTTCCTCCCGGCGAAGTGACCATATTCTTCAGCTGCGCCGGATGCTGCCTGCTCTCAAGACAAAGCCGGGCCGATCCCAGCATGGTCTGTACGGCAAGTTTCTCGGCCAGATCGCGTGCAAGCCCGAGATGAACACCGGCATCGATCAGGGCCTCAATGATCACAAAACAATAAGCCGGACCGCTACCGCTCAAAGCGGTCACGGCATCCATGAGTTTTTCATCCACTTCTACAGCCAGACCAACGGCATTTAAAATCGCGAGCGCATACTGAACATCGTCTTTTTTGGCAAAATGTCCGCACGTCACAGCAGCCGCGCCTTCTCCGGCCATTGCGTTGACATTCGGCATCACCCTTAAAACGCGGGGGGATTTTGACAATGCCTTTTCGATTGCATCAGTGGGAACTCCCGCCACAATCGAAATCAACAGTTTTGATTTATTCACCGCAGGGCGGATCCCCTTCAGGGTCTCCTGAATATTCTGCGGTTTGACCGCCAGGATGACAATGTCCGCATCTTTCACGGCTTTCCTATTGTCGGCGCTAACCTGTACTTTCAGGGCAGATCGCAAATCATTGAGTCTGGCGGGATCGATATCCGTCACGGTAATATTCTGCGCGGAAAAAATTTTGCGGGTAATCATCCCCCGGGCAAGAATACTGCCCATCTTTCCGCCTCCGATAATGGCTACTGTCTTGCCTGTAAACATAATCTGTCCGACCTCCACGGGAATGTAGATTACATGCACTTTTTCCCGGCATCCTGTCAATATAAATCCTGTGCCTTCCCGATTCTTTGATTGCATAAAAATTTGCTTTTGTGGTAGTCACTGTCGCAGGGAGAAATGTCCGATGCTGAAGCAATTCAAGGTAAAAGGAAAAAATGTGGCCTGCTGGGTGAATCCGGACGATTTCGGCTCACATGGAGAGAGCCTCGTTTTTATTCATGGGTCCGGCAGCAATTCCAGCGTCTGGTCTTACCAGTACGCAAACCTTCATAAAAATTTCAACATTGTCGCAGTTAACCTTCCCGGGCACGGCCAATCGGAAGGGAATGGAGAGCAGGACATCAAGGCTTATGTTGGCATATTGAAAGAGATTCTAGATGTCTTGAAACTGAAGCGGCCCGTCCTGATCGGCCATTCGCTGGGAGCGGCGATCGCGCTTGGTTTTGCAGCGGCCTGGCCCGGAGACATCAGCGGCATTGTGGCAACGGGCGGCGGATTGACCATGCCGGTAAACCCCGACATTATCAAAGGCTTCCTGGGTCAGCCGGATATCATCATGGACATGATTTGCAAAATTTCCCTGGCCAAGGCAAACCGGCCGGTGTTCTACGATGCCATAAGAACAAGCCTCGCCGAAGCCCGGGTAGACGTTATGGCAGGAGACATGACGGCTTGCAGCAAATTCGACATCAGAGGAGAGCTCGACAAAATCAAAACTCCGGTGCTGGTGGTTTGCGGCACGGAAGATAAAATGACCCCTCCTGCTTCATCGGAACAGATCGCCGCGGAAATCGCGGGAGCAAAGCTCGTTCTGATCGAAGGTGCGGGACACATGGCTATGATGGAAAAGCCGGACGCTTTCAATAAAGCCGTGAGAGATTTCTGTGATTCAATCAAGTAAAACCGCTCTCATGAGGCCAATATGTTTGTGTTGAATAATTTCATAATCGCGATCGCCCGGGTGATTGAGATAATTTTAACTGTATATATGTGGATCATCATCGCCCGCGCACTGATCTCCTGGGTAAATCCAGATCCTTACAATAAAATTGTTATTTTTCTTTACCGGGTTACCGAACCTGTCCTGCACCCGATACGCAAAATCATTCCCCGGCACAGCCTTCCGATAGACTTCGCTCCTTTGATTGCTTTGCTGATCATCATTTTTTTACAGTCTTTCCTGGTAAAAACCATGCTTCAAGTGGCCACAGGTTTTTAGAAAGGTCTGCAACATGCCCCCTGCAATGCCTATTCGTGAAACAAAAAACGGCCTGTCCTTTGACATCCATGTTAATCCGCATGCATCCCGGGCCGGCATTTCGGGCATATCGGAGGGTATGCTGAAGCTGAAGGTCACCGCACCGCCGGTGGAAGGGGCAGCCAATGAGGCTTGCATTGACCTGTTAGCCAAAACATTGAAACTCCGGAAAAGCCAGATGAAAATATCCGCAGGCGCAAAGGGGCGAAAAAAAACCATTCTGGTCAGTGAAATCAGCAAAACGGATCTGGAACGAAAAATCCATCAACTGGATACCGGGCATTCATCATAGCAAAGCGGTTCGCATCACCACCTGAACAAAACATACAGGAGCTGAAACCGGGAAATGGATAACCAAACAGAGAAATCAGAAAACGTCAAAGTTGCCAGGGCCGCCGGGATTGTGGGCGCAGCGACGATGGTCAGCCGCGTTTTCGGGGTCGTCCGGGACATGGTAATCGCCGCCTTGTTCGGCGCAAGCTGGATGACCGATGCTTTCTGGGTGGCCTTTCGCATCCCCAATATGCTCCGGCGTCTGCTGGGCGAAGGCTCCCTTACCGTTTCCTTCGTACCGGTCTTCACCGAATACCTGCAAAAGAAAACCAGAGAGGAGGCCCTGGAGCTGGCCTCCAATGCCTTTACCATTCTGTCAGTCATCCTGGCCGCCGTATCCGTGCTGGGCATTCTCCTGTCGCCTGTAATCGTCGGACTGATTGCGCCCGGTTTTATTACCAATCCGGAACAATTTGCGCTCACTGTTTTCTTAAACCGCCTGATGTTTCCTTATATCTTTTTCATTGCCCTAGTCGCCTTGTGCATGGGCATTCTGAATTCCTTCCGGCATTTTACCTCACCGGCCTTGTCCCCGGTCATGTTGAATATCGCGATGATCGCGGCCGCGGTAGGTTTGCACGACTGTTTTGCCCAACCCATTACCGCGCTGGCCGTAGGTGTGCTCATTGGCGGGGTACTGCAGCTGGCCATGCAGTGGCCGGCCCTGCTTAAATTCGGCGTCAAATTTAAATTTCGATTCAACGTCCGCCATCCGGGGATTCAGCAGATCGGCCTGCTCATGCTTCCGGCAATCTTTGGCGCCGGTGTGGGCACCATCAATGTTTTTGTGGGAACAATACTGGCCTCCCTGCTGCCCGGCGGCTCCGTCACCTACCTGTTTTACGCCGATCGAATCATGGAATTTCCTCTGGGTATTTTTGCCATCGCCATCGGAACAGCAGCCCTGCCCAGCTTCTCTAAGCATGTTGCCGCAGGCCAGATGGATGAATTAAAATCGAGCATATCCTTTTCCCTGCGGTTGATGCTTTTCTTAACCATCCCTTCGATGGTCGCTTTGATGGCCCTGAATCTGCCCATTATCTCCGTTTTATTTCAGCGCGGCGCCTTCGATGTTCAGGACGCGGTCTATACCGGCCAGGCCCTTTTCTGCTATGCGCTGGGCCTTTGGGCATATTCGGTCCTCCGCGTTTTTGTTTCCTCTTTTTATTCCCTTCAGGATTCCAAATGGCCGTTCAAGGCAGCCGTCATCACCCTGATTGCAAATGTGATCTGCAGCCTGGCCCTAATGTATCCTTTAAAACACAACGGCATTGCGCTGGCCGGTTCCATCTCCGCCTCTGTCAACGTATTGATTCTGGCTTTTGTCCTGAAAAATAAAATAGGATCATTTCTCGATCGCACCTTTTACACGTCATTATTCAAAATCATTGCTTCATCCGTGATTATGCTCGGCGCCATCGGTTTGATCGAGTATTTTATGCCCTGGAACACAACTGCCGGACTTAAGACCAGATTGATTTATCTGGCAAGCACTATCGCGGCAGGAGCATGCGTATTCTTTGTATCGACCTACCTCCTGAAAAGCCCGGAAATTCATGCCGTCATCAGCATGGTCAAAAGAAGGCTAAACCGCTCATAGCCCATCTCCTACCGACAAAAACATTGACTTCAATAATTCAAAGTGATAGTAGTTTTCGTCTTTTGCAGATCTGATCGGTAAAAGAAAGTGAAGGTAAATTATGCTGGATATTAAATACTTAAGGCAAAACATTGATCTCGTCCGACAGAAAATGGACGAGCGGGGTCAAAAAATTGATTTTGACCGGTTTCTCGGCCTGGAGGCAAAAAGAAGAGATATTTTAGGGGCCGTGGAGACGCTGCGGAACGAGCGCAATAGTGTTTCCAAGCAGGTCGGAGAATTGAAAAAGAAGAAAGAGGACGCTTCCGCGATCATTGCGAAGATGGGCGATGTATCGGCCAGGATCAAAGAATATGACGAAAGCCTCCGGGTGACGGAAGAAGAGCTGAACGCCTTTGTCATGATCGTGCCGAATATACAGCATGAATCCGTCCCGAAGGGTGCGAGTTCCGAAGACAATACCGTCGTGCGCACATGGGGCGAGAAGCCTGTTTTTAATTTTGAACCCAAACAGCATTTTGACCTGGGCGAGAACTTAAACATTCTGGATTTTGCCCGCGGCGCCAAAATTACCGGAGCGCGCTTTACGCTTTACAGGGGAGCGGGCGCTCAACTGGAGCGGGCCATCACCAACTTTATGTTGGATCTGCACACAGGAAATCATGGTTACACGGAAGTATTTACACCTTTTATGGTCAACGCCGAAAGCATGACCGGCACCGGCCAACTGCCTAAATTTAAGGAAGATCTATTTAAAATTGAAGGCATGGAATATTACCTGATTCCGACGGCGGAAGTTCCTGTAACGAATATTTACCGGGATGAAATCCTGGAAGAAGAAAAACTGCCGATTTATTTTGTGGCTTATTCAGCCTGTTTCCGCGCGGAGGCCGGTTCCTACGGCAAGGACACCCGGGGACTGATTCGACAGCACCAGTTCAACAAAGTGGAGATGGTGAAATTTTCCAAACCGGAGTCTTCCTATGATGAATTGGAAAAATTAACCACCAATGCGGAAGAAGTATTGAAAAAACTGGGAATTGCTTATCGCACCGTTTGTCTTTGTACGGCTGATCTGGGATTTTCTTCCGCCAAAACATACGATGTCGAAGCCTGGCTGCCCGGACAGAACACCTATCGGGAAATTTCTTCGTGCAGCAACTTTGAAGACTTTCAGGCACGGCGCGCAGCGATCCGATATCGCCGGAAAGACAATGGCAAAGTGGAATTTGTCCATACCTTAAACGGTTCAGGCCTGGCGGTAGGCCGTACGGTTGTGGCCGTTATGGAAAATTATCAACAGGCCGACGGCAGCATTATCATACCGGAAGCCCTGCGTCCCTATATGAGAGGTCTTGAAAGGATTACTCCTTAAGAGAACCTGAGGGACAACAGAAAAACATCATGATGGAGGGATGGCCGAGTGGTCGATGGCGGCGGTCTTGAAAACCGTTGGGCGAAAGTCTCGCGGGTTCGAATCCTGCTCCCTCCGCCAGCTTATTCGCGGCGCGATCAGGATTTGAATCGGGTTTGGCCGTTGCAAGACGAACACCCCGCGCATGCCGGGTAAATCCTGATCCCACCGCCGGAAATAAAAGCAAGCGTCACAAATCTTTGTGACGCCGCATTCTGAAAGGCCTGAAATAATCAGCGGAGAGATGGCTGAGTGGCCGAAAGCGATCGCCTGCTAAGCGATTGTACGCCCTTTAAAGGTGTACCGCGGGTTCGAATCCCGCTCTCTCCGCCAGTTATGAACAATTTTAGAGGCGTTCCTGTTTCTTTTACAACCGGTCTCCCCTTATTCATTTGCCGTTCTTTATCATCCCTGATACCAACATTTTCAGCTTGACGCCGGAAAGCTTTTCCCGTATTAATTTTGAGTACGAAAGAGCCGGTTTTATCATAGGCGGTTTCAGACGGATAAGATTTAGATACGTTGTTTTGCAGCCTTAAAAAGTATGCCGATAGCCTGTCGGACACAAAATTATGAACAAGCGTTTTTCAGACCTGATTCTTGCTGCCATCAAACAGAGAATTTCCGACCTCCACATCACCGGCGGTTTCCCTTTGATTTTCCGCAGCGACGGAATCATTCACTTCGATAAAAATGTCAAGTGGACGCATACGGAAATTGACGCGATGGTCAAAGAAATGTTGAGCGAGCGTCAGCTATTGACCCTGAGAAAAAAATGGTCCGTCGATTTTGCAATGTCGTTCAATCACGTGCGGGTACGGATCAATACGTTCTATACAACACGGGGGTTGAGTCTGGCCATCCGCCTTCTGCCCGAAACCATTCCGGACATTACTTCACTGAATCTGCATCCTTCCCTCAACCAGATCCGCGATCTTCGGTCCGGACTGGTTCTTGTCTGTGGAAGCACGGGATCCGGTAAATCGACTACCGTAGCGGCGATCATTGAAGAAATCAATCGTGCCAAACCCGTACATATCATAACAATTGAAGATCCCATCGAATACCGGTTTAAACCCAAAAAGGCATTTATAGAACAGCGCGAAGTCGGTGTGCATGTGCCGTCCTTTAACCAGGGTCTGCTCGATGTTCTACGCGAAAGTCCGGATGTTATTTTTGTCGGAGAGCTCAGAGAACCGGACACAATCCGCCTTACCCTGAACGCTGCCGAGTCGGGGCATCTTGTTTTTGCGACTCTTCATGCCACTGACGCGGAAGACGCCATCTACCGCATCAACAATTGCGTGTCCGGCGAAAGCCAGGAGGTCATTCGCTATCAGTTTGCCTCCACTCTTTCCTGGCTTCTGGTTCAGCAGTTGACTTATATCGAAAAAGCGGGTTTCCGTGTGCCGATTCTATCCATCACCCGCGGATCTGCGTCTGTCAGAAGCAGCATCCGTGATAATAAACTAACTCAGCTGGAAAATATCATGCTCGGCGGCAAACAGGAAGGCATGTTCACCATGGAACTCTACCAGAAGGAGTTTATCAACAACCGGGCATCATTTAACCACCCGCATAGAAGCTTTGGCATGGGGGCGGACTCCTCCAGAGAGACAGATCGCATTTCTTCTTTGATTGACCCTAATGCCGTTCAGGATGTGGTTTACATGGCCTCTGTTGATGATGCATACAAAGATCAAAACGTGACGCTGAAGGGCGACGATGGACAGCCGTATGTCGTTCTGGAAGATCATGATATGGAGCTGAAAGATATTATCGCTCAGTACGACCAGCAAGAGAACGGCAAGCCCGCGGACAAAGGCAAAAAAGATAAATAATTAGTTTGTTTTGAAAAATATTTTCCCCGACTTGTAATCTAATTTCTCACCAGACGGAAAAATAGAAATTTAAATTTGAGCGGAATGAGCGTTGTTCTTTCATCACGGATATTCGCACCGGCTTATTCCACCGGCTTTGAATTTATTTCGCTTCCCTGACTTATCAAACGTTGAAACGAAAGTTGATGATATCGCCGTCTTGGACAATGTATTCTTTCCCTTCCAGGCGCAGCCGTCCAGCGGATTTCACCCGGGCGGCGGAACCGCCATTGGCGATGAAATCATTATAAGACATGACTTCAGCTTTGATAAAGCCTCTTTCAAAATCGTTGTGAATAGCACCGGCGGCTTTGGGGGCTTTGGTTTCAACGGGAATCACCCAGGCCTTGACTTCATCTTCGCCCACGGTAAAAAAAGACATGCGCCCCAAAAGAGAAAAAGCGGTACGGATGATGCGGCCGAAAGCAGGTTCAGCAATCCCCATGGACGACAGAAATTCTTTCTGATCAGCGGCGTCCAGCCCGGCCAGCTCCGCTTCGATCTTGCAGCAGATCCCCATGACGGGTTCCTGCAAATTCACCTCCCGCGCAAAAGCGTCGGCAAAGGAAAGGTTGTCTTCAGCCGAATTGATCACGATCATTTCCGGCTTGATTGTCCAGAAGGAAAAGCTGCGCAGGGTCAATATCTCTGCAGGCGCAAGCCCTGCCGCGCGCAGGGGCTTTCCCGCTTCCAGGCAGTCTTTTAACCTGGGCAAAAGATCGTTCTGCGCCGTTTCCTGTGGAGAGATCGCCTTTTTGGACATTTTAGCCAGACGCTCCAGTTTTTTTTCAATAATCAAAAGGTCGGAGAGTACCAGCTCGTCTTCCAGCTTGCGATAGGCGTCAAGGGCAAGGGCAACATCCGGCAGTGAAAAACCGTCAACCACATGCAGGATGCCGTCCGCACCGCTCAAGTTCTGACGGATCGCTTCCCACGGATGCTCTCCTACGGCGTGCACGTCGCTGAACGGAACTTTGGCCGGTGATACTTTGACCGGTTTGTAGATTTCGACCAGTTTGTCAAAACGATCATCGGGCACGGAAGCCTGGCCGCGCACAACCGCTTCATGCGACTGCCCGCTTTTTACTCCCGTCATGATTTCAAACAGAGTGCTCTTCCCACTCTGAGGAAGTCCTAAAATACCCATTTCCATTATTGACTACCTGTTCCTTAAATGTTCAATAACGTCGCAAAAGTCTCTGTAGGCAAGGCGCGCAAAGCTGAAGGAGCGAGGCGTATTTTTCATACGCCGCAGCAACTGAAGATGCAGCGCAACGCAGCATACAGACCTTTTCCAGCGTTATTTCGTAAATTCCTTTTCGATGCGGCCCATCGCCTCTTTCAACCGCTCATCCGGCACGGTAAGCGAGATGCGCACAAAACCTTCTCCGTATTGGCCGTAAGCCGTGCCGGACGCTACGACGACGGCAGTCTTGTCAAACAGCCGGTTGGTGAACTCCAGGGACGTCAAACCCTCAGGCGCCGGCACCCATAGGTAAAACGTGCCGCGCGGCGGATTAAAATCGATGCCGATCTTTTTGAGTGTTTTTAAAACCAGTTCACGCCTTCGTCCGTAAATGGAGAGCATCTCCTCAATGAAGCCTGCTTCGTTATGCAAGGCCTGAATACCCGCGTACTGCACGGCATTAAAAATCCCCGAATCGGTATTTTCCTTTACTTTGCTGATACCGGCAATCAGATCGGGATTGCCGCACGCCATTCCCAACCGCCAGCCGCACATATTAAACGGCTTGGAAAGTGAATTCAGCTCCACACCGACATCTTTGGCCCCTGGTGCCATCAGGAAACTCATGCGATCTTGACCGGCAAATACGATTTCACTGTATGGGTTGTCATAACAAACAGCGATATCAAACTCTCCCGCAAAGGCCACCAGTTTGTTTAAAAAGTCCATTGTGGCGCATGCGCCTGTCGGGTTGTTCGGATAATTCAAGAACATCGCGGTGGCTTTTCTGGCCACGTCCGTGGGAATGTCTTCCAGCACCGGTAAATAATGGTTCTGCGGGAGGATGGGCACATTGTAAGGAACACCCTCTCCCATCAGGATGCTGGATCGATACGCCGGATAGCCGGGGTCAGTCATCAGCACGACATCCCCGGGGTTGACGCGCGCCAGCACAAAGTGATGGCAGCCCTCCTTGGAACCGATAAGTCCAAGGATTTCATTTTCGGGGTTCAGGCTGACACCGTAACGCTCCCCATACCAGCGGGCAATTTCTTTGCGGAAAGCGAGCATGCCCTTTTCCTCATCGGTGGGATACCGGTGATTTTGAGGGTCGCGGGCACTGCGGCACAATTCATCAATAACGGAATTCGGGGTGGCTTCCACCGGGTCTCCGATCGCAAGCGATATCACATCCACGCCTGCGGCCTTGGCCTGATTTATTTTTTTCCTTAATTCCATAAATAAATATGGGGGTATCTTTTTTAATCTCTCCGCAATCTGCACTGTTCAAACCTCCAATTGATATGAGTATACCGGCAATAAAATGATTTAACCCACGGAAAAAATCATCTTGAAACGTTTCCGGATTCTATGCCTTGTCATGTCCGTATGAAATGATGAAAAGGCTATAAAGGCAAAACCTCTTTTCCCCCAGGGAAAAGGGAACGAGACTACTTATAGGCCTCTTCAAAAAGAAGTCCTTGATAAACCATTTTCACTTTCCCTTCAAGGTAAATATCCTCAAAGCGGTCATACCGGCGGGTGAAATAAACTCGCAAAACTTCGCCGCTTTGCACAGTTACATCTACCGGAGAATCCACAAGCCCGCGCCCGGCGGCGGCCAGAACGGAGGCGACAACACCGGTACCGCAAGCGAGCGTTTCATCTTCCACGCCTCGCTCATAGGTGCGGACGTTCATTTTCTGCCGTCCTGTCACACTGGCAAAATTGGCATTCGTACCTTTCGGCTGGAAAGAGTCATGCCGGCGGATCTGCCGTCCCGTCCCAACCACAGCGCAGGTTTCCAAATCATCCACAAATGAAACGGCGTGCGGCACTCCGGTATCGATAAGATCCAGAAGACACGAACGGCCATTCAGCATGATTTCCCGGGCGATTTCCAAAGAGGATGGATCAGTAAGACGAACCTTCACATTGTCGTCAAAAACCTCGGCGGTAACAATGCCGGCTTCCGTTTCAATGGACATTTTCGGTCCGGCAATACTGTTGAAATTTGCAAAACGGGCCGCGCAACGACTGCCATTACCGCACATTTCCGCCACGCTGCCATCTGAATTAAAAAAACGCCACTTAAAATCAGCAACCTCAGATGGTTCAATCAGAAAAAGCCCGTCTGCACCGACGGAAATCTTTCTCTGACAAATCCGGCGAACAAAAACCGGCAGATCAATGATCTGCAAGGAGAGATCGCGGTTGTCAATGATGATGAAGTCATTGCCGCTGCCGCTCATTTTATAAAATTCAATAAAACGCGATTCATCAATCTTCATGTTTTCACCTGTTGAATATCTGCCAATCGCAACCCATAGAGCTTAAAAATATGCGGGCTTGCAGATGACTTCTCGAATTTTCACATCCAGGAACGAACTGGTATTGGCCGGTTGTAAAACCAGGGCTGTGTCGATTCCGGAAGACGATCCCCCTGTGGAGATGATGTTTTCATCCACTTGCACGCATCCGGCATCCGCCGCCATCAGAGCGGCTTCTACCGCCACTTTCGTGCCCTGACCAAAAATTCGCAGCGTGCAAGCGATGATTTCATCAACCTGATACGTTCCCAGTTTCCTGCGCACCGAGCGTCCAACTCCGCCAAATGCGTGCGCGGCTGTAACCACCTGCATTCCCATGGCGAGCAGTCTGCTGCGCGTGGCTTCCTTCATCAGCTGCGCGTTGGGCTTTTTAAACCCGTATACCGTAGTGACAGCAACAATTTTTGCGGGATCAATTATTTTAGCCGCCATGAGCGCGCTTTTGCCGGAATAGGTCGGAATAATAATTCCGGATATATCCGGCCGGGCGGCTCTCAGACAAACGATCTCCAGGGCCTGACGGGTGTTTACGGCGCCTGGTCTTTCAAAGTAGCAGCAACGGCTGTCGATGCAGGCTTGAACAGGTTTCATTTTCCCCTTCATGTCTCCTGAACAATATCATCCTTGCGGGCAAGCGACCGGGTAACGCGCAATACTTCCTCGGTTGTGGTGATCCCCGCCAGCACCTTATGAATACCGTCCTGCTGCAGCGTAATCATGCCCTGCTTAACGGCCAGTTCGTTGATCTGATTGGCATCCGATGTTTTCAAAACCAGTCTTTTAATATCATCTTCCACGACCATAATTTCAAAGATAGCCGTTCGGCCGCGGAATCCCGTATGCATGCAAAGATTGCAGCCTTTTTTTCGGTAGAAGGTGTTGTTCTCCAATATCAGTGCTGTGAGTCCCAGATTGGCCAGGGTTTCTTTATCAGGCGTGTAGATTTCCTTGCAATGCGGACAAAGCACGCGGACAAGGCGCTGGGCAATGATCGCCACAATGGAAGATGTCACCAGAAACGGCTCAATCCCCATGTCAATCAGACGCGTTACGGCACTGGCCGCGTCATTGGTGTGAAGCGTCGAAAAGACCAGGTGGCCGGTCAGCGATGACTGGATAGCGATTTCCGCGGTTTCCCGGTCGCGTATTTCACCAACCAGGATGACATCCGGATCCTGACGCACAATGGAACGGAGGCCGGCGGCAAAGGTCAGATCAATTTTTGGATTGACCTGAATCTGCCCCACACCGTCCATCTGATATTCAATCGGGTCTTCAATGGTAATGATGTTGATTTCCGGCCGGTTGATAGTGGAAAGCGCCGCATATAAAGTGGTGGTCTTTCCGCTGCCGGTAGGTCCCGTCACCAGAATAATCCCGTAAGGTGACTTGATCAGCCTGTCCAGCAATTTGATTCGCTCGTCGTGCATGCCCAGATCCGAGAGCATCAGGATGTTGCCCGATTTATCTAAAAGACGCAGCACCACCCTTTCACCGAAAGCCGTGGGAATCACGGATACGCGCACGTCTACCAGACGGTCGGCAATCTTCAGTTCAATGCGGCCGTCCTGCGGAAGACGCTTTTCAGCGATGTTGAGTTTGGCCATAATCTTCAGGCGGGACGTGAGCGGTGACTGAATCCGTCGCGGCAGGTTCAGGATGTCATAAAGAATTCCATCAATCCGGTAGCGGATTTTTAACGTTCCGGAATACGGCTCAACGTGAATATCACTGGCGCGGTCTTTAATGGCGCCGGAAACCAGCAGGTTGACCAGTTTGATGATCGGGGCGTCGCTGGTTTCATCGAGCAGGTCTGCTGTTTCATTGATTTCCGATATCAGATCGTCCGCCGTCTCTTCGCTTATTTCTTCAAAGTAATCCTTGGCAGAAGAGCGGCTCATGTCGTAGGCCAGATTAATGGCAGCGTTGATCGCGTCCTGCGAAGCAAGAACAACCGGGATGTCCTGCATCTGCAAAAGCAGCCGCAAATCGTCGGCTGGCTGAAAATTCACGGGATCATTGACGGCAATCACCTGAATCTCCGTGGTGATGACCGGAACCATCCTGTGTTTTTTTAAATAATGGATCGGAACACTTTGCGTAAAATCGATATTGATGCTCTCCATCGGCAGCTGCGACCAGAAGGGTATGCTGAAATGCTCGGACAAAATCTTCAGCAGACGGATTTCATCGATGGCTTTTTTACGGATCAACAGCTCAAAGAATCCCGTGTCGCCTTTGCGTTTATGCCCCGCTTCAGCTTCGGCCAGAAATTCAGGGAGTACGCCTGCGTCAAGCAGTTTTTCATTCAGGGATAAGGCCTTTTTTGCTTCGGGGGCGCCATCTTTTTTATCATGACCGGAGGAAGCATTCAGCGCTGTCAGGATTGTGGACATAATCAACACGGCCTTTTTTATAGGCTAAGGATTTACCGGCGCGCCGCCGGCGGCAGGCCTTCTGGGTTCGGAAGGATACCGGTCACTGCTTCTTTCATTCAATTTGATAATTCCTTCAACCACTTCACCCATCGAACCTCTTTTTTCTACATAGAGTTTGCCGGCATCCT
>Ga0105104_10001785_pt1 | contig 16021 bp, 8 predicted proteins | sample PPLLaktember2015_3_FD_87034 | JGI IMG/M metagenome (GOLD analysis project Ga0105104, IMG submission 87034) | Freshwater sediment microbial communities from Prairie Pothole Lake near Jamestown, North Dakota, USA - PPLs Lake P7 Core (6) Depth... | ecosystem: Environmental > Aquatic > Freshwater >... | reverse complement strand
CAGCGGGCAGCGGGCAGTGGGCAGCGGGCAGCAGTGCGCAGGATTCCGCATTCCGCATTCGACATTCCGCATTCCGCATTCCGCCCTCCTCGTCTAAAAATGCTAGGCTAAATCTAGACCCCACCATGCTTTCCCGCATTTTGAACAAAGAACAGCAAAAGGTCCTGTCCGCCGAACGACAGACGCTGAGCCGTCTGCAGCTAGCCCTGGCGCGCTTCGAAACCTCGGCGGCCGACCTGGAAGTGCTCCAGAGCTCGATTCTCCAACTGGATGAGCTGTTCCTGATCGTCATAGTCGGTGAATTCAACGCCGGGAAAAGCGCCTTCATCAACGCTTTGCTTGGCCGCCAACTCGTTGAAGAAGGCGTGACCCCGACCACGACAAGGATCCAACTGATCCAGCACGGGCCGCAGCAGGACGTCTCGGCAGACGGCGCCGTTTCAACGGTGACGGCCCCGCTGGAACTCCTGGAGGAGGTGAATTTCGTCGACACGCCGGGAACGAATGCGATCTCCCGCGAGCACGAGGCAATCACCCTGGATTTTATTCCCCGTTCCGATCTCGTCCTGTTCGTGACCTCCGCCGATCGGCCTTTTACCGAGAGCGAACGCGCCTTCATGGAAAAGATCAAGAACTGGGGAAAGAAAATAGTCGTGGTGATCAACAAGGTCGACATCCTTCGGGACGCCGAGGAAGTTGCGCATGTGGAGCGTTACGTGGCCGAAAGTGTTGAGAAGACACTCGGGTTCAAACCTGTGTTGTTTCCAGTGGCCGCCCGCGAAGCGCTGCGAGTCAAACTCGGCGAGGCGACACTTCCGATTCCGACTAACCGGTTCGCCGACCTCGAAGACTACGTCATTTCAACGCTCGATCAAAAGGAACGCATACGACTCAAACTGATGAATCCGGTTGGTGTCGGGTTGCGATTGATCTCGAAATACCGGGAGGTCATTCATGGCCGCTTGCAGCTTCTTGCCGACGACAAACAGACAATCGCGTCAGTGGAAAAGCGCCTTTCGACTTACAAACAGGATATGGCGCGTGAATTTCGCTACCGGCTTGCCGACGTGGACAACGTCCTCCACGACTTTGAGAACCGCGGCCTTTCCTTTTTCGACGAATACATCCGGATAGGCCGGTTCATGGATCTTCTGAACAAGCAGCGCGTCAAGGCTGCGTTCGAGCGTGAAGCGGTGGGCGACATGCCGCAAGTGATCGAAAAGCGCGTCACGGAGATCATCGACTGGATGGTTTCAAGCGATCTTCACCTTTGGCAGTCCGTTGTGGAGGAACTGCGCCGCCGGCGATCGGAAGAAGCGGACCGCGTGATCGGAAAAGTGGGAGACGACTTCGACGCCAGCCGCAACCGACTGCTCGAGACTGTGGGCCAGGCGGCTCAACGGGCGGCGCGCACTTTCGACAAGGACGCGGAGTCCAGCCGGATGGCGGAAGAGGTGCAGCTTGCAGTAGCCGGTACAGCCCTGGCCGAGGTGGGAGCCGTCGGCCTTGGGACGATCGTGACCATGGTCGCGACCAGTGCCGCTGCGGACGTGACTGGCATAGTGGCAGCCAGCCTTATCGCGGTGGTGGGATTTTTCGTGCTCCCGTCCAAGCGCCGGGATGCGAAGAACGATCTGAGCCGGAAGGTGGCATCCGTCCGCGAGAAATTAATGCAGGGTCTCACCGGCCAATTCGATCGGGAAATCGACCGAACGCTTGAAAGAGTGCAAGATGCAGTCTCCCCCTACACGAGCTTTGTGACCGCCGAACGTGACCGCTTCGAAAGCTCCTCCGAAGAGCTGAACAGGCTCGATACCGAGTTAGCATCGCTAAAAGACCAAATCAGCGTCGCCTAATGACAGTCGCCTTGGGGTACTCCCTGCAGAGCGCAGAGCTCGACAACCGGGCCGTAAAGCGGCGGATTCTGAACAGCGAATCCGCCCTACGACTGAGTGCTTCCGCATGGCGAGTGGGCGTAGGGCGGATTCGCTGTTCAGAATCCGCCGCTTTACGGCCCGGTTGTCGAGCTCTGCCTCACTCTGGCACCCCCTCCCCGGTTGACTCCTTACAAGCTCCTCGATACGATCGCTGCAACCGTTATGACAAAAAACCCGTTCATCTCGATCCTCTTGGTGTTTCTGACTATGTGCGGATATGTATATTCGATAAACCTGATCCCACAGCCCGTGGAAGCGAGAGTCCTGGAGGGGTCGATGACCCTGACGAAGGATTCGACCATCGGCTACAACACACCCGAAGCGGGGAAAGTCGCCGAGATGCTCGCTCAGAAGCTCAGACTCCCAACTGGCTTCCCTTTTGGCGTCCAGGAAGGGACCTCTGGGACGATTCAGCTCCGCCTGAATGAAGCGGCGAACCCGACGATCGGGAAAGAAGGCTATAGCCTCGATTCACGACCGGAGAGCCTGATCATTTCCGCCAACCAGGCCGCGGGACTCTTCTATGGGGTACAGACGCTGCTTCAGCTTCTGCCGAAAGAGGTCGAGAGCAAGAAGGTCTCAAAAGCGAACTGGACGATTCCTGCCGTCCAGATCGTCGATTACCCCCGTTTCGGATGGCGAGGCCTGATGCTGGACGTCAGCCGGAATTTCTTTACCAAAGATGAGGTCAAGGCGTTTATCGATCAGATGACCAGGTTTAAGTTCAACACGTTCCACTGGCACCTGACCGATGATCACGGCTGGCGGATCGAGATCAAGTCCTTGCCGAAACTGACCGAAGTAGGCGCCTGGCGTGTGCCGAGGGTTGGCCACTTTGGAGACCGTGCGGCTCCCCGCCCCGGCGAAGCGGCCACCGAGGGGGGCTTCTACACGCAGGCGGACATTTCCGAGATCATCGAATACGCCCGCGAACGCTTCGTGACGATCATACCGGAAATCGACGTCCCCGGTCACAGCATGGCTGCCATAGCCGCCTATCCGGAGCTGAGCTGCCGGAAAGACAAGTCGAAGGTCGATCCGGGTTCCAAATTCTCCGAGTGGTACGGTAACGGCACGTTCAAGATGCTGATCGAGAACACCCTGAACCCGTCCGACGAGAACGTATACGCCTTTCTGGACAAGGTATTCACCGAAGTGGCGGCACTCTTTCCTTCCCCCTACATCCACGTAGGAGGCGACGAGTGCTACGTGGGGTACTGGGAAGAGGATCCCGGCTGCCAGGCGCTCATGAAGAAGCTGAAGACCAGGCACGTCGAGGACCTGCAGGGTTACTTCATGAACCGCATGGAGACTATTCTCAAGGCAAAGGGCAAGAAACTGCTGGGCTGGGACGAGATCCTCGAGGGCGGGATTTCGGCGGAAGCAACGGTGATGAGCTGGCGGGGCGTCAAGGGAGGTATCGAGGCGGCGCACCTGGGCCACGATGTGGTCATGTCTCCAACGACGTTTGCGTACCTGGACTACTGCCAGGGAGAACCCACAGTTGACCCGCCCATCTACGCTAGTCTCAGGTTGCGCCAATGCTACAGTTTCGAACCGGTGCCAAAGAACGTTGACCCTAAACACATCCTGGGCGGACAGGGCAACTTGTGGACCGAGCAGGTTCCGACTCTTCGCTCTGCTCAGTACATGACCTACCCGCGCGGCTGGGCTCTCTCCGAAGTATTCTGGTCGCCCGGGGAGAAGAAGAACTGGGCCAACTTCGTCAACCGCGTCGAGTCGCACTTTGAACGCTCGGACATGGCCGGAGTCAACTATTCCCGCGCCATGTACGACGCTATTGTCCAGACAGCGAGGCGGGGCGATAAGCTGACAATAACCCTCGAGTCGGAGGTCCCTGGCCTCGACATCTATTTCTCGATCGACGACACCATGCCCGACAGCCACTCGACAAAATACACCGAGCCGGTGGTGCTTCCCGATGGACCCATCACCCTTCGAGCGATCACTTATCGGGGGAACAAGCCGATAGGCCACTTGATCACGCTGTCGCTCGAGGATCTCAGGAAGCGGGCGCGGAACATTCGCGAGTGAGGAGCCATGGCAGTCGCATCCCGCAGTTTCCAGATCTTTGCGAAACCAGCTGGCTCCGCCTGCAACCTCGGCTGCCGCTATTGTTACTACCTTTCCAGAAAGCCGCCCGGACCGGGCTGCATGTCCGACGAGCTGCTGGAGAACTACATCGTTCAGCATCTGGACGCTTCCCCTGACGAAGTGATCCGCTTTTCCTGGCATGGAGGCGAGCCCACGATACTCGGAGTGGACTACTTCCAGCGGATCGTCGAACTGCAGCGGCGCCACTGCCCCGCCGGGCGCCTGATCGCCAACGGCATGCAGACCAATGGAACATTGTTGGACGATCAGTGGGGCAGGCTTCTCGCAGCTGGAGGGTTCAGCGTCGGCCTGAGCTTGGACGGCCCACGGCAGACGCATGACCGGCATCGGGTCACAAAGGAGGGCACGCCCACCTTCGATCAGGCGATCAGAGGTTACGAGATTCTCCGCCGGCACGGTGTTCCGACCGACGTCCTGTGCGTCGTGAGTTCCAACAACGTGCGGCAGCCGACCAAGGTCTACGGCTTTTTCAAGGAAATCGACGCTTCGTACGTCACTTTCCTTCCCCTGGTCGAACTGCAGCCCGGACCTGCTGGCGTAACGTCGGACACCGTGGGGCCGGAAGCGTGGGGCGAATTTCTGTGCGCCGTCTTCGACGAGTGGGTGTCCGGAGACATCGGACGGATCAAGGTTCAGATCATCGAGGAGGCGGCTAGAGTCGCGTTCGGTCAGGAACACTCGCTTTGCCTGTTCCGACCCACCTGCGGCGAGATACCTGTCCTTGAACGCAACGGGGACCTTTACGCCTGCGACCACTTCGTCGATACCGAACACCGCGTCGGGAACATCCGCGAGGCGCCGCTGGGTGATCTCCTCGAAAGCGCTTCGCTGAAGTCTTTCGGGCGGGCCAAGCTGGAGCTATTACCAGGGGTCTGCCGCGATTGCGAGGTCCGGGCGATGTGCAACGGAGAATGCCCCAAGAACCGTTTCGTACGCGCCCCGAACGGGGAGCCGGGACTCAACTACCTCTGCCCCGGCTATAAGCGGTTTTTCACGCACGTGACGCCCTTCGTCCGCGAAGTGGCCGTTCAGTGGCGGAAAAGCTTGATCCACGAAGCACACGGCGCGGCGTAGCCGCAACCATGGATCAATGTCTTAAGATTTGAGCTTGGCTTTCAGGAATTCCACCGTGCGTTTCCAGGCGAGCTCGGCAGCTTCCTTGTGATACCGCTGTCCGGTATCGTTCATGAAAGCATGCCCGGCGCCCTCGTAGGTATGAATCGTGTGCTCCACCCCGGCTTTCTTGAGAGCCTCTTCGAACGCCGGAATACCCGCGTTGATCCGCTGGTCGTCGCCGGCATAATGGATGAGCATTGCCGCCTTGATTTTGGGCACATCCTCGGGCGCCGGCTGGCTCCCGTAAAATGGAATCGCCGCCGTTAAGGCCGGTGCGTTGACGGCAACCTGGTTGGTCACCGCACCACCCCAGCAGAAGCCCATACAGGCCACTTTCCCTGTAGCCTGCGGCTGGGTTTTCAGGTATTCGACTGCAGCCACGAAATTCTTGGTGTTGGCTTCGCGGTCTAGCTTCTGAAACAGAGGCCGCGCCTCATCGGGGTTCTGGGGTGTACCGCCGAGCGGCGAAAGAGCATCCGGAGCAATGGCTACGAAACCCTCCAGGGCCACTCGCCGCGCCATGTCCTCGGTGTGCGGGTTAAGCCCCCGGTTCTCATGGATAACGATGACGCCCGCGAGTTTCGCCTGTCCTTTCGGCCGCGCCGAATAGGCCCGCATCTCGCCATTTGCCCCCGGGTACTTGATATAGCCAGTTTCCAGACGCGGGTCGTCTTTCGGCACAACTTCCGCCCGGGCGCGGCCGCTCTCGAAAGCCGGGAACAGGGCGGCGGCTGTAACCGTTCCCCCCGTGATCAGAGCCAGTTTTCGCAGGAGCTCCCGCCTGTCAATGGCACCACTCGAGTACTGTTCGTAGAGATCGTCAACTTCAGGTTTCATAGGTTCTCCTTTCCTGTCCGATTGCCTTGGCTCGCTCCGGGCACATCTTGGAGCGCGAGTCACTCAACAGCCACTTCGTACGTCATCCGGGCGCCGGCTGCCGGGTCGCCCGCTACATCTGCCGTAAACACCAGCGCGTCTCCTTCAACCTGGACGGGCACTTGCGCAAGACGCTTGCCGCCTGTGGCCAGCGCCCAGGCGCGGTACTTCCCTGGCGATTCCACGCGAATCGTCACAACGGCCCTACCTGAACGAACAAGGTACGGTAGTCCACCCCAGTCCAGCAGTGTCTTCCGAGACGATTCGCCGTATCGGATACCGGTGTTCTGGAGGTCGGTCAAATGCGTGACCAGCAGCCGCCGGCTCTGGCGTATCGGATTTCGATCAAGCGAGCTGACCCAAACCGTTGCGTCGCTTCCCTTCAGTGACACTTTCACGCCCGCTTTCACTGCATCGATCTCCTGTCCTGTCGCAGCATACCCGCCAGCCGTGCGGGGAGTGTCGAGAACGAGGCGGTCACCGGGGCCGTCGATCATTACTTCTCCGGTCTCACTCCGGAATGACCGCCTCCCGGGGTCTAGTGCTGCCTCCGGGCCAAGCAGCTTCCGTTCTTGAAGCGCACCTATGAGCGTCGCATCATCCACTGCGTACGGTTCGAGCGGCAGTACCGGCTTTCCCGCGTAAGCTGACGAAGGCGTCTTCCAGGCCAGCGGGAGGATCGCCGACTGCGGCAGTTTCGATTCCGGCGATGCCAGCACCTGCGTGCCGATTCTGGTCACCCAGGCAAGCCAATGCCAGCCCGGCGCCAGAGTCGGAATCCTCCCGGACGGATGCGCAAGATCCTCGCGCGTCATGACGAGGGCCACGCTGTTTGGCGCCGTCTGGAGGTCGCCCCGCAGGAAAAGGCACAACGAGGCGCGCTCCGCAGCTTGGCTCAGTGGGTCGGAGGCGGTGTCGAAGTAACCCATTCGCGTCGGCGTAAACATTGCCTCGCGGCTGTGGCTGTACGCAAAACGCCAAATACCGCCCCACCCCTGCAGCGCTCCCAGCGCCCCGGTCAAGATCCCGCCCACTCCACGAAAACGGCCCGGTGCAGAGTAGTTGTACTCAGTGACCGTGAATGGCTTGTCGAAAAGGCGGGTAAAGCTGATGCCGCGTCCGCCCGACGCTCCCCCGGCCATCGGACTGGTGTTCGGACAGCGGCTCGGCAGGCGCCAAGGCCTTTCGAGGAACTGTGGATGATCGACGTAGAAATGCTCGTCCACGTAATCGTAAGTCGCCCGTGCGGCTTGGTCGGTCGTGTATCGGGTCCACGAACTGGCATTGCTCAACAGGGCTCTGCAACCAAGCTCGTCGCGCACAAACGACCGCATACGCCTAACCATGTCGCGTTCGGTGTCTGCGAAAAACAGAAGGGAGTCACGCGCCCTTAAACTGCCGTCCTGCAGTTTCGGCGGAAGCGCAACTGTCTGCCTGGCGAAATCCTCGTCATCTTTCAGCTCCTGGCCCCAAGCGGCGGCCAAGGCTTCCCGGCTGGCATACTGCTTCCCCAGCCAACGGTTCCACGCCTCTTTCCACTCTGGGATTGTGAGCATCTCCTGGATGAAGTTCCCAAAGTTGCCCTCGTTGATCAGAGCCAGCAAGGCGAGCGCCGGTTCCTCCGCGTACCGTCGGCCCGTATAGGGGTTAACATGTCCCAGAAAGGAGCGCGTGAACGCTCTCCAGTTCTCAAAGGCGCCCTCGTGGACCGGCACCAGGATCTTAAACGTATTCATGGGAATTGCGCCGTCTCGCTCGATGCCCACTTCGCGATAGGGCACGGGACGTGAGACGTACAGATCGGTGGTGAGGTAGATGCCCCGCCGGATCAGTGCGGCCATCAGGTAGTCGAACTGGTCAAGCTGCAGCGGATTCAGGGTGGTCGTGGGTGCCTGCCCTTGCGTCAGGTCACGTTCGTAATGGTGAATCCTCAGCGTATTGTAGCCCAGGCGCACCAGGCGCGCCGACAGCCGGTCCGACTCCTCCTTCGACAGGTAGTGTGCGCCAAAGCATAGGTTTATTCCGTAGAATCGGCGAGGCTGCTCGGGGGAGTCGGCAAACGCGAACTGGCCGTCCGGGCGTGCGATCACGTAGCCGTGCTTACCCGCCGGCGCGTCGACGAATCCCAAGGTAGAGAAGTCCAGGGCAGAACCGGGTTCGATTTCCAGGTCCGGCTTAAGCGGAATCCAGTCGTCCCCGGCAGTGAGAACGACGGGCGAGTCAGCGGGCGCGCTGCCGGGCACTTGCCCCGCGGCGACTACGGTGATCCAGAAAGCGGTCAGCAGACGGGCCGCGATGCGAGACAAGCGCTTCATTTTCATCTCTGGCTCCCTCCTGAGACGAGCGTTCAACCGTCGGGTCTGAGAGTACCGCCGGTCCGGGATGCGATCAAGTGACTCCATGACCGGTCTGCGCACTAATCGAACAGGCCTACTGACGGCTGACGGGATTGCTGCCGGCCTGCGGACCTCCCGGGCATACAGCGCAAGGATGGTCCGCTTGTGCATGCCGGTTCTCGACATTCTCGAAAACCGACTGTTGCCCATACCTCCGGTTTCCACTAAACTGCCTCCGCGGTTGGGTGCGGCTTTGCAGGGCACCATCGACGGAGGCGAATATGAGACGCTGCGAGTGGTCGTCGTTTCGTCGGCTGCTGTTCCTATTGCTTCTCCTTCTGATTGAGTTGGGACCCGGCATCGCCCAAGCGGGCAAAAGCTTCGTCCTCGTTCCCCAGTTGGCCGTCGGTGACGGCTGGTCGGCGGATATATTCGTCACCAACCAGGACTCGATCCGAGCGGAGGACCTCAGCATCTCGTTTTATGCAACCGAGACAGGGGTTCCGCTCGCGGTGTCGACCAACTTGGGCGACGGGCCCGCCTTCCAATTCGACTTGGAAGGCGGCACGAGCCAGGCGGTTCGGGTAATGGGCACAGGCGGCCTCCAGGTGGGGTACGCGGTGCTCCGGTTTCCGGAACGCGTGTCCGTGCGGACGAACCTCTTCGTTCGTTGGCAGACCGGAGGAGAGACGGTCACCCAACTGGGCGTCCCCGGCCAAGCGCCATCCCACTGCTTCTCTTTTCCCGTCGAGTATGACCCGTCTAAGCAAGTGAACATGGGAGTAGCCGTTGTTCTGCCGGTTCTGGACACAACGATGACAGATCCTCACAACCTGGTCGTTTCTCTGATCGATCAGGCAGGTGCACTCTTCCGGACCGCGGTTGTTACTTTGCCACCGGGCGGGCATCTAGCCCGGATGCTGAACGAGAACGAGCTGTTCCCGGGGTTGACTCAATTCACGGGGAACGTTGTGATCTCAGGCAGCGTCCCGGTCAACGCGCTCGCGTTACGACTGGAGGGGACAGTCCTCGGTTCGGTGGGGGTAAATTCGGGACCCGTCGTTCGCTCCTTCATGGTTAACGCCAGCGCCACTGCCGAGGTGGAAGCGAACGATGGTCCAGCTCAGGCCATGGCTCTGACCGCCCCGGCCCACATCGCCGCGGCGATCGGTGCACCGGGAGATGTTGACTACTTCGGCTTTACTGGCCAGAGCGGTGAGATTTTGACGGCACTGACGGATACCAGAGGCATGGCCTCCGATGTTGACACGGTGCTCACCCTCCTCGGTCCGTCGGGAACGGCGCTGGCAACCTGCGATGAAAACGGCCTGCTGTCCAGCAGCGACTCGTTCGTTCAAGCCGTGCTCCCGGCCGATGGGACCTATCAGGTCCGGGTGGAGGAAAGAGGAAGCCGGGGAGGGGCTTCCTTCGGATACAAGCTGCATCTCACCACAAGTATCCCAGAATCACCGACGCCGAACCCGGTGCTCACCTCGATCACCCCGGATACTTTTGCCCTTGGCTCGACCGTTGACGTAATTGTCACGGGAACCGATCTGCAGGGTGTCGGCGACCTGCTGTTCTCCGACGCCGAGGGAATAACGGTGACCAACCAGCAGATCACACCGACTAAGATCACGGCTCGATTCGATGTCTGGGCAGGGGCATTTCCCGGGCCACGGACCCTCCGGGTCGCGCGGGGCGGTTTCTCCAACGAGTTGACCTTCACGATTGTCCCCGCCTCGGTTGCCGGAAAAACGCCGACAATCTCAAACCTGGTCGTGAAAACGCCCGTTTACGTCGAGAATTGGGTCGATATCCATATTGCCTTCGATTTCACCGATCCGGATGCCGACATTCGCTACGTGGCAACTGATCCCGACCACGCACGGATTCTGTTTGCCAGCGCCTGCGGCAGTTTCGCTGAAACGGGACCCGTTCTGAATAAGGGCGGGCAGACCTCCGGGACTCTCTCGTTCACACTCCGCCTGACGGACTACCGTTCGGGCAACTACACGATCAACCTGCAGTTGATCGATGCGGCCGGAAACGGCAGCAACGTTCTGTCGTTTGTCGTTGCGGCCTGGGAGTGTGCCTGGGAGCCAGCCGACAAACGGATGCTGCCGGAATCCGCTCCGTTCTTGGCCCGATCTGCGAAGGACCACGGCCCCGCAAACCTTGCCGCGTCTCTGCCTGGCCGGTTGCGCATAATGCGAGGATTGGTGAAAAGAGAATCGTGAGAGGCGCATTGAGATGAAGAAATTAACCCGATACTTAGCTTTTCTCGCTTTCGTTCTTCTGGGGCTCTCGCCTGATTTAGCGAGCCAAACGCCCACCGCGCCCGCTTCTCAGGACGCACGATTCGAAATACCTGAGAGCGACGACGGCTTGCCCGGGTCTGGACCGATCCGCCGATACCCGTGGTTCCGCGAGCTTTGGCGAAACAAACGGACTGCATGGGCCGAGCACGTACAGGCAGATCAAAAAGCGCTCGTCTTCCTGGGTGACTCGATAACTCAAGGATGGGGCGACCAGATGGGTGGCGCATTTCCGGGCGTCAAGGTGGCTAATCGCGGTATCAGTGGAGACACCACTCGTGGCGTGCTAATCCGCCTGCAGGAAGACGTGCTGGCGCTCAAACCAAGCGGCGTTGTCATTCTGCTGGGCACCAATGACCTTGAGGAGGGAGCATCCCCTGAGACCATCGCCGGCAACATGAAACTGATCATTTCGGAGTTGGAGCAGTCCGACAAGGAGATGCCGATAGTGCTTTGCTTGGTTTTTCCCAGCTCCGCCTCGAAGAAACGCTCGTCCGACAAAATACAGGAAATCAACCGGTTGTACGCAAAAGCGATGCACGGAGATCCGCGAGTCCTCGTTCTGGACACCTGGTCAATGTTTGCCAACGATGCTGGCGATGCGAAGATCGAGGAGTTCCCGGATCTGCTTCATCCCAACCAGGCAGGGTACGCAAAGTGGGCAGCGGCGCTGCGTCCGATCCTGGCCACGCTGGGTTTTCTGGAAACGACGGCCGATAACTTCCAGGCCGAACCCGGATTCCAGATGCTCTTCAATGGAAGGAACCTCACCGGCTGGGGCCTGCGCCCGACGAGCAAAGCGGACATCGAAGTCCGCAGCCATTGGCACGCCACCGACCCGAATGCCGCGGAATGGCCCATTATCACGGAATCGTCTTCGCTGGATGGGCGAACCTCAAGTACTGACGGCCGCTTCGTGGCCCGAAACGGCCGCCTGATCGTCACGACGCCTCCCCAGGGACGCCGCATCCAGCAGATCTGGACAAAGCGGGATTACGCAAAAAACTTCGTTCTGAAGCTGGAATTTCGCGCGACGCCCAACGCGGATAGCGGCATTTTTTTACGCGGTGAGCAACTGCAGTGTCGCGATTACTTGCTCGCCGGTCCTTACAAACAGCTGAAAAACTACAAACCGCAGGAATGGAACGAGCTCGTGGTAACAGTTACGGGTGGTAAAGCCCGCGCCACCTGCAACGGCGAGGTCCTGGAGGACGCGATGGCGATTCCGCTTGTCGGTCCAATCGGACTAGAGGGAGATCGCGGGCAGGTGGAGTACCGTCGAATCCGGCTTGCAGAGCTGCCGTAAGTCCACGGCTAGTCCAGCGACCCGGGTGCAACCCTCACGAGTCCCCCTGTTCGCCTGCACGCATCCTGCGCGAGAAGCACCTCCGCGCCAGCTCCATCCAGTGGCGCGGAGAACCAGAATCCCTGCCCCAGCTCGCAACCCACATTCTTAAGGACCAGCAACTGTTCCTCGGTCTCGACGCCTTCCGCGACCACCCCCATTCCCAGATGTCGAGCCAATGCGACAATGGCCTGGAGAATGTCGGGACTATTGGCTTCCCGGCCGATACCCGAGACAAACGATCGGTCGATTTTCAGCGTGTCGTATGGCAGCCGGTTCAGGTGGCTGAGAGACGAGTATCCCGAGCCGAAATCGTCGATGAAAATCTTGAGCCCAAGCTGGCGCAAGCCCATCAGTTTCTCGCCGAGACGCACCGGGTCATCCGATACCGTGCTCTCCGTTACCTCGAGGATAACGGCGCACGGGTCCACTTTGCTCTCGCGGAGGATCTCCCCGACACTGCGGACGAAATCCGGTTCGCGGAGCTGTCGGTGGGACACATTGACCGAGACGCGCAGCGAGGGATAAAGCTTCTGCCACTCGCGCGTTTGCAGGCACGCTTCCATGAGGATCCACTCTCCAATCGGGACGATCAAACCCGTCTCCTCGGCAAGCTGCAGAAATTCTGCCGGGCGCAGCAGTCCGCGATCGGGATGCTTCCACCGGATCAGGGCTTCAAAGCTGTGGAGCCCCCCATTCTTGATGTCCATGATGGGCTGGAAGTAGACCACGAACTCGCCCCGGTCAAGGGCATGACGCAGGTCGGTCTCCAGCTTCAACAGGGCCACCGCACTGTGGTGCATAGCGCCGTCGAAGACCTCGTACCGCGCCTTGCCACGCGCCTTAGCGCGGTACATCGCGGTGTCGGCATCCCGAAGGATCTCATCCGGGGTCTTATAGTGTTCGCCGCCGATCGCGATTCCAATGCTTGCCGTCATGAACACTTCATGATCATCGATTCTGAACGGCACGTTGATGCTGTCGAGAAGCCGAGCCGCCACCCGGCAAACATCCTGAACTCGCCTCGTCTCGCCGACCAGAATGGCGAATTCGTCGCCGCCAAGACGGGCTATGCTGTCGCCGGGGCGCATCACTGCCTCCAACCGGCGCGCCAGGGAGATGAGCAACTTATCTCCGACTCCGTGACCAAGGCTGTCATTGACGTTCTTGAACCGATCAAGATCCGCAAACAAGACTGCGTGGCTGGAGCGCCTGCGCCTCCGAGATTGGATCATCGCCTGCTGGAGGCGGTCGAGGAACAGGGAACGATTGGCGAGCCCTGTCAAGTGGTCATGAAAAGCGCTGTGGACCAGTTCTTGTTCGGCCCGCTTGCGCTCGGTGATGTCGGTCAACGAGCCGGCCATCCGGTAGGCCTGACCGGACGCGTTCCGGACCGCCAGCCCACGGGCCAGGATCCATCTGTCGGCGCCGTCTCGATGCCGGCATCTGTACTCGACTTCGAGGTGAGGCGTATCCCCGCCAAGATGTGCGTCGATCGCCCGCTGCACCAGGGAGCTGTCCTCCGGGTGTATCGACCCGAACCATTCGGCCGCCGTGCGAGTGACCTGCAAACACGGGCGCCCGAGCATTGATTCGCAGCGGGCAGAGAAGTGGATGGTGGCCGTCCGGAGGTTCCAGTCCCAGAGGCCGTCGTGAGCTCCCTCTACGGCCAAGGCATATCTTTCTTCGCTCTCGCGCAGTTTTTCTTCGGCGGCCTTTCGCTCGATCGCGTACCTGATGGTCCTTTCAAGGAGCTCCTGATCGAGATCCCACTTGACCAGGTAATCTTGAGCACCCTTTCGCACCGCCGAAATCGCGATACGGTCGTCCTTCGTGCTCGTCAATACGATAACCGGCAGAGACGGCGCCACCGCCTGCAACTGCTCGAAAGTGGAGACACCTTCGCTGTCAGGCAAACAGAAATCGAGCAGAACAACATCCACCGCGTTCCCGGCGACATAAGCCAGTGCCGCCGAAAGCCGATCGCACCGAACAAGAGAGAACGGGATGCGGGAACGGCGGAGGATGTCCCGCACGTATTCGGCGTCGCTCGAGTTGTCCTCAACGAGGAGTACTCGAAGAGACGGGTCCCTGGCAGTCTCAGATGCCGGGCGCGATTGTTGAGCCGTTTCTTTCATCCTTCTGCTCCGTCATATGGCTTTCGGACACTGGCGGCAAATTAAAGTGGAATGTAGAACCAAACCCCGGGCAAGACTCGACCCAGATTTTCCCGCCGTGCGCTTCGACGATCCGCTTGCAGATCGGCAGCCCCATGCCGAACCCCGGGCACTCTTCGGTCGTGTGGAGCCGCTGGAACATTCTGAAAATCCGCGGGAAGTCGCGCTCGTCTATCCCAATGCCGTTGTCCTTGACCGAGATAAACCAGTCGGCAGCCCCGCGAAGGGCGTTGATTTCGAGAAGGGGTGGTTCCGCCTTCCGAAACTTCAGGCCGTTCTCAACCAGGTTCTGGAAGAGCCGGACTATGTCATGGAAGTTTCCCCAGACAGCCGGCAAGGCGGGGTGGACAACCTTCGCCTTCGTCTCCTCGATCAAGTCCCGCAGATTAGTAAGGACGGTCTCGAGCACCCTTTCGAGCTCTACTCTCTGGAACTGCTCAGCCCGACCACTTGCCTTCAGACAATCGGTGTAGAGGTCGAGCATTGCACGCATACGGTCCGCTCCCGCAGTGACGTGATCCAAAAAGCGCCGGGCCTCCGCGTCAGCGTCCCCGAGCCTTTCCCCAAGCAGCCGGGCGTAACGGGTCACTTCACGGACCGGCCCCTGTAGGTCGTGGGAAACCACGTGGTCGAGCTCCGACCGATGATCCGGCTGAGCCGTTGCGACCCCATCAACTTGAACGTACTGGTCTCCAACGCGTGCCGGCTCTCTAAGCCCCAGCGTTCCAACGAGTACGGCGGGCAGGCGAAAACCCTGGTCCAGGAGACACGCGTCCAATCGGACAGACGAACCAAACCGGGCGCGGTTGAGCTCCAGGGTCAGGCTGGCTGGGTGGCCTGGCGCAAGGCCCTGCAGAAACTGCGGGAGCTTGGAGGACGGCAGCAGCTCAGTCAGTGGGCGTCCCTTCAATGCGCTCGCATCCAAGAATTTGAAACCGCGCAGGAGGTGGATGAAAGCCGGGTTGGCTGCCATCAAGACCCCATCGGCCGTGGCAAAAAACGCAGCCTGGTCCAGCATCTCGAAAAGCAGGTGATGCCGGGCAAGCAAGCCCGTGCAGGAGACCAAGTCTTCGCTGCGTTCCATGCTTCGGCGCAGACGCTTGGGCAGCTGCACGTAACCGCGAGCAGATTTCGGAAGGTAGTCGGTAAACCCCTTCTTGAAGGCTTCGCTCGCCAGCTCCTCATCGCCGTGGGCGGTGAACATTAACACCGGGCAATGGGGAGTCACCAGGCGGATGGACCTCAGCACTTCGAACCCGCTTGCCCAGCAAACGCGGCTTTCCGTTATTGCGATATGGAAGGCGGCGGATTCGAGCAGGTCCTGGAAGGTATCGCGGTCGCCGGCGCAGACCACCTGGACCTTCGGAAGGTCCCTGGTCAGCACAAGAGTGATTAATGAGCTATCGTCCCGATTGTCGTCGACAACCAGGATTCGCATTTGATCGCTCAAACTCGTCCCCCACCAGAGCAGGGCCCTCGACAACTGGTGAAGCACTGCTTAAAGCGATCCCTAGTATCAACCTTGGCTATGACGTTTTTTCGGGAGCAGCTTTGGCGGCCCGGTCCCCCCGCGCGCCGACAGCGGGAACCGCTGACGGCATTGCTCAAGGTGGCGACAAAGCCTTGCGGAGCCGCGCACGCAGGTCGATGTTTTTATAGACGGATAGACCGGCGAGTTCGCGGCGGAGGGCGAGATCGAATGGAGCCGCGCACGAAAGCGAACGGCAGTGAGCGAGAGTAAGCGGACCACCTGACTCACTCCACTGCTTCGTGTTTAAAT
>Ga0105104_10001784_pt1 | contig 16023 bp, 15 predicted proteins | sample PPLLaktember2015_3_FD_87034 | JGI IMG/M metagenome (GOLD analysis project Ga0105104, IMG submission 87034) | Freshwater sediment microbial communities from Prairie Pothole Lake near Jamestown, North Dakota, USA - PPLs Lake P7 Core (6) Depth... | ecosystem: Environmental > Aquatic > Freshwater >... | reverse complement strand
TGTGTCTGGCAGTTAGCCGGTGGGTCATCGGAGACCCGTTGCGAGCATCCGGGGCCTATCGTCCGTCTGTGTCCTTATTGCATGTGGCCGGCCAGGGTGCGGATATAGTTCACCAGGTCCCAGCGCTCTTTCTCATTGAGCTGGTCGCCAAATCCCGGCATGGCAGAGTTGGGATAACCGAAGGTGATCCAATCGAACAGCTGTGTATCGGTATGGATGCCCACCACCGCATGTTCGGTCAGGTTGGAAGGTGGCGGGTTGAGGCTCAGCCCCAGCGGCCCATTCCCCTGCCCGCTTTCCCCATGACAGGCAGCACACTCCTGGGCATACAGGGCTTTACCCGACGCAATCGAGGCGTTGTCGGCGGGAACGGGGTTCCCGGCGCTCCGCTCCCCGTTCTCGTCCCCACCGGGGACAATCAGGTCAAAAGTGTGCCGGATGTCTTCCAGACCGGACCGGCGCAGGATGACCTCTACCCCCCATTTCCCCCCGGTAGGAATATAACTCCCACGCGCGTCGTACCGCGGACCGGCCGTTGGTTTGGCGACGATCTGGGTCACTCCGAGCTCTTCCTCGGGAGGCACCAGGCGCAGCAGCACCTGGGTTGGGACGCTGCTCGGACGGGGGTCGAAGAATTCGATCCCGAATTCGTTTTCGCCGATCTGTACCGGAGCTACCCGCAGGGTCATGCGCACGCCTTCCACCTGCGCGCGCCCGGAATACCCCTGGGCGCGCTGGGCTTGCAGCGCATCTCGAGCCGGGTTGACGCTGGTCAGGATCCCGGCAAAGACCAGGACCAGCCCGCCCAGGATCAGCTCGCCCCGCACGGTCTTTGGCAGCCACCCAGCCTGTCTTGCCCCGCGTTTGCCCAGGCGAGGAGAGATGACCAGCAGGTTGACAGCCCCAAGGAGGATCAACAGGAGGAACAACCCCGTTTTCACCACGACTGCCTGCCCGTACGTGGTCGAGAGCAGGGCATCCAGGGTTCTCACCTGGATCCAGGCGTCGAAGAGACCGCTTAGACCCAGCAGCCCCACGCTCACCAGGCCCAGCCGCGAGAAATGGGGGATCAGGATCTCGCGCGGGATGGAAGATCCTTTCCTGGATGAGACCAGGAAGACAAGCGGTACCAGACCGCCCATCCATGCGGACATCGCTGCCAGGTGGATCCCCGCTGAGACCGCATCGACCGGCGATCCAGTGGCAGCCATGTGGCTTTGCAGAGTAAACGTAGCCAGGAGCGCGACCCCCATCCCGAAAACCGCCAGCCAGGGCGCGGTGCGTCCGCTCCCCGGAGGCGGCAGGTCGCGGGTCACAAAATAGTACAGCCCGATCAGGATCAGCCGCAGGAGCAGCAGCAGCCCCGATCGCGAAGAAAAGTAGAATCCCAGGTTGGCCGTCATTTCTGCCGCACCGCCCGACAAATAGATCAGCTCGTAAACCACCTGACCCAGGCTGGCCGCCCCGAGGAGGATCATCCCGACCCCGGAGATGCGCTGGACCAGATCGAGGAGAGAGCGGTCATCTTCTGGGCTGCCCTCGCCGCGCCGGAAGGCGGGCCTCCACACCAGGATCGCAAACCACAGGCTGCCGGTCGTCAGCGCCAGCCCGATATAGGCCAGCCAGCGCAGCAGGGGATCCGGCCAGGCGGGCAGGGTGGTCGCCGGATCCGGCGCTCCTACCGGGGGCAGCAAAGAGAACGGCGATTCGGCCAACCCCACCGAGAAATTGACCGCTCCAATATTGATGTGCCCATCCACCGCGGAGCGCACGCGGAACTGCGCGGAATAAACCCCGGTTTTGAGCGGTTGGATCTTTACGTGCAAGACTTCGGGGTGTGCTGGGTCGATGCTGAAATCCTGGCTGACCACCTCCTGGGTCTGGGTGTTCACCAGTTCGATTTTGGTAAACCCGAGATCCAGTGCTTCGCTGTACTCGATGACGATCGATTCCGGGCTGGTTTGCAGCACCGCTCCATTTTCCGGGGTCGAGCGCACCAGGTTGGCGTGGGCAGAGACCGTCTGGCCCGGGAAGAACAGCAGGGCCAGCACACAGGCGCACACGAAAACCCGGAATGTAGACTGCCAGATACTGCGCATAAGGCCTTCCTGGCCGGAGGGTTAATGGGTCCCCACTCCGGCCCGATAAACACCGATCATGACCGCGAACGACCGGAACGTAGACCTGCCAGGCCGACCAACAGTCCGGCCAGCCCGAGGACCACCCCGCCGATCGCCACCCACAGGGCAGTTCGCGCCAGATCGCCTCCCACTGGACTGCCAGAACCTGCCGGGTCCGGGAAGGCCAGTACGGCGGTGTCTTCCACCGATCCAAAAGTGTCCGGCCCGCTGGTCATGGAGATATCCACGGGCGTGCCGTTGATTTCGCCAAAGATGTGCCAGGTGTAGTCGCCCACCTGGGTGGGGATCACGTCGGCGGTATAGGCGCCGTCCTGCCCGAACTGGGGACGGATCTCCAGCTCTTTTTTCGAGCTTCCAAAGATGATCTCTACCTGGAGCGTCTCTTCCAGGCCGTTGACTTGTTCACCTGTTTTTGAATTGGTGACGAACAGGTCCAGACCATTGGGCTGGCCCAGCAGAGCGGGTTCGTTATGAAAACCAATCTCGATCGCGTAATCACCAACCTCGGTTTCGCCGTGTGCAAAAACGGGACGGATCAAGATGACTGCGGCCAGCAGGGCAGTCATCAGGCTGATTAGAAACTGCTTCTTTGTAACCATTTTTCTCCCCATACAATTAATAATACGAGTAACTGCGCCAGATTGGATGCGCAGGCCGGTGAATCAGCCGTCAGCTGATAGATGCGATGCTTATTGCGGGAAGAATTTGGGGGGTGGAAAGAGACGAACGGGAGACCAGGGCTTCTGCGTAATGATCTCTGAGGAAAGGCACAGGGTAATCAACCCGGCGATCAGGGCGGCCAGGACCTCTTCTACCGGTGGAAGCAAGCTCGGTAAGGTGGGCAGACCCGAGGACGCTGCCGTTTCGAACAAATAATCGTGCGTATGCGGCTGATGAGCGTCCTGGAACGGGTGCGGATGCGCCTCACAGCTCTCCCGCATCAACCAGCAGGCAGGCAGCCCGGGTTGGGCGAAGAGGGTGTAGATCGCCAAAGGTAGGATGACCAGCCGGGTTACATTGAGCATTACCTCTTGTCCTCGTATAATTAGGATCAATAATATCCCTTAATTATTAAAAGTCAAGTTTAACGAAGATCCCTTCCTCATATCTGAGGGAGGGATCTTATTCAATCGAGCCATCCGAATCCAATCAGGCTGTTCTCACCTTTGCAGCCTATTGAGCGGCCAACCCGACTGCTGCCATGGAAAGTTGGACGGTTTGAATACTGTTCAAGCTGCCATCCTTGGAGACCTCGAAAGCGCTGATTGTATTTGTCCCTCCGCTTAAGACGTACAGGAACTGGCTGTTTTTGGTGAGATCAAGGTCGCCCGGCCTGCTGCCATCTCCGGTGGATCCTGCGACAGCCTGGATTAATGACAGTTGGCCATCTCTGCCAATCCGCATGCTGGAAACCGTACTGCTGCCGGTTTCAGAGATAAAGGCAAGCTTTCCATTCTGGGTGATGGCAACCCAACAGGCGGCTGTTTGGGTGGTCGCAACCGATGGGCTGATGACCTCTACCTGTTGGTCTTCTACTTTGTAGGAGGATACGGCGCTGATCCCAGGCTGCCCGCCAAAAGCTTCGGTGACAATCAGCCGGTCATCGTGACCAAAAGCAAAACCGAACGGCGTTTGCCCTGAAGAGGGGAAAGTCCTTAAACTGTGGGCAAGCCCGTGGTCGACTTCGAAGAGATCGATCAGGTTGGTCCCTTTTTCAGTAACGACCAGAGAGTCGCCACTGGGTGTAAAGGATACCTGCGCGGGCATCGGCGCAGGTCCGATCCCTTCATTGCTCAGATTCTGGGTTGACCCTTCTAATGGAATTAAATCGCCGTGTTCTTCGATTTGGAAACCAGAGATATTTCCACTTTCGCCATCATTTAAAACGTAGAGCAGATGATCGTAGGTTGTCAGGCTGATTGGGTGAATTCCACCGGATGGTTCCAGATCGGTGAGTTCCAGCCCATCCCGCCGGACGGCAAAGACTGAGACATCATTGCTGCCAGGATTGACTGCGAAAAGCCAGCGTTGATTTTTACTCAGCACCAGCGCCCCTTGAGATCCTAACCCGGCGCCGCTTCCCAGTCCGCCGGTTGCATAGCTTGCCTGAAATTCTAGCGAACCATCTGGGCCGCGATCGAATACCAGGACTTCGTTCCCGGCGGGTGAGTTTGAAAGCGTGTAAACTCCTCCCGGGCTGCCCCCGCGAGCATACACCGGGCTGGACCCTCCCGCAAGGATCGCCAGGGCAATTACAAACCGTGTAAATCGATGCAAGCCGTGGTGAAAGTTACTTCGCATACTCCGCATAACCGGACTCCTTTCAAATAAACCTTTTATATCGGCTCGACAGCCCTATAGTACGCGTAGGGTGTTAATGTCCGGTTACCTGGAAATTACAGAAATCTTAAGGATAGAGACAAGATCTTAAATTTTCCGGCTGCTTTTCTATTGACTTTTTCGATTTTCTCTCTATAATTTACGTTACCGGTAACTATGTTTGCCATGCTGGTAGATGTCGTCAGGTTTCTCGATCACCAAAAAAGCGCCCTGATTCCTTAATAACCAGCCTTATCACCCGTGGAAATTGGGACATAAAAGGAAGCTCCGGCTTCGTTATCCTCGTTTCATCCCCTGCATCGAAAAAAATCAAGCTGAGCTTTCTTTTGGATGGCCGGCGAATTTACAAGTACTTCCTTATTAGAGTTACCGGTAACGAATAGGGCAGTATTTTTTATCCTCTATCTCGCCCACTGGAGTTGCTTATGAGCTTTGATCCTTGGACATTCGTCAAAACCCGCCACGGCCTGGCGGCAGATGAAGTCATCTCTGCCCTGCAAAAAGAAATCCGCCGGAATAATATGGAAAACGCGGCTTTATTGGCCTACGAGATGTTCACCACCAGTGAAGCGCTCGAAGAGGTGCTCTGGTCTCGTTTGCAAGTCATTTCTGTGGAAGATATCGGCTCGGGAGATCTGCAGGCGCCGGTCTTGATCAACTCTCTCTATGAAATGCACGCACGCCAGACGAACCCTGTTACCCGCGGCTTATTCGCCATCCATGCTGTGCGTTACCTGGCAGGCCGGGTCAAAGACCGTTCCAGCGATGAAATGTATGCCTGGATTCGCCATGAAGATTTAGCCGGTCGCGCGCATCCCGTCATCCCTGACTACGCCCTGGACATGCATACCCGCCGGGGTGAGGAGCTGGGCCGGGACCGGCGCTTCTTTTATGAGGAATCCTCTCGGGTTTTTCCTGAGCTGGCCGATCGGGATGACCTCTACCGGCAGCGCCTGCTGGCTGCATTCGATCACGGCAAGTCTTGAGAGAGGGGCTGTTCATGGCGCGACCTACCATTTCCACAATCGCTGCGGCTTTGGGCGTTTCCAAGATGACGGTCTCCCGCGTGCTCAACAACCAACCCGGGGTTTCGGCCGGCCTGCGCCAGCAGATCCTGCAAAGGATTGAAGAGCTGAACTACGTACCCAGCGCACAAGCCCGCAGCCTGGCCTTGGGACAGAGCAACCTGGTGGGGGTGATCGTGCCGGCCATTGTCTCCGAATGGATCACCCCTTTACTCTTCGGGGTCAGTGAAGAGGCCAGCGCCAGTGGGCGCCAGATGCTGGTCATTACGACTGGGGTGGGAGATACCACTGCGCGGGGTACGCCAGCCTGGGCAGCGGGCGGTGACCTGGTGGATGGGATGATCATCGCCAGTTGGAGCGTGCCGATCCAGTATACGCAAAAAGTGGCGGCCCGCGGGATCCCGGTGGTGGTTGTAGATGGCTATGTCCGTTCCAAGAAAGTACCCTGGGTGAGCGCTGCCGACCGGGACGGGGCTGCCGAAGCCATCCAACATCTGGCGGGATTGGGTCACCGCCGGATTGCCTTTATCGGAGGGGGCGAAGAGGCTTACCTTGCCAGGCAGCGCCTGGCCGGTTTCCTGGATGGCATGTCCTCCGCTCAGATCCCGGTTCAGGAGGGTCTGATCGTACATTCCGATTTCACCCTGGGCAGCGGGCGCCAGCGGGCAATGGAGTTATTGGACCGCCCCGATCGCCCGACAGCCATCCTGGCGGTAAGCGACCCGGTGGCGCTGGGTGTTTCGCAGGTCGCCCACGAACTTGGCTGCCGAATTCCGGACGATCTTTCCATCATTGGTTTTGACGATACTTTGGCCCAGACCGCTACGCCTCCGTTGACGAGCGTGGTGCGCGATTACACTGCCATGGGCCGGGCGGCGATGCATCTTTTGGCCGAGCAGTTATCCGGCCAGCTAAAGCCGGGGACGGTAACGCAGATGGATCTGCCTACCTACCTGGTTGTGCGCAAATCCACAGCCCCAGCCAGGCCAGTTCCCTGAGACTGGGCCATCCCCTTGCGTAAGTCCCAGGTGCTTATCCAGGGAGAGTTGATAGGGGACCTATTTTTTCAAGGAGGAAGAAATGAAAGTTCGCGTATCTTCAATAGTCCTGTTGGTAATGCTGCTTTCACTCCTGCTCAGTTCCTGCGCACCCGCGTCCCCCGCGGTGCCGGTAACCAGCGCCACAGAGCCCAAGAAATTCAAGTTTGCCCTGGTAACCCCGAACCCGCGCGGCGACCACTCTTTCATCGACGCATCCATTCGCGGCGCGGATAAAGCCCTTGCTGAACTGCCGGTTGAAGGTAGCGTCATCGAGAGCCAGGGGGTTGCCGATCAGGAAGCGGCACTGCGCTCGGCCATCAGCCAGAACAATGATATCGTCCTGGCCCTGGCCATCGAGCCCGAAACTATCCTCGGCCTGGCCGAAGAATTTCCCGACCAGAAGTTTGGCGTGCCTTCTGAGCTCTTTGTAGAGACCGTGCCCGACAACGTGTCCGCATTCCAGATCAATGTTCACGAGGGTTCTTTCCTGGTGGGCCTGGTGGTGGGCAAGCTGACCAAAACCAAGACCGTAGGTGCGGTGGTGGGGGGCGAATCACCCGGGTTGAACCAGTTCTTCTATGCATACAAGCAAGGTGTCCTGGAAGTCTGCCCCGACTGCAATGTGCTGGTCTCCTATCTCGGCTTTGATTTCGGCAACCCCACCCTGGGAAAGGAAACCGCATTAGGACAATACTCGCAGGGCGCCGATATCGTTTTCCAGATTGCCGGGCGCTCGGGCGAAGGCGTCCTCTCGGCAGCCAAGGAGAAAGGTCTCTACGCCATTGGCGTCGATTCAAATCAGGATGATATTGCTCCCGGAAACGTGATCCTCTCGCTGATGAAGCGGGTCGATTCCACCACTTTTTTGCTCATCAAGAATACGATGGATGGAAACTTCAAGCCCGGCTTTAACACGATCGGCTTGAAAGACGGGGCGGTAGCCCTCTCCTGGGATGAAGGCTCGACCACTTTCGAGACCAAAGGCCCGGCGGATATGACCCAGATGCTGCCCGAGATTAAAAAACTGGTGGCAGATTACCAGGCCAGGATTCTCGACGGCAGTTACGAAGTCTGCAATGCCCTGGTGGAGACCGAGGTCTGCGGACCATTGAAGTAGACCACCGCTCATTTTTCGTGTGCTGCGCGCTCCGCCAGGGGCGCGCAGCTCTCCTCGCCGGAGGACTTGAATGCCGCATGCGGTTGAAATGACCGGCATTTCCAAATATTTCCCTTCTTCCAACGTTCAGGCGAACCGGGGGGTAAATTTCCGCGTGCAGAAAGCGGAGATCCACGCCCTGGTTGGAGAAAATGGCGCCGGGAAGACCACGCTGATGAATATCCTTTACGGTTTGTACGAACCGGACGAGGGTAAAATTCTTCTCGATGGGCAGGAGGTAATCCTCAGGCATCCCCAGGATGCTATCCGGTGCGGGGTGGATATGGTCCACCAGCATTTCAAACTGGTGCCCTCCTTTTCGGTGGCCGAAAATATTTTGCTCGGCGCCGAACCAGGCCAGGCGGGTTTTTTGCGCCCGGCCATGGAAAATGAGGTAGTGCGCCGGTTAGCCGACTCTTTTGGTCTGCCGGTAGACCCTCAGGCCCGCGTGCGCGACCTGCCGGTGGGGATGCAGCAGCGGGTGGAAATCCTCAAGGCGCTCCAACGCGACGCCCAGATCCTGCTGCTCGACGAGCCTACCGCGGTTCTCACCCCGCAGGAGACTCGTGAGCTGTTCGATGTGATCCGCAACCTGGCCCAGCGCGGTCGGACGATTGTCTTTATTACTCATAAGCTTCCTGAGGTTATGGAAATTGCCGACCAGGTGACCGTGATGCGCCGCGGGGAGGTAGTCGCAAACAACCTCGTGAGCGAGACCAGCATTCCTGAGTTGGCCAGGCAGATGGTGGGGCGCGAAGTCCTTTTTCGCGTGGTGAAAAAACCGGCCGCCCCGGGAAGCATCGTGGCGGCTGTCAAAAACCTGGTCGTAGCCGGAGCCGGTTGCTATCCTGCCGTGAAAGGAGTATCTTTCCACGTGAGAGCGGGGGAAATCCTGGGGATCGCCGGTGTGAATGGCAACGGGCAGGAAGAGCTGGTGGAGGCGGTTACCGGGATGCGCCCGACAGAGATGGGTGCAGTCTACCTGGAAAGCCATGACATCACTCACCTGCCGGTCGGCGAGCGGCGTGCGAAGGGGTTGGCTCACATCCCCGAAGACCGCATGAGCACCGGCCTGAACTTGAAAACTACCCTGGATGAAAATATTATTTCCACGCGCTATCGCCTGCCGGAATTTTCGCGCCGGGGTTTTTTGCTCTGGGCAAACATTCGCCAGTTTGCTGAGAAGATCATCAAGGATTTATCGGTTGCCGCCGCCCATCCTGGGGAGGGGATTGACACCCTCTCGGGTGGAAATTTGCAGAAAATCGTGATCGGGCGAGAATTGTCTGGCGACCCGCGTTTTATCGTCGCTGACCAGCCAACCCGCGGGTTGGACGTGGGCAGTATCGAGTTCGTCCATAAGACCTTGATCGAGGCGCGCGACCGGGGCGCCGCGATCTTATTGGTATCCGTGGAGCTGGATGAGATCCGCTCGTTGAGCGACCGCATCCTGGTCATGTATCGCGGCCGGATTGCAGGCGAGCTTTCCGCGAATGACGCGACCGAAGAAAGCCTGGGTATTCTAATGGCCGGAGGAAAACTCGCCCAGGTGGAGAAGGAGGCGTAAGCATGGCGAAGCATTCATCCGGGAAGCAGTTGACCAATGCGGTGCTCATTCCTGTTCTCGCCATTATTTCGGGTTTACTGGTAGCCAGTCTCTTTTTATTGGTCTCAGGGTCTTCCCCGCTGCGGGCTTACCAGGAGCTGTTTAAGGCCGGTTTTAGCTGCAGCCGCCTGACGAACTGCAACCTGTTCCAAACCCTGCAGCTGGCTACTCCCCTGATTTTGACCGGCCTTTCAGCCGTGATGGCGTTCCGCTCTGGAATGTTCAGCCTCGGCCAGGAAGGCCAGTTTTTAATTGGTGCGACCATCGCTGCCTGGTTAGGTTATGCCATTCATCTACCCCCAGTTTTGCACCCCATCGTCATTATGGCGGCTGCCATGCTAGGCGCCGGGTTGTACGGTTGGTTCCCGGGCGTATTGAAAACTCGCCTGGGGATCAATGAGGTCATCACCACGATTGTCCTCAACAATATCGCTAACCTGTTTATGACCTACGCAGTGAACTTCCCCATGCGCGCCGACCAGGGGACCACGGCGCATTCGCCGCTCATCGACGATGCCGCCGTTCTCCCGGCATTCGTCCAGGGCTCGAAGATGGGCATTGGATTGGTGATCGCATTCGTGGCAGCCGGGCTGGTCTATATCTACCTTTGGCGCACGATCCCCGGTTACGAGCAGCGCATGGCCGGTCAGGTGCCTCTTTTTGCCAGGTTCTCGGGCATACGCAACGAGGGCGCTGCTCTGCGCGGTGTGGCTCTCTCCGGCGCCATTGCTGGGTTGGCCGGCGCCATTGAAATCCTCGGTGTTCACCACCGCCTGCTGCAGGGTTTCTCGACTGGTTTGGGCTGGGATGGGGTGATGGTGGCGATCTTGGGCCAGGTTCACCCGGTAGGCGTCGCAATTGTAGCTGTCTTCTTTGCCGGGATGCGCCTGGGCGCCCAAATTGGCCTCCAGGCTGCGCTGCAGGTCCCGCGCGAGCTGGGGGGCGGTTTGATTGCCCTGATGATCCTGTTCGTCGCGGTGCAGAACCTGTATCGCGGCTGGATCGAAGGTGGGCGAGAGTGGTTTCAAAAACGGGTGCGCCGGGGTGATCCCGTGCAGAAATAAAGAATTAGGAAAATCTTGAATGGACAGCACCATGATCCTCGACTTGATGCGTTCCGGCATTCGCCTGACGACCCCCATTCTGCTGGCGGCGCTGGGAGCTGCCTTATGCAACCGGGCGGGGATTCTCAATTTTGCCCTGGAAGGCAAGATGCTGCTGGGTGCTTTCCTGGGGATTTTGTCCGCCTACTGGCTGCACAGCTCGCCGCTGGGTGCCTTCGTTGCCATGCTGTCCGGAGCGCTGCTGGGGTCATTATTCGCCTTTCTCTATATCCGTTATAAAGTGGACCTGATTGTTCTGGCGATTGCCCTGAATATGTTTGTGCTCGAAATGACCGTCTTCTTTCTGCGCTCGTTCTTCGGGAATGTGGGCACCTGGTCCGATCCGAGCATCAACCAGCTTCCCGATCTGGAGATCCCGCTGATTCATTCGATCCCGGTGGTTGGGCAGCTGTTGAGCGGGCACAACATGATCGTTTATCTCTCCTGGCTGGCAACAATTTGCCTGTACGTGCTCCTTTTCCACACCCGCTTTGGGCGACACCTGCGCGCCGTAGGGGAAAACCCGGCAGCCGCCGAAGCGGTGGGGATCAACGTGGCGCGGATTCAATTGATTGTGTTGATGCTCAGCGGCGCCCTGGCGGCTCTCGGTGGAGCGTTCCTGTCGATCGGCCACCTGACCCTGTTTACGCGCAATATGAGCAATAACCGCGGCTTTATTGGCTTCAGCGCCGCCTTGTTTGGGTTGAATAATCCCGTCGGAGTCTTCTTTGCCAGCCTGCTTTTTGGAACTGCCGACGCCCTGGCGGTGCGCCTGCAAAATGTGACGGACATTCCACCCAGCCTGATCCAATTCCTGCCGAACGTGCTGACCATCGTGGCCCTGGTGCTGATTGCCCTGCGCATGCGTGGAAAAGAGCTGGTGGCGCGCATGCGCTTCCGCTCCAGGATACGCAAGCAGCTCGCCGAGGAGCAAGCGCAGCGTGGGGAGGAATTTGCGTGACACCCCAGGCGGGTGTGAACCGGATCTTTTCCTACGGTGAGGTGGGTGTGGATAACATCATCCGCGTCCCCCACCTGCCTTCCCCGGAGATTGCCGCTTTCCCGACCGAGGATAGCTATCACATCGGCGGGGCTGCCGCCAACTTTGCCGTGTTGCTGGCTGCCTGGGGGGTCAGGGTCGGTTTAGGGGGCAATGCCATCGGGCAGGATGATCTGGGCAAGGAATTAGCGGGTTGGCTGCTGCGCTACCCGGCACTGGATGTCAGCCGCCTGGCCGTCTTGCCGGGAGTGCGTACACCTTTTTGCCGGATCCTGGTTACCCCAGATGGGGAACGCTCGATCCTGGTATATGGGTACCCGCAAACTCCTAAGTTGCCCTTAAACGAAGAAGCCCTGGCAGGCTGCCAGTTCCTGGCCGTAGATCTGTATGGGGGCAGGGAGCGGCTTGAAGCGGCTCGCCTGGCAAAATCCCTGGGTGTGCGCACCGTGCTGAATGATGTGATCGAAGAAAACCACCCGGTCTTACAGGCCAGCGATCTGGTGGTTAATTCGGCTGCCTTTGTGCGCAGCCAGTTTCCCGGCGTGGATGTGGCTGCCCATGCCCGCCGGCTGCATGCGGAATGCGGCGCCGTGTTGATCACCACAGACGGCGCAAACCTGGTGCATACGATTGAGGCGGATGGCAGCGAGTTTTGGATCACGCCGCCGCAAGTTCCGGTGGTCGATGCCACCGGGGCTGGCGACGCCTTCCGCGCCGGGCTGGTATACGGCCTGCTGCAGGATTGGTCTCTGCGCGATGCAGTCCGTTGGGGGATTGCCGCCAGCGCCATAAAAGTGGGGCGGGTAGGGGCTGCCAGCCAGCCGGCCAGCCTGGATGAGGTCGGCGCTTATGTCTCGCTCTTAGGAGGATAGTTTTCCCGCCGCTCTTGCCTTGGCCAGCACCCACTCGGCGGCTCTGACCACCGGGGCGTCGATCATTTTTCCGTCCAGGGCAAACGCGCCGGTACCGCTCTCCTGGTTGCGCTGTGAGGCTTCCACCACCCGCTGGGCCTGGGCCACGGCTTCGTCGCTGGGGGTAAAGGCTTCCTCGACCGCGGCAACCTGGTTGGGATGGATCACCTGTTTGCCCGAATAAGCCATCTGCGCGCCCTGAATGGCTTCGGCGCGCAGCCCTTCGATATCGTGAAGGTCCATAAACACCATATCCAGGCCTTGCAGGCCGAATGCGGCCGCGTGGGTGATCACCGCGCTGCGTGCGTAAAAGATCTCCCAGCCCTCGCGGGTGCGCGTCGCGCCGATATCCCCGGCCAGGTCCTCGGGCCCAAAGATCAACGCTTGCAGCCGTGGTTCTCCACTGGCAATTTCTCTCAGGTTGACCACCCCGCGCGCCGTCTCGATGAGCGCCAGCAGGACAATCCTGCCCGGCGGCCAGCCCTGGGCGCGTTCGACCTCGCTGATCCTCTGGCTGACCCATTCCAGATGGGCGCGCTCTCCCACCTTGGGGATCACCAGCCCATCCGGCCTGGCGGGCAGCACCGCGCGCAGGTCTTCCTCCGCCATCCCCGAGCCAACCGGGTTAATCCGCACCAGGCGCTCCGAACGGCCAAAGTCGAGGGTTTGCAGCGCCTCCCGGATGGTGGCCCGCGCCGCATCTTTACGGTTCATTGCCACCCCGTCTTCGATGTCCATGCAGATACAGTCTACCCCCAACCGGATGGCCTTTTGGATCTTATACAGGTCATCCCCCGGCATATACAACAAGGCTCGTCTGGCGCGCATTCACTCTCCAGTGTTGATAAATAACCGCAGAGACGCAGAGTGGGCAGAGAATACTGTGGATAATTTCATAAAATTTTATGCTTTTCTTTCCGCGTCTTCTCTGTTTACTCTGTGCTTCCTCTGTGATCTCTGTGGTAAACGGTTTTATTTCAAATCTTCCGGTCGTTTCAGGAACAGCACCGTCCGCTCCAGCTCGATCACCACCGTGCCGTCTGGTTTGCGCCCGGTATGTTTGAGACGCACGATACCCCGGTCGGGGTGGGAGCGCGATTCGCGCTTTTCCAGCACCTCGGTCTCCACGTACAGCGTATCCCCATGGAAGACCGGGTTGGGATGCACCACCCGGTCGTATCCCAGGTTGGCCACCACCGTCCCTTCGGTCAGGTCGCTGACCGTCAGCCCGACCGCCAGCCCCAGGGTAAAGATCCCGTTGACGATCCGCTGGCCAAACTGGGTCTGGGCGGCAAAATCCTCATTGAGGTGCAGCGGCTGGGTGTTCATCGTCAGCGCGCAGAAAAGGGTGTTATCCATTTCGGTGATCGTGCGACCCTGTGTGTGACGGATGTGCTGACCTGCGCTAAGTTCTTCGAAGTATTTGCCTGGCATGCGCTCCTATTCTCCGATTTCCACCAGCACCTGGTCTTTCTCAACCGCCTGCCCGCTGGTAACCAGCAGGCGGGTGATGCTGCCGTTGGATGGGGATTTGATGCGGATCTCCATCTTCATTGCCTCCAGGAGCAGCAGGGTAGCGCCTTTTTCTACCCGCTCTCCTTCTGCCACCTGGATGGCGCGCACCTGGGCGGGCATCGGCGCGCGCACGTTTTCGACGCCGGCGGTTTCGCCGGTTGGGCGCGCCGTGCGCGCGGAGGGTTTATCCAGCCGGTAGGTGCAGCCATCCAGCGAGACCCATTTCTGGCTGCCCTCGGCGGCCCAAAAGATCGTCACCGGCCGGCCCGGTTGACCGTCCTCCAGCCTGGGGGAGAAACGCAGGCTGAGTTGGCCCGTCTGAATATCCAGCAGCTCGAATTCCAGCGGCTGCCCGTCGACGCTGGCGATATAGCTATCTCCCCTGCGCTCGATCGTGATTTCATAGACTCGTCCGTTCGATTCAAAGCGGTAGCGCATACTGTCCTGCCCCTCCTGGCTTATTCTCCCAACCGGAAACCGTTTGAAACCCGCCAGGGGCTGTAAGGGTCGCGGCCGTCTGCGCCGGTTGGGGCGGTGGAAGAGGTAGAGGCCGTGGCCGATTGGAATTGGGTCAGCGCAGCGGCTGCCAATACCTCGGGTGGCAGGCTGCATTCCGGCGGCTGCCAGTCGCCAAAATGGTCCTCGACCCAGGTGGTATACACTGCGCCTGCCTGGAATTCCGCGCTGGACAGCGCGTCTTGCAGGAACTGGCCGTTGTGGATGACGCCCAACAGGACCGTCTCCTTCAATGCTGTCGACATTTTCCGGATGGCCCCTGGCCGGTCTTCTGCCCAGGCGATGATCTTTGCCACCAGGGGGTCGTAATGGATGGTGATCTCATCCCCGCTGGTAAACCCGGAGTCGACCCGCAGGCCTGGGCCGCCAGGCTCGATAAAGCGCAAGAGCGGGCCGGTGGCGGGTAGGAAGTTGTTGGCCGGATCTTCGGCGTACAGGCGGCATTCGATGGCATGCCCGCGCTGGTTGAGGCTTTCCTGGTGGAACGGCAGCGCCTGGCCGTTAGCGATGCGGAGCTGCCACTGCACCAGATCCAGCCCGGTCACCAGCTCAGTAACCGGGTGCTCGACCTGCAGGCGGGTGTTCATCTCCAGGAAATAGAATTCGCGAGTTTGGGCATCCACGATAAATTCGATCGTCCCGGCGTTGCGGTAACCCGCGGCCCGCGCGGCTGCCACCGCCGCCGCTCCCATCCGTTCGCGCAGCTCGGGATCGAGAAAGGGGGAAGGGGTCTCTTCGATAATCTTCTGGTGCCGGCGCTGCACGGAGCATTCGCGTTCGAACAGGTGCAGGGTTTTTCCGTGCGCGTCCGCCAGCACCTGGAATTCGATATGCCGCGCTTGCGGGATATAACTTTCCAGGATCAGGCGCTGGTCGCCAAACGCGTGACCGGCCTCCCGCCGCGCGGTCGCCAGGGCTTCGGACAGGTCTGCCGGCCGCTCGACCACCTGCATGCCTTTGCCGCCTCCCCCCGCAGCCGGTTTAACAAGCAGCGGATACCCGATCTCACCAGCCTTTTGCTGTAGAATGTCGTCATCGTCCAGGCCCTGGTAGCCCGGCAGTACCGGGACCCCGGAGGCCTGCATCAGCGCGCGCGCTCGGCCTTTGTCCCCCATCGCTTCGATCGCCGCGGGCGGCGGCCCGATAAATACCAGCCCGGCCGCTGCCACTGCGCGTGCAAACCCGGCGTTCTCCGCCAGGAACCCGTACCCGGGATGGATGGCCTGCGCCTGGCAGTCCCGGGCAGCCTGCAGGATGCGCTCGACGGACAGGTAAGATTGGCCGGAAGGGGACGGGCCGATCGGGATGGCTTCATCCGCCATGCGCACGTGCAGCGCCCGCCGGTCGGCCTCCGAAAAAACCACCGCGCTCTGGATCCCCATCTCCCGGCATGCCCGGATCACCCGTACTGCGATTTCCCCTCGATTGGCAATCAAGATCTTTTTGAACATCGAACTCCAATGCTTTATAAAAACTTAACGCAAAGACGCCAAGAAACGCAAAGGCGCAAAGGGAAATTAATAACCCAAGTAGCTACCCTATAGAAAAATCACATCCGGAACACCCCAAACCCGGCCGGCTGCCTGGGAGACTTGAGCACGATCGACAGCGCCAGCGCCAGCAGCGGGCGGGTCTCGGCCGGGTCGATTACCCCGTCGTCCCACAGGCGC
>Ga0105104_10001783_pt1 | contig 16027 bp, 11 predicted proteins | sample PPLLaktember2015_3_FD_87034 | JGI IMG/M metagenome (GOLD analysis project Ga0105104, IMG submission 87034) | Freshwater sediment microbial communities from Prairie Pothole Lake near Jamestown, North Dakota, USA - PPLs Lake P7 Core (6) Depth... | ecosystem: Environmental > Aquatic > Freshwater >... | reverse complement strand
TCTCTTCGTTATTAACTGCTGAAAATAGATCTTGTTCTAATATCTCCGGATATCGGTTTATCGGCAGCAGATCCGCGATCACAGGTGTACTTCCAAGTAGAAGGATGCATATTACAAACGCAATTAATTCTGTTTTCCAGCCTTTTTTTGGGTTAGTATCTTCAAGTTTGGGCGAGTTCGCATTCTTGTCGATTCTTAAAAGTGTGAACAAAACTTTGCTTATTGAAATTAGCCCGATCGCATAGTAGAAGAAAACGATCCATGAAACAGGTTGGGCATACCGATGGCCTGAAGATACCGCGATACCATTCGATAAATGGTATCCAAAGAAAATAGCTGCGGGAATAAACCCAACCACTTTATATTTTTTGATAAGGCTTGATGACCCAATGGAAAGGATCAACAAATTAAAGACAAAAAAAGCAGGATTAACGCCCTTGTATAGTGTTGTATCATACCCAGACCAGTATCTCTCATTCCTTGAGCCTTTGATCAAGTCTTGAGGAATTCCGGATCCCGGCAAGGTCGAAAAACTTGTGATGATATTGTTCAGGAAATGCCTGAAAATTGTTACTGGAATGCTTGGTTTGATGGTTGGGGCATTATTTTGTAGGTTTTCGTCTGGAATTTCGAGAGCTTGATCGTCAGTGTCTTCATCACTTACTTCATACAAATCCATTGAGGTTGATATCTTTTCATATCTTTTATTGACGATGACTCCTCTAACCTTGTCCAAAATAAATGCAAAAGGGTCATGAAACTTTATCGCATTGAGGGTTACCCATGGAGAAAATGCCAGGAGAAATCCTATAAAAAAGATAACAGCCGTTGTGTAAAGAGTCTTTCTTTCCCGGAAATAAAAAATCAAGATGATCAGAAAGATAAATGGGATTATTACGACCGTATTTAATCGGATAAGCGCAGACAACCCAAGCATTCCGCCAAGAAAAATGAAACGGGAAATTCTTTGCTTCCCAGAACCTTTAAATGCCATAAATGCACTTAAGGCAATTACCGCAGTCAATAGCTGCATGAAAGGTTCTGAAAGCAAGGCCGTTGTTGTTGCCATCAGGCGAATCCCATTTATTCCCTGCATTACTGAAAGACTTGCAGTAAAAAGACCTGCAATCCGGCTGTGCAGCTTGCTTCCTAGTAAAAAAACCACAGCTGGAAATGAGGCAAGCAGTATAGTTTGAAGATCAAGCATTTTTTCAAATGACCCAACGGATAACCAATTAAAAAAGGCTTCAATAGCATGGAAGAAAGGTTTATCAATTGAACGATAAATTCCTCCACCAGTTACAATGGATTCGCTGACTTGATAGTAAGTCTCAGAATCAAAACGTGGGTAAAGTTCGTAATTTGGCCGCCTTGGAAAAATAAATTGTTGTTGTTGGGGAGTCAGAGAATATTCTTCACTCTTGGGATCAAATGGCTGGTTAACCCATAGGACGGCAGATATGATCCAAATAAGGACAAAAAGTAAAAGGTCTGCATGTTTACTAATGAATCCGGGTATTCCTGAATAAAACGAGTCGGGAATCAGCATAATTAAAGTGGCCAATATCCAGGCAACAAATATCTGGGTCATAAGGATCGGAACACTGGTCCACCATAATTGGTTGGATAATTTGGGAAAGATCCATGCGGTAAATAAGAACAACAAAATCATAATTGCAAAAGTGATTATTAATAAGCGCCAGTTTTTTTTATCTGCAAATGGTGTCTTCATTAAATCATTATTCTGAATTAAGCTACTGACTCCAATTGCAATCACGCTGACACTTAAGAGCCATATGCATAATGGGAGCAATCGTTTGCTCATCGCAAAATATGTACCACTCCCAAGAAAATGCTCTGAGGAAAAACCGGTGATCCATACCAGGAATAGAGACAGGAAGAAGAAAAAGATAATGAATGCTAATACAGATCGTTTTTTAAAGATTCCAGTTATCGTGATGAAGGTTTCAGGCGGACTCTTGATCAATTTAATTAAGGCAACAATAAAAGTCAAGATCCCAAATATAAAAAACGCAATGATCGCTATCCGCCTAGAAGAATACCCGAAAAGGAAGGCAGTTTTTTGATCGGCGGGAAGAAAAAGCAGATTGATTAAATTGATCAAACCGGATAACACAATCAGTCCGGTGCCAATAATGAGAATCTTTCTGGTTTTATGAATCGAATTGTCCAAAATTAACCCAATTTCCTTTTACCCATTTTTACTACAGTATTAGAGGGAAATTAGTATCTAATGATCTATTGGGGTTTATTCAATTTCTTCTCAAGAAAAATCATTAAAGAAATAAATAGGATAAGCCAGGTGCCAAAAAGTATATTTGCGCCTAAAGGTTTGATATTGACACACAGTGCTGCCAGCAATCCGCATAATGCTGCCACAAAATGGATTACGTTAACAGCCTGATTCTTGTTCCATCCCAATCCGATCAGGCGGTGATAAGTATGATCAAGATTGGCCATATAAACAGGGATACCCTTCAATGTCCGCGAGATCGAAACCAGGGTCGTATCGAAGATAGGTACGCCAAAAACAATAATGGGGATGAACCAGGTTGAACTCTGGCTCTCAGCTCGTGGTGTATAAATGATTGCGACAGCACTCAATAAAAATCCCAAAGTTTGTGCACCAGAATCCCCCAAAAAAGTTTTTGCTGGAGAACGGTTGAAAAAAAATATTCCAAGGTTCACGCCAAAAAGGGCAGCAGAAAGCAAAAGAAGCGTCGGCTGATCAGCGGTAATTGCCGAGAAAATGAAAAAGCCAGTAATGATCATTGCCAACCCCAATGCCAGTCCATCCATACTATCGATCAAGTTGAAAGCATTGGTGATCGCTATGATCCAAAAATAGGTGATCCCTATATCGATCCATAATGCCAGTACAGGATTGAGGCTGATGAAAAATTGCGGATTTTCGAAAAACTGAACCCGAATTCCGTTAAGTATCAAAACTGTAACTGCGCAAATCTGTCCTAACAGCTTAAGCTGTGCATTCATTCCGAAGCGATCATCCCAGATCCCAAAAGCGAAAATTATCAAAGCAGCCAGGAAGATCGTAATCACTTGTGGTGATCCTTCAAACTTAATTATCGGGCTGAGGAGTGCCATTGAAACCACGAGTGCAATTCCGCCCGCCCTGGGAATAACTGTTTTATGGATCGTGTGGCTGGTTTTACCAGGATAGTCCAAGATCTTGGCTTTTTTCGCAAGCCAAATTGAGGCGGGAGTCAAAATTAAAGCCAGGATTAATGATATTGCGCAGATCCAGCCGGCTTTTAAATAGATATTTTCCATCTTAATAAACAAATTTCTTTGCGTTCTCTCCGATAATCAGTTTATTATATTCGAATATCGTTTCCCGGTTAATTTTCTCCACCGAGTAATCACGCTCGGCAATTTTTCGGCTTTCTTTTCCCATTCTTGCCATTAATCTCTTGTCTTCAATTATTTTCTCGATCGCCTCAGCCAAAGGTACAGCTTGTTTTGGCGGAACGAGGTATCCATTGATGCCATTTCTGACAACTTCTCTGCATCCGGGAATATCGGTCGCTACAAGCGCTCTTCCGCAAGCTGCAGCCTCTATCAAGCCTTTTGCCAGTCCTTCTCGATAAGATGGAAGGCAGACAATTGATGCTTTCTGATAAACCGAGACCATATCCTCCTGCCAGCCCCAGTTTTCCGTGATCCCTGAAGATGACCATTGCTCAAGCATGCTTTCAGGTATTGATGAAGGATTTCCCGGATCGGGTGTTCCCACCAGGGCGAATCGTGCTTTGATCCCTTTATTTTTCAGAATATTAGCTGCTCCAGCAAATTCCCCAATACCCTTGTCCCAAAGCATACGCGCGGGCAGAACAATAAGGGGGTCACCGTTTTGGTATGGAGTTGGATGAAATTTGTCAATGTCCACTCCTGAGCTTGGGATCAAGGCACATTGCGAAAGCTTGACCATTTGATGAGAAATAAAATAATCCATATCCTGCTGATTCTGAAAGATCACTCTTGAATTCTTGAGTGCTATTTTGTAAAAGAAATTTACAAAGGGTTTCAGAATAAATGTCATTACGTTTTTCTTTGTGAAGACAAAGCCCATACCGGTAACTGAATTTACAATTCGAGTTATACCTGCCAACTTTGCAGCGATCGAACCATAGATCACACATTTGCTTGTGAAATGGTGAACCAGATCTGGCCGTTCCATTTGATATAGACGTGTCAATTGGATCAGCACCCGGATCTCTTTAAAAGGATTGATCCCGCTGCGGGAAAGTTCAATTTCCTTCCATTCATACCCGGATGCCAGCAAGCGGTTTGCATAATTACCCGCAGGCGAGACAAGCAGTAAATCATTTTTCAGCTTGATTAATAATTCAGCCAGCTTTTGCCGGAAATTATAGAGATACCAATCGGTGTTTGCAAAAAGAATGATTTTCATAAATTAATATACGATCAAAAGAATTTGAAATCAAAAAATATTTTTCATTTTTTTTAACAGACTTTTCTTCAACTTATCAGAAAATGAAATTTACGAAGGTTGAATGGATTCGGACTCCACCGTTCCGTTAATAGACGCTTCAATAATATTTGTTATAGTCAACAATAATATAACCACCAAGCTTGGCTAATATTCGAATAGTTTTTCATATTCTTTTGAAATCGTTTCAATTGAGAATACATTTTGGATCCTTATTCTGGCTTTTTTTCCCAGTTTTATCCTTTCTGCATTATTGGTCAGGAGAATGACAGCAGCCTCGCCAAGTGCATGGGGATTCTCTGCCGGAACGATCAGGCCAGAATCTCCAATGATGAATGCGGAATCACCCACATCAGTTGCAACACACGGTATTTCGCAGCTCATCGCTTCAGCTATTACATTCGGAAATGATTCCCCGTAGGCAGATGAAAGCATTAGCAAATCCAGGGCACCCATTACCTTTGGCATATCCCGTCTTTCCCCTAACAGTAAAACTTTTTCCTCCAGGCTAAATTCTGATATCCAGGCAGCTAATTTTTCGTTTGATTCATCAATATTGGTCCCACATAACACAAATTGGACATTGGGCACCTTACTTACAATCAGATTTGCCGCTTCCAAGAAAGTCTTATGATCTTTTTGCGGATGGAAGCGGGCAGTCATCCCAACCAGTAAAACCGTTGATCTTACGTTTAATTCTTTTCTTATGAAACGCCGAGCTTTAGTATCCGGCTGAAAATCATCAGTATTGATACCATTATGAAGAACACGCATTTTAAATTCATCATATCCGATGCGGATATGATTATCTCTGGCCTGGTTCGAATTCAAGATAATAAGGTCAGGGATATTGCCAGATAGTAGTGCGCCAATTTCAATAATCGCTGAAGTGATTGGCATCTTCCAAATCTCTTTAAGTCCGCTGTTGCGGATATTCCAATATATTCTTTTGATACCACAATGCTTGGCAGCCAATCCACCGATCAGGTTGGCATGATACATCCAGCAAAAGACGATATCCGGCTGAATATTTTTTAATAACCTCTTGATCTTTGAAAATCCCCGGAAAAGCCCCGCTGCGGAATTCAATTCAGCTGATAACGAAGGAATACCTATATCCATGAATTCCTTCTCAAGTGCACCTCCTGATTTCAGCGTGATCAGGGAAATATCATATTTTTTCTGATCCAAAACTTTCAGCAGTCGGAAAAGCATCATTTCTGCTCCGCCTATGCCAAGCGCGGTAATAATAAATGTGATCTTTGGTTTTTTCATGACCTTAATGAATTTCCCCATCGACTTTAAACCCGGGCAGAAGGACACCTATATATTGCATCACAGCTTTTTCAACCGAGAAATCTCTTGCCCGAGCTATACCTTGCCTTGGTGGAAAAGGGTGGACAATTGATCTTTCGATTGCCTTCGCTAGCGCCTCAGAGTCTCCAACAGGAACTAAAAGGCCGTATTTGTTGTTTCCAAGTATCTCTCTTGGACCGCTATGGCAATCTGTTGAAACAACTGTTGCTCCGCATGCCAGCGCTTCAACCAGCACATTACCAAATCCTTCCCATTCAGAGGACAAAACAAATACTTCCGCTTTTGCCATGTAAGGAAAGGGATTATCAATTTTTCCCATTAAACAAATATCATCCGAATAAGGCGAATTTTTGATCTTTTTTTCTATCATTTGCCTTTCTTTTCCCTCTCCGATTATCATTAAATGCGCTGGTCTTCTCTTACGCAATATATTAAACGCTTTTATCAATGTAGGGTAATCTTTTTGCTGGTGCAATCGCCCAACCGCAAGGATTAGAGGAGCTGTGGTATCTGAAAACCACGCATGCGTAATTTTGATGGTTGAAAAATTCCTTATTTCGTCCACGGGAATCGGATTGTGGATCGGAATGATTTTCTTTGGGTCCAGTTTTGCAGATTGCGCCAGGTCGTCTGCAACATCTTTTGATACCGTAATGATCGCGTCTGCAAAAGGATAGAATAAATTAACAGCTGCATAAATTAATCGATCCCATAATTTGGGCTTATGAATTTTTTTCTGGGAGAGGTTATTCCGTTCACTGACGATCAATCGTGTAGATATTCCTGAGAAATAACGAGAAATGATTGCCGCGAAATTGATATGGGTCAATCCAGAAAGGATCGCTTCCGGGTGATATTTGCGAAGGTATTGGATCAAGGCTGGTATTGCTGATAAAGCCCTTTTCGCGCCCAGGTCAATCAGGTTAGCTTCTGCAGGAACAATCTTTAGAAAAGGTCCCTGCGCTCTAACCGCGACAATATCAATATCAAATCCTTCCTTTAAAAGACCTTCCGCCAGGTGCATCATAACCCGTTGTGTTCCCCCTACCTCCAAAGATGACAGGATCAAAGCAATGCGCGGTTTTTTTTCCATTAATTCAGTTCCGATCCTTTATTTTCTATAAAATAGCTATTTACTATGCATTTTCTTGAGATGCGCAAAATATCTCAATTTCCAATTAGTCCGTCATAAATCGTTTAGTGACGTTGATTGAATAGACCTAGAAAAGAATTAAAGTCCGTGTCAACAATAATTCAATTGGTTTATTATTGTCACAAATCTTTTGATCGCGATTATTTCTTTTTGAGATTTTCGATTTCATTTCAAAACTTCATTATCAGCTGATGCCATTTAACATTGATCCAAATTGCCTGATTGCCTGCCAATAATCGGGCTGCTTGTTGCCAGAAATTCAACCCAAACAGCAGTTGGGGGTTTCTACCACAAGTGCTGAGCAAATATTTCCACGCCTGGACTTTAAGAAAATCACCACCTTGTCCTGCGCACCAGACGATCGCCTTGATCTTTATCAAGTCATCCCGGATCACATTCTCGGAATTTGGAAGGATAATGTTGCGCTCTATTAGGACACGATCAATGAATCTTTCCAACCCTAACCATCCATCATTATGGTAGATCAGCGGCGTGAAAAATTCGATCTGTGTGTAAAAATCCCTGGAATTTTTATCAAGCAGTTTTCGACTTTCAATGATCCGGGCTCGCAAATCGCTTTCCGCTTCCTTCTTACCGATAAATAAATAATATATGAATTGCCGGAGGTGGACGTTGAGGATCTTGTTCAATGCCTTTTCTTCACTTACTTCAGGTGGATGATTTTTTTGTAATTTTTCATAGATCAATAAATGCGAGCGATAGGATACCGCCCAGCGTTCTTCATCAAAAGAATGCGAAAGTGAGGAACCATCAAATCGGATAAAAACCAATGATTTGCTCAGCATGTGCTGTTTGAATCCTGCCTGGGCAAGTCTTAGCTCCAGATCAGTGTCCTCCCCATTGAATATTCTTTCATCAAAACCATCCATTTTCTTTAATACATCAGTCTTGATCATAAGTGTGCTTCCCAGGGCTGGTGATACTGGTTTATTTACAAGGTTTTTAATCAGAAAATCTTCATCCCGGATTCCGAATCCAAACGGTTTTCTATAGATCATATTTCCGTTAACATCCACTCGTAAGGCTTGGCAATAAACGGCTGAAAATTCAGGATGAGTTTGCAAAAATGAACTTTGATCAAATAATTTCGTTGGCGCCCAAAAATCATCGCCATCCAGGAACGCGATCAAGGGATACTTGGCTTCCCACATTCCTCGGTTTCGCGCAGCTGAAGGACCTAGATTATTCTGCCTGAAAACTCGGATCCTTGAGTCCGAAACAGAATTAATGACCTCGAGGCTTTTATCAGATGATCCATCATCAATGATCAGCACCTCAAGATCAACATTTTTTTGCTGCAAAACTGAAAGAATGGATTGCAGTATGAAATGCTGCTTATTAAATAATGGGATGACAACAGTGATTTGCATAATTCTATTTAAGATCCGAATCGATATTGATTGAATTTAATCCTTTGTTGACCGCTCGCCAACCCAGGTTCTTTATGCCAACAAGGCCAGCAACCGGTGACATTCGAATGATCTTTCCCAGGATTTTATAATTATCCTTTTTGAACCCTTTTCGATAGATAGACTCAAACATCCTTGTGGCAACGCCCTTGATAAACCGTCGCTCAGCAGTCGGGTGAATTTTTTGCATCTCAATGAACTTTTCCAGAATTTTCAGGTAACGAATTACCTGCGCCTCTCCGGCATTCTTATATGCACCCCGATACAGACCGCGGAAAACCAGCAGTTCTTCATGATCTTCTACAAAATTGTTGCCGAATAATCGGTTGATATTATCCACAGCGATCTGCGTCCCGAATTTGAGTTGTTCTTCTTTTTTTTGTGAAGAAATGTTCCCACTCGTCCTTCTCCAAAGCACCAGTTTCTCTTTAAGGTTTGCTCCCTGGGTATGCTGCAATAACCGGCTGCAAAATTCATAATCCTGCGCATATTTATGATCCTCCCGGTATTTTCCCGCCAGTGGTATAAGTGAGCTCCTGAACATGATCGAGCTGTGAATAAACTGACTATTAAATAGGTTGCCCCAGCGGATCTCCAGGTCGTTTTCAAAATGGTGGAACGGCCCCAGCACATTGCCAGTCTCATTAATATATGACCCATTGGTCCCGAGCAGTCCAATCTCTGTGTGGCTTTCCAGAAAAACAAGCTGTTTTTCAAAGCGGGTTGGGAGCGAGATATCGTCCGCATCCATTCTGGCACTATATGCGGCTTTTGCCATTTTCAATCCCAAATTGGAGGAGATGAACGGTCCAAAATTCTTTGAGTTATTAATAATCGTTATCCGGTGGTCTTGATTACAATACCGTTCAATGATCTGCCGTGTATCGTCTGAGGAGTTATCATTGATTATGATTAGCTTAAAATTCTTGTAAGTCTGGTCTAATAGGGACTCGATCGCCTGGTTGAGGAATGATCGCCCATTATATACTGTCATTATTATTGAAATTTCTGGATCATTCACTATAATTTTCCCGGATCGTCCGATTGATTTATACCCTAAAAATTAAATGCTTAGACAATAGTAAAAGTGTTATGTGATAACCAATCCCCATTATAAACGGTCAGAATAATCAGGATTTTTTGCAGCTTTTCAACGTGGCAAAACCAATTCTTTGCCCCAAAGCTGATCAAATTCCAGCGGTTGAATAGTTTTAAAACCAGAACCTGGGGTTAAGGTCATTTCACCGAAAACGATCCTTTTTTCAATGCAATATAGGTCAACCCTGACATAAGGGATCTTACCTGACAACGATTCAGCAATTGAAAGCATTTCTTTCAACGCTGCTGGTTTTGGGATTTCCTTCTTTATCAGAGGATATCCTATCCTTAAACTCATCTTCTGCCAATCCAGATCAAAATAAGCACAAATACGGGCTTTAACGGGACCATTCATTATTTCAATGAATTTGGGATTTCCATTAAAACACCAGATTTTATAATCCAGCAGACCAAGCTCATTATCTCCCACTAATAATTCTTCACAAAGGATCTTGGGGGGGATGCCTTTGTACTGCCATTCCCTTGCTTTATAATAAAAATCTTCTTTCATCCATGAATCAAGTTTCCGGCGAGCTTCTATCCTGTCAAAATTACCTTTATTCCTGCAGACAATATTCCAATGCGAACCGTGGTTGGCCTTTAAAACAAATTTATTGGGGAGTTTATCCCACTCGATCTCGCTGCTTTTTTCATATACGCCATAAAGTTCAGGTAAGTATTGCTTTCCAACCTTATCGGCTACATAATCCCTGACAGCATATTTGTCTGCAAGAATGTGATAAAAGGGATTACGGTCATAAATCTTCAGCCATTGGAGTTTTTCTGTGAACCGCTGCGGATCATCCATATCTAATTCTCGTTTGTATTTCGTTTTATATCGGCTTTTAACATAAGGGATGTCAATGAATTTCCAGTCATTCTTTGTGTTGTGCTGGTAGGCAAGCCAGTTCTTTAAAGGAATATCCGAAGAGCTGTGTCTATTGAACCACTTAGCCGGATAAACGACACTTTTATCAGGATCTTCGATCAACCAGGCGCCCCACCAGCTGAAACTGCTGTTTGACATGATCGCATTATTGCAATGGCTCATCATCACCAGTTCATGGTTAATAGGTCGCTGCCCGTCAGAAATGATCCTGAAATCTGACGGGTACTGCATTTCCGTACGGCACCAGTCAGGATCATCTGAAAAAATATAGAATACAACTCCATCCCCAAGCTTTTTTTTCATTAATTGCATGGTTTCAGTATAGTAATCCGGCGTACAGATGTAATGTGCCCCGATGATGCGATAATCAGACACATAATCCCCCCTGCGAATATGCACGCTCACTGAGTGCGGATTTGAACTCATCTCTTCCACAAGTTTTTGGTCCTGAAGCTCAAATGGCTTTTTAAGGGTGAAATCAGCCCGAATTTGGCCTTTTATTGGCTCAAAATACTTTTCACTGTGCCAGTATCCCTCGAGATATTTTGATCCCTTAAGGTCAAGGACACGTGTATCAAATAAACCGTTGCTTGCTTCTTTAAAGTAGAACCTGAACCTTTCAGGAAGCATCTTATCCATCTTGCTGAAGATCATTCTAATTTTTTGATTCCGGGAAAATGGGGGTAAATGGTACCAGTTATCAGGTAATTTCAAATCTGCAGGAACATTAAAATTCTCCAGCTCAACCCTTCTGACTTCTTTATCGAAAAACCAGCTCAGGTCAAGCTTTAAGGGATCATTACTCTCAAGCGACAGCCTGCGCCCTAGGGCGTATTGGAACATCTGGTTTCCCAAGCCGCCTTTAAGTTTGATGATGATCATTTATTTCACTCATCCAAATATTCGTTTAAATATATTAATTTATGACAAAACTGCTAAATAATTGGATGTTCTGAATTGTTCTAATTCTTCTTTATATTTCTGGATCGGTAAAATGAATCCTGATGGTGTGATTCTGAAGATATCATTAAACCCATATTGCTTCAAAAAGTAGTAATAATCCTTGAAAAAAGTTCTCGAATCAATATTGCATCCCCCAAATTCAAATGATATCATTTTGATCTTGCCGCCTGAAAGATTTTGTGCAGCGCCATTTAAAACATCCAGTTCATGACCTTCGACATCAATTTTTAATAAATCAATATGACCGATTTTTTTCTCCCGGCAATAATTATCTATCGTATTTACATTAACTACTTCAGATCTATCAAAATCGATTCGAATATGGCCCAGCTTTCTTTTACTAAAAGATGAAAGCGTGGAACCAGGTTTGTCAAAGAATAACTCTTTCTTTCCTTGAATATCCCCTAGAGCAAATGGATTTACACTTATTTTTGGATCCCGGGCATATTTTTTTTCCAAATCCTCAATGCATACCTTGCTTGGTTCAAACGCGTGAACATGATAAGCAGATCTTATCAAATTTTCATTTAATAGATCAATGAATAATCCTTTATTTGCCCCCACATCAAATATGCACAGTTCCTTTTTTTCTTCTTCAAACTTTTTTTGCAGTCTTTTAGCTAAGACTATTTCCCCGCTAATATTGACAGGGTTACCGGATCCAATACCCATTAAAAAATAAAGATATTTCGAAAATGACGCGATTTTTTCTTGCCCTTTTTGTGACTTTGATATTTCATAAAGAATTCGTTTAAATATCGGATACATAGTGATTCCCAAATTTGAGATTAAATATAAAAATATTTTCTCTTTTCCTTGCCAATTCTATTTGTTTCATTGATGTTCATTGAATCCAGTTAGGTAAAGTTAATGGGTATACCCTGTTCAAGCAACAGCTTGCACATCTATGCAATTAGTAATCTCTGGTTACGCATGCTCCTTTTAGATTTATTAAAAACATTTGGCTTGATTCGCTGCACAAGATTTTTTTTAAGAATTTCAGTTATTCAATTATTATTTTAGATTCTTAATCATTTCTCTACAAATTATCCTTTAGAACAACCTCAAAAAGGAGATTTTAAAATCTTTAATTCGAGTTTTGATAATTAAACATATTTTATTAATCTGATTATTTTTCTTATTAAGGGAAATTTCTTGTACTTATTATCAACAGGTTCTTTTTCGGAAAAATATTTTTTCCAGAATTCATAATCATCCTGATCAATTAGAGCATCAAAACTATCGACTATTTTGTAGTTTATAGTCTCATTCCATTCAAAACCAAAAAAGAAAAAATCTTTAAATCTTTTAAAAGCACTGTGCAAATAAGGGTCTTTTCCATAGAATATTTCGCGAAAAATCCTATGAACATTGTTGCTTTTAAATATTGCTTTATCCAGGAATAAAATGCTTCCGGATCGATAATTCATGAACCATTTATGCACATCAGAATAATTAATAAATTCATAGAAGACCGATGGAAATTCGATATACCCTTTATGAGCGATCCTTTGTATTTCAGAAATAAATTGTTGAAGTTCTTCCAAGGGTATATGTTCAAGTACATGTGAGCAAATTACATAATCAAATTCTTCATCTTCAAATGGGAATCTACCGCCATCGTAATAAATCACAGGTTTTTGATAAAAAATCCCCGATTCATTTCCCCTCTGCGACCGGGCAACTTCTTCAGTCTTGAAATATCTTTCCAGATAAATATCCGCCCTTGGATGAGGAAGCACACCAGGACCTATTTCAAGCACATGGTCCTTGGGATTAATTGATTTTAATTTTTCTTTATGGAACATCAGATGACCCTATAAACTTCCATCGAAAAAAGGAAATATCGCTATTTGAAAGATCAATTATTTTTCCCTTTTTTGAGATCCCTAATTCCAGATCTTTTATATTGCTTGTAAAGGAATTTGTAAATGTTGCTTGTGATCAGGCTTAATTGGCTTCTTTTCTTGGGTGGTTTGCCTTGCCATTTTTGATTGAAATAATGAATGTAGGGATATAAAGATCTTTGATTTCCCTTCTTAACAGAAGAGCCTAAGTCTTCAAGTTCCATGAGCACGAATTTGCACCATTTCTGAAAATCAATATGAATGGCATACTCGATTTTCGCAATTCTCCCCATGCTAACCAATGTTTCAGGCGCTGTATTTTTGATTATTTGAAGGCTCTCTTCAAGTTCACTGCTGAAAAAGCTGAAATTGTCCCAATGGATCCATTTGCTGAACGGCCGGCTGTCGAATTCCCCATATACCAGAGGAGTTATACCTGAGAAAAGTGATTCATACAAACGGAAAGAGCCCATTCCAAACCCCCGCGGACACAGGGAAATATAAGATTTCAGCATCGTCTGAGTATAAAAACGAATACCCTTGTTACCATTGTGAAAGTAAACGCCAGGTTCATCCCTCAAATAGTTCATTAATTCCGCTCTTGCTGGGTGAGTGCCGATCCTACCTACGAAGGATGCCTTATATTTTTTTTGAGGTTTTATCAATGGCAAACCCGGGTGGAGACTTAATTCCGGGATTAAAAAAGGAGTTTTCACAAAAGGTGAGCTTTGAAATTGGATTGTTTTGCCAATTCTCTGTTGTACCCCACCCGCATATTGACAGATCGTAAATGTTTTCTCGTCATCCAGGATCACCCGGTTGCACTCTTTTTGAATCTCATCCCCTCCCTGTCTGCCATAATCATGATTAAAATACCAGCGCGTCCAAAAGACTGGCAGATATTGCCAATCGGCTTGTTCAGGATCATCTGTTAAAATTTCGGAGTGGTTTTTAAGCCAGACAAGAAAATCTTGCTCCACTCCATAATCTCGTGCATGGCTGGGATATAAACGGTCTGTTTTTGGCGGCTGAAATCGTTCTTTTACCGGAAGGATGGCAATTTTCATATCTTCTTATAAATTTGATGTATTTTATGCTTCAATAATGGAATCACGAATTAAATATTTTTTCGAACTGATGAAATTTTTTTATATAAGTTTTCTTGCTTGATACAGAATATCTGAATAGGAGTCGGAAATATTGAGTGCTGCAATTGGTTTATAAAAGGGGGTAATAATTGTTTCAATATCTTCGCCTGAAAGCACTTCAATTAACATAAAATCCGGAAAGTATTTTTCAAAATCAAAACATTTAAGAAACTCGAATTCATATAACTCCACGTATCAAGAAAACAGGTCTATGTGCCCGATATTGTGCTTATCCAAAACCTGGGTCATTGTTTGTGCTTTTACACTGATCGTATAAATTTGGTCGTCGGCTTTCAAATATTGTGTTCCTCTCTGAAGATGGTCCTTTTCCCACTCATCACCCAATGAACCTCCTTTTACGACGCTCATAAGGTCGCAATAATTGATCTCAATTTCTTCATCAATGTAATCAGAAGAAACCAATGCACAATTTTCGACCATGCATTTTTTTCGGTTTATACGGCATTCATTGGCAAGATTCGGTATGGCTTCGATAAGCAATCCTGTCCAACCTTTGTATTTTTCAAAGTAAAGGGTATTACTTTGCCTTATGCCGTTATTTGCCCCGGCTTCAATAAAAAAACCATTTCGTTTATTGATAAATGGCTCAAGTCTCAAATCCAGTTGATTAAGCGCAAATGATCTTTTTTTAAAAGAGGAGGTTAATTTCCTTATTCTGGTGCTTACCTTGTTAAAATTGAAAACCCTCAACTTACCTCCCATTGACCTTTGATCAGGAATGCTGTTCTTGCATCATACCCTTTGGATCCTGTTTTATAAAAGTCTCCGGCTTCCACAATTATTGAACCGATCTCCCCCTTTGGCCAATCAACTGTTACGCCATTAACCAGCACCCTTGCTCCTATTTGGTATCTTCCAGCAGGCAGAGGAAGGTCATTGATTAAACATCGAAAATAACCGCTGGGTGGCAAATTGGGAAATTCTTGGTTGACATATGAACTATAAAAAACGAAAAGCAATTCATTCATCTCCGAATGAACGGAAAAACCGATATCAATATTTCTAATTTCTTTATTACCGTTCTTTGTAAATCCAAAAACAAATTTGACGTCGGATCCACTTCTGATCCTTTCAGGGCGTTTTCCATCAGGACCCTCAACAGAAAAACTTGTTAAGCGAATCGTTCCGTCACCTTTCCGATCTTTTATGTTGGCCAAAAGATCAACATCGGCAAGCAGTGAGGACGAGCTTGATAAGTAGGTTTCAATGACTGTATTTGCATCGCCGATCTCAACCATTTTTCCATTGTCAAGTAATAATGCCTTGCGGCAGAGGTTTTCTACCGCCAACAAATTATGGCTGACAAAAAGTACTGTCCGTCCCTGGCTTGTGACCTCCCCCATTTTTCCCAGACATTTCTTCTGGAATTCTGCGTCGCCTACTGCCAAGACTTCATCTACCATTAATATTTCCGGTTCAAGATGAGCTGCTACCGCAAAAGCCAGGCGCACGTACATGCCGCTGGAATATCGTTTTACCGGTGTCTCCAAAAATTTTTCAATCCCGGAAAAATCCACAATCTCGTCAAATTTGCGCTCGATCTCGCTACGCATCATGCCCAGAATGGCGCCATTTAAGTAGATATTCTCGCGTCCAGTCAGCTCAGGATGGAAGCCCGTACCCACCTCAAGAAGTGATCCCACACGCCCATCCAATACAGCTCGCCCTT
>Ga0105104_10001782_pt1 | contig 16027 bp, 12 predicted proteins | sample PPLLaktember2015_3_FD_87034 | JGI IMG/M metagenome (GOLD analysis project Ga0105104, IMG submission 87034) | Freshwater sediment microbial communities from Prairie Pothole Lake near Jamestown, North Dakota, USA - PPLs Lake P7 Core (6) Depth... | ecosystem: Environmental > Aquatic > Freshwater >... | reverse complement strand
CCGGTCCTGGCGTAGCTCCGGACCTCCGGAAGGACAAGAAGGACCTAAAGGACCGAAAGGACCCAAAGGACCGAAAGGACAAGTGACATCGATCAACGCCTGGATTCACGATGTCACTTGTCGTTTCGGTCCTTTGGGTCCTTTCGGTCCTTTAGGTCCTTTCGGTCCTTTAGGTCCTTCTTGTCCTTCCGGAGGTCCGGAGCTACGAGAGGACCGGATTTCGAACCGTGACTTTACTTCCCCATTCTCTCCTCGTAGGCGCAGATCTGGGCTTCGTGCTGGAGTGTGAGCCCGATGTCGTCGAGGCCGTAAAGCAGGCAGTGACGACGGAAAGGATCGACCTCGAACTTGGTGTTCAATCCCTGTTCGTCGGAGATCAGCTGCTTCTCCAAGTCCACCGTCAGACGGTACGGCGCCTGCGCGCGTGCCTTTTGAATCAACTCGTGGACAACACCCTCGGGAAGCGCAATGGGAAGAATCCCGTTCTTGAAGCAATTGTTGTAAAAGATATCGGCAAAGGACGGGGCGATGATGCACCGGAAGCCGTAACCGTGAAGGGCCCAAGGGGCGTGCTCTCGGGAGGAACCGCATCCGAAGTTCGCACCTGCAACGAGAATGCTTGCTCCCTTGAGCTCGGCAGCATTCAACCCAAAGTCCGGGCTGGGCGACCCGTCAGGCAGATAACGCCAATCGAAGAACAGGAACTCTCCGTAGCCGGTTCTTTCGATCCTTTTCAGGAACTGTTTTGGGATGATTTGATCCGTGTCCACATTACGCCGATCCAAGGGAGCGGCGATTCCAGACAAAGTTTTGAACGGTTCCATCTCGTTTCCTCTTGAGTCAATCCCACTCTCGGATATCGACGAAATGACCGGCGAGCGCAGCAGCGGCGGCCATCGCCGGACTCACTAGATGAGTGCGGCCTCCGCGGCCCTGACGGCCTTCGAAGTTCCGATTCGAAGTAGAGGCGCAACGCTCGCCTGGCTGGAGGATGTCCGGATTCATTCCCAGGCACATGCTGCATCCCGATTCGCGCCACTCGAACCCCGCCTTTTTGAAGACAAGATCGAGGCCTTCGCTCTCAGCCTGACGCTTCACGCGTTGCGATCCGGGGACGACCATGGCCCTCACCGTCGGGGCCACCTTGCGTCCGCTTACCACCCGGGCCGCCTCCCGCAAATCCTCGATTCGACCGTTGGTGCACGAGCCAATGAACACGCGGTCCAGCCGGATCTCTTGAATCGGAGTGCCGGGGGCCAAGGCCATGTAATCGAGCGCCCGGCCGATCGCCTTCTGCATGCCTTCATCCCGGAAAGAGCCCGGGTCGGGAACTGTGCCGGTGACATCCGTGACCATGCCCGGACTCGTCCCCCAACTCACTTGGGGAACCAAGTTGTTGACGTCAAGCTCGAGCTCCCTGTTGAAATGTGCCTCGTCGTCTGTTACCAACTGCCGCCACTGGTCGACTTGCGACTGGAAGTCCTTTCCTTTTGGCGCAAAGGGACGGCCCTCGATATAGGTGAACGTCGTGTCGTCCGGCGCGACCATCCCGGCCCGGGCGCCGGCTTCGATCGACATGTTACAGACCGTCATCCGTTCTTCCATCGACAGGCGCTTGATCGCGTCTCCCGCATACTCGACGACGTAGCCGGTTGCTCCGTCCGTGCCGATATTCCGGATGAGATAAAGGATCAGGTCCTTGGCGGACACGTTATGTGCGAGCTTGCCAAAGAACCGGACGCGGAATGTTTTGGGAAGGGCCTGTTGCAGGCATTGAGTCGCGAGAACGTGCTCAACCTCGCTGGTGCCAATACCGAAAGCCAGAGCGCCGAAGGCGCCGTGAGTCGCGGTATGACTGTCGCCGCAGACAATCGTCATCCCCGGGCGGGTGATTCCCAATTCCGGTCCTATCACGTGAACGATGCCCTGGTCCGGACTATCCAGGCCGTAAAGCGGGACGCCGAATTCCCCGCAGTTCTGCGCCAGAGTTTCGATCTGCTTCTTGGAGATAGGGTCGGTGATCGGCAAGGATCGTTCCCACGTGGGGACGTTGTGATCCATGGTCGCAAAGGTCCGATCCGGCCGACGCACTTTTCGTCCAGCGAGGCGAAGTCCCTCGAAGGCCTGAGGTGAGGTCACTTCATGGACCAGGTGACAGTCAATGTAGAGAATGGCCGGTTTGCCCGGCTCCTCGTCCACGACATGACTGTCCCAGATCTTTTGAAATAAGGTTTTGGGCATAGCGTTTCTCAATAAAAACAGCTGACGGCTGACAGCTGACGGCTGACCAACCGCCTTACAGGGCCCGCGGGATGCCGGTCAGCCGTCAACTGTCAGCCGTCAGCAGCCGTTCTAGTTCGTCCCGGCCGCTTCGGCGGAGACATCGGGGCTCTTGGCCTGACGCTGCTTTTCGTGAATCACCTTGTTGACAGCGTTGAGGTACGCCCGGGCGCTCGCGTCAATGATGTCCACGCTGGCTGCCTTGCCGATGTAGTTCTTCCCCTCGAATTCGACGTGCACGAAGACCTCGCCGAGGGCGTCCTTTCCACGCGTAACCGCGTTAACGCTGTAGTCCAAGAGGCGTCCCGGCAGCCCCGTGATCCGGTCAATAGCGCGGTAGCAGGCATGAATCGGGCCGTCCCCGACAGCGGATTCGACAAACGTTTCATCCCCCCGCTCCAGCTTCACGGCCGCACTCGCAATACTCTGGCTCCCGCCTGCCGATTGGATAAACTTCAGGCGATAACTATCGGGGATGATCTTCATGCCGTCCTGGATGATCGCGACCAGATCCTCTTCGTAGACTTCCTTTTTCTGGTCAGCCAGTTTTGTAAAGAAGAAGTAGGCGCGATCCAATTCCTCGGGGTTCAACTCGTAACCCATCTGTTCGAACTTATTGCGAAGGGCGTGCCGCCCGCTGTGCTTGCCCAGTACCAGGGTGCTTTCGGTAATACCGACCGATTGGGGGGTCATGATCTCGTACGTGAGGGCGTTCTTGAGCATTCCATCCTGGTGAATGCCCGCTTCGTGGGCGAAAGCGTTACGGCCGACGATCGCCTTATTGTGCTGAACAAACAGACCGGTCAGGTTGCACAGAAGCTTGCTGGCACGGGAGATCTCTTCGGTGACGATTTCGGTATGGTACGGGAGCACGTCCTTCCGGGTGCGCAGCGCCATCACCGCTTCCTCCAGGGACGCGTTCCCTGCTCTTTCCCCGATCCCATTGATCGTGCATTCGACCTGGCGGAAGCCGGCATCAACCGCCGCGAGCGAATTGGCGACGGCGAGGCCCAGATCGTTGTGGCAGTGACAACTGAAAACGGCCTTGTCCCGGCTGGGTATCTTGCTCAGGAGCGTCTTGAGAAACGGTCCGAACTCGTGCGGGATAGCATAGCCGACCGTGTCCGGGACGTTGATCACGCCCGCTCCCGCCTGGATAGCGACCTCCAGAACCTCGGCCAGGTAATCGATGTCGCTGCGGGTAGCGTCCTCGGCCGAAAACTCGACATCGTCGCAAAGGTCCCTGGCCATTTTGACGGCTTCGCGGGCCTGCTTGAGCACCTCCTCTCGCGACTTGCGCAGCTTGTGCTTCAGATGAATATCCGATGTCGCAATAAAGGTGTGAATGCGGGGACGACGAGCCTGCTTGATCGCCTCCCAGGCGCGTCCGATATCCAATCGATTGGCGCGGGCGAGGCCCGCGATTGCGGGTTTGCGGATCTGAATCGCTATCGCCTGGACCGCTTCGAAATCGCCGTCTGAGGCAATAGGGAAGCCGGCTTCGATCACATCGACATTCAGGCGTTCGAGCTGTCGCGCCATCTTTAGTTTTTCTTCCAGATTCATCGAGCATCCGGGCGACTGTTCACCGTCTCTTAACGTCGTGTCGAAAATCATGATCTTGTCTGACATGCTGGTTCCTCCCTATCTAGGGTTCAAAAAGCGGTTTTTAACGCTATCAGAATAGCATGGGCTCTGGCAATTCCGGAGTGACTGACGGGATGGCGTTTTCGACCTTATCTTTTGCTCCGGGAAAGGCGACAACATAGCGACGTAGAAGGGTGGGTTTCGAATCTGGACGCCGTTTTTGCGGGCGGATTGAAACCCACCACGCTGCACGATTGTGCCCCGTTGCGGGTTTCAACCGCGCACTTGGATGTGGGCACGATGGTGCAGCGTGGTGGGTTTCAATCCGCCCGCAAAAACGGCGTCCGGATTCGAAACCCACCCTACGTCGCATCCAGAGGATCTACAACTCCCTCACGCGGGCGCCGGAGACGATGAAGACCACCGCCGAGAGGCTCAGCACAACCCCGAGAATGATCAGGGTAAGAGCGGGAGAGTATTGAGAGGCGAGAAAACCGGCGGCCAGGTTACCAAGGGGCATGCCCCCTCGGAAGGCGAGCATGAAGATGCTCATGACGCGGCCGCGCATCTCCTCCGTGGTGGCGAGTTGCACCAGCGAGGTAATCGAGGCGAAGAGCGTCATCAGGCAGACGCCCGCAAAGAAAAGAATGAAATAGCTGACAACCAGGCTGCGCGAAAGCGCAAAGAGAACAAGCATCGAAGCAAAGACAAGCTGAACCCTCAGGGTCAGGTAGCCGCGACCGTCGACCGACGAAAAAGCGGCGTACAGGAGAGCCCCGCTGACGGCGCCGGCACCCGATACTGCCATCATCGTCGAATACCCCGTTGAGCCGGTATGAAAGACATCCTTCGCAAAGATCGGCAGAAGGGTGACCAGGGGAATGCCGCAGAACGTGCTGATGAAGCCGAGCACGCTCAGCTGCCAAAGCGCGCCCTTCGACTTCACAAAGCTGAAGCCTTTTCGCATGCCTGACCACACGGAGTCGGTGGTCGGCTCAGGGCGAAAGGACGACCGGATCAGGTAGAGGCTCACAATAACGGCTAGGAAGGAAACCCCGTTGAGAGCGAAGCAGACGGTCGCCCCGAGGCCAGCGAGCGCCGCCCCCGCCAGCAACGGGCCCATCACCCTCGCGAGGTTGAACTGAATGGAGTTCAGCGCGATCGCGTTAGCCAGAGTTTCCCGACCGACCAAATTCGGAATCAGGGCCTGGTAAGCCGGGGCCCCGAAAGAACGGGCGGTTCCGACAATGAAAACCAGGATGAGGAGATGATGTATCCGCACCCACCCGAAGTACACAAGAACCGTGAGAATGAATGCACAGGCCATCTGGACGTATTGAGAGCCGAGGAGCATCTTGCGTCGTTCGACCCGGTCCGCCACAACGCCGCCCACCAGCGAGAAGAGAATCAGCGGAAGCTCGCCCAGGAAGCCGGTCAAGCCGAGGTAGAAGGCCGATCCGGTGAGGCTGAGGACCAGCCAGGACTCAGCGACCATCTGCATCCAGGTTCCGGTCGTTGACGTAAAAGCGCCGATCCACATGATGCGGAAGTCGCGATAGAGGAAAGCCTGGAAGGTGCGGGCCAGGAATCGAGGCGCAGGAACGGGAGCCGCGGTCTCCGGTGGGATGCTGCCTGCAGCCTCGTTTGGGTCAATCATGGAGATACTATTATGCAGGAAGGACGAGCAAGGACCGCAAGGACCTCAAGGACCTCAAGGACCTCAAGGATGAGTGACATCGTGAAACGCCGGCGTTTCACGATGTCACTCATCCTTGGGGTCCTTGAGGTCCTTGAGGTCCTTTAAGGTCCTTGTTCGTCCTTCTTACTGCTGCGACATCGCCGCTCCGATGGCCGTCAGTCTTTCGGCCACGGCCTCGTAGCCGCGCAGGATCACCTCCGCGTGCTCGATCGTCGTCGTCCCGTCCGCACAAAGCCCGGCTACGACAAGCGCCATACCCGCTCGGATGTCCGGCGATTCCAATCGAATCCCGCGGAGGCGGTGGGGACCTTCCACCAGGACCCGGTGGGGGTCGCAAATCGTTATGCGCGCGCCCATCCTGACGAGTTTGTCGACAAAGAACATGCGCGCTTCGTACATCCAGTCGTGGATCAGGCAAGTGCCCGCGCCCTGGGTTGACAGCACGATGACCAGGCTGACGAGGTCTGTCGGGAAGGACGGCCAGGGACCGGCGGTAACGACGTTCGGGTTGGTGACCAGCCCGCCGCTCACCTGAAGAACATCGTCGCCTTCGCGCGAAAATGCCAGTCCAAATCGGGCGAGTGTTTTCTGGAAGCCAATCAGGTCGAGCTCGCGAATCCCGTGCAGGCGTACGGTTCCGCCGGTCACGGCGGTCGCGATCGCTATCGTTCCGGCATCGATGAAGTCGGGAGGCGTCTCGAACTCGATCGGCGCGGCCTGAGGTTGAACGCCGCGCGTGACCCGAAAGTAGAGAGGATGGGTTTCTATTTCGCAACCCAGGAGCCGCAGAAACTCGATAAGGCTGACGACATGCGGCTCACGTGCCGGGTTGCCGATAAGACCGCCACCCAGACCGGCAAACAAGATCAGTGCATTCTCGGTCGCTGTCACCGAGCTCTCTTCGAGAAAAACCTCCGGAACTTTCTCTTCCAGCCATTCCAGGTTGATCCGTCCGAATTCCTCCACGACCTCGAATCCCGCCGCCTGGAATACTTCCCAGTGCATGCTGAAGGAACGCCGCCCGATCGGGCAGCCACCCGGAACCGCAGAATTCAGGTGCCGGAAACGAGGACCAAGCACGCTCAGCAGCAAGACAGCACCCCGCAGCGATTCAACCAGATGATCAGGGAGATCCGCACTGGAAAGCGAGCGCGGATCAAGACGCATCGTGGTCTTGTCCCACTCCACCTCGACGCCGATGTGTTCGATCATCCGGACGAGATTCTGGACGTCGGAAATGCGGGGTATGTTTTTCAGGATGACTTCATTGTCGGCGAGAAGAGCGGCGGCTATGAGCGGCAAAGCCGCGTTCTTATTGCCTTGTACCGGATAGTCGCCTTTAAGGACACGCCGTCCCGCAATTACAAATTTCTGGTTCATTTATCTGCCTCAGTTTCCACAACCAATATCTCAGGTTCCAAAAGCACTTGAAAGCGATCCCAGACGCGCTGCGCGTACTCGCTCGCCAGGGCCAGCACGTCGCGGCTGGACGCCAGGCGACGATTGATGAGCAGATTCCCGTGGTACTCAGCGATGAGAGCGTCACCTCGACTCGCGCCTTTGGCGCCCACTTCCTCCAGAAGCCTTCCGGCCGGGATCTTTCCGTATTGAATGAAATCAGTGGGAATCCCGGCAAGTACTTCGGGCGACAGCTGGCTGACCAGGATGTTCTTGAAGAAGCTACCCGGACACCGCAGTCCGATCGGGTACTTTGCCAGCCTTTTGCGCAGAATTTCATCGGACCTGGCAGCCAGGTTTTCCTGGCTTGGCCGGAGCCGGAGTCGGCAACTGAGGACGAAGAGATCGCGACGATCCTTCAAAAGGCTGTGCCGATAACTGAATTGCATCGCCTCGCGGTCGAACGCCTGCACTCCGCCTGCGGGCGACCAGGCGCTCACCTCCACAATGCAGTCCCGTATTTCCTGGCCGTAGGCCCCCGCATTTCCAACGATGGCGCCTGCAATCGTTCCCGGGATCCCGTACATGCACTCCAGTCCGGCGAGATGCAGTCGACTAAGCCGCTGTATCACTTCGCCAAGGTTCTCCCCGCCGGCCACCTGCACCTCGTCTGCGTAGTGCTCGAAACCAACTAAGCGGTTTTTGATGACCAGGCCGCGAAAGCCGGAGTCCGGGAAGAGGACATTGCTGCCTTCGCCCAGGAACAGAAACGGGAGGTGGCGGTCGGTCGCCCAGGCAACAGCTCGGGCGAGTTGCTCGACTGCGTAGACCCGGGTGAACCAGTCGGCGGCGCCTCCAACGCGGATAGTGGTGAGCTCAGCGAGCGAAACCCGAGGTATCAGGTTCAGTTCAGCCATGGCTTCCAGCCCTGATCGTCTCCAGGCCGCGAGCTTGCGGCCCCGTTTCTCGTCTTCGGAGCAGGAAGGCGAACAGCAAGCCGAAGAACCCGAGCGAGGAGAAGATCCACATGCCCAAGGCATAGCCTTGCGGATTCGAGCTGCTCGCTTGACCAAAGTCATTTGCCGCGCCTATTAACAGATTGAACGCGGCAAGGCCGATGTTCTGCATCATCGTCATCAGTCCGTAAGCGGTCCCCAGCTTGTTGCTCTCAACGACGTACGCTACTGAAGGCCACATCACCGCGGGAATAAGAGAGAATGCGGTCCCCATCAGGGCCATGGGCAGATAGAGAGTGACATCGCTATAGGCCATGATCAGGTAGACGGGAACCAGCAGGACGGATCCCATAATCATGAAAAGGGAGCGCTTCCCCACGTGGTCGACCAGGAGCCCGAATAAGGGCGTGCAGATCATGGCAAACAGCGTAAGCATGCTGGAGAGGAAACCTGCCGTCTCGCGGTCAACCTGGTGCGCCTCCACGAAGAACTTGATCGCGAAAGTCTGAAAGGGGAAGATCCCGGAATAGAAGGTCACGCAGAGCGCCACGATGAACCAGTAGGAGGTCCCAAACCGAAAGCCCTCTGCAAACTTCACTTTTTCGGTCTGACCCGCCTTGCCGAGCTGGTACTTCTGCTCGGCACGCGCTTCGAGCAGCCAGTAAACGGCGGCGGCCGCGACGCAGACGACACCGGCCCCGGCTGCGATCAGGAGCGGCCCCTCCCAACTGTCGTAATACTTCGCCGCCCAGGAAGGAGAGTTCAGGGCTGCGAATGATCCCAGACGGCCCAACGTCAAATTCAAACCGAAGGCAAAACTCAGCTCCTTGCCCCAGAACCACTTTGCCACTGAGCTGGTGACGGCCACAATCATCGATTCGGCGCCAAGCCCGAAAACCAGGCGTCCGGCGGCCATGATGACCAGCTCCCCTTTCGCGGCCGTGATAGCGGCACCGACTAAACAAAGCAGGGCAAAGAGGAACAGTGATTTCTTGGTCCCAAAGCGATCGATGATGATACCGCCGATCAGGACCATGAAGATGTTCGGAATGCTGTAGATGGCGTTCAGTAGCCCGATGTTGCTGTCCGAGAATCCCAGTTGCTTCGTCAGGATATCGGCCAGCGGACTGATGCTGTCATAGATGTAGTAATTGCCGAACATCGCGATGCTGATGAAAATCAGCACGATCCAGCGGTAAGCGGGAGGAGGCGGGACAGCCGAGGCCGAGGAGGTATTGGTCATCGCGCTAAGTTAGACGTTCTCGAAAGTCGATTCCATGGCCACGGACAAACACGGACGAACACGGACCAGCACGGACTCGTCCATCCTCGTCGGTGTCAGTCCGTGTTCGTCCGTGTCAGTCCGTGTCAGTCCGTGTTCGTCGTCCCTAAACACTCTTAGAAAGCAGCGCTCGGAGGCGCCGGTTCATCCGGAGCACCAGCCTTTTTCAGCGGAACCCGGATCAGGTAGCCGATAAGCACCGCGAATACGGCAAGCGCGAGCCAACCCGCAACCGGTTCAAACGCCTCCAAGGCGGGGAATTCCGGCTTCCCTACGGCTCGGTCGCGTATGAACACCACTGCGGCAATAACCAGGCCCATCAAGGCCTCACCGGCGATCAGACCGGAGGCAGCCAGGATACCGGCGTTCTCGACCCGTGCTTTTTGCGCTTCATTGTAGCTGCGCCGCGCGGCGACCTTGTCGACGATCCCTTTGATTGTGCCGCCGACGAAGATAGCGAAGGTCGTCTCCAGGGGCAGGTACATGCCGACGGAGAACAACATGGGGCTTCTGACCTTCAGCAGGATCAGCGAGAAGCCCATCGCCATACCGACGATAATCAGGGGCCAAGCCATTTCCCCGCCAACAATCCCCTGGGAAAGAGCCGCCATCAAGCCGGCCTGCGGGGCGGCTAGATTGGGCCCCCCGAACCCGCCGGTTTGAGGGTTCTGGGCAATGTCGGCATTGTGGAGGACGTAAAGCGGGAAGAACAACACCAAACCTGCGAGTATCACGCCGAACAGGTCTCCCACCTGCATTTTCCAGGGGGTGCCTCCCAGAATGTGTCCGACTTTTAAATCCTGGAGCATTTCACCTGCTACAGCCGCCGAGACGCAGCCAACGGCTGCAACACCGAGGACCGCAGCCACTCCACCGATGCCGGTCAAGCCGATAACAACCATTGTAAGAGCGGCAACCACCGTCGTGGCCAGCGTGAGGCCGGAGATCGGATTATTGGAGGAGCCGATCATACCAACCAGGTTTCCGGAGACGGCGGCAAAGAAGAATCCGGTGATCAGCATGACCAGGGCAGCGAGGACCGCGGAGCCCAGCCCACCGGTAAAGTACGAATAGAGAGCGACCATCAGGGCAAACACGACAGCGATGCCAAGGAGCACGTATCGGAAACTAAGATCTTGGTCGGTTCGCACGGTCGCCGTCTCGGTCGCGGCCGACTTTCTGACATCGGCAATACCGCGTTTGATGCCGATGATCAGGTTCTTGCGCATCCGCCAGAGCGTGTAGCAGGCGCCGACGAGCATGCCCCCGACCGCAATCGGCCGGACGATCCGCCGGTACAAATCGCCGCTAACCGCCCCCCAATCGCCGCCATACTGATCGATCAGGCTCGGACCCAGGAAGTAGACCAGCAGCGGAACAAAAAGCCCCCAGGCGAGAACACCTCCCGCAAAATTCAATGCACCCAGCTCCGGGCCGATGATGTAGCCGACGCCGATGTACGCGGGAGTCGCCGCCGGGGCAGTTATAGTCGTCACGCCGCCGGCCGCGATGGTTCGATCTCCGCCCAGGCGCACCATACTCTCGCCGATTCTGCCGACCCCCACCTGGAACCGGTTTACCGCATGGTAGACACCCAGCCCGTCCAGCGTGTCGGCATCCAGCCGACCGAGCAGACGAATGACGGCGCCAACGCCCATCGCTTTGAACAATTGCATGGCCGCCTCGGCGCCACGCTGGCCGGCCTTATGGATTTCGCCAGCCGCGACAGATTCCGGAAACGGGAGTGTCGGGTCTTCCACCATCACCCGCCGCAGCACCGTCACGAACATGATTCCCAGAATTCCGCCCAGAATCATCAGCGAGGCAGCGACGAGGTACTCCGCGAGGAGGCTTTCGACCTTGAATTGCCAGATTCCCAGCATGACAAAAGCGGGAATCGTGAAGATGGCGCCAGCCGCCACTGATTCCCCGATGGAGCCAACGGTTCGGGCCATGTTCTCTTCAAGGATGGACCCGCGGAACAGCTTAAGCACAGCCATACCGATAACCGCCGCCGGATAAGTGGCCGCGATCGTCATCCCCGCTTTCAGGCCGAGATATGCATTGGCCGCCCCGAGAATTACGGACAGGACAAGGCCAATCAAAAGGGCCCGGGTGGTGAATTCGCGCATGCTTGTGTGGACAGGCACGTACGGAGCGTGTTTCGGCGTCTGGCTCTCGCTGGTTTTCATTTCCGCCATAAGCGTCTCCTCGTCGATTCAGTAACTTAAGCGCTATAAATCAAGAATAGCCGGAATTTAGCATGAGTGCAGGCAGGCGGACAAGCAACCGGGGGGTGCGGGCGGGGCGGTGCTCAAGTCGCGTTACCGAGCCGCGCACGCAGCGGAGGGCTGCGCAGCGCTTTCCAGCGGAGCAGCCTGGAGCGGAGTAAGCGGGACCACCCAACGAACCCTACTGCGCGTTGGGTGGTCCCGCTTACTCCGCTCCAGGCTGCTCCGCTGGAAAGCGCTGCGCAGCCCTCCGCTGCGTGCGCGGCTCAGTAACGCGACTCCAGTGCCGGTCAAGCCTCCTCCGCAGCCTCCCTGTAAACGTCGAAATCGGCTTGGGAAAAGAGGACGAGGCGCACCTCCTCCAGGTTCAGCTTCGGAACCTGTTCAGTGATCGTCGTAATGGCTATCTTGGACGCCCTCTGAACGGGGAAACCATACGCCCCCGTGCTGATGCTGGGGAAGGCCACGGACCGGCACTTCAGCCGGGCGGCGAGAGCCAGGCTGTTGCGATAGCACGAGGCGAGGAGCTCGTCCTCCTGGTGACTACCGCCCTGCCAGACCGGGCCAACCGTGTGTATGACGTAATGAGCGTGCAGCCGCCCCGCTGTTGTCGCGACGGCTTCTCCGGTCGGGCACCCGCCTTGCTTCTCGCGGATTTTACGGCACTCCTCGAGGATTCCCGGACCGCCCGCCCGGTGGATGGCGCCGTCCACCCCGCCGCCACCGAGCAGCGTGGGGTTCGCGGCATTCACAATCGCATCCACTTCCTCCTTGGTAATGTCGCCAACCTTGAGAGTAAGTTTGGTTTCGCCGATTAGTTTTTCCATAAGTGCTCGGATCACTTCCGTGCAAAGAACACGACCGACTCCTGGCCGAGATAACCGTAATGACGCGACCAGTACAGCAGGGCGTGAACGTCGCTAAATCCAATTTCTGAAATTTCCTCGAGCAGCTGCCAGCCGAAATGGCAGAAGCAGAGAATCTGCTTCTTCCCGAATGGGTCCGAATGGTACTCGGGTGGCAGCACCTCCTCGATGGCGCCATCCTTCGACCGGCGAGCTCTGATCACGTTGTCCTCGGCGAGGAGTATGAAGGGAGCGGTGAACATGAACAACCCGGGTGTCTTCAGGCACCGAAAGCATTCGCGCAACGCGGCTAAATAGTCGGGAACATGCTCGAGTATTTCGAAGCATAGAATCGCCTCGAAACTCGCGTCCGCGAATGAAAGCTCGGAAAGGTCTTCGTGCCGCAAGCCCCGCCAATTCCTTTCGCCTGCTTTGAAGGAAGGGCCGAGAAACTCGCTCCCGACAACGGAGGGGAACTGATCTCGCAGCTTCGTGTAAAACGGGCTGCGCTGCTCGGGCAGATAGATCGAGCCTCCGAAATCTCCGGCGCAGTCCGCATCAAACAGGTGAAAGCAGGCGCGCAGCCGAGAGTTTAACTTGCAGCCGGGGCACCAGAGGTGTTCCCGCCAATTGGGGGCGTCCTGACTCTCGCGCTCCTCCCGGGTAAAGCGCACCGCGAAGTCTCTCGCCCGTCCGCACGCGTAACAATGCCCGGAAACGCTGAAAAGCTCAGAATCCCGGATTAACTCGCGTTCCTCGTCCTGACGTTGCAGACGCGTGGCGGGGGAAGCGTCGAGATAGGCCAGATAGTCATTGCGCGAATTCAGTCTGGTCAGTTGAAGCATGTCCTCCAACACCGCTGTCTCGCCGCTTCACTTGCTTACGGCATCCTGTTTTCGATACGCTTTGCACCGGAGTCGGGTGATGCCGAAAAGACTAGCACTTCAGCTAATTATCTCATTGACCATTATTGTGGTCATCGTTTTGGGTTTGTCCAACTATATCAACGTCAAGACGCAGGAGAAGCAGCTCCTGGACTCCATGATACTCGGCGCTGACCAATTATCCCGCGGCATCACGAGTGCGACCTGGCACGCGATGCTCGATGACCGCCGCCAGGCGGCCTACGAGGTGATGCAGAAGATCGCGGAGAAGCAGGGGATCAACCGGATCCGGATTTTCAACCGTGAAGGCCGGGTCATGTTTTCGACAAATCCGTCCGAAAACAACCGTCAATACGGCAAGGAGGCAGACTCCTGTTCGCTTTGTCATTCGACGTTGCCGCCCAGAGTCCAAGTCGGAATGCCTTCGCGGGCCCGCATCTTTCGGGGTGCGGACGGGTCCCGCAAACTCGCGATGGTGACCCCGATTTACAATGAACCGGCGTGCAGCACCAGCGCGTGTCACGCCCACCCGCCCGGGATGAAGGTCCTCGGAGTCCTCGATGTCGACTTCGATCTGGACCAGGTGGACCGGGAGTTGACCGGCATCAAACTCAGAGGCGTAGGCGTTACCCTCACCGCCATTGTCTGCATCAGCCTCTTCATCGTGGTTTTTACCAAGCGTTTCGTGGACGCGCCCATTCGGCGCCTGATCGACGGAACCAGAGCCGTCAGCAATATGGAGCTCGACCATCCTATTGAGATCCATTCCAGTGAAGAGTTGTCACAACTCGCACAGTCCTTCAACATCATGCGCGAGCACCTGAAGCAGGCGATGGCCGAGTTGAACGAGTTGAATCAGGGGCTCGAGACCAAAGTCCGCGAGAGAACCGATCAATTGGAGCTGGCGCATCGAAAGCTGATACAGGCTGACCGCCTGGCCTCCCTGGGTCAGCTGGCGGCGAGCGTTGCGCACGAAATCAACAACCCGATTTCCGGCGTTCTGAATCTTTCGATGCTGATGCAGCGGATCATCAGAGACACCGGAGTCCCCGCCGAGAGGCTGCCGGAATTCCGGAAATACCTGTCGCAGGTGGCGGCGGAAACATCCCGCGCGGGACGTATTGTCACCGATCTGCTCGCCTTCTCACGACGATCTAAACCAGCCGCGGCCGAGGCGGACCTCAATAAAATCGTGGATACAACGCTCTCGTTGGTGGACCATAAACTGCGACTGATCAACATCGAGATTGAGAAGAATTTGGCTGGCCGGCTTCCAACGCTTGTGTGTGATGCTCCGCAGATCCAGCAGGTCGTCCTCAATCTGGTCTTAAACGCGGCCGAAGCGCTGACCGGGAAACCCAAGGGCAAAGTGATTGTCCGAACGTACCCCGTTTCCGACGGGGTCGTTCTCGAGGTGGAGGACAACGGTGAGGGCATTTCTCGGGAGAACCTCAGCAAGATCTTCGATCCGTTCTTTACAACCAAGGAGGAAGGCAAAGGGGTAGGCCTCGGACTAGCCGTCGTCTACGGAATCGTCAAGTCTCACGGTGGAGACGTGGAAGTGACCAGCACCCCAAAGGTCGGGACCGTCTTCCGTGTTACCTTACCCCTTGTCAGCGATGAGTCGACAGCCGGAAAACAGGGGATTTCAGAGCTGAAGCAACCGGCGTGAGTCTGATTTACCTGGTTAAGGTGGGGACAGTCGAGGAGGGAGTGCTGGATTTTCTCCAACTCGGGCTTGCAGATGCTTTCGGCCTTCGGGTTCATTGCCTGGATTCGCTCCCTGAGCCATCCTATGCCTTTGACCCGAAGCGGCATCAGTACAGCTCGGTGGCGCTCATGCACGAGCTGATGAAAGTATGTCCCGGTCCCGGCGTAAGAGTGCTGGGAATTACCGAGAGAGATCTTTTTATTCCGGTCTTGAGTTTTGTCTTCGGTCAAGCGCAGCTGAACGGTCCGCTGTCGGTCGTTTCGCTGGCACGCTTGCACCAGGAATTCTATCAGTTGCCTGCAGATAGCCGGGTTGTGGAGGAACGGGCGTTAAAAGAATCGATGCACGAGCTCGGGCATACGTTCGGCCTGGTCCACTGCCCTGAGAAGTCGTGCCCGATGTCCCTGGCCACGAACATCCGGCAACTGGATCTGAAGAGGACCGAGTGGTGCGTCAGTTGTGAAATACTCCTCGAGGAAGTCATGGTGGAGCGAGGGTGAGAGGTCAAGATGAAGAGTCATTGGGAAATCCTCGTCGTCGACGATGAGGAGGTGATGCGCGAATCCCTGGCCGCGTGGTTAAAGGAAGACGGCTATCGCGTCGATACGGCGCCGTCGGGCCGGGAGGCGATCGAGAAGGCGCGGGACAAGGATTACGCGATCTACTTCGTCGATTTGAAAATGCCGGGAGGAATCGATGGCATAGAGACGATGATGCAGATCCGAAAGCTTCGGCGAGATGCCTCCATCATCATCATTACCGCCTATGCGACGGTCGACACCGCCATAGCCGCCATGAAGGAAGGCGCGCAGGAATACATTGTCAAGCCGTGCAATCTCGAAGAAATCTCTCTTCTCGTCACCCGACTGATCAAAGTCCGCACTCTGCAGCGCGAAAACGAGATGCTCAAGAAGCGGCTGCGCAAGACGTACACTCTGAATGACATCATCAGCAAGAACGCCAAGATGCAGGAGATATTCCGGCTCATCCGCGACGTCGCCAGCCTGCGCAGCACCGTGCTGATCCAAGGTGAGAGCGGCACCGGCAAGGAATTGATTGCGAGAGCCATCCACTCGTCGAGCGATCGGGCTGACCAGCCGTTCATTGGAGTGTCGTGCGCTGCTCTAACTGAAACCCTGCTTGAATCCGAGCTG
>Ga0105104_10001781_pt1 | contig 16028 bp, 10 predicted proteins | sample PPLLaktember2015_3_FD_87034 | JGI IMG/M metagenome (GOLD analysis project Ga0105104, IMG submission 87034) | Freshwater sediment microbial communities from Prairie Pothole Lake near Jamestown, North Dakota, USA - PPLs Lake P7 Core (6) Depth... | ecosystem: Environmental > Aquatic > Freshwater >... | reverse complement strand
TTTGCGTCCTCGCCTGCGTGGCAGGGGGCTTATATCTTTTTTTCGACCACAGCGCCGCAGCCGGCTGGCTGGGCGTGGCTATCGCGATTGTAATGATTCCAAGTGTTCTGGTAGGGGCGTATAAGGTCTTTCCTAAAACAAAACTCGGCAAAGCCACTACCCTCGAACCGCCTAAACGCGAATTAGGCGACGCCGTACCCGATACCGACCAGCTTAAAAACCTTATGGGTGCGTCGGGGACCGTAATTACCCCGATGAGGCCCGTCGGTATGTGCGATTTTTCGGGAAAACGTCTTGAATGTGTGGCAGAAAGCGGCTATGTTGATAGAGGTAAAACCGTTAAGGTTATCAGGGTTGAAAGCACTCAGCTTACCGTCAGGGTAGTTGAGGAAACGTAATAATTAAAGAAAGGGAATAAAATGATTAACGTAGCGAGATTGTTGACGGCACAGGCGTCGCCGGGCCAGATGATCGGCGTGGCAGTGATGGTAATAGTCGCGATTTTCCTGCTGGTGGTCTTACTGCTGGTCGCGAAATTCGCCCGCCTCTGGCTTCAGGCGTATTTCTCACGGGCCGATATCAAGCTGTCAGAGCTTGTCGGGATGTGGCTTCGTAAAGTTGACTCCCGGACAATCGTCCTTAGTAAAATTACCGCCGTGCAGGCAGGCCTGCAGCTTACCACGCAGGATTTGGAAAGCTTCTACCTGGCGGGGGGGCGGGTTCCAAACGTCGTCCGTGCACTTATCGCCGCCAACCGCGCCAATATCGACCTTACCCTTAAAACCGCTACCGCCATCGACCTTGCAGGCAGAGACATCCTCGACGCCGTCCAGACCTCGGTTAATCCCAAGGTAATTGACTGCCCCGACCCGAAAAAGGGCAGAGATACCGTTGATGCCGTCGCCCAGGATGGTATCCAGTTAAAAGCCAAGGCAAGGGTTACTGTGCGCACCAATATGCAGCGGCTCATCGGCGGCGCCACAGAGGAAACGATTATCGCCCGCGTCGGCGAAGGTATTGTTACGGCTATCGGAAGCTCCATTACATATAAAATGGTCCTCGAAAATCCCGACAGGATATCCAAGGCCGTCTTGAGCAAAGGTCTCGACGCCGGCTCGGCCTTTGAAATCCTCTCGATTGATATCGCAGACGTGGACGTCGGTGAAAACGTCGGCGCTTCGCTCCAGATGGAGCAGGCCAATGCCGATATGCAAAGGGCAAAAGCCGAAGCCGAGAAAAGACGCGCCATGGCCTCCGCCAGGGAACAGGAAATGAGGGCGCTTGTCGTCGAAAATGAAGCCAAAGTGCCTCTTGCCATTGCCGATGCCTTCGAAAAAGGTAATCTCGGCATTATGGATTTCTATCGCCTTCGCAATATCAACGCCGACAGCTCCATGAGAGAATCTATTTCCAAGGTCGAAAAGAAGAAAGACGAAGGGGAAAAGAAGAAAGAGTAGTTTTTTGTCATTCCAGCGTTTAGCCCCGAGGCCTGCCTCGGGGTAGTGTTAATGAGGTGATTGTTGTTTGATTCTTTATCAAAGATTATTGCAGCCAATAATAAAGAGCTGATTGATAAGCTTACAGAGCTTGCTCCGATTATTATCATCGGCCTGCTCTGGCTTTTCGGCGCAATCGCAAAAGCCGTGGCTGAGGGTAGAAAAGGCAAAGAAACTCAACCCCAGCCCCGGCCGCAGCAGCCCCTGGCCAAACCTAAACAGCCCGATTTCGCTGAATTTATAAAGACGGTAAAAGAGCAATACACCCAGGCAAAAGAACAGGTTAAAAAGCAAGCCGAGGAGGAAATTTACAGGCCGCCTCCCTCAGGCGTCAGGCCTTCCGAAAAACCTTCCTTAAAAGCAATCGAATGGACCGTCCCGCAAAAACCCCAAAACAAACCTCCTGTTAAACCCGCCCCGGTCAGAATGGAGGCGGTTAAGCAGAAAATTGCAAAATCGCTGATTGAACAGCCGTTAGAAGATTTGACTAAAGAACAGCTTACACTGGAAATTCATGCTGATGAGCCGCATCCGTACCTTGCGGAACTTGCAGAACAGTTTGCTAACACCGACGGCCTTCGCAAAGCCATCCTTAATCAGGAAATCTTAGGCAAACCTTTGGCCCTGAGAGATTAATTCGCCCGACTCGCACATATCTGACACATATCGTTTTACTCTGAAAATAAACAATATCCAACGTCCCATAATATATGTTATGTTTCATTCAGCTATTTTGCGGTCAGGGACGGTTCGCAGCAGGTTTCCGGGGCCGTATCTAATAAACCGAGGTTCTGCAGGACTATAGATATGTTTACCGCGGCTTCCGTCGAAGAATACGTATCCGTAAGCCATTGTTCGAGATTCAGAAGCGACGAGGCGAACCTGACCTTATCGCAGTAAAGCAAAGCCACCCGGTAATGCAGGTCGAGTGATTCGGACTGGAGATAATCGGGAATTTTCAAATTTTCAATCGCAAGGGCGGTCTCATCGGATTCGTACAGGCAAACGGTAAGCTTGTCGCGGGCGGATAAATATGTCGGATTAAGCTGGATGGCCCTGGTAAAAAGCTCCGCCGCCTGGCTAAGCCGGCCTACGCTCATCAAAAGCGTCCCGAAATGGTAATACTCCCGCGGATTTTGAGGACTTTGCTCGATGTTATGCCTTTGCGCTGTCAGCACCCTGCCTATGATATTATTGCGGTTTTCGTCGTCCTGATTTCGATTTTTAAGTATGGCCGCCTCTGCCAAAAGAATCGGGCTGTTGCTTTCAATCGCGCCTGCCAGCGAAAGCATCGCCAGCGATTCGGACGTCTTTCCGGCAAGCTTATCAGCCGTCGCGATACCAAGATACGCGTCAACAATCCGGTCGTTTACCTCGGCTGCGCGGGTGTATTGCTCAATGGCGCAATCGGCCCTGCCTGTGCGAAGATAATGCGTGCCTAACTTGACCTGGGCCTCAAGAAAGTCAGGATAAAGGGCTTTGATATGGTTATATTCGCTCAATGCCTGGTCCTGCTCGTCAAGTTCAGCCAGAACAGATGCCCGCCTCAGCAGTAAATCGGGCCTGTCGGGAAATTCCGTCAGGGCCTGCTCGATTTCTTCCAGTGCGTCGTTGTAATCGCCCGCCTCGATAAGACAATCAATCGGGTCTGTATCGGGACAGAAGTTATCGGGCTGAATCAGTATGGCTGTCGAAAATGTGTCGCCGGCATCCTTATATCTGCCGGCCACGATATAAAGCTGCCCTAAGGTCAAAAGCGTCGAAAGGTCGTCGGGATATTCCTCGGCAAGAAGCTCGTATTCGCGGATGGTCTTTTCGATTCGTCCGTTTTTGAAGTGTATCGCCGCTAATCGCTGGCGGGGGTATTGCAGATAGTTTTTGAATTTGAGACAGTCCTGGTAAAAGGTAATCGCCTCGGCCTCGAGATTCAGCCGTTCGCAGCAATGCCCAAGGGCGTAAAGGGCCGTTATATTGCGCGGAGAACGCGAATAGACGCTTTTTAACAGCTCGTACGCCTCATTAATACGATTTTCGCCTAAAGCAGCCGCAGCCGCCGCAAGCTCGCCGTAATGCGATTTCGCAAAGGCCTTGCGATATTCCTCGATACGACGCGAAAGCACCCCGGGCTTTTTCGTTTGCGACAACCCTGTGATTTTCTTAAGCGTCTTGGCCTGCATCGGGTCGGGGCCGGCAAGCGTCTCAGCCGCCTGCCCAAGCCAGCCCCAGACAAGCTCCGCCGTCTCAACCTCAAGCCCCCTGCCCAAAATTTTTAGTAAATGACTCACGTCTGTCATTCCCGCGCAAGCGGGAATCCAATTATTTCTTAGTGAATTATCCTCCCTGCCCGCAACCTCCTGAATCTTTATCGGCCGGGCTTTAGCAGGCAGTTAGCAGGTATCGAAAAAACAACGGCTAATACGCCGTTTCTATACTGGCGTATGCCGGTTGCGCTTCCTGTATCGAATATCAGATATGATTTTAGGACGCAACCCCCCTGTCGTTAGCCGGGTTGTGTGGCTTGTGACTGCTTTTCCACCTCGGCTAAGTAGGCAAGCGTCCGTTCTAATCTGTCTGTGATGTGTTTGAGTTTGAGCATCGTTTTGACGCGGGTGAGCAGCTCGATTTTATTGACGGGCTTGGAGACGAAATCGTCCGTGCCGCAATCGACGCCCCGCTGCATATCGCCGAATTCGTTGAGCGCGGTAACCATAATAATCGGAATATGGGCCGTCGCCGGGTCGTTTTTCACCCGCCTGCAGACCTCGAAACCGCTCATTTTCGGCATCATAATATCTAACAGAATCAAATCCGGCTGGTCATTTTTAACGATTTCCAGCGCCTCCGGCCCGTCAGACGCCGATATTGTCCGGCATTCAATATCTTCGAGATACGCTTCAAGCAATTCGAGATTCTCCCGGTTATCATCGACAACAAGAATCACCGCCGGTTTACTCGGCTGACTATCGATTTTCTTCTTCACCATTGTCATCACTCCATTTATTTTCCAAGCGCCTTGAGTATTGCTTTGCAAAAAGCCGGCAAATCATCGGGTTTGCGGGACGTAATAAGATTTTCAAATACTACACATTCCTCGTCAACATAATTCGCCCCCGCGTTCTTAACGTCGTCGCGGATACCGCTAAAACACGTCGCGGTCTTGCCCTTGAAAATTTTCGTGCTGCACAAAAGCCACGCCCCGTGGCAAATCGACGCGATAATCTTATCGGCGTTTACCATATCATTGGCAAACTTTAGCATATCGTCGCTTCTGCGCATAAAATCCGGCGCAAAACCGCCTGGCACAAGCATACAATCGTAATCCGCGATTTTGGCGTTTCTCGCCGCCGTCGTTGACCGGCACGGATACCCCTCTTTCGACGGATAATCCTTATTCGCTTCCGCCGCGACGAAATCACACTCGATACCCGCCTCTTTAAGCCGGTAATAAGGATACCACACCTCAAGCACCTGGTACTGTTCAGCAACCATTATAGCAACTTTTTTAACTGGCATATTATCACTCCTTAATCGGAGAGCCGTGCGACTCGATAAACTGGCGAATCTCCGGCCGAAGATAGATACTCTCTATATTAACAATTTTTCCCACCGCCTCGGCTGCCATTACAGCGACGTCAACCGTTGACGACTGCGTATCGACAAAAAATATATGCTGCCCCTTGACGGTGCATAACCCCCCCGCCCCGCCGGCTAATGGCTCGTGGCGAATTATAACACCATTGGCCTCCAGCAATCCCAGAAGCTCCTCAAGTATTCTTTGCTCGTTCATTCGAGAAACTCAAGAAACACCAACGCAAAGGTCGATACTTCTTTTATAAATGTTTAGCCCCCACCCCTGTGGTGGGGGTAGTTTTAAGCTTTTTTAATCTTACAACAGGGTGATTGCGTTGACAAGTATTATAACAAAACGGCGTTCGATTCACAGGCAGTTGACCCAGCAGCAGCAGCGCAATGAAGCGCTCGAACGTGAGGCCGTCCAGCTTGAATCGCTCGCCAACCTCGGCTCAGCCGCCGCGATGATTGCCCACGAAATCAATAACCTTTTGACCCCCCTTACCAGCTATTCCGAGCTTGCCCTGCTTAATCCCGAAGACCGCGTCCTTTCCGAACGCGCCCTGCGTAAAACCGCACAGAACTGCCGCCAGGCCTCCAGGATTATGGAAAGCATCCTCTCCGTTGCCAACGCCGGCAGCCAGGAAAAAGTCGAGACCCCCCTGCTTACGCTAATCAACGGCGCCTTCGATTGCCTTTGCAGAGATTTCAATCGGGATGGAATCACCGTCGAAATTCGCGTGGACGGCAATTTACCGGTCTGGGGCGTGCCCGTCCAGTTGCAGCAGGCCTTTATGAACCTGATACTCAACGCCCGCGAGGCCATGCTGCCCCGCGGCGGAAAACTGACCGTGGAGGCCGAATCCGCCGATAACGAAATCAGGATACGCCTAAAAGACACCGGCTGCGGTATGAATCAGGTTGAAATGAAAAAGGTCTTCGATTCCTTCTTCAGCACCAAAAACAAAAACGGAAAACCCGGCTCAGGCACAGGCCTCGGTCTTGCCCTGTGCAAAAAAGTCGTCGAAGTCCACAACGGCTCCATCTCCGTCGATTCCCAGCCCGGCGCCGGCACCTCCTTCACCGTCATCCTGCCCAAAAAGTGACAATCTTATTGTCATTGCGAGGAGCATAGCGACGAAGCAATCTCATTTTGATTCGTCTATAAGTGTTTTGACAACATCGTTGATCGCTTGGCGTGTCGCGCCGTTGGCGTTATTGGTAATGATGGAGAAAATCCGGTCGCCCGCCGGCGTCGAGCAGACGCCTGATAGCGACTTGACCCCCTCGATGTAGCCGGTCTTCGCGAAAACCTTACCCTTATATTTCGGCTCATTGAACCATTTATCGATTGTGCCGTCGGTCCCCCCTACCGCTAACGTCTGCTTAAATCTCGTCCAGTCCGGGTCTCTGTAAAGTTTCAGCAAAACCGCCCCCAGCACGTTTGTCGTAAGCCGGTTCTTTTCGCTAAGCCCCGAGCCGTCGTCGATTACAAACTGGTCAGGCGATATTCCCAGCGACATCAGGTATTGACCGATAACCTCTTGCCCCCCCTGCCACGAGCCCCCTTTGCCGTTGGGCTGTTTCGACGCCGCCGCGGTTTTCAGCAGCGACTCAGCCGCCATACCCAAGCTGTCCTTGTTGCAGCGTTCGAATACGTCCCAGATTGAGCTGCGATAAATCGCGACCATTTTGAATTGCCCGCCTGCCGGGATTTCTTTTTCGAGAAGTTTGCCTCGAATGGTAATCCCCGAGCGTTTAAGCTCTTCTGCCAGCAAATATCCGAAAAAAGCCGCCGGCCTGTCAATCGCGACCCGCACCGGCTGGCATTCCTTATTACAGGTTCCCAATACCGTTATAACGTTTGACCCTGCCTGCCTCGAACACCAGACCGTATCAGGCCCTTTCGATGAGACCGTGCATTTGTTTATTAACTCGACAAAACTCGTTTGCGGGTCTAATGTTAGCTCTACCCTCGAGCCGATGGCCTCTGCGATTACCTCGATACAGTTGCCGTTGTAATTCACCCCGCTTATCTGGCAGGCGTACCAACGGTTCAGCTCATCTTTGGACCAGCTCGGATGAACGCGCTCATCGTCGAATATCGAGCTGTCGATAATAATATCGGTTATCGCCGTAACATTTGCCGCGTAAAGCTGCTGCGAAATATCCTTGAGCATCCAGCGAGGGTCAAAGCCGTTTTTCTCCGCCGTGGCCTTATCCCCTAACATCGGGTCGCCGCTGCCGATAACAACAAGCGAATCGCCGACTATTCCCACCCGCGTCTGGTAGAAAAATCCCCCGCCTAAGTATTCCAATGCCGCCGCCGACGTAATAAGCTTCATATTCGATGCCGGAATCAAAGGCGTCGATGCGTTCCTGCTGAAAATCACCGCCCCCGTCGCCGGATTTATTACATGAACCGCGAAACGAACCTTGCCCCCCGTCTGCGACGATACTATCGAATCCAGCCGCCCGCCCAAATCCGCGAAGCAAACCCCCCCCGCCGTCAAAACCAATGCAAATATAAACAGTATGCCACCTCTAATAATGTCATTGCGAGGAGCGCAGCGACGAAGCAATCTCAGTTTTTCGCTTAAAAAAGAGATTGCTTCGCTGCGCTCGCAATGACAAATTACGTTTTTAGAGGTTGCCAGTATTCTTTTCATAATAGCTTCTTACTATCAAAAATCGCGACCAATATCAACGCCTGCCCCGCGGCAAACCGCATAACTACTTGTCGGCTAAGGTCTTATAAAAACATAAATTTTCATCGCTCCATCCTGTTAAATGTTTAGCCGCCTGCCCTTTCGTAGCGCAGCGAAGAACTCGTTGTCGTTTAGCCCCACCGGGTTTACCCGCCAGAGCTTGGCGTAGGCGGGCCTGCCTGCCCCAGCAAGTCGTAGGCAGGGGTCCTGGGGTTATCCGCCTTCGGCGGATATTTGCTAAAAAATCCTTCCACGCGGTAAATTTCAATCCTACAATATAATTTATGAAGCTAAAATTAACCTTATGGCTGCTCGCATTCCTCGCCTGCTCAGCACTCGCCCTCTGGCAAAAAGACAACCTCTCAACCTTCTGCCGGGAATATTACTCCTTCTGGCGCGTTTACGAATATCACCAGGGTGGTTTTATTCCCAAAAAACTCCTCATACCTTCTCAAATCGCCCAAACCGACCCGGAAGCTGCCGCCGTTCTCGAATCCATAATCCACTGGTATGGCGAGAACGAACCGCTTATCTCCATTGCCCAATACCTCGAAAAATTCCCGCAAAATGAAAAATTCCTTTCCGACTTTGTGTTTTGGCTCTCCGAAGAGAAAGCCCTCGACCCGCAGATCCAATTAATGACAACTGAGAAACTGCTCCATCTCCATCCTGAAAATGCTCTCTATCAATATCTTTTAGCTGATTCTCTTCTTGCTTTAAGAAATGACAACGATATTAACAAAGCTCTTGAAGCTATCGAGAAGGCAAACCGCTGCTCCGATTTTAATATGCCTTATGACAAGTATAAACAACGGGTAATTGACCTTGCGGAAAAAGCCAAACTCGGCCAAATGATTATCACAACTCTCAATTACGAAGGACCCGGCCCGGATACGGGCAATCTCAGAAAACTTCCCTTGGCTTTTGCAAATGCTGCCTTTACCGATGGAGATTACAACCTCGGCACAAGAATCTGCGACACGATTCACAACATGCAAAGAAAACAATTTATGGCCGGAAGTAGATGGCAACAAGCATCAAGAAATCTTAATTTGATGTCATCCCCTATACATTTTGGAAGTTGGCGTTACCCCGAAGCGCTCGAACTTCAAAGGGCAGCTATTTCAAATCAGCGTGCCAGAGAGCTTCGCCTTCGTTTATGCGCCTGGATTCCTGATTTTCTCCTTCTCGACGACAGTCAAAGGGCATATACAAAAACGGAACCGGAAATAAATCAAGGGCAAAAAGCCGACTGGGCGGATTTGGCGATTTTTTTGTCTCCTCATTTTGGCAGAATGTTTTTATCCATGGTACTGACCCTTTTCGTTTTCGCGTTACTCTGCCTCTTATTCGGTTATTCAAGAAATGACAAAATCGGCTTTTTCAAAATATCACTGTTTGCTTTTGCCTGCTTTTGCTTCTTTGTTCTTGCAAGCCGGCTCTTTATTGTATTGTTAGACAATTATTGCTGCAACGGCAGATATTCGCTTTCGGCAATTCGAATGCCCGTTGTACAATTTTCCATGCTTCTTGATGTCACGCCTGTCGCTACAATATTTTTTGCCGTTCCTTTTGTATGCTTGATTTTGCTTTATTGGGCGAAAATCCGTCCGGCAGCCGGAAAATGGTTCGTGCGCTGGTCAAAAAGGTTATTGCTATCCGGTGCTTTCGCGTCTGGCTGGATCGGTCTTCTGGCTGTTTCGAAACTTTTCTGTGATAGCCGGTTACAACCTGAAGACCTGATTTTACCCTTCATAATCGTCGCCGTTGCAACAATTCTAATATCAGGTCTTAGCCGATGGTTTTGCAGATGGAGAATTTGCTGGCTCATTCCTGTGGCCGTCCTTTTGGGGTCTTTCTCGATAATGGCCGAAGGATATTTTTACATCGGGTATCTGGTAATGATTCTTTTTATTATCTTCTCCGTTTTAATTATTGTCGGGCCTGCCTCGTCGGGTGCGTTTCACACTCGATGTCTCAAACTGGTAAGCCCTTTTATAATCGTATATTGGCTTATCTTCGTCGCCTTAATGCCTTTGTCCGCGTATCGAATCAGCTATGATGTTAAACTTTCATCGCCCGCCAAACGCAGCGTCACTTTATTCGAGCCAAACGAAGCTGTATATCAACGTGTCTTGGCCCGTTTCGACAGTAATCAAATAACTAAACATGAGGCATTCAGATTTATTGGCCTTATTATGCCCGAAGAACTGTCCCATACTCTAATAAAATATTATAAGCTTTCATCGGGATTAGATGAAAGAGTGTATTTACCGCTCATTGGTAAAACTCCTGACCACAGCGAATTTATAAGTTGCCAAAATGACCAGAACGAACTATTTCTCATTCGTGCCGTTACTTCATCCGGAAAAGATTCCACGAGCATTTTGACTAAAGCTATGAATGACCCGAATCATCCAAGGGCGCTTATGGCAAGAGCTCAATTAGGAGATGTTACCGCTAAACAGCCGCTCAAAGCCATTTTGGCCAAACATATTGAGCAGGATAATGAATCGCTTCGCTCGGAAGGAATAAATAAATGGCGGGATATACCTCCCAAATCATATGAGATTATCGCAGCCCTTGCCTGTATATCAGAACCAAATGACGCCGCACAACATTATATCAACTACATACAAAGACATAGTGTTCCTGACCTGCTTTATGATTTTGATTTATTAAGAAGCGCTAATTTACTGCCAAGTCAACAGGCAAGAATTGTCATTAAGGCATATCTTGAAAAAGTCAAACAGTGGAATCCTTCTCAACAGCCGCATTGGGATTTAGAACCTGATGCGGCCCTGCAGCCGTTGCGATCTATTGTCGGCATTTATGGCGATAAAGAAATCGCAGAAGCAGTTCTCGAGTTTATGCTGCAAAATGCCGCGCAAAACACGCTTTTCGATGTTTCACCGTATTTTACAAGCGAATCAGCCGAACTGTTGAAAAAGGGCCTGTCCTCTGACAACGACCGCTTCCGCGCCTGGTCCGTCTGGCAGCTAAGAAAAGTCGGCTATCAATTTACCCAGGACGAGATTAATAAATTGATGCGAGACGAGAGCTGGATGGTTCGCGCAAACGCCGCCATAGCAGCTCCCCAACTAACCAAAGACCTTGCTAAAAATGACAAAAACCCCTTCATCCGCTTCGCCTCTTCTCTAAATAACTAACCCCCAGCTTGCCACGGCGTAGCGCAGCGAAGCCGGGTCCGCTTCTCCGCCTCCCTGCAAAACTAACCCCTTTTTCGCCTTTTAACTCAATAAATCTTCGTGTCCTGGTGTCTTGGTGGTGGTCCTTCCTTGACAAAATCGTCGTCTCCCGGTCTAATAATCACGTCTTTTCCGCCTGTTTAGCCAAGTGAAGCGGAGTCCTCGAAGAGGGCCCCCAGGTTTATCCTGGGGGTATGGTGATTAAATGAAACACAAAATAACCTTATGGCTGCTCGCATTCCTCTCCTGTGCCGCCCTCGGCCTGTGGCAAAAAGACAACCTCTCAACCTTCTGCCGGGAATATAATGCCCTCCAGCGGAGTAATGAAAAAAGACCCCTCATTCCTGAAAATATTGCCCGCAATGACCCCGAGGCCGCAACTATAGCGGAAAGTATTTTGGTATATCACCAACAGGATGAACGCCTATTGAATGTCGCTGAAGGACTTGTCCAATACCCGCAAAACGAATTTTTTCTGGGCCAATTTGCGGCGTTTATTTCAGATAGCAGCGCATACGACCCAAATCTTCGGCTTATGGTGGCAAAACGTTTAATATCGCTCAATCCACAAAAACCATTTTACCATTACTTTATGGCCGATGCCCTTCTGGCCTGCGACAACGACATCAACATAGTCCTCAATGCGGTCGAACAAGGCAACCGGTGCTGCGACTACAACATTCCTTACGATAAGTACAAACAACGAGTTATTGACATCGCCGAGAAAGCGGAAATTAGCCGGATGAATATCCGGGATATTGATCGTGAAAGATGGAACCCAAGCCCTTTCCATTTAGACAGAAATCTAATCAGTTTTGCCGCCGCTTCCTTTGCCGATGGGGATAATCTCCTTGGCACTCGAATATGCGACGCTGTCTATGGAATGCAGAGAAAACACGCCTTGTCCGGAGAATTTAGAGGCATCCACAGAAATATGAATATTTCTCCGATGATACATTTTGGGCGTTGGGATAATCCTGAGGGACTCGAACTGCAAAGAGTCGAGCTTTCAGAGGACAGGGCCAGAGAAAACCGGTTTCGGCTTTGTGCAAGAATATCCGAAAACATCCTTGCAAAAAGCGAAAATGCTTATCCCAGGCCGCAGGACGAAGAAAAAGATGAATACGAGGATAATTCTGCGATTATCGCGATAATACTCGCGCCTCACTTCGGCAGAATGTTCGTTTCTTTTGGTTTGGCTGTTCTTATTCTCGCATTGTTCTGCCTTGCGGATGGTTATCCAAAAAACGAGAAGGTCGGCCTTGTCAAAACATCGATGTTTGTCTTTGCCTGTCTCGTTTTTTCCCTTGTTGCCAAGGGTGTATTTGTTCAACTGGCTCGTGATAGTTGTTGCAGTTCCTATCAGGAGATCCTTAGTCCGCCGAAATTCGACCTTGATATTCTGTGGCGTGATTCGTTTTTGACTGTGATATTCCTTATCGTACCCTTGACAGGATTGCTTCTTTTGCAAATATCCCGGAAAAGCCGATGGTGGATAAGATTGTTATTTTTGTTCTTTGTTACGGTTGGTTGCATCGGATTCATTGTCTCAATGGAACATATTGATAACTGTCAGTTGTTTTTGAAAGACCTGATTTTGCCAATTATTGTCGTCAGCATAATCTTCTTTACAGAAATAGTGCTGGCAATTATTGCTCGATGGCTTTCTAAATGGAAAATTGTATGGCTTGCGGTTGCGGCATCGCTCTTTGGCTCGCTTTCGATTGCGGCCCAGGGGTATTCCCTTGAGTTTCTTGTGATGCTGCTTTTTATTCTCTTTTCCGCGTCAACAATCTTCGGCCCTTCACCAAAAGATAAATCGCCGGTTGTTTCGCTGTTTAACCTCTTCGCGGCGGATACGCAGCAGGCAATTATTCGTATCAAATGCCTCAAGCTTGTTGCCCCGTTTATAATTTTATATTGGCTTCTCTTCGTCGCTATGATGCCGGCGTCTGCGTATCGAATCAATTATGAGGTCAATCGTGATAATCCTCCGATAAGGAAATATAAATTGCTTGAGCCAAGTGAGGCGACTTACCATCGAGTGTTGAATTATTTAGAAAATAAACAAAGAACGCGAGTCGGGATATTCGGATTGCTTGGACTTGTAATGCCCGAGGATTTGCCTGCTGTTCTGGAAAAATTCAAAGAGATTCCGATTGATGTGCATTATGTACCTCCTTCCCCGCCGCACGAGCCAAACAGAGCTGTTGACCCCAATATTGTTAACGATGCACTTCTAACCCGTGCTATGACCTCTTCCGGCCGAGACGCGGTTAATATTATTTCGGCTGCTATAACTGTCCCTGATAATCAACAAACACTCCTTGCAAGAGCAAAACTCGGCGACGTCACCGCAAAACAGCCGCTTGAAACCCTTTTAGCAAAACGTATCGCAGAAGGCAATGACTTTCCCGCTTCGGAGATAAACGCGAAGTGGTGGCAAAGACCGGTAAAATCATACGAGATTATCTCTGCTTTGGCGTGTATATCAGGGCCAAATGAGGCCGCCCGGCGTTACATCAGCTATATACAAAGAAATGGTATATTTGACCTGTTTGAGGATTTTGATTTTTTAAGAAGTGTCAATTTACTGCCAAGCCCGCAGGTCAGGTCTGTCATTAAGGCCTGTCTGACTAAAACAAAAGGACAGGATTTGTCTCAATTGCATCTATGGCCCAGGACCCCTGATTTGCCTTTGTATCCATTTCATTCTCTGCTTGGGATTTATGGCGACAAAGAAATCGCTGAGGAAGCTTTTGAGTTGATGCTTCAAAGTGCTGATCAAAACAGTGAAAATACTCTATTTGATATTTCGCCCTATTTAACAATCGAATCAGCGGAGCTGTTGAAAAAGGGCCTGTCCTCTGACAACGACAAATTCCGCGCCTGGTCCGTCTGGCAGCTAAGAAAAGTCGGCTATCAATTTTCTCAGGATGAGATTGAAAAATTGATGCGGGATGAATCCTGGATGGTTCGTGCCAACACAGTCATAGTCGCCCCGGAAATGACCAAAAACCTCGCCCAAAACGACAAAAACCCCTTCGTAAAATTCACCGCCTCACTACAAAATTAATCCCCCTTTCGCCTTTTTATTTATAAAATCTTGGTGCCTTAGTGTCTTAGTGGTAAAAAATGGCATTGACTTTCCCGGATTAACATGCAGAATGTCGTACTTTTACGCACGTTAGTGTATTGGTGCAATAACAGTTTATTGTGTTTTTTTAACCCCCAAGGAGAAACGTTATGGGCAATGAGAAGAAGGCCATTACTTCACTAATGACCGAAGAACGCCGCTTCGCGCCGCCTGAGGCGGTTTCCGCCAAGGCGCATATCAAAAGTATGAAGCAGTATCAGCAGATGTGGGAGCAATCCATCAACGAACCCGATAAATTCTGGCTCGACCAGGCCAAATCCCTCACCTGGTTTAAGGCCCCCACCAAAGGCCTCGAATACACCTGGAACACAAAAGCCCGAAAAATCGACCATACCTGGTTTGCCGACGGCGTCCTTAACGTTTCCGTTAATTGCCTCGACCGGCATCTAAATACCCCAACAGCGAAAAAAACCGCCATTATCTGGCAGGGTGAGGCCGAAGACGCCGTCAGAAAATACACCTACGAGCAGCTTCATAAAGAGGTCTGCAAGTTCGCCAACGTCCTCAAATCAAAAGGCGTCAAAAAAGGCGACCGAGTCGCGATTTACCTGCCCATGGTGCCTGAATTGCCCATTGTGATGCTCGGCTGTGCACGTATTGGCGCGATTCATTCCGTCGTTTTCGGCGGCTTCAGCGCCGACTCCCTTAAAGACCGAATCAACGACTCAAGCTGCAAATTACTCGTAACCAGCAACGTCTCGATGCGTTCCGGCAAACACATCCACCTAAAAGACATCGCCGACAACGCCCTTGCCCATACCCCCAGTATCGAATGCGCAATAGTCGTCAAGGTAGGCGAAGAACCCTGCAATATGAAGCCGGGCCGGGATACCTGGTATAGCGACGAAATCGCCAAGGCAAGCGACGTCTGCGAACCCGAAAAAGTCAACGCCGAAGACCCCCTCTTCATCCTCTATACCTCCGGCTCAACCGGAAAACCCAAGGGCGTCGTTCACACCACCGCCGGCTACCTCCTGCACACCGCCTTAAGCCATAAGGTCATTTTCGACGTTCACGATGACGACATTTACTGGTGCACCGCCGACATCGGCTGGGTTACAGGTCATAGCTATATCGTTTACGGACCCCTCGCCAACGGCGCTACCAGCTTTATGTTCGAGGGCGTTCCCACCTATCCCGACGCAGGCCGATTCTGGCACGTCGTCGATAAGTTCGGCGTTACCATTTTCTACACCGCCCCAACCGCCATCCGCGCCCTTATGCAAAAAGGCGACGAATGGCCCGCCAAATACAAGCTCGACACCCTCCGTATCCTCGGCTCCGTAGGCGAACCCATCAACCCCGAGGCCTGGATATGGTATTATGAGAAGATTGGCCATACAAAATGTCCTATTGTTGACACATGGTGGCAGACGGAGACGGGAGGGATATTGATAACGCCGCTGCCTGGGGCTCATACGATCAAGCCGGGAAGCGCATGCAAGCCGTTTTTCGGGGTTGACCCGGTGATTTTGCGGGATGACGCGTCTGTTTGCGCGGTCAATGAAGGCGGCAAGCTTTGTATTCGCAGGCCGTGGCCTGGGATGATGAGAACTATGTGGGGCGACCACGAGAGGTTTGTCGATACGTATTTTACGATGTTTGCCGATATGTATTTCACGGGCGACGGCTGCCGGAAGGACGAGGACGGGGATTACTGGCTTATGGGCAGAATCGACGACGTTGTGAACGTTTCCGGGCACCGGATAGGCACGGCAGAGGTGGAAAGCGCGCTTGTAAGCCATGAAAAGGTGGCTGAGGCGGCGGTTACCCCGATTCCGCATGCAATTAAGGGTCAGGGGCTTTATGCCTTTGTTACGCTAAATCATGGTATTGCTGAAAGCGAGGAATTGAAGAAAGAGCTGATTGCCCACGTCCGTAAGGAAAT
>Ga0105104_10001780_pt1 | contig 16031 bp, 13 predicted proteins | sample PPLLaktember2015_3_FD_87034 | JGI IMG/M metagenome (GOLD analysis project Ga0105104, IMG submission 87034) | Freshwater sediment microbial communities from Prairie Pothole Lake near Jamestown, North Dakota, USA - PPLs Lake P7 Core (6) Depth... | ecosystem: Environmental > Aquatic > Freshwater >... | reverse complement strand
CGGCTCGGAGCTGAGGTGGGTATGCACACAACGCAGACCATGCAGGCGACCGATGCCTTGGCGGACGCGTTCAAGCGGTGGGATCTCAAGGCTTTTAGCATCACCCACCATGACCGATTCGACGGTGCCATGGCGGCTGACCAACAGCCCAATCTGGCGTTTGATTTCACCCGAAAGTTCGGTGAGGTTGCGCGCCAACTCTTGGGTGATGACGCGTTCAGGAGGGAGTCGACGACGATACAGATGTTCGAGGCGTCGAAGCTGACCTGGCTTTAACCCCGTAGTATGGCCGTAGATACGCGTTGGAACCACCTGCCTTTCAATGGATGACTTAGTGATGGGCGGCCACAGTTCACGGTCGAGGGGGGGCTAGATGATGGCGACCCCATTCCTGCAGGCCTGAGCTCTAGACCGCTCTTCCATGCAACACAATAAGCATTGACGCACCATTCTGCGTCTATTTGCTACTTTACTCAAAACGGGACATAAAATCAACGTCATCTTGTGAGCAGGGTCATGGGATCCAGACGAAAACGTTTTCCACCTGGGAGGGGGTTGCAATGGTCAGGAACCTTAGCAGACGGCGGAGGAGTGCTCGGTATGGAACCTGAGAAATGTAGAGAATCCCGGCATGAAGAATGGCGCGTAGGGCGTACTCCTTGGCAAGGGCTAGAAAGTCATCACGACTGTGGGTGAGGATAGCGCGTTGTTCTTGGCGGGCATGATCAAGGTACTATCGGGGGCCGCGACCAAGCTGGCGCGCTTTGGAAGTTGCCAGGGCGTTATGCCCTCGCTGGCGGAGATCCTCGGCACGCGAAGGATTGACATCCTCGTCAAGATAAAGACGAATCATGGTTCATGACTCGGGGTCTGCATCGAGTTTCCTGAGGTCTTGCACCACCAAACTGTCTGTGGCGGGGTCGTGACGGAGGCTGAGGATGTCTCGTTGGGGAAGCTGAGAGGATAAAGCATACCGACTGAGGTTTTTCTCGATCTCAGCATCGATCTCTGTTTGATGATCGCAGTAGTACGAAAGGGCGTCAGAGACCTGGGCAAGTGTGAGGTTGGAGAAGCTCCTGACCAACTCCTCCGGCATCATGCCCTGATGGAGAATGGAGCGTGTTCACAGATCGATAGGCCAGAGTTCCACAACTCTGCGAAATTCCCATCTATCGTTGTGCGAACACTCTCGTGGCTCCTTATGGTTTCTGGATTGGTAATCGAATCTCCTGTTGACCTTACCTCACACCCGCCATTGATTCAGCCATCGCACCTGCCCATTCCATGCTTCAGCAGTGGTCTCGGAAAGCACGCAGTCTAGAGCTGCGATCAGACCTGATAACGTCCAGCTTCTCTGCGCAGCCAGAATGATGCCGGCATGGGCCTGGTATCGCCTTGCTAAGACCTGGAACTCAGGAATATTGAACGTGAAGAGGATACGTCCCTGCGCGGTGCTTCGCAACAACTGCTCCACATCCATCGCGTCCAGGGGCATCCAGACATTAGGTGTCCGTGTGACATCATAGCCGCGCGCTGTTAGGGCCGCATGCAATGCCCTAATAGAGGAGTCAGCGTCCAGGTGCAGCAGTGGCCTAGCCATGAATTTCGGCTTCTAGGCTGTCCTCAGCGGCAATGGCTACGTCGATCTCGTGAGAGTGGGCTTCATAGAACGCCAGTGCTTCGTTGACCTGCGCTAAACTCAAGTCATACTCTGCAGCGATCTGTGCAGGGGAGAAACCCCACGTTTGGGTTGCCACCACTACAGTCTGCACCCGTAGACCTGTCCCCCGCAAGACCGCCATCGGTTGCCCACTAGCTCCACGCCGGTAGGTGATGTGTGGGAACGTGGGATCATCGAGGTGCTGGCTCAAGGCTCCCACTTTCTCCGCCACAGCCCAAAGGATGAACTGGTTCAGAGAAATCCCCTGCTTGGTCGCCCAGGCCTCGGCATCACACTTAAGCTGTGTAGGGAGATTCAAGGAGTAGCGTGCCATGGTTCTCTCTCCCAGTATCTGCCAAAATCCTTTCATAGATGTTATATACCATGTATTATATAACAGCATATGGAGGTTCTGCATCTCTGTCAAGTGCGCGACAGACAACCTAATACCAATGACCATCGAGGATGACCTATGAAGATGTTATGAGACGGCAGGCATGACAATAGTGATGCTGAGTAAGCTATTTGGTCTCTAGGAAAGGGTGAGCTTGGAGTGTATCCGTCAGAGAATTGGGAGAGTCCCTCACGGCTGCTGCGTGATCTTGGGTCGAGCTAGCTATGGAGCAGATTATGGAGGCGTTTCGCCCTCAGTTGTGCTCCCCCTCACGATATCCCAATCCCTGTTCTCGGGAAAGGGTACAGCATCCCCCTGTGGCTCCCCGAAGCCATAAATATGACGTTGAAAAAAATGCAATGCCCAGGTGATGCACCTGCAAAAATTGCAATTATGTAAAATCGCAACAGCACTCTACCACGTTTTCACTAATGATAAGACAGATATCGTGGGACAACGAAGGAAACGCCTTCTCAGCGCTCACAACATGTGTTAAGACCGTTTTTTAGTATTTCCTGCCGCCCTTAACGATCGCACTCGCGTCTCGTGAAACATGGAACAGCTGAAATTATTCGCACGCCAGCGTGCAGTAGGGCCTTGCCCTGGTCTTTTTCCTCTGAGGGTGCGCAACTGCCGTATTCGCAGCGGCTGCCGTCGGAGATGCGCCGTGATCAGACGCGGAAGAAGGGTCACCACTGTGGCCATTGGGTGCAGGGCATGAAAGTTGTATAACCCTGACAGAGGTTTGTCTGTCAATGCCGAGGAGCGTGTCTGATGTGGGATGTCCTGATTCAACAGGCTCGGGTTATCGATGGTCGCGGTGCACCGTCGTTCGTCGCCGATGTCGCCATCCGCGGTAATACCATCGCCCAGGTGGGGACGATCACGTCACCACAGGCTAGAGTTATGATCGACGGCACAGGGCTGACGCTGGCGCCTGGCTTTATCGATCTTCATACCCACTCCGATTACACGCTCCTGGTCAATCCTCTGGCCGAAAGCAAGGTGCATCAAGGTGTCACCACCGAGGTGATCGGGAACTGCGGCACCTCACCGGCGCCACTAGGTGACGAGGCCTTTCCAATTATTCGAGCGCGCATGCAGCAGCAATACCGGTTGGATGTCAGCTGGCGCACGCTGGCTGGCTACCTGGAACGACTGGCCGAATCGGGGACCGCAGTAAACGCCGTCCCCATCGTCGGTCATGGGACCATTCGCAGCGCCGTCATGGGTTATGCCCAGCGACCACCGACGACGAGTGAATTGACGCATATGCAAAGGCTGATCGCCGAGGCCATGACCGACGGGGCCTTCGGCCTGTCAACCGGGCTGGTATATGCTCCCGGCTGTTATGCCGACACGGATGAGATCGTCGAGCTTGCAAAGGTGGTGGGGCAGGCCGGCGGTATGTATTTCTCCCACATACGCGGCGAGAGCGATTCGGTGCTGGAGGCCGCGCAAGAGGCAATCACCGTGGGCCAACGGGCTGGCGTCGCGGTACAGATCAGTCATCTCAAAACGGCCGGCCGCGAGAACTGGGCGAAAACTCCAGCCTTGCTCGACCTGTTGGACCAGGCAAATGCGCGCGGTCTCGACGTGACTGGCGATATGTATCCCTATACCGCTGGTGCGACCTCCCTGGGTGCCTTGCTTCCTCCATGGGTGCACGAGGGCGGGCTGACCAAGCTGTTGCCACGCCTGCGAGATGAGCAGGTCAGGGCACGCATCCGTCGCGACCTCGAGCAAGGAGTCGACGGCTGGTGGAATCCGGCACGTGCCGCCGGCTGGTCTGGGGTGCAGATCAGTCGCGCCCCGCAGCATCGATCCTACCAGGGCATGCGCCTCAGCGACATCGCCCCCCTGCGTCAGCAAGACCCCTTAGAGGCTGCGTTGGACATCCTCCTGGCCGAGGAAGGCAATGCCGGGGTGGTGCTGTTCATGATGGGTGATGTCCAGGTGCAGACGATTTTGCAGCACCGGCGGGTGATGATCGGCTCCGATGCAGGCGCCACCGCACCCTATGGTGTGCTTGGGCAGGGTCACCCGCATCCCCGTGCCTATGGGACATTCCCCCGTATCTTGGGCACTTATGTGCGCGAACGTGGAGTGATCTCCCTGGAGGAAGCGATCTTCCGGATGACCGGGTTAACCGCCTGGCGGCTTGGCCTGAGCGATCGCGGACTCGTGCGTCCGGGCTACAAAGCTGATTTGGTGATATTTGACGCGCAACATATCGCCGATCAGGCCACTTACGACATGCCGCACGCCTACCCAACGGGTATCCGTTGGGTCCTTGTCAATGGACAAGTTATCCTGCGTGATGGTGAACGCCTGCCTGTTCTCCCCGGCCGTGTCCTGCTCCGGGCTGGCGACTCACCCGGAAGCCATGTAATCCCGGACGCGGAGGCCTAAAGCTAGGCAGCATCGATGGACTGGGTACGGAGGAGAGCTCTCGAGCGCAACCACGCGTCAGGAACCGCGCAATGCCCCCACACTCCCGTGCTGGTTCCCGGAGCTATTTGCTAGAGCGGATGGTCTACTCGTGAACGATGCAAGCCCGCACGTAGCATTGCTGTATGGCTCGTTGTCGTGATCCTCGCATGCACGTGTTAAGGCGGTCACGTGGGCTTGGAGCGGTGTAGTGGATGCCTGGAGGAAGAAGAAGAACAATGCGTCCCTATGATGTGGGGTCGGCGGGGGATCCCGCCGCAGTGGAACATCCACGTGTCGAAGTACGTGGGAAATTTTTGTGGTCTGGTGCAACTAAATTTTTCATGCGTGGTGTCTCATATGGTCCCTTTCAACCGGATGCCATGGGGAGCCCCTTTCCCAGTTCGGAGCAGATCAATCAGGACCTGGCACTGATGCGACAGGCGGGCATCAACACCATCCGCACTTACAACGTGCCGCCGCAACGCTTGCTCGATCTCGCGTTGCAGTGGAATATTCATGTGTTGGTCGGCATTCCCTGGGAGCAGCATATTTGCTTCCTCGACGACCGCCAGACGGCGCGCAACATCCGTGCCGCCGTCTCGCGTGCGGTGCGCTTCTGTAACGGGCATCCCAGCATCCTCGCTTATTTCATCGGCAATGAAATCCCGTCGCCGATCGTGCGCTGGCACGGCCACAAGAAGGTAAGCCAGTTCCTGGCGCAGCTCTATGAGACCGCCAAAGCCATCGATCCGCTCACCCTGGCGACCTACGCCAATTATCCGCCAACTGAGTATTTACAAACCGACTTCGCCGACTTCTACGCGTTTAATATTTATCTCCACGCTGAACCCGCCTATCGCCGCTATGTCGCGCGACTGCACAACCTGGCTGGCGACAAACCCCTGGTGTTGAGCGAGTTTGGCATGGATGCCATCCGCTCCGGAGAAGACTATCAAGCTGACACGCTGGCCTGGCAAGTGCGCACCGCGTTCGAGATGGGCGCCGCCGGCACGGTGGTGTTCACCTGGACAGATGATTGGTTCGCCGGCGGCTATCAGATCACCGATTGGGCCTTTGGCCTGGTGCGTGCCGATCGCACTCCGCGGAAGGCATATGTGGCGGTGCAGGGAGCCTATCAGGCCCCATGTCCACCTTTGCCCGAGGATGCCCCGAAAATCTCCGTCGTAGTGTGTGCGTACAATGCCGAGCCAACGATGCGCGACTGCCTGGAGTCACTGACCAAACTCTCGTATCCCCGCTATGAGGCGGTGATCGTCGACGACGGCTCGACCGACCGCACCGGCGCCATCGCCGATGAGTACCCTCAGTTCAAGATCGTTCATCAGCCGAATCGCGGTCTCAGTGCGGCTCGCAACGTTGGCATGGCGGCCGCGACAGGTGACATCATCGCCTACCTCGATTCGGATGCCATGGCCGATCCAGATTGGCTCACCTATCTGGCCTGGAAGTTCAAGCGCACCGACCACGCCGGCGTCGGCGGACCGAATCTGCCGCCTGCGGAGGAGGGCTGGCTGGCCAACTGTGTGGCCTCGGCGCCTGGATCACCGACGCATATTTTGCTGGACGATGAAACCGCCGAGCACATCCCGGGCTGCAATATGTCGTTCCGCGCGGATGCGCTGGCCGAGATCGGCGGTTTTGATACAACTTACACGGCGGCGGGTGATGATGTCGACATCTGCTGGCGTTTGCAGGAACGCGGCCATAGCATTGGCTTCAGTCCAGCCGCCATCGTGTGGCACCACCGTCGCAAGACGATCAAGTCCTATCTGAAGCAGCAGATGGGTTATGGTAAGGCTGAGGCCATGCTGCTCCAGAAGCATCCAGATCGGTTTAACGCGGTCGGCTGTGCCAGATGGGCCGGCCGCATCTACGGTGGCATCCGCACTGGACTGTCAACCGCCAAGGGGTTTATCTACTATGGCCCATTCGGGTCTGGCTTGTTCCAGCGCGTGTACCATGCCCCGCACTCCTGGTTGGCTGACCTGCCCCTATCGCTGGAATGGAATATCCTCACGGTGCTGTTGCTGCTGGGGGGATTCCTTTCACCCCTATTGTGGATTCTGAGTGGCCTGAGCGGTATGGCGTCGGTGTGGGCGGTTGTGCAGCAGACGATGCTGACGAACGTCCCTGTGACACACCATCGCCGCCTGGGCAAACTCCTCGTGGGAGGGCTGCACTATATTCAGCCACTGGCACGCGGTTGGGCTCGCGTCAAGCGCGTCTGGCAGCAGCAGCCGCGCGCCACTCGCTGGCCGGGCTTCTTCCAGCGCTTTCCATGGGGAACTTGGAGGCGGCGGGTGATTCTTTCGTATTGGACACAAGATGGGATTGAAAAAGATGCCATCCTCCAATCTCTGATCCAACAATTGCGTGAGGGCGGGTATCCGACGCTGCACGACTCGGGTTGGAAACCCTGGGATCTAGCCATCGACGAACATCTGTGGTCACGCATTCCCATCGAGGTAGTGGTTGAAAACCACGGCGAGTCAAAACGCCTGGCACGCTTCAGAATCTCCTGGCATTTGGCCCCGGTCGCAAAGGCGATCCTCGGGACGTGTGGCGTTTTCCTGGTCCTTGGGATGCTCGCATCTGCGCCATGGCTGGTCGCCGTGGCAGGTGTTGCAGCTGTGGCCGGCTTCTCGTGGGTGGCGCTCAAGAGTGGGTCAGCCATCCAAGAGATGAGCAAAATGATTAGAGATGTCGCAGCCAATCTGCAACTATTGCCTATCAATGGCACGCATAAAAAGGCCTGAGACGTCGCGCCAAGTCACGCGGAGGGCTGCGGCGTCTGCACCTCCGTGCACTGTTGCACGAAGTCTCACACGCTAGAACAATGGATATGACGAACGTACGGCCTCAAATCAGTGCTTTTGGCTTATGCTTGCGCGTCATGGCTTATTTTCGTGCCCACTGGCACCTCCTCAGCGTCGGCCTCCTGTTGACCGGGCTTGGGATCGGTACCGAACTGCTCAAGCCCTGGCCGCTGAAGTTCATCGTCGATGCGGTCCTGGTCGACGAATCCCCAGGTTCTGGGATCGATCAGACGATCCTGGCCATCCTGGGGGGGGAGAAATCAACCCTGCTCGCTGCCCTCTGCGCCGGCATTCTGGCCGTGTACCTGAGCGCCGGCACGCTGAATCTGGTGAGCAAGTATTTGCTCGTGAAGGTGAGCTTGCGTGTGCTGACGCAGCTACGTTGCGATCTGTTTCGACACTTACAGCGTCTGTCGTTACGCTTTCACGACCGGAATCGCATCGGTGACTCGCTCTATACGCTCAATACCAACATCTACGCCGTCCAAGGGATCTTTTGCGACGGCTTCGTTCCCGTCCTGGAGGCGAGCGTAACCGTGATCGGCATGGTGGCGATCATGCTAGGCATGGATTGGCAGCTCACCTTGCTTTCGATCGCCACCGTGCCGGTGCAGGTGCTGGTCACCAAATACTATGCCGATCGGATTCGCCAGGCCTCGAGCGATTTCCACTCGGCTGAAGGACACGTCAGCGCCTCGGCCGAGGGCACCTTATCGTCGGTGCGCTTGGTGCAAGCCTTCGCCCGCGAGGACTACGAAGCCGAAAGATTCTCCCGCAAGTGCCAACAGAGCTACTCCTCCAATCTACGATTAACCATGACCCAACTGTGGTCAGGGGTGGTGGTGAGCGGGGTCACCGCCGGAAGCCTCGGCGGTGTGACCTATGTCGGAGCCTCGCACGCGCTCAGCGGCCAGATCTCCACCGGCGAACTGCTGGTCTTCCTGGCCTACCTGCAAATGTTATACACACCCTTGCAGACTCTGAGCTATTCGTCATGGTCTGTGGGCTGGGCGGTCGCCGGGGCGCAGCGGGTCTTCGAGATCCTAGATACGCCGGAGGATATTCGTGACATGCCTGGGGCGGTGGCGTTGAAGCGGGTCCATGGTGCCATCGAATTTCGTGATGTGGGATTCGCCTATGGCCCAGATCGCCCGGTGTTTTCGCATTTGAGCTTCACGGTAAACGCTGGTGAGACGGTGGCGATCGTCGGTACCAGCGGCGTCGGCAAGACGACTTTGCTGAGCCTGATCCTACGTTTTTACGATCCGACGGCGGGGGCAATCCTCCTTGATGGCATCGATATTCGTACCATGAAGTTGCAGAGCCTGCGCGAACAGATTAGCATCGTGCTCCAAGACCCCATCTTATTGGGATCGACGATCCAGGAGAATATCGCCTATGGTCAGCTCACCGCCTCGTTTGAGGCAATCGTCGAGGCCGCCAAGGCGGCGGGGGCTCATGATTTTATCATGCGTTTCCCCGACGGCTACGACTCGGAGGTCGGTGAGCGCGGTGTCCGACTATCTGTTGGGCAACGGCAGCGCATCGCCATCGCCCGTGCCTTCCTGAAGGATGCCCCACTCTTGATTCTCGATGAACCGACTTCGGCGTTGGACCTGAGGAGTGAGGCTACTGTGGTGGACAGCCTCGAACGCCTGATGCATGGACGTACGACCTTTGTCGTCACACACCGACTCTCCCTGGCACGCCAAGCCTCGAAGGTCATTGCGTTGAACTCGGAATCGCTGCAGATCGCCGATTCGCTCGATGATCTCCTCCGACACGGAGCTCTCTATCAAGAGGTCTACGATCTTAGTCAGTCTCCCGAGCCCAGCCTTATGGTGGAATATCCCCCATCAACGTGAGCCGCACGGACCATTCGCTAGGCTCGGATCGGTGGGGATAGGGACATCAATGTGTCACTCAGGCATCATCCGGCATACGACGAAGAGCTGCCGATTGAGAAGATTTCGCGAGTGATTCACGCCTCCCTGCGGCGGTAGCCTCACCCAGTGGAGATCAATGTCGTGGAATAGTGTCTGCGGTTGGTACGACCGGCCAACACAGACGCCTATGCAGGCTATACGAACGAGGTGAGCCCATGCTACGTATCCCGGACTTGGCGGATCCCCGCTATCTAGATGAAGTCGGTTGGTTCCTCTACCACGAGCGATATGAGCGCCATCAATTCGGTGGCTCGTATGACGACGAACGTCGGCAATACTCGCACCTGCTCTTGGAAGAAGTGCTTGGCTACTGTGGTCAAGACCAGGTGTGGTTGACAGATAAAGCCGTCGTAAGTGTCGGTTGTGGGTGCACCGGCGATCTAGCTGCCTGGCCGGCAGCGATTAAGATCGCTGTTGACCCATTGCTGTATACCTATCAGAAGTTAGGTATGCTCATCGAAGATATCGACGGCACGAACCGCACGGTGCATTTGGCAATGGGAGTTGAGGAACTCCCATTGCTGGATGAGTGTGCACATCTTGTCATCTGTCGCAATGCCTTGGATCATATGCCGGAGCCGGCGAAGGCCTTGCAACAGATATGGAGGATTCTCAAAGCGGATGGGATGTTATTTCTGAGCGTGGATCTTGGCGGCTTCGCCACTCCAGATGAGCCAACGGTCTTCTCGGCTGAGAGCCTTGTCGCTCTCCTGCTACAGGAACAGTTCGAGATCGTCAGACACACGGATGACGATCTGCCTCACAGCGCATGGCGCCCCTGTAGTAGGCGCATTCTGGCGCGGAAGAACTCACAAGCCGGTCAGACACTTGATCGGGCAGAGATCCTCCAGGCATATATGGCGCGGCTCGGCGAGCAGGGGTGACGGTGATGGGTCGAACGCAGAGGGCCGGGGGAAAACACACATGACTTCGCGACTTCGCATCATCGTGACAGGGCTTATCGCCCAGTACCCTCTTGGCGGGGTGACGTGGGACTATTTTCAGTATGTCCTCGGCCTCGCGCAGCTCGGCCATGAGGTATACTATGTCGAGGACACGGGACAATGGCCTTATAATCCAGTCGAGGGCGGCCTAGGGAAAGACTGTGACTTCAACGTCGGATACCTCTCTGGCATCATGTCACGTTACGGGCTGGCCGAGCAATGGGCTTACCGTTTTCCATGGCAATCCCAGTGGTTTGGGCTTTCCGACTCAACCCGCCACGAGGTGATCCAATCGGCTGATCTGCTCATCAATATCTCTGGCACCCTCGAGCGGCCCGAAGAGTATCGGCAGGTACGCCGACTGGCCTATATCGACTCCGATCCGCTGTTCACGCAGGTGAAGCTGGCGCGGGGGCAGCTCGATTTCCGCAAATGGATCGATCTACATGATGTCCAGTTCAGTTTCGGGGAATGTTTGTCTTCGGCCGTGCCTGAGACCGGCCACCAGTGGCGCCCGACACGGCAACCGATCGTGCTGTCGGAGTGGCGCCCGGAAACACCCCATCGTGAGGTCTTCACCACCGTGATGAACTGGACGAGTTACAAGCCCGTGGTCTACGGCAATCAGAGCTATGGCCAAAAAGATGTCGAGTTCATGCGGTTCCGGGAGTTGCCGAGTCTCGTGGCCCCGACGGTACTGGAGATCGCCGTCAATGCCGGAAAAACCCGACGCACCCCACGCCAATTGTTAGCGCACAAGGGATGGCGCGTGGTGGATCCGGCGCAGGTCTGTCCCGATCTCGACACCTATCGCCAGTACATCGAGTCCTCGAAGGCAGAGTGGAGCGTCGCCAAAAATGGCTACGTCCTGGGCCAGCCTGGTTGGTTCAGTTGCCGTTCGGCCTGCTATCTGGCGGCTGGCAGGCCTGTTGCGGTCCAGGACACTGGTTTCAGCGCAGTGCTGCCGGTGGGCGAAGGGCTCCTCTCATTCACGACGGTGGAGGGGGCAGTCGCAGCGATCAATGAGATTGAAGCGAACTACGCACGACATGCTAACACGGCGCGCGCGCTTGCAGAGGAATATTTCGATGCGGCGAAAGTGCTGGAACAGCTGATCGATGAAGCGCTGCAGGCTTGACGAGCGTGGGTGGAGTGGGCTGGCTAAGAGGTTCTCAAGCAATGAAGTGGCAGAGGAAGCAGTCATGGACGTGGCGAAATCGAAAGTCATCGTGGTGTTAGGGATTATGGGAATCATGCCGGTGGCGGGTACCGGGGTGGCCTGGAACACCATCCAGCATCTTGTGGGGCTACGCCGCCTGGGATACGAGGTCTACTATGTGGAAGCCACCGGTGTGTGGCCTTTTAACGCCACCACCGACGATTGCACTTTTCCGGTCACCTACATCAGCAGCTTGCTGAACCGCTTTGGCTTCCAAGATCGATGGGCCTATGTCGCCGCCCACAGCGACGGTCGCTGCTATGGCTTGTCTACGCTGCAAGTCCAAGAGCTATATGCTCGCGCCGATGCCATCGTCAACCTGTTCGGGGGGACGATCCTGCGCGACGAGCACATGATATGCCCGATACGAATCTACCTTGAAACCGACCCCGTGGTACATCAGCTTCGGATTGCCAACGGTGAACAACGCTACATCGATCTGGTTGGGGCACATACAGCCCTGTTTACCTGGGGAGCAAACTACGGTGCGCCGGATTGTGGTGTGCCGATCGCACCTTTCAGATACAAACCGACCCGCTCTCCGGTGATGCTCGGATATTGGGATGCCCCCTGCAATCCAGCGGCCAGGTATTTCACGACAGTTGGCCATTGGGATCAGTCGGTCAAAGACCTGGAATACGATGGCGAACGTTACTCCTGGAGTAAGCACCGCGAGTTCTTGAAGATCCTCGCTCTGCCACGCTGTACGAGTCAGGAGTTTTCTCTGGCTCTGGCCATCGATGATCCAGCGGCCGTGCAGATGCTCGAAGGTTACGGCTGGCATGTGGAAGATGCCTATGCAGCCTCGAAGACCCTGGAGAGCTATCGGGAGTATATCTGGGGTTCGCGCGGCGAGCTCACGGTCGCCAAGGATATGAACGTGCGCTTGCGCAGTGGTTGGTTCAGTGAGCGCAGCGCCTGCTATCTCGCCGCAGGCAAGCCGGTGGTGACCCAGGAGACGGGGTTTAGCAAGTCGCTCCCTACTGGGCTGGGATTGTATGCGTTTCGCAGCCTGGAGGATATCCCGCCCGCCATTGAGGCAATCAATAGTGACTACCAGAAACATGCCCAAGCTGCCAAGGAAATTGCCGCGGAATACTTCGATGCTGAAAAGGTGCTGCGACAGGTGATGCGCGAGGCAGGGGTGTAGCGGAGGGAGAACGCGGTGCTGGCACACGTGTCCAATGGTGTGGGCGTGGCGTCGATGGTTTCGACCAAATATCTCATCGTGAACGCGGATGATTTTGGCCAAAGTTCCGGGGTCAATCGTGGCATCATCAAGGCCTATCGTTGTGGCATCGTCACCAGCGCGAGTCTGATGGTGCGCTGGCCGGGTGCCGCTGAGGCGTCGGCATATGCTCGGGAACATCCAAGCCTTAGTCTTGGGCTGCATGTCGATCTGGGTGAAAAAGTCTTTCGTGCGGGAGACTGGGTCCCCCTGTATGCGGTGGTGCCGATGCAGGATACCACCGCCATTCGCGATGAAATATCCCACCAACTGGAAGTGTTCCATCACCTCATGGGCCATGATCCCAGTCATCTCGATTCCCACCAGCACGTCCATCTGCGGGAACCGGTCCGCACCATTCTCATCGAGGTGGCTCAGCGGCTTGGGATTCCGCTCCGACAGTGCGCGGCGGAGATTGGCTATCGCGGCAGCTTCTATGGACAAACCGCCGAAGGTGCTCCCTTGCCCAACGTGATCAGCGTCGAAGGACTGATTCACATCCTGGAGACGTTGCCAGCGGGGTGCACGGAGCTGGGCTGCCATCCAGCGGAACACTGCGACCTGGACACCATGTATCGCCTCGAGCGTCTGAAGGAACTCAGAGTCTTGTGTGATCCACAAGTGAGGACCGCGATCACGGCTATGGGGATCGAGTTGTGTTCGTTTAGCAGCTTCCCCAATGGACACGAGCGGTCCGTGTGCGATGCACCCGCCTAGGCGTACTTCCCACAGAGAACTGTCAACGGATGCGCCCGCGCAGGTCTGGTAAGATGCAACCGTCAACTGCGACGGTGCTTACCTTAGAGGAGGAGTGATGGAGAAACTATTGCCTGATCACTTGAAGGACTTTTGGCAGACGGTGGTGCGCCATGAGCATACCGCCGAAGACTATACGCGCGAATACGACCGCGCCCTCGCCGCGTACCGGCAGACCTGGGACCGCGCGTTGATCTTGCCCGCACACCAGGATTTGCAGGAGAGTCTTCTGGCCGAGCTTGGCCGCTATACGCAGTGCGCGGATGTGGCTGAGGTGCAGCGCCGCTGTGAGCAAGCCGTCGCCAGCCTGAGACATGAATGGGAGAACAAGGTTGAGCCGGCCGATCCTCGGTCGATTGAACGATTTTATGATGAGAGTCAGGCGATGCTTCATGAGCTCATGTGGTGGCATACATTGGGCGAGGATATCTCGCCGCTCGCCTATGTCTTAGCGCTGCGCTTTGCCCAGCAGCACGGCTGCCAGAGTTACCTCGACTTTGGCTCTGGCGTGGGGGCAGGTGGGCTCCTCTTCGCGAGCCACGGGTTTCAAGCGACCCTGGCTGATATCAGCTCGTCCTTGTTAGGCTTCAGCGCCTGGCGGCTGGGGATCAGGAAGCTACCCGCTCAATATATCGACCTGAAACATTCTCTGCTCCCAAGCCAGGGCTTCGACGTGATCACGGCCATGGATGTATTCGAACACCTCAGCGACCCCGTTGAAGCAGTCGAGAAACTTTGGAACGCTCTGAATCCAGGCGGCTTCCTCTATGCCCGGATCTCCGCGGAGACGGATGAGGATCGCCCCCAACACATAGTGCAGGATTTTGAACCGACGTTCGAACGGATGCGGGCGCTCGGCTTGGTCGAGGTCTGGCGCGATGAGTGGTTGTGGGGCCACCAGGTCTTTCAAAAATCATAAGGAAGAGGGGGGTGAAAATCCCATGACCGAGCGCGAGCTCGTTGACAAAAAAATACGCACCTTCATGGACAACCTGTGGGAACGTGGTGACCCCTGGGACATTGAAAGCTCTGCCTATGAGCGCGATCGTTGTGCACAACTGCTCAAGATGCTTGCAGGTAGGCGCTACGCCCGCATGCTGGAGATCGGCTGCGGCGCTGGCTATCTGACGCGCCTGCTGGTCCCTCATGCTGATCAGATCGTCGCCCTCGACATCTCTCAAACCGGGATCGAGCGGGCACGCGCCTTGAGTACGGGCCAGACGGACGTCGATTTCCGCGTGGCGAATATTATGGATTACAAGCCACAGGCGGACGGCCCATGGGATCTCATCGTCTTTAGCGATACCATGTGCTATTTGGGCTGGCTGTATCCATTTTTCGATGTCGCCTACCTTGCGGTCCAACTTTTCGATGCCACGCACAGTGGCGGGCGGCTGATGTTGTCCAATAGTATGGGTGAGAATGATGATTGGCTCCTCCGTCCGTGGCTCATTCGCACCTATCGAGATCTCTTTGTGAATGTGGGCTACACGATCGAAGCTGAGGAAGTCTACAAGGCTGCGAAGAAGAGTGTTGACTTCGAAGTCCTGATGACGCTCTACAGGAAGCTGCCTGAGGAGAAATCGACAGGCGATGTGTCATAGAACGCTGGTGATCGCCATCTGGGTGATCGTGCAGATTGGCTTTGCGAATGCTTGTCCGGACTTAGCGGAGGCACCGCGAGCCCAGTGGCAGACGACTGTCCAAGAAGGCGTGCACTGGCTGGTGACCCCCTGTGGAGAGCGCTTTTTTTCGGTCGGCGTGAATGCCTTAGAGGGAGGCTATCGACAGCGCCTTCCCGACAAGCGTATGGCGTATCACTGGGGAACCTTTTATCCTGACTTGGAAGCGTGGGCGGAGGTCGCACGCCAACGTCTGTCGGCCTGGGGTTTTAATACTTCGGGCGGATGGTCCCTTCATCCGATTATGTTACCGCTTCCAACCACGCCGTATCTGGAACTTGGACGGCAGTCCCTTTTTCACTGGTTCGATCCGCTTCACCCGGCCACCGCCGAGCGCATGCATGCCTTGGCCCGCCGTATGGTGGCACCCTATAAAGGCAATCCCTACCGCATCGGCTATTTTACCGACAATGAGGTGGGCTGGTGGAACGGTGCCCTGTTTGTTTATTATCTGAAGCAACCCGCCACGAACCACACCAAACAACGCCTGATCGCCCTGCTGCGCGAACACTACGGTGACGACTGGGAGCGGTTTGCGCACGACTTCGTTCCACCTCCAGGTATTGCTTCCTTTCAGCACCTGCTCCACAATGTGGGGACCTGGCCACAGCTGCGCCCTGGCGGGGAAGGGATTCACATCGTGCGGCAATGGACCGGGGTTATCGCTGGCCACTACTATCGTCTGGCTCATGACGCCATTCGCGAGGCTGACCCTGACGCTCTTATCCTCGGCGACCGCCTCCCCATCTATTACGACCCAATGGCCGTGCGCGCCATGGTCCCATACGTTGATGTCATTTCCACCAACTATAACGTCGATAGCCCTGATGGTTGGATTGCGAGGTACTTCTTCGATGGTCTACGGCAACTGGCACCGGACAGACCTGTTCTGATCTCCGAGTGGTTTTTTGCAGCTCACGAAAATCGCTCCG
>Ga0105104_10001779_pt1 | contig 16042 bp, 12 predicted proteins | sample PPLLaktember2015_3_FD_87034 | JGI IMG/M metagenome (GOLD analysis project Ga0105104, IMG submission 87034) | Freshwater sediment microbial communities from Prairie Pothole Lake near Jamestown, North Dakota, USA - PPLs Lake P7 Core (6) Depth... | ecosystem: Environmental > Aquatic > Freshwater >... | reverse complement strand
GCCGAACTTCAGCAGCGGATTCACATAACTCATGAATATCAGGCCGACATCGGTCTCGCGACGGATCTGCCTCGTGAGCTCGATAAAGTCAGCCAGCGAATAGCCGTGCCGGAGGGCCGCGTAGGAAGATTTCTGAATGACCGGGCCATCCGCGACCGGATCGGAGAACGGGATCCCGAGCTCAACGATGTCCGCGCCGCTTTTGGCGATGGCAATCACCAGCCGCCGCGTGGTCTCCAGGTCCGGATACCCCGCCGTTAGAAACGGGATGAAGCATTTCCGCTTAACCTTGAATATTTCGGATAATCTCGACATCTTTGTCTCCGCGTCCTGACAGGTTGACGATAACGAGCGCACCCTTTAAGTCAGCCGCTTTGGCCGTGCAGTAGGCAATTGCGTGCGAGGATTCCAAGGCCGGAATGATGCCTTCCAGGCGGCTCAGCATGTTGAAAGCGTTCAAAGCCTCCAGGTCGGTGACCGAGGTGTACCTGACCCGGCCCTCGTCGTGCAGATAGGCGTGTTCCGGACCCACCGAAGCGTAATCGAGTCCCGCCGACACGCTGTGGGTCAGTGCGATCTGCCCGAGCTCATCCTGCAGAACGTAGCTGTACGTCCCCTGCAGAACGCCGACGGACCCGCCGGAGAAGCGGGCGGCGTGATCACCGAGCGACGGTCCACGGCCGCCTGCCTCTACACCAACCATCGAGACGTTCGCGTCCGACAGGAATTCGTGAAACAGCCCCATGGCGTTGCTTCCACCACCCACGCAGGCAACCAGCAGGTCCGGCAGGCGGCCTTCCGCTTCCCGGATCTGCTTCCTGGCCTCGCGCCCGACGACCGACTGAAAGTCCCGAACCATGGTTGGGTAAGGGTGCGGGCCAAGGACGGATCCAAGCAGATAGTAGGTGTCCTGGACATTGGTCACCCAGTCGCGCATGCATTCATTGATCGCATCCTTGAGCGTCCGGCTCCCCGCGTCGACGGGAATTACCCTGGTACCCAGCAGGTTCATCCTGAAGACATTCGGGGCTTGGCGCGCCATATCCTCCGTTCCCATGTACACGTCGCAGGAGAGCCCAAGCAGCGCGCAGGCGGCGGCCGTAGCCACCCCGTGCTGCCCGGCTCCGGTTTCGGCGACCACCCGCGTCTTGCCCATTCGCCTCGCAAGAAGCGCCTGGCCGAGCGCGTTGTTGATTTTGTGCGCGCCTGTGTGGCAGAGATCTTCCCGCTTCAGGTAGATCCGGCACCCCAACCGTTCAGAAAGCCGGCTCGCGAAGTACAAAGGAGTCGGCCTGCCCACATACGTAGCCAACAGCAGAGTCAGCTCGCTCACGAAGCCCGGGTCCTGACAAGCCGCCATATAGGCAGTCTCGAGGTCCTCCAATGGCGACATGAGGGTTTCTGGGACAAACTGGCCCCCGTATTTTCCGAAGTACCCCTTAGAATTCGCCATAAGCCTGCCTGACCTCCGCGACGAACCTTTTCAGTTGTCTCATGTCTTTTCTCCCGGGAACGCTTTCCACTCCTGAACAGACGTCCACTCCGGCGGGATGGAGCGTTTCGATGGCCCGTGCGACGTTGTCCGGGTTAAGGCCGCCGGACAGGATGTACGGCCGCGTAAGCTTCCCGATTGCCGACCAATCGCCCACCCGTCCCGTCCCCCAGGAACTGTCGACGATGATTTCGTTGTCCGGAAACCGGGGGGCGTTCTCGGCGGAAACAGCAACAAGAAGGCGCCGGCCGAAATCTGGTAGCTCGGAAGGGTGCTCGATACCGTGGATCTGAACGGCGGCGAATTTCGGGAATTTCGGGGGGAATTTCGGGGACACAAAACTTAATTCCTTTGCCAACGGACTGAGAATGGTAACGGAATGGGAATTAAGTATTATGTCCCCGAAATTCCCCCCGAAATTCCCGAAATTCGCGACGACCACAGCTACGGTGAGGACTCCCGCACCGTCGATCCCGGCGATGATCTCGGCTGCCTGGTCCATGCTCACGTACCTGGGGCTTTTCGGGTAGAAGTTGAAACCGAGGGCGTTGGCCCCGCACTCGACGGCCCTCAGTCCGTCTTCCAGGCAGGTGATTCCGCAGATCTTGACGATCACGACTCACCTCGCAACTCGCGCAACTTTGCACCCGGATCTTCCGAATCCATGAAAACCGAACCGATCAAGAACCCTGAATAGCCTGCGTCGCGCAGTTCCGAGATCTGTGACCGCTCTTTGATGCCCGACTCGGCGACCAGTGTGTACCCCGGTTCACCCTCCAACAATCGGGCGATCTTAAAAGCTGTCTCGATGTCTACCTTGAACGTCCCAAGGTCCCGGTTGTTGACGCCGATAACCCGGGCCCCGCACTTTATCGCCGTTTCGAGCTCGAAGGGGCTGTGGACTTCGACGAGGGGGAGGAGTCCTTCTTGGGCTCCCAGTTCCATTAGAGCCACCAGCTGATCCGGCGTCAGATCTCGCACGATCAGCAAGTAAGCGGACGCACCATTCTCGAGCGTCTCCCCGATCTGGCGGGGCTCCCTGATGAAGTCCTTCCGCAGCAGAGGCAGGCAGTCGTCGGTCTCGGAGACTTCCTTGAGGTACTTGAGGTCTCCCTGGAAGCGCTCTTTGTCGGTCAGGATCGATATGGCAGCCGCCCCGTTTTCCCGGTAAATCTTCGCGACCTCCACCGCCGGCCGCTGGCAGAGGAATGGGCCGTGGCTCGGACTGCTGTACTTGATCTCGGCTATGATATTGATTTCCGGTCGAGTGATGGCTTTAAGGAACTGGTTCATCGACCGCTCCCCCCAGTTTTCTCGTAGAAACCAACCAACGACCGGAGCTTCCCGAGCGCGGCGCCTGAATCGATCGATTCTTTGGCGGCCTCGACCGAGTCCGAAAAACCGCTGCCCTCGGCCAGGTGTATGCCGGCAGCGGCATTCAGGACCACGACGTCGCGGCCGAGCCCCGTTTCCCGGCCTTCCAGCAGCGCCACCAGCCTCGCCGCGTTTTCACTTGGGGTTCCGCCCCGCAACTTCGCCACCGCATCACCGGAGAGGCAGAAAGCAGACGGATCGAAGTCAAACGTCCTGACCTGTTTGCCTTCGCTGCTTGATACGCGGGCGGCCGCGCCCGGGGAAAGCTCGTCCAAACCGTCGCTGCTGTGGACCACCCAACCACGCCGGCAATCGAGCCGTGAAAGCGCCTGGGCCATCTTTTCGGTCAGTGACGGAGAGAAAACACCGATCACCTGAAACGGCGCCGAGGCCGGATTAGTCAGGGGACCAAGCAAGTTAAAGATCGTGCGATGCCCGAGTTGCCGTCGTATGGATGCGACTCGTTTCATGGCCGGGTGAAACATGGGGGCGAACATGAAGGCGATGCCCGTCCGGTTGAGGCACGATTCGGCCATCTCGGGGGACGACTCAAGTGGGACACCGAGTGCCGCGAGAACATCCGCACTGCCGCACCGGGAAGTCACCGCTCGATTTCCATGCTTTGCGACCGCGACGCCCGCCCCCGCGATTACAAAGGCGGCGGTGGTGGAAATATTGAAGGTATCAAGTCCGCCGCCCGTCCCTGCAGTGTCGACGGTTTTCTCGTGATCTGATCGGATCCTGACCACGTGCTCGCGCATCACCCGGGCAAAACCGGCTATTTCGTCTGCCGTTTCTCCCTTGATCGAAAGGGCGCTCAAAAATGATGCGATCGCCACCTCAGGAGTCTCGTCCATGAGCATGAACTCGATCGCATCCTGGGCCTGCTCCTCGGTGAGATCGCGACCCGCCATCACGTCACGGGTTAAATCTTGCAGCATAGGAAATTCTCCAGGATGGTTTTGCCTCCGGAAGTCAGGACCGACTCCGGGTGAAATTGCACGCCAAAAATCTGGAAGGTATTGTGAGAGAGCCCCATGATCAGCCCGTCTGCGGTCCAGGCGGTAATTTCCAGACACTCGGGCAGGCGTTCGCGGGCAACGATCAGGGAGTGGTACCGCGTGGCCTCAAACGGGTTCGGGAGGCCGGCGAGCACCGAATTTCCGCCGTGGAAGATCGGGGACGTCTTGCCATGCTTGAGCTCCGGCGCCCGGGTCACCGTCCCACCGAAAACCGCACCGATGGCCTGATGTCCCAGGCAGACGCCCAGGATCGGAATCGAGGGACCGAACTCGCGAATGACGTCCATCGAAATGCCCGCCTGGTCAGGTGTCCCGGGTCCGGGCGAGATAACGATCCGATCCGGAGCGGCAGTGCGGATTGCCGGGAGCGAAATCTGATCATTCCGCCAGACGTCAACCTCGGCTCCCAGTTCCCACAGGTACTGCGCCAGGTTGTAGGTGAAACTATCGTAGTTATCGATCAGAAGCACGCGCATAGCCATAACTCCACTGCCTACTGCCCACTGCGCACTGCCAACTGCCTATCGCTACTTACGATTGCCAACTGATCCGCTAACGTGCTGACAAACCGCAATTTCCTCACCTGCCGACAGGGGGGGCAGTGTGCAGTGGGTAGTGCGCAGTTGTCTTACTTAAACTCCCCTGCCAGCTCGAGCGCCCGCAAGAGCACCTCGGCTTTGTTCCGACACTCTTTGTTCTCCAGTTCGGGAACGGAATCGGCCACGATTCCGGCTCCCGCCTGCACGATTGCCCTCCGGTCTCGCATCACGATTGTTCGTATGGCGATACAGGTGTCCAGGTTGTCCGAATAGTCCAGGTAACCGATTGCGCCCGCGTAGATTCCGCGCGGGCCCGATTCCAGCTCATCGATGATCTGCATCGCCCGGACCTTCGGCGCACCGGTGACCGTTCCGGCGGGGAAACAGGCCGAAAGCGCATCGAAGCGGTCAAGTCCCGTGCGCAGCCTGGACTTCAGCGAGCTGACCAGATGCATCACGTGCGAGTACCTTTCGAGAAACATGAAGTTCTCGACGCGGACCGACCCATACTCGCTGACCCGGCCGAGATCGTTCCGGCCGAGGTCCACGAGCATTACGTGTTCCGCCCGCTCCTTTTCGTCGCCGAGAAGCTCCTGCTCAAGCGCCTTGTCATGGTCGGAATCCCGACCCCGTCTGCGCGTTCCGGCGATCGGCCTGTACTCGAGATCACGTCCCTGGACGCGTAACAGCATCTCGGGGGAGGAGCCGGCAACCGAAGTCCGACCCCGTTTGATAAAAAACAGGTAGGGAGAAGGATTCAGGTAACGCAATGCCCGGTAGACACTGAACGGATCGCCGCCGAACTCCAGCTCGAAACGCTGAGAGAGAACCACCTGGAAGATGTCGCCCGCACGGATGTATTCCTTCGCCGCTTCGACCGCCTGGCAGAACGCCGCACCATCCGCAGGCAACGAAACGGGCGGCACCGAGTCGGGAGACGGGGCGACGGGGAATTCCAGCTGGCCCATCAGCCGGTGCTCAAGGCCCTGGACGTGTCCCTCACTCTCCCGTGACATGATGACAATACGGTGTTGGACATGATCGAAGGCCAGCACCCCGGCGTAGTAGTCGACCATGACCGCCGGGTGCTCGATCGCGTGACGGCCGGGCAGCCGCTCGAATTCGCGAACCATGTCGTACGAAAAAATCCCGACTGCACCACCCGTGAAAGGGGGGAGATCCGGGTGGGGCGGTTCTGCCGGGGGGAATTGACAGCGGAAATCCTCGAAGGAGCCGTCGAAGGAAGCGTAAGGGTCCACGCCGATGAAAGAGTAGCGGCCGATCCGTTCCCCGCCCTCCACCGACTCCAGCAGAAATGCATGATCCGATTCCCGTGCGACCTTCAGATAAGCCGACACAGGCGTCAGCAGATCCGCCAGAACCGTCTTCGAGTAAATCATCTTCGCTCTCCCCTCTTGGCCGACTTGGAAGTCGAATCTCGCTTTTCGGGCAAAAAAAAAGCCGTGGGGGACTAACCCCACGGCTTCTTGCTATTGATCTCTTCTTAGCCTTTATGAAGCTCGACAGTCCCCGACGCGCCTATGTTCTAGTTGCGCCAATAAGAACTGTTGATCTTCATAATTCTATACTTCCCGCTTTAGAGAATATGGAAGACCTTGGCTGCAAGTCAAGGATTTTTTCTCAGCCCCTGGGAGGAGAAAACATCGCCAACCGGGCCGAAAAGCGGCGGATTCTGAAAAGCGAATCCGCCCTACGACCGCTCGCCGTGCGGAAACACTCGGTTGTGGGGCGGATTCGCTTTTCAGAATCCGCCGCTTTTCGGCCCGGTTGGCGGCAGCGATACACGAATACTCTTATCCGCCGCCGCCGCCGCCCGACATCGAGCGCAGGAAGTCGGCGTTGGTTTTGGTCTTGCCCAGCTTTTCGAGCAGGAGCTCCATGGATTCGGTCACGGAGAGCGGGTTGAGCACCTTACGCAAGACCCAGATGCGGTTAAGCTCCTCCTTGGGCAGCAGGAGCTCTTCCTTGCGGGTTCCGGAGCGGTTGATGTCGATCGACGGGAAGACGCGCTTGTCGACCAGACGGCGATCGAGGACCAGTTCCATGTTGCCGGTTCCCTTGAACTCTTCGAAGATGACATCGTCCATCCGGCTTCCGGTATCGATCAATGCCGTCGCGATGATTGTCAGGCTGCCGCCTTCCTCGATATTCCGGGCAGCCCCGAAGAAACGCTTCGGCCGCTGCAGGGCGTTGGAGTCGACGCCGCCGGAAAGGACCTTTCCTGACGGGGGAACGACGGTGTTGTACGCGCGGGCCAGTCGTGTAATCGAATCGAGCAGGATGACAACGTCTTTTTTATGCTCGACCAGCCGCTTGGCTTTTTCGAGGACCATCTCGGCCACCTGGACGTGACGGGAAGCCGGCTCGTCGAACGTCGAGCTGATGACCTCGCCGTGCACGGTCCGCTGCATGTCCGTCACTTCTTCCGGCCGTTCGTCGATCAGGAGGACGATCAGGTTGACTTCGGGGTGGTTGGCCGATGTGGAGTTGGCGATGCTCTGGAGGATCATCGTCTTACCGGCGCGGGGCGGTGAGACGATCAGGCCGCGTTGGCCCTTCCCGATCGGAGTCAGCAGATCCATGACCCGGCCGGTCAGGTTGTCCTGCCCGGTTTCCAGCACGATGTGCTCGTCGGGGTAGATCGGCGTCAGGTTCTCGAAGAAAGTGCGTTCGCGGGCGACGTCCGGGTGTTCAAAGTTGATGGCCTCTACTTTGATGAGTGCGAAGTACCTCTCGCCATCCTTCGGCGGACGAACCTGCCCGGAGACGGTGTCGCCGGTGTGCAGGTCGAACTTGCGGATTTGAGAGGGTGAAACATAAATGTCATCGGGGCCTGGCAGGTAATTGTACTCGGGAGCGCGAAGGAAACCGAAACCATCCGGGAGTGTCTCGAGGACGCCTTCCGAAAAGATTAAGCCGCTTCGCTCGGTCTGCGCCTTCAGGATCTGGAAAATCAGCTCCTGTTTGCGCATTCCAGTCGCACCAGGGATATCCAGGTCTTTGGCGATGTGATTCAGAGCCTGGATATTCAGCTCTTTGAGCTCCTGGATGTTTAGCGGCTCCCCGTTTTCCTTGAGGGGAGGGGTGCTAGCTTCAGCCATTACAAAGTCCTCACAGATGAAAATGATTGTGTGCCACGCGGTTACGTCCCGTGACTCTCCGTGGCAGAGAACCCGGGGGCTTTCATGACAGGTGTTGTGATCTGCTGAGATTCAGATGCAATGCTCCGGCAACGGTCAGAGCCGGGATACAGGCGGGCCGATCCCGCCGCTGCCGGAGGATTGGTCGTTCAGTGAACGCCTGGTCGGTCTTCGCCCTCCATTCGCGGAAGCCTCTGCTGGTCCTTCTTCTTTCGGTGCTCTTCACCCTCTTTGCCTGCCAGGGGTCGCTCCAAAGCGATTTCGAGCACCTGATCCATGGTTTCCACAAGGACTATGTTGACGGTTTCGAGCACGGATTCAGGCAGGTCCTTGAGGTCCTTCTCGTTGTCTCTTGGCAGGATAACGGTCTTAATGCCTGCCCGGTGAGCGGCCAGTACTTTTTCTTTCACCCCACCGATCGGTAATACTTTACCACGAAGTGTGATTTCTCCGGTCATAGCAACATCACGTCGCACCGGAATTCTTGTCAGGGCAGACACGATGGTGGTCGCGAGCGTGATTCCCGCCGAAGGTCCGTCCTTCGGGATCGCACCCTCCGGGACATGGACGTGCATATCGAGCGACTTGTGGAAGTCCTTCAAGAGGCCGTACTCGCCGCTGCGCGATCGGACAAACGACATCGCAGCCTTGGCCGATTCCTGCATGACTTCGCCCAGTTTACCGGTCAGCAGGATATCCCCCTTGCCTTCCATCGTGGTCGCCTCGGTCAACAGAACCTCGCCACCCACCTCGGTCCAGGCCAGACCCGTTGCCAGGCCCACTTCGTTGCTCTCCGCCGCCAGCTGCGTCCGGAAGCGAGCGACGCCCAGCAGCTCCTTGACCTGTTTCACGTCAATGGTCAGAAGCGGCCGGTTGTCTGGCTTCTTTTCGGCGACCAGCTTGCGCACGATCTTCCTCAGGATGTTGGCCACCTCTCTTTCCAGGTTGCGCACGCCCGACTCCCGGGTGAAACTCCGGATGATCTCGTAAACACCCTCCTCCGAGAACTCGACCCACTGCTTCCGCAGACCCTTTTCTTCCAACTGTTTAGGAATCAGGTGGTGCTTGGCAATGTTCAACTTTTCGATCTCCGTGTAGCCGGAAATCTGGATGACTTCCATGCGATCCTGCAACGGCCGCGGGATCGTGTGAAGCACGTTCGCGGTACAGATGAACAACACCTGCGACAGGTCAAATTCGGTGTCCAGGTAATGGTCCACGAAACTCTTATTGTGTTCGGGATCCAGAACCTCCATCAGGGCGGCCGACGGATCACCCCGGAAATCCATGCTCATCTTGTCGATTTCGTCGAGCAGGAAGACCGGGTTCTTGGTGCCGGCTTTCTTCATCATGTGGATGATCTGGCCAGGAAGGGCGCCGATATAGGTTCGCCGATGTCCGCGGATTTCGGCCTCGTCGCGAACGCCGCCCAGCGATAATCGCACGAACTTGCGTCCGGTCGAGCGGGCGATAGAACGCCCGAGCGATGTCTTGCCTACACCAGGAGGGCCGACGAAGCAGAGAATCGACCCCTGGGTCTTCTGCTTGGACATCTGCCTGACGGCGAGAAACTCCAGGATGCGCTCCTTGACCTTCTCCAGACCGTAGTGGTCCTCATTCAGGATCCGCTCGGCGCGCACGATGTCCTTGATCTCCCGCGAGCGCTTCTCCCACGGCATGGCGATGAGCCAATCCAGATAGGTCCGGCTCACGGTGGTTTCGGCGCTCATCGGCGGCATCTGCTCGAGCCGCCGGATCTCGTTGAGAGCCTTCTCCTTGGCGTCGGGCGGCATCTGGGCTTCTTCGATCTTCTTCTTCAGTTCCTCGATCTCGTCCTTTTCACCCCGGCCCAGTTCCTTTTGGATTGCTTTGATTTTCTCGTTCAGGTAGTACTCGCGCTGGGCCTTCTCCATCTGCCGGCGGACGCGACCCTGGATCGATTTGTCCATCTTGATCTTCTCGATTTCGATCTCGATGAACTCACAGATCTTTTCCATCCGCTTCCCCGGATCCGGGGTTTCGAGGAGCGACTGCTTGTCTTCGACTCCGATCGGAAGGTTGGAGGCGATGGTATCGGCGAGCCGGTCAGTATCGGTAGTCCGAGCCGCCTGGACGATGGTCTCGTAGTTAATGTTCGGGTTCAGTTTCGCGAACTGTTCAAAAAGTGCGTTGAGTCGCTTGGTCAACAGGCTCATCTTGGCCTGCGACACCTTAATCGTCGGCTGGAATTCGACCTCGGCGCGCAGATAGCCCGCCTCTTCGGCGACAGAAACCGTGCGGGCACGTCGCAATCCCTCGACCAGCACTTTGATGTTGCCATCCGGCAGCTTCAGGCTCTGGACGATGCTGGCCACCGTACCCGTCGAGAAAATGTCTTTGGGCGAAGGATTGTCCTGAGAGGCGTCCATCTGGGTGGCCAGATAGATTCTCTTGTCACCCTGGAGGGCCTTTTCCAAGGCCATGACCGAGGATGCCCGACCGATTACAAACGGCACCATCATATACGGAAAGACGACTACATCCCGGATCGGTACCATCGGGTAGTTTTGCCTGACTTGTCCTTCAAATTCGTTCATTGTTTCCTTTATCCAATGTTGGAGGTCGCTTCATCGTTTCTGGGGTGGAAGCAACTGTTGGACTGATGGAGCCCCGTCGCTCGTAATTAAAGATTCAAGAAAAGGCCGACGGTTTCAAAGTTTCGCGCCCCCCTGCCGGCCGCAGCCCAAATAGTCCCGCTTCCAGTGGGACTCGTCCGGCTTGGAAGTCGGACTACCTCATAGCGTCAGCCTTTCCGCGGTTGATTGTCAAAGGACTGGCTGGAATGATCAGTCGAACGTGAGCTCCGGAGGGCCACCTCTCTGATTGCGCCAGGCAATGCGCGAAGGAAAGCCACCTCTTCAACCGCCAACGGGCTGCGATTAACCGGCTTTTTCAAGGAGCTTGAAGACCACTTCTTTGTTCTCGACCATTTCCCGGGTCACGACGAACTCTTTGACCTTCTTGGCGGATGGGAGCTCGTACATGACGTCGAGCATCAAGTCTTCGGTGATCAGCCGCAGGCCGCGCGCGCCGATCTTCCGCTCCAGCGCCATGTCGGCGATGGCCTTGAGTGCATCGTCCGTGAACCGGAGGGAAACGTTCTCGAATTCGAACATCTTCTGGTACTGGCGAATCAGAGCATTGTTCGGTTTGACCAGAATCTCCATCAACGCCGCCCGATCGAGCTCGTGCAGCGTGCAAACGATCGGGAGTCGACCCACGAACTCCGGGATCAGACCGTACCGGATCAAATCCTCGGGGAGCACGTGTGTGAGGATGTTCGCGTCCTCTTCCTTTTTCCACCGGTTATCGGTCAGATTAGACCGGAACCCCATGGAGCTCTTCCCCAGCCGCTTGCGGATGACCTTCTCCAAACCGACAAACGCTCCCCCGCAGACAAAGAGGATGTTCGTCGTGTCGATCTGGACGAACTCCTGGTGCGGGTGCTTGCGCCCGCCCTGGGGTGGAACGTTGGCCACAGTGCCCTCCAGTATCTTCAGAAGGGCCTGCTGAACACCCTCGCCAGAAACATCGCGTGTGATTGAGGGGTTCTCGTCTTTGCGGGAGATCTTGTCGATCTCGTCAATGTAGATGATCCCCTGCATGCAGCGCTCGCGGTCGCCGCCGGCCGCCTGCAGGAGCTTCAGGATTATATTCTCGACGTCCTCACCGACATACCCGGCTTCGGTGAGCGTCGTTGCATCGACGATCGCGAACGGGACTGACAACATCCGCGCCAGAGTCTGGGCCAGCAAGGTCTTCCCGGTCCCGGTCGGTCCGATCAGAAGCACGTTGCTCTTGCTCAGCTCGACGTCCTGATGACGACGTCGCCCGATCTTGATTCTCTTGTAGTGGTTGTAGACCGCGACCGCCAGTTTCTTCTTGCTGAGATCCTGGCCGATGACGTATTGATCGAGGAAATTTTTTATCTCGGCGGGCTTGGGCAGAGCCTCCCGAATGGATGCGGCCTCGGCGGTAATATCATCGGAGATGATTTCGTTACAGACGTCAACACATTCGTCGCAGATGAAAACGGTAGGTCCAGCAATCAGCTTTTTGACGTCGTTTTGGCTCTTGTTGCAGAACGAACAGCGGAGGACATCCTCTCCGTCCCTTTTCACTCACAACCCCCTACAGCACTTCGACATCGAGCCTCGGCAGGCACCGAACACTTCGTGACACAGCAAGACCCGGCTACGTGTGCTTTTCGATGATCATGTCGATTATACCATAGTCGCGCGCCTGCTCTGAGTTCATTATGTAGTCGCGCTCGACGTCCCGCTCAATGCGGTCCAGCTTCTGTTTGGTGTGCTTGGACAGGATCTGGTTCGTGGTCTCTCTCATCCGCAGGATCTCGCGAGCGTGGATATCGATATCGGTTGCCTGCCCGGACAGCCCGGACATGGCGGGCTGGTGGATCAGGATCCGGCTGTTCGGGAGCGCGAAGCGCTTCCCTACGCTTCCGGCTGCGAGCAACAGCGCCCCCATGGACGCCGCCTGGCCGAGGCAGATGGTCGTCACGTCATTCTTCACGAACTGCATCGTGTCGTAGATGGCCAGACCGGCGGTGATAGAGCCGCCCGGCGAATTGATGTACAAGGAGATGTCCTTGTCCGGGTCTTCGGCCTCGAGAAACAGCAGCTGTGCGGTCACCAGGTTGGCGACGTTGTCGTCTATCGGAGTGCCGACGAAGATAATGTTGTCTTTCAGCAGACGCGAATAGATGTCATAAGCTCGCTCGCCGCGATTGGTCTGCTCCACAACCATTGGAATAAGTGCCATGCCGTGCGTCCCTTCGTGTATTGGCAATTTCGGGGACATAATACTTAATTCCCAGCCTGTCGGGCACTGACACGCTCAAGCAAAGGAATTAAGTTTTGTGTCCCCGAAATTACCCCGCAATTCGAGTGTGTCCCCGTAGGTTACCCTACGATCTTCGCTTCCCGCATTACCGCGTCCAAGGCTCTCTGCTTACGGAGCTGTTCCCGCAAGCCCTCCATCCGGCCTTCCTTGCTGTAGATCTGCCGCACCTTCTCAACCGGCTGATTCATGGATTCGGCCATCTTCGCAAATTCCGCATCCAGGTCGCCGTCGGCGACCTCTATCCCCTCCGCTTTCGCCACCTCACCGAGGATCAATGACGCTCGGACGTCTTTTTCGGACTCCGACCGGAGATCGGCACGAACCTTTGCCCAGTCGATGTTGGCTTTTCCGGGGTTGATGCCCTGTGCAGCAATATTATATGCCAGGTCGCGAAGTCGATCATCGACCCGGTCCTCGATCAGGACGTCCGGGACATCGAACGAGCTGGCGGCGACAAGCTTCTTAATCAACTCTTTCTTGATATCGCTCTCGCGGTTCTTCTCGCGAAGAACCGCCAGGTCTTCCCGCGTCTTCTGGCGCAGCGCCTCTATTCCCTCCTGCCCCATGTCCTTCGCGAATTCGTCATTCAACTCGGGGAGCACTTTCTTCTTGATGTCGGTCACCTCGGCAGTGAACCGGATTCGATGCCCTGCGAGCTTCTTATCCTGGTAGTCCCCCGGGTATTCCACCTCGAAGGTTCGCTCTTCGGCGATATTGAGTCCGCGCAGCGCCTCGTTAAACGCCTGGTGGTTGGATTCGTTTCCCAAATCCACCTGCACATTCTCCTGGTCGATCGCCTGGTGAGCATGACCGTGCGAATGGCCTTCTTCCACGACGTACTCTCCGTTAAGGTCGATCATCACATGATCCCCGTCCTGAGCGGGGCGATCCTCCACCGGTACCAGCTTGGCATTTGCTTCGCGGAGTCTTTCAAGTTCCTTCGCCACATCTTCATCCGAGACGGCGGCGTGCGAGACGCTGACCTCGATCCCCTTGTACGCGGGGACTGGAACGGTCGGGCTGATCTCAAAATGAGCCTCGTAAGTCAGCGGCTGACCTTCTTCATACGCCAGGTTCTCCAGATGCGGCTCACCCAGGGGCTCGATTCCCTTTTCCTTGATGGCGTTGTTATAGCTGTCCGGCACGAGCTTCTGGATGACTTCGCCGCGAATGTCTTTGCCAAACCGCTTCTTGATCAGTTCGAGAGGTGCCTTTCCCGGCCGAAAGCCGGGCAGCCTGGCATGCTGCTTGAACTCGTTCGCGATCTTCAAGAACTCGCTGTGAGCCTTATCGGCGGGAATCTGGACCTTGAGCTTTTTCTTGACGGTACTGATGTCTTCTAGTTCGATCTGGATATCCATTGTCTTATTCTAACTCACTGGGAAATGAAAAAAGGCGAGCAATTGGCGTCTAGAAACGCGTCTGTTTCCGTCGTTTACGGCTGTTCGGGGAAGATCCAGCCCAGAATTTTGAGAACTCCGACGACGATGAGAACGAGGACCGGGATCGCGAACAGAAGGATCATCAGGGTATTGACGGTGTAAAAACACCCGTCCTTTTTCTTAGCGGTCTGGTCCGCTGGTGGCGCCTGCGCCTGCGTCTCTCGGTCGTTCAAGTTTGCCTTTCAGTATGGGTCCCCCTCCCAAGTGGGACGGGGGCCGACTTGGAAGCCGGACACCTACGTCGAACCCACGCGGTTGGGTTTCGCCCGCCGTCAGAATATAATGCGCGCACCATGGACAAGCAAGCATTCTGGGAAGCACTGGTCGCGGATTACGAGAATCGAACCCCCAAGTCCAAACGCCACTTCGAGCGGGCAATTCAGCACCAGATCCGGGGCGGAAGCCACAACCTCAGGCTGTTTGAACCGTACCCGTTCTACGACGTCCGGTGCAAAGGCGCCTACGTCTGGGATCTCGATGGCAATGAGTACCTTGATTTCTGGCAGGGTCACTACGCCAACATTCTTGGCCACAATCCGCCTCAGATAACCGACCTGCTGGCCAAAAGCTTGCAGACCGGCGAAGGGCTGCACACCGGATTCCCAGGCGCGCCGCAGGCTGAACTGGCGGAAGAAGTGTGCAAGTTGACCGGGTTCGAGCGAGTACGCTTCACCACCAGCGGTGCGCTTTGCACTCTGTACTCAGTCATGCTGAGCCGAGGGGCAACGGGCCGTTCGCTCGCACTAAAAGCAGCGGGCGGATGGCACGGTTCGCAGCCGTACCTGCTGAAGGGCATCACCGCCTACGACAAGGGCCTCAGCTCACGCGAGTCGGCGGGGCTGCACACATCCTGCGGGGAGGAAATCATCACGACCCGCTTCAACGACGTCGAAGCCCTCGAGCAGACCTTCAGGCAATGCGGCGACAAGATCGCCTGCTTTATCGTCGAGCCGTTTATCGGGGAGGGCGGCTTCCTCTTCCTCGACCCCGAATACCTCCGACGCGCTCGCGAGTTGACGACTCAGTACGGCGCAATACTCATCCTGGACGAAATAATCTCGGGGTTTCGGTTCCATCCCGGCGCCCTCAGCCAGCTTTACGCAATCAAACCGGATTTGACCGCGCTTGGCAAAATCCTGGGTGGAGGCATGCCCATTACCGCGCTCGCCGGTCGCGCCGAGATCATGGAGCTCTGCGACCCGAAAGCCGGCGCCCGCAGAGTCAGGTTCGAAGGCGGGACATTCTCTGCGCACCCGGCGACCGTGAAAGCCGGCTTGACCATGCTCCGTCACCTGGCGGCTCATCGGGAGGAAATCTATCCGAAGATTAACCGACTGGGCGCAAGGATCCGGGAGGAAGTGCCAAGAATCTTCGCGAGACGAGGCATCCACGCCGTTTGCACCGGGCATCCGAACAGGGTGGTACCGGGGAGCTCGATGGGAATGATCCAATTCCCCAGCGATGGCCGCACGGAGATTCGTAACCCCGAAGAGAACTGGAACACGGAAGTGTGCGACCCCGACATGCGGGAGAGAGTGCTCCGACTTGCCCTGGTCACCCGCGGCGTCCACACGGTCCACGGGATGGGCTCGGTGTCGGCAGCTCACTCGGACGCGGACCTCGATCGCATGTTCGAGGCGGTGGACGATGTGGCGAAGCTGATGGCGTCACACGGACAACACGTACAAAAGCGATGACACGGAAGCCACGGAACTCTATGTCCGTGGTTTCCGTGTCATCGGCTTTTGTCCGTGGTTTCCGTGGTTTCCGTGATTCTCCGCAGCGCTTCCAGGACCGGCGCGTGCAGTTCCCGATTGGTTGCCAGCACGCCGTCGTTTCGGGCGAGAGTGCATCCAGCTGAAAAATCGAGATCACGCCCTTGCAGATCGCTGACCGTCCCCCCGGCTTCCTCGACAATAAGCGTCCCCGCAGCATGATCCCAAATCTTGTGGGCATACCGGCTCCTGGGCGGTTGACCGCGCAGCAGGACGTCGGCAACTCCGGCGGCAATCAAGGCATATTTGGTTTGGCTGTCCATTCGAACCGGCTTTGCGACTATCCCTAGAATTTCGACCAGGCTGCGAATCTGCTCTGTATCCGTGTGGCTGTC
>Ga0105104_10001778_pt1 | contig 16049 bp, 14 predicted proteins | sample PPLLaktember2015_3_FD_87034 | JGI IMG/M metagenome (GOLD analysis project Ga0105104, IMG submission 87034) | Freshwater sediment microbial communities from Prairie Pothole Lake near Jamestown, North Dakota, USA - PPLs Lake P7 Core (6) Depth... | ecosystem: Environmental > Aquatic > Freshwater >... | reverse complement strand
GGAGTGCGCACTTGGTTTGGCCGAGCCGGAGGGATACCTGCGGGTTTTTATGGACGGGGGCGAGTCGATGCGTGAAATGCTGGCTGCCTATATCCATACAAATGCACCCAGGTACAGGATGTACGCGCAAAAAATAGTCAAGGCCACTGCCCAGTCGGACCAGGCTGACTCCCCGGAATTTCAAGGATCAAACCGGGTTGATCCGCTGACCGCTCGGGAGATTGAAGTTCTCCAATGGATGGCAGAAGGCCTATCCAACCGCCAGATTGCCCACCAGTTGATTCTGGCCGAAGGAACAGTGAAATTCTACGTGCATTCTGTGTTAGAAAAACTGGGCGTCCATAATCGTACTCAAGCGATCCTGGAAGCAAAAAAACTAAATTTAGTCTGAGACCTGTAGCGGCAAACATTCCTGACACCCGGCCCATGACAGCCGGGTGTATTTGGTTCCCCTTTCCTTCCAACATAAAACAACCCATATCACCTATCTTTGGATAGATGACAAGCCAGGGGGGTTGTCGATACGATTAACCTGGCGATCTCAAGGATCGGTCTATCAACGGTGAGCTCAAATTCTATAGATTTTGATTTTTACAGATCGGGGTAGAAAACAATGATCGATGAAACGAACGAGCACCAGGAAATTGAAAAAAAGCCTCCAAAGGCAACTTCAAACCGGGCCAGCTATGAAATTCATGTGAAAGACCACCTGGATCCATGCTGGTGTCAGTGGTTTGAAGGCTGGTCGCTGAGCAATCTTGGCAATGGTGAAGTAAGCCTGTGCCGGTCCGATGTGGATCAATCTGCCCTGCACGGCGCTTTGAACAAGATATTCGATCTGAACTTAACCTTGCTTTCTGTGAGGAGAAACGAGAAAAATGACCTCTCCATTAAATCAGCTGGATGATGTTGTTGTGAAATCGAGATGAACCAAATTCGAAGGATTCAATCCTCTGTAATTTTCCTTGCTCTATTGAGCTATGTTTGCTGCACCCTGGTGGCTTACCTGATCTTCCCAACGGCTTACTCACCCACCAAAAACTGGCTCAGTGATCTAGGGAATATCGACCGAAACCCGCAGGGAGCATTTTTCTACAATCTGGGAGTCATTCTCACCGGGCTGCTGGTTTTGTTATTCTTCCTGGGGCTCTCTCAATGGGAAATCAAGAACCATAAGCTCCAAAACCTCATGGTGAGAATTACGCAGCTGTTTGGGATTTTCGGAAGCCTTGCTTTAATCATGAGCGCAATATTCCCAATCAATCTTCCACAACAGCACGAATTTTGGTCGGTTGCTCTGTATATCTTACTGGGCACTGCGTTTGGGTTCTCGGTATCCGCCCTCCGCTATCAACCCAAATGTCCAAAATGGGTGCTGATATTGGGAGGGCTGACTGCTTTGATAGATATTCTTTCGGGTATTTTTCATGAAAACACCTCTTTTGAGTGGGTAACTGTCGGGCTGTTTCTAATCTATCTAATCACCCTGAGTGTGAAGTCCAGGGAATTACAAGGTAAACAATGATGATTCCAGATCTTAAAAAATGCATTTTGCTACTGGCTTTAGCCGTTCTTCTGGCTGCTTGCAATTCGTCTCCTTTCATGAAAGCACAGCCAACCGCCAATTTTACATCAACCCCATCGATTCAATTGCAGCCTTGCCAGCTTGGCAACACCTCAGCGCAGTGCGGTACCCTTAAGGTATATGAGAACCGGGCAGCCCACAGCGGTCGAATGATCGAGCTGCGCGTTGCCGTCATCAAAGCCCAAAGTGACCATCCCGCCCCCGATCCGATTTTTTACCTGGCCGGCGGGCCTGGGGAAGCGGCGACTGAGGATGCCGCCAAAGGACAGCAACTTCCGTACTCCCTCAGTAATAATCACGACCTGGTGTTTGTTGACCAGCGCGGCACCGGCGGCTCGAACCGGGTACTGGTTCCAACCGACCAACCCGACGTTACCGGGTTGACCCCAGAAGAGATGGATACCGTGTTCAAGGAGTGGGTGGCAAAGTTCCTTGAAGAAATCGATATGGATCCGCGGTTTTACACCACTTCGGTGGCCATGGATGACCTGGACAAAGTGCGAGAAGCGCTTGGGTATGACCAGATCAACCTGGTGGGTTACTCCTATGGGGTAACGGCAGCCCAATACTACCTGCGCCAGCACGAAGAGCATGTCCGAACCGTCTTTCTCTACGGCGGTTCGCTGCTGGACACACCCGTGTTTGAGCGATGGGCGTACAACAGCCAGCGAGCCTTAGACATCATTTTCGATCGCTGCCTGGCCGATCCCGCCTGCCAGACCGCATTTCCCAACCTGCGCGCGGAATTTACGGCATTGCTAACCCGCCTGGCGACACAGCCCGTGACGGAAAGCTTTACCAACCCCACCGATCAGCAGCCGGGGAGCATCACCTACACCCCCGACTATTTTGCAGCGGTCATCCGCCATATGATTAAGGACGCTAAGTATCATCCCAGGTTGCCTCTTCTCATCCATCGCGCCTATGAGGAGAACGATTGGCAGGGCATTACCCAATTTATTCTCGCCAATGGGGGGTATGAATGGTGGGGGTCACAGGTCATGGACCACGTGATCCGTTGCAGCGAAAAATGGGCTGCATTCGACCCGGAAGCGGTGGCTCGCCTGAGCGAAGGCAGTTATCTCACAGGCTGGGACGTCAGCCTGGCCCAGAATCAAGCCCTCTCCTGCAAATATACCCCGCACGGTGAAACGCCCGAAGGCATGGACCCACAGCCTGGCTCCCAGGCGCCCATACTGATTATGAATAGCGAGGTGGACCCAATCGATCCGCCAGACAATATGGCCGGGGCCGAAGCGCTGTGGCCCAACAGTATCGCCCTGGCCATACCCTACCAGGGTCACAGCATATCCGACACAGGCTCAATCATGTGCATGTGGTCCTTGATGGACGAGTTTATTCAAACGGGTTCGGCAGAGGGGCTGGATACTGACTGCCTGAAAAAAATTCAGCCGCCTGCTTTTGTTGTACCCAAGACCCAGGTTCTACCCACCCCGACGAAGGTAGAATCACCGGAGATGCCCGCTCGAGCAGCCCTCACGGGTATGCCAGCCTCAGTCTCGACCATCCATCTCAAGCCCATTTTCAAGACCATTTAATGAGCCGAATTATCTCTAATCGGAAAATTTTCGTCTCCAGGAATGCTCCCTTTGACCGATTTGGACGGATGTGCAACGAAATGCTACCCAACCTTTTCGCCCCGTGATCAGTATATATACAAGCGTATGCATACGTAAATAAAATCGATGGAGCCAGAAATGGATGATATTGAAGCCATCGGTCGCTTGAAACGGGGTGATATCAACGGGTTGGAGTTGCTGATTGCTCGTTACCAGTTGAAAGCGATCCGAACAGCATTTCTAATAATCCATGATGAGTGTTTGGCGGAGGATGTGGTCCAAGATGTCTTCATCCGGTTCTTCCGCCACGCTCATCGCTTTGACCCGGCTCGACCCTTTGGGCCCTATTTTCTGCGCTGTGTCGTGAATTCAGCGCTGGATGCCGCCCAGAAGGATCACCGAGAAGTACCCATGGGTGGAAATGGCGAGGATCCGGTCTTTTTCAGTCTCATTTCCCAGGCCAGGTCGGTGGAGGGCCAGGTCGAATTTGCACAGCTCAAGGGTGAAATCCTGGGCGCCTTAGCCCGGCTGCCGCCTCACCAGCGGGCTGCGATAGTCCAACGATACTACCTGGAGATGAGCGAACAGGAAATGGCCAGGGAACTGGAGATCGCCACCGGCACGGTCAAATGGCTGCTAAACGCAGCCCGGACCCGCCTGCGAACCCTGCTAAAGATCCAAGGGAGCCCAGAATGAACACACGAACAAACGATCAAATCCTGGATGCGGTGGCCGGCGATATCATTCTCGATCAAACCGATATAACGCCGCGGATTATGGCAAAGATCAGGCAGGAAAATCACGCCATCCGAAAGGGATACGTGAGCCGCCTGGCGCTCCTCTCACTGATCATTGCAATCATCATCCTCAGCGTCAGCGTACCGGGAATCGCCTCAGCGATGCGCCAACTGTTCGGTTTTCTCCCCGGGGTGGGTTTAGTGGACCGGTTTGCCCCTGTCCGGGTGCTCCAGGAGGCCGTTTCACAGGAGCGTGAGGGGGTCAGGGTGACGGTAGAGCAGGTGATCGCGCTCCCGGAACGCACGGTCATCCAATTCAAAGTCGGGGGTATTCCGGATTCCGCATATCCAAAACACCTGGCCGGAAGTGATCCGCAGGGGTACAAAAATCCGTGTGTCGATCCCCTATACTTGCGTCTGCCAGACGGGACTACCTTGACCAATTTGGGGTACAACGCCCTATCCGGCACAACGAATGTGCCGGAATATGAAGCAAGTTTCACGGTAGAGCCGGTACCCGGCGATATCAATGAACTCACCCTGGTGATGCCCTGCATCGAAGGAACAGAAAGGGATGCGCTTCCGGGGGACTGGGAATTTCCCTTACGCCTGGTAACTGCCCCCGAAACGATGAATCCTGCGCCTGTTTTTGAAGTGCTTTCGCCCACCCCTGCTCGTTCCGAAACCGGGCCTGACTCGGTCCCCAATTTGGCACCCGCTGATACCGGGCAAATATGGGATGAGGACATTCAGTTGGCGCTGGACACGGTTGTGGTATTACCGGATGGCGACCAGGTATACGGCAGCCTGCGGTGGGGTGAAAGCGCTCCCTATTCCGTGGTGACGCTTGAATCTTTTGAAATGACCAATGCCCTGGAACAGCGCATTCCTTCGATGCAGATCTCTCCGGACCCCAGCAGGATGCCTGCGACTGGAGAACGTTTCGTTCCACTGGCATTCAAGGTGGCGGGGCCCGTCCAGGTTCCCGGGCCGGTTACCCTGACGGTCGACCGTTTGACCGCCTCTCTGCCGGTCGAAGATGCTCGCTTTGTTTTCGATACCGGCCCAGATCCTCACAAAAACCAGGAGTGGGTTCTGAACCAGGACATCCAGGTAGGGGAGTATTCCCTGCGGCTGGTATCCGTGACCCGGCTGGCGGATGGTTATGAATTTTCGGTCAAACCCGGTCCCGGCGTTGGCTGCGTGGACCTGTACATCCAGGGGAATAATGACCAGCGCGTTTCGTGCGGCCAGGGGATCACCCGGGTGCAATTTGGTGGGAAGATCCCGTCCGGTGTTTTGACAGTCGTGATTGCCAACCTGGAGGTCCACTTGACTGGATCCTGGCAGGCTATCTGGCGGCCTCCAGAGGTCGAGCAAAATCAGGTCCCCAAACCGTAACCCCTGTCATGGTCGCTGTCATTTGACCTTGAGGGGACTGCACCATAATGGTCCACGTTGGAAGTTGGCCGCAATAATATTGGGATTGGACAATTTTTTACATCAAATTCGACCTACAAAGAAGCCTACGCATCCCACAATATGAATCGAGTAGTCCCGGAAGTTGTCTTTTAGGACACTCTCCAAATCAGCGGCATTATCATTGAGGTTGCTAAATATCCCTTTCGAGTTGTAGGCCCGCATGAGGATCTTTGCCAGAAAGTTTCGCTTTGTACCGGCACCTAAGATCGTAGTTCCGAAGATCACCCCGTTATTCTTATTGAGCAGCGGTTTCAAATTTCTAAACGCAGCTCCTTTGCTGAGAAGATTGCCCGGGAGACAGTGAAGCAAATAATTGAGGGCAATCGTGTCAAAATCTGCCGCTTCAATTTTAAAGGGTTCTAACACATTGGCTAGATGCGGCGTGGGGTGATATCGCTGAAGGCGTTTCGCGGTGGTCTGCAGGCTATTCGGATTGATATCCGCCAGGACAATAGTGGGGTGGCGGCTCTGAAATTTACATTTATCCAGAAAGTAGCCTGTCCCCACCCCCACGTCTAAATGCTTGTCCGAAATATGTGTATTGTAGAAATCAAGAATCAGACGGGAAGGGCACTGCCAGACAAAAGTATTCGAGAAACCCAGGACATACAGATCGTAGACTGATAGAAACGGTTTGCTGTATATTGCGGCTCCGGCGGCTACTGCGTCATCTGTAACCAGTTCTTTATTACGATTGGTTTTCATCTTATTTCTGTTTCCATCTACAATACCTTTCAAACCTAATTGAAAATTCTCGCGCGTCTACCTTTTTTATTGCCATGCCTTCGACATGGGTTAATGGCTTCACAGGGGCAGACATCCCAGGAAGAGCAGCTCACCTGCCAGGTTTGACTTGCAGATCAACGGCTTCTGCGATCTGGGACGCGATATGTTCGGCAGATTTACCCACGCCGAGCAGAAAACCCGACTTCTCTGTGGGCATCCAGGGCATGCCCACGAAGAATAAGCCTGAATAGCTGGTCACACCGCTCCTCTGGATGGGAAAACCATCTTTATCGCAGACAGGCAGCCTCACAAGACTGTAGTCGAAAGTGTAACCCATCGCCCAGATGACGGTATTGATGCCAGCCGCCTTCAAGTCGAGTTCTTCGATCATGGGTTGATTGTAACCGTCACGCAGTTTTGGCAGTTCTTCTGTTGGCGCGTCGAGACCATTCGTTTGGACGTAGCTGTCAATCATTGTCAGAGCTTCATGTTCGAACTGGTCAACTTTTGCAAGATTATTGTGTAAGTCAGGAGCAAGCAAGACCTTGCCGTTTGCTGCGCCGCGCAGGTGTCCCAAGAGGGTTACGCCATCCCGAGCGAATTGATGCAGGTTCAGCGTATGACCACCCTGGGTCCCCGAAAAATGGGGGACGCCTTCGAACTTCCCCATGCCGGGTGGCAGCTGTTCGGGTGTTAGATCGAAGAGGCCGCCCAAATTCAGCCACTCGATTATATCCTTACCGCGATAGCGCCGGGGCACTCGGCCGGCTGTGCCTGTACTCAGGAATACTTTTCGTCCATGTTGATATAGTTCCTCTGCAATCTGGCAGCCTGACTGCGCGCTGCCGATAACGAGCACTGCTCCTGCAGGGAGCGATTCGGGATTGCGATATGCGCTGCTATGGAGGTGCATGATGCCTGGTGGCAATCCAGCAGCAGCCGGCGCTTTTCTCGGCTCCTGAAAGAAGCCGTTCGCGATCACTACGTGATTTGAATGGTAAGTGCGCTCAGATGTTCGAACGCGATAGCCTTTACCATCTGTCGGCTCGACAGAGACCACACACGTGTTGTACTGTATGGGCAATTGGAAGCGCTCGACGTACTGATCAAAGAAGGCGACGATCTCGTCACGCGACATGAAGCCATGGGGGTCGGCGCCGTTGTATTCTGCGCCGGGCATCCTGAACGCCCAGTTGGGCGTGACCATTGTGAAAGAATCCCAACGCTCGTTGCGCCAGACATTGCCTGCTTGGGCTGCCTGCTCCAATACGATGTGCTCGCGCCCGTGTTGTGCCAGAAAATAACTCGTCGCCAGCCCTGACTGTCCGCCGCCGACGATCACGGTTTCAATATGTTCTATCATTTCATACTCCTTGATATCTTTGGCTTTTCTTGCGCCTGGCTTCTGACCTTTTCAGGCATAGGAACAACGCCAAGCTGTTGCAGCAGGCTCAGTTCGTCTGCAATCGGCCAACATTCCACCACCTTGCCGTTGACGATGCGGTCAATATCAACTCCCGTCATCATATACTTTTTGCCGGTGGGGGGAACGCCGTGGTATTCGTGAATATGCGTAGCCCGAGCGGTCCAACGGGTCACCACCCTGTCCCCTTCGGAAATCTGATCTTCAATCGTAAAATGGATATCGGGAAACGCCGCGCGCAGTGTGGCGTAGAACTGCTTGATACCCTCAGGCCCATAGAGTTCATCGCTGGGTGGTGACGAGTGGACAACGACGTCGCTAGCGGTAAGCTCGTCAACGACTGCGAAATTTCCCCGGTTCCATACTTCCTCAACGCCACGACGCACTAAAATTTTGTTTTGTTCTGACATGGTAGTCCTTCCTTAATTAGTACAAAATTAACCATTAGCTCAATCTACAGCCAGTATATGGCAAGGAAGGGATACGGTCATTCCCCGGATGGGGTATTCAAGCGGGGTAATTTTTTGATGTAATGGGGATAGGTTGAGGACAGACTCTAATCGAGCAGGCCAAGTTCTCTGGCTCTGGCTGCAGCCTCGATGCGGCTGCGCACACCCAACTTGCCGTAGATACTGCTGGTGTGCTTTTTAACTGTCTCCGAGGAAACGACGAGCGCCTTGGCAATCTCGGGGTTGGTCAGCCCGGCGGCAATCAATTGCAGGACTTCTTGCTCACGAGAAGAAAGCGGCTCTGGCATTGGCTTTTCCGTAATATCAGAGAATGAGGGGCCAGCGCCGAAGGCTGTCAGAAGCTTATCAGCGTAATCCGGTATCACATTGCGAGAGTGGGCTTCCAGCAATAGCCGGGCCATGGGGAGGCCGAGGTCTATAAAGAGGCGAACGTAGCTTTCAGGCTCGGCTAGCCGCAGGGCGCGTTCCAGGAAGGTCATAGAACTCGCTTGTTCCCCGCGTCGCCAGTTAGCCAGGGCCTGAAGCGCCAGCGCCTCGATCGCGACGCCCATCCTGCCCTCTGTTTCTGCCGCCTGGAGCAGGCGTTCAAGCAGCACCGTTGCCCGCTCGATGGATTCGGCGTCCCCTTTGACGATCAACCCATGGGCCAGTCCGAGTTGGGCGATCTCACTTTCCGGCCGTCCCTGGAGTGAGTCGTCCCGCAGCATCCCATTGGCCCAATGGATGGCGGCATTGAGCCTGTTCTGCGCAAGCCAGAGTTCGAGCTGGAGGCGCTCGAAGCGGCTGATCCAATCTGGAAATGGCGACCTCTCCAGGAGCGGACGCGCCTGTTCTAGATACTCAACCGCCGCCTCGACATTGCCTGCCGTCAATTTCAGACGACCCGCCATCAGGTAACCGGCGATCATCGCCCGCACATCGCCGCCCAATTCGGCTCGTTCCAGCCCCTGGGACAGGTAGTTGGAGGCTTCCCCTACCTCGTTCCACTCGTACATAATCTCGCCCATTCGAATATACACCCAGCCGACCAATGGAAGGGGGAAGCTGCCCCAGTTCTCTTGCTTCTGAATGATGGTGAGAGCTCTTTTCCAGTACGCATCCGAATCGCGCAGCCGGCCCTGCTGCAGCTCAAGATCAGCCAGGGCGCCAAATACATGCACCGATCGAATCCGAAACGCCGGCTCATGGACGAGATCAAGCACTTTGAGGTAAGATGCTCGCGCTTCCTTCCAGCGCCCATTGCGGCGGTATGTGTCTCCAAGGGCATGATGGATAGAGGCTCGAAAGGTGTGGTCCTCTTCTGGCAAATCGTGGAGCGCTCTGTCGGCATAGGCCTCGGCCTGCACCAGGTTATTTTGAAAGCACGCGATTGTGCAGCGAACTGCAGTCACTCTTGCCAGTGGCCAGCGCGTATCCTCGCCTTCTGTCAGCGCCAGTCTCTCTTCGACCTGGTTAATGCCGCGAACGCCGGCCTCCAAAGCGCCGCTGAAGAGGAGCACGCTTACTTGAGCGAGGCCAATCAGCGGGTAGTCGGAATGCCACTGCTCTGGAAGCGATTCGAGCCAGCGTTCGAGAACCTTGAACTCGCCGCTCAGGAGCTTTATATCAAAATAGTTTTCGCCAACCTGCATCACGAGCTCAACGTCATCCCCTGCTACCGCATGACGGAGGGTCTGTTCCGGCAGGTCATGAGCCAGATACCACCTGGCTGCCCGGCGATGGAGATGGACGACCTCATCAGGATAAAGGCGCTTAAGCTCTTCCTGGAGGAAATCGGCAAAGAGCAGGTGATAACGGAACCACTCTCGGCTGTCGTCCAGCGGCACGAGGAATAAATTCTCTCGTTCCAGGATTTTCAGCATCTCTTGTCCGCCGGCCTTCCCGGTGACTGTATCACACAATGGGCCGCACAGGCGATCCAGGATGCTTGTCTGGAGCAGGAAGCGCCGCAGTTCATCCGGTAGGTGAGCAAGCACGTTTTCACCAAGGTAATCAGCGATGAAACGATGTCGTCCACTGATGATCAGGTTCTTTGCTGTTTCGTCTCGGCGACGGAGGGTAAGCGCTGCCAACTGCAGGCCGGCAATCCAACCTTCCAGTTGGCCGTGCAATGCAATGGCTTCCTCGTTGGGGAGATCGAGCCGCATTCGTCGATTCAAGAAATCTGTAGTTTCTTCCGGCAAGAACTGCAGATCCTCAGCTCGAAACTCCAGCAGCTCGCGGCTGGCCCGATAGCGAGCCAGGGGTAGGGGCGGGTCAGCGCGACCGGTCAGCACGAAGTGAAAACTTGGCGGCAGATGATCGAGCAGGAAGGTCAGCGCCAGATGGATGGATGGATCATCAATCAGGTGATAATCGTCGATGACGAATACAACCTGGTCAGGTGCTGCGTTGGCGACGTTGATGAAAGCCGGCAAGACCGCTGCGCTGTCCGGCGACATACCGCTCAGGAGAAGACCCACCGGGCTTTCCATGACGCCCGGCTGAACCTTCTCCCACGCCGCCAGCAGGTATCGTAAGAAACGCTCAAGATCGTTATCTGACTCACTGACTGACAGCCAGGCGATGAGGTAGCGGCTGGAATGCGCCCATTGGACAAGCAGCGTCGTCTTGCCGTAACCAGCTGGGGCGGAGATTTGGATGAGTTTGTAGTGAGAGATTCCGCTTTCGAGAGCTTTGATGAGTCGAGCGCGGTGGACTATGTGATGAGGTTGTGGTGGAACTTGTAGTTTGGTCGCCAGGAGAAGAGTATCCATCCGAACCTGGGCTAATGCCCTCGTACTTTCCTTCAAGATAACCCGCAGCCAGGTACCTTTGCTGAATGGCTTATAATACGAACGCGCAAGATCTTCACTGGAGGCATCCTACCTGCGATCCAACCTCTCGGAGCAAAACTGGTGGTTTATACCATGCGCGTAATTTTACCCGATAAGTAGGTTCTTAGTCGTTGGACGAGATAGAGGGGTACTTTTCAAATTAATGTCATCCGGAGGAATGTAACTCCACACCCTTTGGCCACTTACAACCAGCCCGCGCCGGTTGGCAACGCCAGGAGTGCGGCACTACCGAAGGTGTACGATTCTTCTCATTTTATTTATAATCAGGCTGGTAAACGTTCTCCTTTCTCTTATGTGGCTCCCTAACCAATACCTCAAATTCCGTTCCGAACGCGCCCGTCCCTTCTTTGACCTGCTCTCCCAGGTTGAGAGCCCCGACCTGCGCATGATCGCTGACCTTGGCTGCGGCCCCGGCGAGCTGACCGCTGCGCTGGCGGAACGCTGGCAGGCTGCGACCGTCTACGGTATCGACAACTCGCCTGAGATGATCGCCGCCGCCCAGGCATACGCCATCCCCGACCGCCTGACCTTCCACCTGGCCGACCTGGCTACCTGGGTTCCCCCTGCCCCGCTCGACCTGGTCGTCTCCAATGCCGCCTTGCAGTGGATCCCCGGGCACAAATCCCTGATACCCCGCCTGGCCAACCTGCTCGCCCCGCGCGGCTGGCTGGCCATCCAGATCCCCGGCTTCTTCAAAGCCCGCGCCATCTTCGAAGATTTGAGCGACTCTCCCCGCTGGCAGCCGAGCATTGGCCACATCGCCCGCCTCAGCATCCCCTCCAACGCCGGAGAATATGTCGACCTGCTCGCCCCGCTCGGCTTCGTGATCAACGCCTGGGACACCACCTACCACCACGTCTTGCAAGGTGAAGACGCCGTCCTGGAGTGGGTCAAAGGCACCCTGCTGCGCCCGGTCCTGGCCGCCCTCGACCCCGGCGAAGCCGCTCAGTTCCTGGAGGAATACGGAGGCATCTTGCGCGCCGCCTATCCCCGCCTGCTCCACGGCACCGTCCTGCCTTTCACCCGGCACTTCATCGTCGCCCGCCGGGAGTAGGATTACCCATAGCGATCCCTACTATTCCGCCCGCCACTGCCGATCACTCGTGCCCTAACACGGGATGAGGCTGGTAGAGTTCCCCGAGAAATTGCAACTCGTCTTTCGTTAGGGCGATACTAGAGGCATCCACCGCCTGTTCCAGGTGGGCCAGTTTGCTGGCGCCGACGATCGGAGCGGTTACACCGGGTTGGTGAAGCACCCAGGCTAGTGCAATCTGCGCCGGCTGCACACCGCGCGTCTGAGCCAGGTCGATGACCCGATCGACGATCTGAAAGTCCGTCTCTTTATAGTACATTCGGGCAGCAAAATCGTCGGTCCTGGCGCGGAGGGTCTCCCCTCCTCCGTCTCGAGCGCGAGAACCGGTTAAGAAACCGCGGGCTAATGGGCTCCATGGGATCAGGCCGATTCCTTCAGCCCGACAAAGTGGGATCATCTCGCGTTCCTCTTCCCGGTAAACCAGATTGTAATGGCCTTGCATAGATACAAATCGGGACCAGCCGTGCAAGTCTGCCAGGTAGATCGCTTTAGCAAACTGCCAGGCATACATGCTGGAGGCGCCGATATACCGCACCTTCCCAGACCGGATCAGGCTATCTAGCGTATCCAGCGTTTCTTCGATGGGTGTGTCTCTGTCCCAGCGGTGGATCTGGTACAGATCAATATAATCAATTTGCAGACGCCGTAAGGAAGCCTCTACCGCGTTCAGGACGTGGACCCTGGATAATCCACGCTGGTTCGGCTTATCGCCCATCGGTGAAAAAACTTTTGTAGCAATCACAACCTCGTCTCTGCGAGAAAAATCCCGCAAGGTTCGCCCCAGAATCTCTTCACTAGCGCCGTTGGAATAAGTGTCCGCGGTATCGAAGAAGTTGATACCCAGCTCAAGCGCTCGACGGATAATGGGTCGGCTATCTTCCTCCGTCAGTGTCCAAACGCGAACCTTCGGATCCCCAAAGGTCAGGGTACCCAGGCAAATCCGGGATACCTGCAAACCGGTGTTTCCCAAATTGGTATATTCCATCTCACACCTGTGTGTATTAGAAGAACAAATCGTGGAAGATCAATCATCCCGCGCCTATCACTGTTCAATTGCCGGAGCTGTCCATATCTTTGAAACGGACGGGTTTGATCCAGGGCAGGTAGACCGTAATCAGTTTGATAACCTCCATACCTCCTTTCGCAATATGGCCTGTATCAATTGCGAGCCCAACCACGTGGTTGTCCAGCCGGACTTGGATGAAGACCTCTGGAGAGTTATGAAAGGAAATTATCCAGTTATCCTACTTCGCAGCTTCCAGTAACGCATCCCGCACTGCATAGTACGCCGGTTTTGGCTGGTAGCTTTCATCAAACATTAGCGGGGCGGCATCCGGCATCGCGCCTTTATAGACACACCAATCATAATCGCAGGTGATCCAACTCAGCGAATCGCTGACACCCCAGGTGGAAAATGCGATACATACTCCCGATTCGATGCAAGCGTACATCATATCGCCATACAACTGCGTTTGAAGCTTCACCTTCTCTTCAAGTGTTCCGGGCATCCCATGCAGATTGACGTCCATTTCCGTGATCATCACTTTGACCCCCAGGCTGCCGAATTTCTGCATGGTGGCGATCACATCTTCTTTCACCGGAGGAATTGGGCTGGTCCAGGGTAGAAAGAGATGCATCTGTATCCCGACCGCATCCACTGGAACGCCCTTTTCCTTTAGCATTTTCACTTTCTGATACATGCGCTCGATATTACCGGTCGTGTCATAATCGCGCGGGCTCTCATTGTTGGCAGCATTGAGGATCAGGATACCATCCGGATCCGCCTGGCGCGCCCATTGCAGTGACTTTTCGATATATTCAGGACCAATGTGGTCATACCAGAAATCCCAGCCATGGCTGATGTCCCGTTCTGGAAATTCATTGGCGATGCTCCAGAAATTGACCTTATCCTTGTAACGGCTGACAAGGGTGGTGATATGCTGTTCAAGGATAGCCAGCAGTTCCTCCCGGGTGTAATTCCCGTTCTTCAGCCAGTCTGGCAGCGATCCGGCTTCCGTCGCGCCCCATACCAGATGCGAGGCGTAGATCTTCAATCCCAGGTTCGCGGTATCGTTGACCACCTGGTCGAGGACCGTGAAGTTGTACTCTCCCGGAGCCAGCCACAGGCGGGCGTCAGAAAATGGTGATAGATATGCCAGATTAAAGTCATGCCGGACAACCGGGCAGTAGCGCCCATCCATCATCAGCTCAGGCTGAAATTCGGTGCCGATCATGATCCCCAAGGGTTCTGCGAGTTCAGCCAGACCGGGTTCGGATAGCCAGTTTTTTTCAACCACCCCGGAGGGTGGGGAGGTGATCGCAAGCTGGGTTACGATAAGGGTTCCAGGCGGTCCAACGGAAGTGCCAAACTGGAACCAGCCGTTGGGAAACATGCCATCGGGAAGGTTGAGACCCGAAACAGCCGTGAGGTCAACATCCAAGACCTGCACACCGGCGTCATTTAGCACCCGGAGCTGCTTTCCGTTAGGGTCCATGAATTCCAGAGTGATCGCCTGGTTTTCCGGGATAGGCAGATCAAATTGAGCGTTGAAATTCTCAGACGATCCATCTCGAATGCCAATGTAGTAACTATCATCGGCAACGAAAATATCCATGCGGACAATATTCTCCCACCATTGATCGGTTGTGCTTTCCGGGCTACCCATGATTCGAACGGTTGCCCACCGCGTCGATGTGCTCTCCAATCCAAAATGGATCTTGAGCGGCGGGCGGACCGGGTGATGAATGGTGTCATTCACCCAATCGCTTTCTTCTTCCCGTAACGGAGAAGCGATGATCGAACCACCGTTTTCAGGCGAGTAATAGCTCCAATGGCTGTAGTCAACTACCGGCTTCCATTCCACCTGTTCCAGGCTTAATTCTCCGACATCCACTGGCAAAGAGACGAACACCGCTTTTGGAAGATAGCCGGATTGAGTTTTGCCGTCAACGGAAACTTGAACCGAGGCGTACTCGCGATAGAATCCGGTGACGGTTACCTGGCTGCCAGCCGGAACAAAAACCTGGTCGGAGCAGGCGACCATATCCGGGTAACGCGTCAAGACTGCTTGCCCTTGCACGATCGCAGTCGGCGCGGGTGTGCTGGTTGGCAGGGGCGTGAGACTGGGCGCAGCCGTAGGAACGGTAGTGGGAGCAGATGTGGCTATACCTGGCTCAACTGTGGTTGGTGTCACGCGAGTGGTCGAGCAGCCGGTCAATACGAGGACCAAAATGAGAACGATAATGACAGTGCGACGCATGGTCCACCCCTTCGAACAAGTTGGATTGCTGGCGGATTGATATCGTATTATAGTCTACTCCATTTGACAAAAATCGTACGGTAAAATCCGTTGGGATAAATCTCCATGCAGCCGTTGGCACACCATATTTGCAAGAATACCTGAGTTTATTAGCGCGCTCTGGGCGGATCGAGGCGATCAAGCGGGGGCGGGTTTGGTTTACAACCCGCAATGCAGTTGAGGAGTATCGGAAATCGGTGGAACAGGATAAATCCAACCTTGCTGATTGGGTTATGTACCGACTAAGAACAGTGGTGGGATTTATTCTTCTTCCAGGGAAAAGTGTAAGGGATATCCTTCCAACCCTGCGGCAAAATGTGCCTTGCCAATGCGTTTCTGCGCTTCTACCTTTGGCAGAATTTGGACAAGCGCCATACCCGAGAAATGGGCGGTGAGCATTACATCCATAGCATCTGGTTGGCTGAGAAAAAAGATGCTTTCCAGTACGTGGACCACAAAATCCATCGGGGTGACGTCATCGTTGTGGATGATGACCCGCACCAGTGGTTCCAGAGCTTCTTCAGACACTGGCACTGGGTTAACTTGGGGCGGGGCTTCCACCTTTTGATTCATATAAATCGTTTGTATATGTGAGCAGAAATACATGAAGTCGCTGCGGTCATAATCTGCCATTTGGCAGCCGGCCCTCTTTCAAGGCTTCTACCTGTTCTGGCGTGAAAGGCGGCTCGAACAGATTGTGGTGCTCCTGATAACAGCGGAACAGGTCGATGATGAAATGCACCCGGTCGGGGAGGTCCGCCCAATCCAGGGCGCCGCTGTCGATCAAGCTGTCAGGCGTCAAATCGTATTTTTCCAG
>Ga0105104_10001776_pt1 | contig 16064 bp, 10 predicted proteins | sample PPLLaktember2015_3_FD_87034 | JGI IMG/M metagenome (GOLD analysis project Ga0105104, IMG submission 87034) | Freshwater sediment microbial communities from Prairie Pothole Lake near Jamestown, North Dakota, USA - PPLs Lake P7 Core (6) Depth... | ecosystem: Environmental > Aquatic > Freshwater >... | reverse complement strand
GTAACCGAGCCGCGTGGATGGACAACAAGACCCAGATCAGCGGCAGCCCCAGGAAGATGAGCAGTGGCGCAACCTGATCGCCATGCGACCACTCGTAGGAAAGCAAGACCGCCAGAGCCGTGAGGAAGATGTACAGGGCACTGATCGTGCCATGCTTGTAACCGCCTGCGACCAACTGTTGAAAGAGATGCAAACGGTGACCGGAAAAGACATTTTCGCCCTTGACCAAACGGCGAAGGAAGGTGACGAACGTGTCCATGATGACCGTCCACATCAGCAACGTGCCGACCGTCAACGCGTCGCCGCTTTGATCGGCAGCGATCAGCGGCAGGACGGCAAAACTGTAACCGAGAAAGGTGCTGGCAACATCGCCCATAAAAATTTTCGCAGGGAACCAGTTGTGCCCAAGAAAGCCCAGTCCCGTTGCAGCGATGGATAACGCAACCCAGAAGACAAATGAATTTTGCACGTTTGCCGAGAGGATCATCCAGCCCAGACCCGCGACCACCGCTACCCCACCTGCCATCCCATCAATCCCATCCATAAAGTTGTAGGCGTTGATCATGCCGATGATCCAAAAGAAGGTAATTATGATTCCGACAGCGCCAAGGTTCAGATCACCCAGCAAGGGGATCCTGACGATCCTGAAATATCCCATGCCTAGAATGGAGATGACGGCAACCAGTCCCTGCACGGCAAAACGGTAGTTCGGAGATAATGAGAAAAGATCATCGCGCCAACCCACCAGGGCCAGGATCGCGCCCAGGACAATATAGATCAGACTCCGGTTGACTTGCGTTTGATCTGCAAACACTATACTGGTAATTAAAACGAGAAAGACAATTGCCAGTCCACCCCCGCGCGGCATCGGGATCGAGTGCGAACTGCGTTCATTCGGATTGTCAAGAATATTGTAGCGTAATGCCAGACGACGAATATAAGCGACGCTGATGTAGGAAAGAAGAGCAAGGATGAGGAAGACGATGATGGCTGTCATTGCAATGATTGTAAACGAGAACTGGCTCCTCTTCTCAACCCCTGTATCTGTCTCAGCAAGAAGAGGCTATGCTAAAAATCACCGACTTACCAGTCTTTCAAGCAATTGCAGTGTTTCAGCCAGTTTGTCGCGGCGGTCGAGATTTTTCACCAGATAAGCGCGGGCGTTCTCACCCAGTTGTTTGACGCGTCCCGGATCTCTTGAGAGTTCAAGGATCGTTTTTGCAAGCAGTTCATCATTCCCCGGCTCGACAAACACTCCCCCATTCGAAGTTTCGATCACCTCACGGACGACCCCATCGATGACCAGCACAGTTGGGCGCGCAGACGCCATGTAATCGAAGACTTTGTTCGGGTAGGTCGTGCGGAACATCGGGATATTCTGAAGGATGGCGAGACACACATCTGCAGATGCGATCACGGCCGGCATTTCCTTTTTCGGGCAGATCCCGGCGAAAAGAACATTTTTCAGTCCCAGCCTTCCCGCTTCCGCCTCCAGGTTGAGGCGTTCCTTGCCGGCGCCGAAAAAGACAAATTGAATGTGCGCTTCCTCATTCAAGCGCTGGGCAGCGCGCAATATAGTGTAGTGATCGTGTGCCTGTCCCATCGCGCCCGCGTACAGGACCATAAACTTGCCCTGCACCCCCAGCTTCGCGCGGACGAATGAACCGTCCACGCTGGGGTTGAACATGTCGATATCCGTGCCATATGGGATGAAGGTGATCTTCTCTTCAGGTACGCCCTTGCCAACGATATATTCCTTGTAGGCTGGCGAATTGACCAAAATATGCGTGGCGCGTGCATATAAAAAATTCTCAAGCCAGTGGGCAAGCGTGATCACCACCGGATTCTTGATCACCCCCATGCTAATCGCAAACTCGGGCCACAGATCGCGTACCTCCAGCAAAAAGGGCTTCCTGCGGACGAAGGCAACAAACCAGGCCGAAACGGCTTGAAAGATCGGCGGGGTTGTGCCCATGATGAGGTCCGCGTCTTTCACCTGTAAAGCCGCCCAAACCGAGCTGAACATAAAGCTGAAAAACGAGACCGCGCGCCAGAAATAACTGCGATGTAACGTCTGGGCGCTATAAGCGCGCAACACGCGTATCCCCTCGATCGTCTGCTCAACATATAGACTTTTTCGCGCTACCATGCGAAGACCGGTCTGGTAATTTGAATCACTGGCGACAATCACCATTTCATGGCCGCACTTGCGCAAATATTGCGCCATTTCGAAATGACGGGTGTGGCCCGGCTCATCGGGTGGGACGAAGGACTGATTGATCAGCAGAATTTTCATGATGGCAAAGGCTCTGACAAGCCGTCATTATATTATGAATTCTCATATCCCCGTAATGTCACCCTTCGCTACGCTCAGGGTGACATTTAAGCTGACTTTTTCATCAGTTCCTTTCTCAGATACGGAATTGTCAAAGCCGACAGGAATCCTGCCAGGCCAAAAGAAATCACAGGAATCAGCCAGCGCGCATTGACAAGGATGTGCTGATAAAAAAGGATGCTTTCCTTGCGGATCTGTGCGACCACAAGTGGAGGAAGATGATATAGGCTGAACCAGAATGCACCAATGCATAGGGCAATGACAATGCCGAGAGCAAGATCATTCCATGTCAGGCGGAAAGGTCGCTGCGCTGGGATAGTCTGGATGCGCCTCATCACGTCCGCAGTGATGTCACGCGGCATGGCTGCCACCGGATAGGTATGAAGCGCATCTTCGATGGCAATATTCTTCTTTTCGGGGGTTAAGGGGTTGTCCATGATACCTCCTGGTAACTTTCAAGCGTGCGGCGCAGTTGTTCTTTGGCACGGAAGAGACCTGTCTTCACCGTGCCAAGTGGCAGGTTAAGCGTGCTGGCAATTTCTTCGTAGGAGAGTTCACTTTGATAACGCAGCGAGATGAGCAGACGATAGTTTTCGTCCAGTCCATCCATGGCTTTATGTAGATACGAACGCAACTCGCGGGATTCAAATCCACGGGCAGGGTTGTCAAAGGTGAGGTTTGTCTCCGGGATTTCGGAGATAACGTCGTCGCCCAGATCGTTGAGAGATCGACGCAGGTTAGGCAGGCGGTTGTAACAAAGATTGGTGACAATACGGTACAGCCAGGTACGGAACTGCGATTGTCCGCGAAAGTTGGGCAGCGCCGTCCAGGCACGCACGAACGTCTCCTGTGCCAGGTCGAGCGCCTCCTCTTCATTCTTGAGCACGCGCAAAGCCAGGTTATAGACGTAATTTTGATGTTCAGTCACCAGCGCACCAAAGGCTTCCTGATCGCCCTTCCGGGCACGCTGAATGAGGTGTTGTTCTGGTACATCTGACATGGGGTCTCTACGCAGTTAGACAGGGGAAACCAGGAAAAGTTTCAAACCAAGGAAAGATGAAAAAGAGGATGGTTTTTCCTTTGTGATCCTTGGTGCCCTTTGTGGTCAAAAGATTGAAACTTTTTCTCCATTTGCCTGTCAAACGAAGTGAGAACATCTTACCGCTTGTCTCACGCATGTTCTACATGCGTAAGTAAGCTTGTTGAACGCTTTCATAAGCCAAGACTCAAATCTTGAGTTTACCCAAATCTGCGGTACTACGCAAACAAGGAAAACAAAAATGAAAAGACCTATTGTAATCACCCTTTTAGTTACAGCACTGGCATTTGTATGCCTGGGAATTGGTGCGGTGATCTTCTTCGCTGCCAATGGCGGCTTTCCAACCAATAACCCGTTCGATGTGCGCAATATCTCTTCAGTTCTGGAGGAAAGCAAGACCCTCAAAGTGGACCCGGAAAAACCACTCACCCTGAAAGTGGCTGACGATGCAGGCGATGTCACCATCACAGGTGCAGACGTGGAGACTGTGCAGGTCAGGGTAGTCAAGACTGCCTATGACTCCTCCCAATCGCGTGCAGACCAGGAGGTGAAAGGGATCAAATACACCATCGAACAGGCCGGCAGCACCATTACCCTCAAATATGAACTGCCAAAATCAATGAACTTCAACAACAATGTTAACACTGTGGACTTCGCTGTCACGGTCCCAAATGAAACGACCGTAGATGTGGATACAAGCTTTGGAGAGGTAAATGTCTCAGGCACGAACGGCAATGTGAATATTGTCACCAGCTTTGGTGATGTAACAATTCAAAACATTGAAGGCAGTGTCACTGCGCACACCAACAGCGGGCGGGTGGATGCCTCTTCGATCAATGCCGGCAGTGCAAATATCGATTTGTCCTCCGACTTCGGCAAGGTCTCTCTGGAGAAAGCCAGCGGTAAGGACATCCAGCTCGATTCGAATAGCGGTGTCCTTGAAATGACCAATGTGCGCGCTTCGGGCGATGTAAAAATGTCCACCGATTTTGGCGATGCCCTGTTCAACAGCGGTTCGGCCGACTCGCTCAACGTGAAAACCAACAGCGGAAAGGTGACCCTGAACACGCTCAACCTGAGCGGCGTGCTCATCGCAAATAGTGATTTCGGCGAGATCGATCTTGAGCAGGTCAAGGCCACCTCCTATGACCTGCAAACCAACAGCGGCTCCATCACAGCCGATGGTGTGCTCGGCAAAGTGAAGGCACATTCCGGCTTCGGCTCGGTGACCGTCAAGAACGCAGATTCCGTGACGCTTGACCTGAGCACGCAAAGTGGTCCGGTGAATTTTGAGGGTTCGCTCGGCGAGGGACCTCACACTGTCCATTCGGACTTTGGCGAGATTAACCTCACCCTCCCAGCCGACTCGGCCCTCGACGTGGATTTGAAGACCGACTTCGGCAAGATTAAATCTGAAATCCCGATCACAGTCGTCCTCTCGGGCGATGTCGAGGAGAGCCAGCAGGTCGGCACAATGAACGATGGCGGCGACCAGCTCACAGTCGAGACAAATAGCGGAGGCATTTCCATCCAGGCTAGCAAATAACCGATAACCCCGAAGGAGAAATCCTTCGGGGTTATGCTATCATCAGCGGGAAAGGAGTCCAAATGAATGACCTTGTTCTATGCCTGGGTCTGATCGGGGCACTTGCAATCATTTTTGGCTTTCTCGCATTCATACGCTACATGAATTATAAAGAAACAATGACACTCGCAGAGAAGGGACTCGCGCGCCCTGAACAAAAAACGGGCAGTGGATTTTTGCGTTGGGGAATTTTGATCACAGGGCTCGGGCTTGCCCTTTCGCTGGGACTCTATCCGATTGGCTTTTCGGCGGGGGAAAACTATCCGCTCCACCTGGGACCCTGGATGCTGGGAGGCTTCGTGCCGCTTTTTCTGGGCTTGGGGTTGATCCTGCTCCATCTTCTCACCCAAAAGGACTAAGTGTGTCTTGTTTTCACTTGTGAAAAGACAAAGCCTGAGAGTCTTTGAGAGTTTCCCTCCATAGAATTAGCGTTGAAGAAAGGAAGCTACTTATGGAAATCCCAAGACACTGGAGACTCAAAAAACAACGTTACAGCCTGGTTGGAGAGGTTTGTCCACATTGCGATCATAAGATTTTCCCGCCGCGCGATGTCTGCCCAAATTGTGGCGATGAAGCCAAAGAACTTTATACATTTAGCGGCAAGGGTGAAGTCTATTCATTCACAACCATCTACGAAGCCCCCAGCGGGTATGACAGCAACGCGCCGTATACGGTTGCGCTTGTAAAACTGAATGAAGGTCCCATGATCACTGCTCAGTTGACCGATATAGACAACAGTGCTGTAAAAATCGGCATGCCGGTAGAGATGGTCACACGCAAGATGAGAAATGATGGAGATGAACGGGGCCTGATCGTGTACGGATATAAATTTAGGCCTTTGTTAAATCAACCGCAAGCTGCCTAAAAATCGAGACCTCATATTCACATATCAGACTCCCCGCTTTCAAAGCCGGGGAGTTTTCTTTTTCAAAAGCACGACAAAGCGGCATGAAAATCCACACTCTGTGGAACTACTCTAGCAAAACAGATCTCGCGGTCTACCAGGTCATTCAGCCAATACAAAATCGCCGCAATTTTGTTTGCATGGAATAATCCTTGTATTTGGTTGTCTGTGTCGTCAGGTGAAGATTACCTTCGTTTTTCTGCATGACACATGACATAGATGGAGTCGTCAAAAACTTATGGGGGCAGGGAGATGCTAACGGTTTTCAGGGAAACTCCATCAATTCTCTGTTTTTCTTAACAGTTTTGACCAACCCGCCATCTCGTAGTTCAAATAGCCAATCGGCGACCTCATGAACATTCGGGTCATGGCTGGCAACCAGCACAGTGACTCCGGTTTGGCGGGCGATTTCTTTCAAAAGGGCGATAATACTTGCGCCAGTAAGAGAATCTAGTTGACCTGTAGGTTCGTCTGCCAGGACGAGCGCCGGTTGTTTGACCAATGCCCGCGCAATGGCAACGCGTTGCTGCTCGCCGCCTGAAAGCTCATAGACCCGATGGGTTGCCCGCCTCTCCAATCCAACTAATTTCAATACATTGGCCACGAGCCTTTCACGTTCTTGTGGCTCAGTGCGTAACAACCGTAATGGCACCTGGACATTTTCTTCCACGGATAAAAATGGAAGCAAGCCGAAGGTCTGAAAAACATACCCCACCTTTTCACGGATAAAGTCTATCCTTTCCTGGGGTGTCATGTCTTTTAATAAGTGTTCGCCAAACTGTATTTTGCCGCTTGTAGGTTCATCCAGGCAGGCAAGTAGATTCAGGAGAGTTGTTTTTCCAGAACCCGAAGGGCCCTTGATGACGCTAAGCAAACCAGGGGTGATCGTCAGGGTTACGTCCTGAAGTGCATGTACGTTCTCTCCGGTAAGTTGATAGGTACGAGTCAAGTTTTCGACTGTAATGGTGACGCCCTCATATCTCTGGTGACCAGCAGGCAACAAATTTTCCAGAGATTGTGTGGATGCACGTTCCGGTCTCTCCTGACCCGAGCCTGGGCGCGGCCAAATTGAAATATGTCCAGGCTCGAGATGCAATCTGACCAATTCCTTCATTTCGAGCGTGTTGATATAGGTATGAGGCAACTGTAAACGACCGGTAGGGTCAAGGATGCTCCACTCTTCTTCGTGCAGACTGTCATCCGTATGATCCCTGCGCCGGCGAATTTCTGTGCTGGCATGACCATCACGAATCGTTACGACGCGTTCCATTCGGCTGGCAATCAGCCCGGAATGAGTAACAATTATGATGGTGGTTCCAAAATTTTTGTTGACAGACTGCAAGGCGTCGAGAACATACATGGCTGCATCTGTGTCAATTTGCCCGGTGGGCTCGTCGCCCAACAGCAGAGGCGGATCGTTGGCGAGGGCTACGGCAATTGCAGTTCGTTGCTGTTCTCCGCCAGAAAGACGATCAGGGAAGAAATCCGCACGCGCAGCCAAGCCAACCATATCCAACAACTCGAGCGCGTGTTTTCTGCGCGTGTTGGCTTCGATGCCATTGTATTCCATTGGCAGTTCGACGTTTTCGCGGGCGGAGAGGTAAGGTAACAAGTTGCGGCCAGGCTGCTGCCAGACAAACCCCACCACCTGTCGTTTATAGATCACACGCTCGCGCTCTGTCAGTCGCAGCAAATCCCAATCAGCTACTTGAACGTTCCCGGCGCTTGGACTATCCAGCCCGCCAACTACATTCAGCAGAGTTGATTTGCCAACCCCGGATGGACCAATGAGAGCCATCATCTCACCCCTGGCAATTGAGAGGTTGAGGCCTTGCAGCGCTACTACTTCCTGAGAAGCAACTTTGTATATCTTCACCAAATTGTTGCACACAACAAAAGGGGTTTGATCTTCGCGAAGTAAATCATTAGCCATACAGACTCCTGTTACTCGGCTTCCTGAAATGTAGTCCATAACTCTTGTGCAGGCATTCTGATGAGGGGCAGAAGCAGCGCTGCTCCAAAAGTAAAAAGCAATAGTGTGTCAAGTTGAGCCAACGTCCCCCAATCCACCACTGACTGACCGATAACGATGTTCCCAGAGGCTTGAATCAGGTAAGTAAACAGCATCCACAACAATCCCAAGCTGAGAATCGTTCCCAGCGCTACTCCCAATAGCAGGGAGGGCAAAAACTCAATGTTCAATGCAAAACGTCCCTGGCGCGCTGGAAGCCCCAGAGCGCGTAAAACCTTGAACTCTTCTAATCGTCCCTGCGACGTGAACAGGCTCAACAGGAAAAACAAGCTACATGTGAATAGGATAAGGATAAAAGAATTCAGTGATATTGCCTCACTGAGTCCCAGACCAAGCGAAGGCGCTGGCATCAGACTTAGGTTGGAAGCCAGCATATCTTTGAAAACGAGATTGAGAGTCACCTGTGCACTGACCATCCCAGTGACCAGCAAAACCCAGCCAGCACCTTGCGAATTATGAGTCAGACGTAGGAAACCCAAGTGGAGAACAGAACCCTGCAGGTGTGTAGCGACCCGCGCAATGGACCGCGCCAGGATGGGCAGGAGGCGGATCGAGAGCATGATGCAGGCAGCCAACATCAGCGGGGGTCCCGCAATAAGCACCGGGTCAAAGAAACGGCTGTCGTTTTCCAGTTGGTGGGTAAGTAATGAGCCAGATTGAGTTAACTGCCAAGACAACACGCTGCCAAAGGCGAACAGGTACACATCCAGGGAGTAGCGCTGTATCCAGGGCTGCTGCAGGAGACGCTCTCTGACTGACTCACGATTCAATGTGGATAAGACGGGCAGAGTCAATACCAGCCAACCCGCGCCCGCCAGAATGGCTGAGATCAGCCACGTGCTGCCGGGGAAAGGATACAAGGCTACAATATTGATGTCACGATGCCATAAGCGGATTAAGACCTGCGCCAAGCCAGTCCCACAAATCAACGCTGCAGGCATGGAAATGATAAAAGCCTTCAGAGCAATCGGGCTAATCATTTGCCACAAGCTGGCTCCGCGTGCCGAGAAAGTCGCTAGCTCAACCTGCGAACTCTGATCTCTTGTGAATGCCAAGGCTGCCAAGGCGAATAGCAGGATGAGGGCAGATTGCAGGCACAGCAGGAAAAACGCTGTATGGATGGGGGATAGCCTCGCCTGATGATCCTCCAGAATTTGGATCAGTCCACTGATCAAGACTGCACCCTTCGTTCCTGCCTGGACCTCGAAGTTGAGCAGGTTTAAACGCAGGTTTCCCACCTGCTCTGACCGGATGCGCTCATGATCCAGGGTGATACGCCAGGAGACCTGATGCAGAAATATCGGTCTGAGAATATGAGTGCGCATGGACGAGCGCGAAATGATAAGAGGCAGAGTCTCATTTGTCACCTGGAAAGCACTCAAATCTCCGCCCCAAGCATCATCGTTGGTATCCAATAGCTCGGCGATCCCGACGATTTTAAAGCGATGATATAAACTGACAGTGATGCGATCACCCACCTGATAACCTGTTTGTTCTGCCACACGTTTGCTGATCATCGTTTCTATTAGCGGGGGCGCAGAACCGACTACCTCATACAGACGTATGGGTTCAGGCAGTTTTCCCTGGATGAGGCGAATGTGTCCGGCAAGAGGATCGAACGAATATACATCAATCATGTTGAAGGGGAGATCTGCCTCAAATTGTGGATTGACTTGCAGCGTGGCGTGGCGTATCTCGACACGTTCTTTGAGGGCTGTTCCCAGGCTATTCTGGATATCCTCATATAGGATTGCATCGAAGGTTTGTGAAGAACCCGTGATAAGTAAACTACGTTCGGCGGGAGACGCTGATATGAGCGCTTGGTGCAACTCCTGGTTTGAAATGACCGACTCATAACCAGACAGACTTATGAGGATGGTGGAACCTAAGGCCAGACAGAGCAAAATAGTCAGGTCTAAACGCCGGTGTCGGATCAAGTGACGCAGGGTAATGCGTATCATGATTCCTGTCCCGTTCTGAGAATGCGTTCGAGATGTGCACGCCACAATAAGGCAGTGACAATAGCAATGACGATCAGGAAAGCAAACAGCAAGCCGAGATAGAGCTGTCCTATTGCCGACCAGTCCGTTTGAGGAATGAACGGCGGAATGGATTGCACATCCCCTAGCGAAACCGGCAGGCGTGGCAGAGTGATCTGATTGAGAAGCAATCCGAGCGCCGTGCCCAGGATGAGGCTTGCCAGGACAAGGATAGCCTGTTCAAGTACGATCGAGGCATATAGCTGGCGTCCTGAGATGCCCAGCGCCCGCATGATCCCATAGAGAGTCTCACGCTGGCGAATGCTCAGATAAAAATATGTGGAAAATCCCAGCAGGCTCAACAACGCTGTCAGGACAAAACCAAAAAAGGCTGCACTGCGCAGTCCCAGCGCGAGCGGGTTGGCCGTCAGGTTTTTGTGAATGTTATCTGCGCTCCAACTCTGGGAGGAAACAGGCATCATCGCGGAAAGGCTATCCAGTGAGAGAGCGCCGTTGGTTTCAACAAAGACTTCATTGGGATTTACAGGCGTTTCCTGGTTATCATTCAATAGCGGCAGGAGTAAATCACGTGAAATAACCAGGTAACCGTTCTGCGATGGATCGTACATTGTCGGAAAGTAATGCAACGCGCCGGCAATCCGAAAATCAATTTCCACGCCATTAATCGAAACGCGGACGACATCTCCGACCTCTAATTTTGTGGCATTCAGAAATGTGTCACTGGCAAGCGCGGGCATTGGCTGTTGAATCAGTATCCGGCGTAAGCGCAGCGGATAAATCTCCATCGGGAGTTCGTTGTTCATTCGTATGAACTGCCCCCATATCCCAGAATGAGCGGCTTGGTCAGTCACAGACGAGGAGACACCCATCGTGATGAGGAACACTGTCCGGTCAAGTGATTCGAGATCTTCCACAATCTGTGATTTTTGTGTGACAGCATCCATTACAGTGAAATCATCGGCAACCAGCGAAAGTTCTTTCGCGATCGGTTCACCCAGCCGCGTGGATTGATTTTGAAACCAAAGTGATTGTAGGCTGAGCGGAAAACTAGAACGTGGTAGTTCCGGCAGGGAACTCTCGAAGTAATACCAACCGTCGTTGTCTGGTCTGATGTGAATTCCCAGGTTAAGGTCGCGTCCATCCAAGGTTGTCTTCAGAGTAAAATGTTTGACAGGTAGATTGCCCTGCCCATCAGCATCCACTCTCTGCATAGGGACGTTGAAGAGTTCGCCCTGCGCAGTTTGAAATTTGGCATTGATACCCACACGTTCGATATCGTTATCCCCATCCACCCATCTTTCATAGGAGTTCAGTTCTGTTTTGTCGTCGAACGCTCCCCACAACCAGAAGCCAAATTTGGCGGGCTGACCCGGGAGCAGCAACAGGGAGGGATGTTTTCCTTGCTCTACGGATAGATGAGCCAACAATTCATTCATATTCTGATCGGCAAAATCCCTGCGGAAGGTGGCAACTTCAGAAAATGAACCTGGTTCAATGGCTAACAACTCAAAGCTGGATGATGATTTTCCCACCGACAGGGTTCCTTCGCCCCTCCATACTGCTGAAAGCTGCCTGATCCCAGGCATGGATTGCATCTCGCGAAGCGGGAGAACGCCTTTTGTGCTCAGACGCAAATCATTGCCAGCCAGATAACTCGCTCTGTCAAACTCGCTTTGATCGAGTGTCAGATTCAAACCGGTGGAAAGGATGCCCAGGGCAATAGCAAGAGTAAGTAACAAGACCAGCCGGGTGACATGGGCAGGGTTACGGGCAGATTGCCAGAGCGCCAGCGCCCCAAGCAAGCCCCTGCCCCGCTCTGCAACGGATGCCAGGATTTCCAGAAGGAAGGGGAACACGCGTAAAAGGAGTGTGGCTGCGCCAACTGACAACGCCAGTGGTGAGAGCAATAACAACCAATCGATCCGCGCATTGCCTGGCTCGCCAACGAGCATATCTCCGTATTGATTCAGCCTCCACAGTAAGATCAGACCAATACACAGAATAAATACATCCAGATAATAGCGTTGCCACCAGGGAGGGCGAATATCACGAGTAGTGACCTGTTGGTATGCGATGATGCTGCGACGCAGTGCTGGACCCAGCGGGAGGACCAAGCCTGCCAGGCAGGTTAACGTGCCCAAGCCCGCGGCAATCCAGGCGTCCCGGCTCAAGTTGAACATCCAGCCTGGCTCAGCCAAACTGCTCAACGGTCCCGCCCAGGACAAAATGCGCACCAGACCAGCTCCCAGCCAGGGTCCACTGAAAAAGGTAACTGTGAGGATAACCAGTATCTCAAGTAGGTGAGCGCGGGCGATCTGCTGGGCTGAAATTCCCCGACTATACATGGTGGCAAACTCGCGCTCCATTTGCCGGATGGATAGTTCAGCGATCATACTCACGTAATACAAAACCAGGAGCATGATCTCAGCAACGAGAATATATACCGGCAGGCGGATTGTTTCGAATTGCGTCTGGAATTTTCCCAGTATGTCAATTATGCCGGTCTCCATCCTGACGGTTGGCCGAGAGTCTGCCAGTTGAGTCTCCAGTTCGGCTAGCTGAGTTTGAAATGGTTGAATATCAGCGGCATTAAAACTTTGGGGATCTAACAAGACATGCCAGCTCAGTTCAAGATCATCTTCTGGAAACAATGTGGCAACCGTCGTGAAGAAAACATCCTGGGGAACAATGATCTGGTATTGGAATGTCCCATCCGCTGCCTGGATGGAGGCAAGAGGTCCAAACTCACCGAACCAGTATAGGTCTCGCGGGTTGCGAGGGCGTACAATGCCGGTCACTTTAAGCTGGAGATCCGGAGCACCCGCAGATGGTTCCAGGCGAAGTGAGAGGCTGTCTCCAACACCCAGAGCCAATCCACGCGCCATTCCTTCGGGAATGACAGCACGAATGACTCCAGGCTTATTACTCGCCTCGGCTGGCCACCCGCCAGCCAACACCTCGATGTGTTCCTGAATGTCCTCGTAAAAAGTCAGACTCACTCGTTGGCTGGTAGATACCTGACCATTCACCCACGGAAGCAGCCATGGTGATTTTGCGGATGCTGTCACATACTGCTGATGCATGCCCAACGAGTGATCAAGTACTGCCCTGGTGCGTTCATCAAATTGCTGAAAGGCGAGCCTGTCCGCTAGGATCGAGGTGACGAAAAGGAGGTTGCCGTCTGCTACGCTGGAACCTTGAATTGTAAGTTGTAGTCCAGTCTTGATGAGGTTATCTACCAGCAACGGTCCGCTGGCGAGCAATGCCGTCGCCGTCATCACCCCAAGGCTCAAGGTGAGCAGGAGTTGCCAGTGCTGTCTGGCCCTCCGCACGACAAATTTGAACAGGCTGAACACTTATTGTGCCTCCCCAGTGCTGATCGTGATTGGTCCGACGATAACGTTGTTATCTGGATTAGGATCGAGCGCTTTGGAAGCCGCCTGGAGCGAGCGCAAGAACGCTTCTGCCTGGCTCTCAGGTGCAAAGCCATCTTCAACGCTAAGAACCAGGGTCAGTGGGGCTGTTTCACCGCTCTCGGTGTACACCAGATTGCAAGTCAATGTATTGTCTGCTTGTACCTGACATTCGCGTCCTGGTTCAAGATCAGCGGACACAAGCTGGGCGCCGGAAGGCAAAGCGCCGGTCAAAAGACTGTCATCGGCAGCCGAAGGCCCCAGATTTTTCACCTCAATCATATAGGTCAGTGTTTTTTCGGCGGCAGACCATGTGGGTGGAGCGGCATGTATTTGCAAATCTGCCCTGGCTTGTATGAGGATGTTGGTCGAATTGGTGTTGTCGGTTGGAGCAAGGTCAGACTCACTCGACTGGATAACAACCGTATTCATCGTTATTCTCTCCTGCACACCGATGGCAAGCATCTCCATTCGCACGTGGGTTGATTGACCAGGCTGCAATGTGCCCAAGTCACAATGCAGAAGTAGATGATCCGGCTCTTTGAGCACATAACAGACGGGCCAGCCTGGCATCAGCGAGTCTACATCCATACGAAGGAGTTGGTTCTCATTCCCGTTGATGTCCAATGTAAAGGCAACTTTCTCGCCGCTGTCAGGATCGACCAGTGAGCAAGTAAACGTATCTCCTTTCTGGTCACAGAGTGGCAGGGCCGGTGCGTAGCTGTTTAGCACCAGCCCAGGAGGGATTGGATCTTCGAGCGTTACTTCTGTGGCCTGCCCTGTTCCCTCATTGATGACCAGGTAGGTATAAGTGAACGGCTGTCCGGCAATTACCTCAGCAGGGCCCGTGGCATGGACCGTCAAATCAGGCAGCGTCGCGGGTTTGACCGGAGTAGGTACAATTCTGGCGCTCCCTGTATTGTTCGAGAGATCGGGGTCAATCTGTGCCGCGGCAACAGAGAACCTGTGAATCCCGGGTTCGATATCCGGGTTCAGTTCCATCTGGATCTGAGCCTGCATACCAGGCTTCAGACTTTCCAAACGGCAAATGAGACGCAAAGGCTGATCGGTGATTTGTTCAAACGAACAAACTGGCAGGACAATATTGGGGCTAAATGAGGAACGTCGTATCTCAGGTAGAACAGGCTGGTCAGACCCGGAAGGAAAATCGAGAGTAATAGTCATCCTGCTATCGACTTGGGCATCGCCCACATCGCAGACCACGTCATTTTCCTGGAGTTGACAGATTGGTTCGAGAAGGTGGATCTGGTCAGCATTTGTGCCGAAGGGAAACACATGCGTGATCAGAATATCCGCAGCTAGACTCTGCGCCTGATTATGGATCGTCAGCGCATAAATATTTTTTTCGCTCGACGCAGCATCAAGAATCGGGGTGAATTCGATTGCCAGGTCTGCTTTCGATATCTGCGGCCGATTTGTGAATGTGGAAGTCGTAGTAACTAGCGGAGTGTTATATTCTTTGGTTGCAAGACTGGTTGGATTAACCGGAAATGTGGCTGTCTCTATAACATTTGAGCCTTTGACTAAATTTGTTTGACCAGAACATCCATACAGCAAAAACATGGCCCCACTCAGAAATAATACGACAAGCGAAACAAATCCTGATGGTCTTGATGGCGACATGGCCGTAGACATCATTTAACGAACAAAATAGTTCACTGTAGGGCTTGATGCTTGAGTCGTTGCTATGGTTCTGGGGTAATGATACCACCTCAGATAATTTTCCTCCTTAGCTTTTTGCCCTCACCTATCATAGTTTCTGACACAAAACAGACCCGTTTAACGCTTTATCGGGCGGAGCCTGACCACGCGATTTATTGCGCACATGGGATTCTTCTGCCAAGATTATTCAAGGCAAAGTAAATGCGAAGGGAGAAGCCCAAAACTCCAGATTGCTCATTTTGTCCAAATCCACATTTTACGGTCACAACCGGACCAGAATCTGCCCCGCGGGGTATAAATCTGGTATACGGCTACAAATTTAGACCGCAAGCGTTGGCGGCAACGTAGGCGGCATAACTACAAAAGAACCTTGTATGTTCAACTGGACAGGTAAGATGCCTGTCCAGTTTTTATTGTGAAATAAAACAAGCGTTGTTTGATCTCAGGGAAAAATATTATTTACATCCAGCCGATTCCCACTGTGGGTGCATGGACTTCCATGCTTGCACTGTTCGTTCCATTTCATTCACCGCTTCCTGCCAGCCCCGTTCGGGATCATTTCCATTTGCCACGTTTTGAAGCATGGTATCCACGATGCCAGGTGTGCCGAAGACTTCCCATGCCCAAGGCGGGGCAATATCGGAGCGTTTGAATTGTCCGTTGCTGACTGATCCCATATTCATTGCAGGATGATTGGTGAAGGCGGACCAATCGTAAAAGGATTGAATCCAATCTGCATGGGTTTGTGTGTACGCGGATGGGTTGATTAATGTTTCTTCGCGGACGGAATTCAACGGCGGGATCATGTGCCCAGGCAGCACGCTGTCGTAGCGCAATAATCTATCGCCACTGACAAGCCATTGCAGGAAGGCTTTGGCTTCGGCTTGATTCTTCGTGCCAGATGCAATCGCGAAGCGACTCCACACACCGAGAGTTACTTTTTGTTCGCCCCAGGGTGGGAAGATGACAGTGACTTTATCAGCCAACTCGGGCTGTGATTCTTCGAGTTGGACACCGAGCCGACCTGCGTACATCGCCATCGCAACACGCCTGTTGACAAAGGCGTCTATTTG
>Ga0105104_10001774_pt1 | contig 16071 bp, 15 predicted proteins | sample PPLLaktember2015_3_FD_87034 | JGI IMG/M metagenome (GOLD analysis project Ga0105104, IMG submission 87034) | Freshwater sediment microbial communities from Prairie Pothole Lake near Jamestown, North Dakota, USA - PPLs Lake P7 Core (6) Depth... | ecosystem: Environmental > Aquatic > Freshwater >... | reverse complement strand
TATGTGTTGATGGATCAACGCTATGCCCAGTCGAGTCCGCAGTTCAAACCCGCCGCCAAAGTAATGGCCACCGTGACCAGCTGCCCTGAACCCGGAACCGCCATCGTCGATGCCGGACAGAAGGCCGTCGGGATTGATACCGGTCTACCGGTCGCACAGGATGTGCCCGGTGCCACAGTGGTAGCATTGAGTGCTGAGCATGGCCGCTTGCGCCTACAGGATGAGGGCGACAGCCAGGTCGCACTGGCCGACAAGATCTGGCTCATACCATGGGACATCGGCACGTGCGTTAACCTGTACGACTATATCCATGCCGTGCGGGATGGTAAGCTCGAGGTGGTGTGGGATGTGGCAGCCCGCGGACGATACCGCTAAAAGATAGTGCTGAGTGATGAGTGCTGAGGACTGAGGGCAACCGCGGCTGGATACGGGCCCACACAAATTACCCGTGTGCATCTGTGTGCATCCGTGGTTTCAGCCCTCAGTTCTGAATGCCTTCTCTTGAAGGAGACTGCCGATGGATCATTATCGCCCCTTACCCGGAACTCACATCAAGGACCTCGACACCCCGTGCCTGCTGATCGATCTGGACGCTCTTGAGGACAACTTTCGACTGATCGCTGACTCCTACCGTAATCGCCCATGTAAGATGCGGGCGCATATCAAGAATCTCAAAAGCCCGATCCTGGCCCATATGCAGATGCGCGCCGGGGGCACCGTGGGTGGGGTGTGCGCTGCCAAGGTGGCCGAGGCTGAGGTGATGGTGGAAGGCGGCATCAACGATATCTTCATCGCCAATCAAGTGGTCGCTCATGACAAGATCGAGCGCCTCTGCGCCCTGGCCAAGCATGCCGATCTCAGAGTCGCCATCGATGATTCACGCAATCTGCAAGAGCTCTCAGAGGTGGCTCAGGCGCATGGCGTCACCATTGGCGTGGTCATCGAAGTCGATACCTCGATGCACCGCGCCGGGATACGGCAGATTGCTCAGGGAGTGAATCTCGCCAAGCTGGCCACCACCCTTCCAGGCATCGCCTTTAAGGGGGTGATGAGCCATCAGACCGTCCCGGGACGACCCAATAAGGAAACGCGCCTGATCGAGGGCCGACGCTTCATTCAGATGTGCCTCGATGTGAAGGATGCTATCGAAGCCGCTGGCATGCCGGTGGAGGTCGTATCTACCGGCGAATCATGGACCTACGACGTGGCCAGGGACATTCCTGGGGTGACTGAGGTGGAAGGCGGCACCTATGCGCTGATGTCGCATTCGTATGATTACATGCGCGAGTTCCAGATCGCTGCCAAAATCCTGGGGACAATCATCAGTATGCCGCGTGCTGGGGTCGCCATCGGTGACGTAGGCGTGAGGGCGTTGGGATCGCCAGGAGGAGTCCTGCCCGAGGTGGAGGGAATGCCTGGCGTCAGCGTTGAGGCGTTGTATCCCGAGCATATCGTGCTGCGCACCGATGGCACCACACCGCTCAAGGTCGGCGATCGGTTCCTACTCTACAGCGGCCAGCAGGATATCATGGTCAATCGTTGGGATCAGTATATTGCCGTACGCCGCGGTGTCGTGGAAGCGGTCTGGGACATCCCCGCCCGAGGCTGCCATCACTGAGGCGGCAGCATAGCAATTTCCCCTTGCATTTCAGGGATATTTGGAGCAGAACAGAAAGGTGTCAAGCAGTCAGCGGTTGAGAATCCGGAACGTGGCTCTCCCTGATGAGAGAGGAGCAACGCCATGAGCATTGACGGGAAGCTCGACGCCAGGAGATTCTCGGGGACGGCCGCAGTCGGTGAAGATCTCATCAGAGTTGGGCCCCTGAATGAGCTCAAGCAACGCGGCTGTACGGTGGTGACCGGCGGCGGCCATATCATTGCCGTCTATTACCACGATGGTCACGTCTATGCCGTCGACAACCGCTGTCCTCATATGGGATTCCCTCTGGATCGAGGGACGGTCAAAGACGGCATCCTTACCTGCCACTGGCACCATGCCCGCTTCGACCTGGCGAGCGGCGGGACTTTTGACCCCTTCGCCGATGACGTGCGCGCCTTTCCCGTCAGTATCGTTGACGGCGAGATCTGGGTAAATCCCTCACCGCCAGGGCGCGATCCCGTTCAGCATTGGTCCACGCGTCTGCGCGAGGGACTAGAGCACACCATCCGCCTGGTCATTGCGAAGTCCGTGCTCGGTTTGCAGACGGCAGGTGCCGATCACCGCGTTCCGCTCCAGATCGGCACGCACTTTGGCATGGCCTACTCGGCCGAGGGCTGGGGGCCGGCCATGAGCATCTTGACCTGCGTCGCCAATATGCTGCCACATCTCGCGGATGAAGACCGGCCGCGCGCCTTATATCACGGCCTGCTGCATATTGCCCGCGAATGCTCCGGTCAGCCCCCGCGCTTCCTGGTCGCGCCGCTGCCGACCGGCGAGACTCGTCCCGAGGTCTTCAAGCAGTGGTTTCGGCACTTTATCGATGTGCGCAACGCTGAGGGCGGGGAGCGTTGCCTGTGCACGGCGATCGACCTTGGGCTGCCGGCGAGGACTATCGCCGAGATGATCTTCGCGGCCGCGACCGACCACCTCTACCTAGACGGCGGGCACGTTGTGGACTTTGCCAATAAGGCTTTTGAACTGCTCGATCATATCGGCTGGGAGCATGCAGGACAGGTGTTGACGAGCCTGGTGCATGGTATGGCCACTGCTCGACGCAGCCAGGAGCTCAATTCCTGGCGCCACCCCATCGATCTTGCCTCGTTCGTGTGGGTTGCTCGCGAAGAACTCCCGGCGCTATATGCTCAGGGCAGGGCTAACCCTGGCACATGGCAGGGCGAAGAGGCGCTAGTCGAGGCGATCCTTGGGGATGATCCGGTCGCTATTCTGGAAGCCATCAAAGATGCTATACGGGCGGGTGCGTCGCCGGAGGCTTTGGGGTCAGCCGTGGCTCATGCCGCGTTTGTGCGCATGGCACGTTTTCATACATCGAATGAGTTCGGCGACTGGGAGACCGTGCACAACACACTGACCGCCGCCAATGCCCTGCATCAGGCCCTGCAGCGTGTGCCATCGATCGAGCTGTTGCGGGGGGTGTTCGATACCGCCATGAGCATCTACCTGGATCGATTCCTGAACATGCCAGCGCAACGTATTCCAGAGGCTGGGCGCACGACTGTCAATGGCGAAGAAGTCCGCGCTGAAGTGCTGAAACGCATGAATGTGCAGCAGCAAGTCGAAGAGGTGGCGCAGCTCGTATCCAACTACCTGGCGGACAGTGCCGATCCTCGTGGGATGATGGTAACCCTCGGCCACGCGATGTTGCGTGAGGATGCGGGCTTTCATGCATTCCAGATCGTCGATGCAGCGTTCAAGCAGTACCAGGCGCGCCGTGGCACCGACGCCGGACGCCATGTGCTGATCGGCATGGCTCGGTATCTGGCCGCTCACGCGCCAACGCCCCGCGCCGTGGGGCAGACGTACCACATCGCCCTGCGTCTGCATCGGGGCGAGGCACTCTACCAGGAGATATCGTGAAGGAAATCATGCCATGCAGCGTCTGCTGCTTTTGATGACAACCACGACGTATCGCGCTCAAGCCTTTCTTGATGCCGCGAGACGTCTGAACATCCCGGTGACAGTTGGCTCCGAGCGTTCCCAGGCTCTGGCTGCGGTCAATCCTGCCGGCCATCTCATCCTCGACTTCGCGGCGCCCGAGGAAGCCACCCGCACCATCGTCGAGTTCGCCAAGGCTCATCCCATCGGTGGCGTCGTGGCGGCCGATGACGACGGCGTGATCCTGGCCGCGATGGCCTCGTCAGCGCTGGGGTTGCCGCATAACCCGGTCGAAGCGGTGGGGGCCGCTCGCAATAAGTACCGGATGCGGCAGATCCTGTCCGAAACTGGCATCCTTTGCCCCCGCTTCTGGCGTTTTCCCATCGACGATGACCCAGTCGCGATGGCCCGCCGCGTCGAGTATCCCTGTGTCATCAAGCCGCTGTCCTTATCGGCCAGTCGTGGCGTCATCCGCGTCGATGATCCCGGCCAGTTTGCGGCCGCCTACCATCGATTGGTCGCCATTCTGCAGCGTCCGGACGTAGCCATCTCTCCGCGTCGATCAGCGCAAGAGATCCTCGTCGAGCGCTTTATCCCTGGGTCTGAAGTCGCCTTGGAAGGACTCCTGACGCATGGTCAGCTGCGCGTGTTAGCCCTCTTCGATAAACCAGATCCGCTGGATGGTCCGTTCTTTGAGGAGACGATCTACGTTACGCCGTCTCGTTTATCCGCAGCGGTTCAGGACCAGATCGCCTCGTGCACGGCCGAGGTCACCTCCGCTCTCGGGCTTCAACACGGCCCGGTTCATGCGGAGCTGCGGGTGAATGAGCACGGCCCATGGCCCCTGGAGATCGCCCCGCGCTCCATCGGTGGTCTCTGCTCCCGTACCCTGCGCTTTGGTGACGAGCTGTCGCTAGAGGAACTGCTTCTCCGACATGCTCTCGGCCTTGAGACGGAGATCTTTGAGCGCGAGAGGCCTGCGGCTGGCGTCATGATGATTCCTATCCCAAAAGCTGGTATCATAAGGCAGGTGACGGGCCAGGAGAATGCCAAGCAGGTCGGAGGCATTGAGGATATCAGAATCACGATCCCACTCGGACAAGAGGTCGTCCCTCTCCCAGAGGGATCGCGGTATCTGGGCTTCATTTTCGCCCGCGACTCAACCCCCGCAGGCGTCGAGTTGGCGCTTCGCGAAGCGCATCGACGGCTGACATTCGTGATCACACCTACCGAGGCTCGTCCTGCCCAGGTGGAACATGTGAGCCCGGCGACACTTGGGGCTGACAGGCTGCCCCTATTGGAGCACTGAGCGTAGAAACAGCATAATTTTTGTCAAGGAGAGACACATGATCAATATTACAGAAGCCGCAGGACAATATATTACCCATCTCCTGGCGGATGAGGAGCGCCAGGGGCTCGCGTTACGTCTGGCGATTGCCGGACAGCGGCCCGGCGGATTTCAGTATAAGCTCGGCTTCGTGCGTGAGGACGAGCAAGCGGCTGATGATGTCGTGATCGATGCTGGCGGCTTCCGGGTAATCATCGACGCCGAGAGCGCGCCCAATCTGCAAGGGGCCACCTTGGACTTTGTGGAGACTCCCGAGCAGAGCGGTTTCAGGATCCATAATCCGAAGACACAATGGACTGACCCCAAGGCCATCGCCATCCAGAAGTTGCTCGACGAGCACATCAATCCGGCCGTGGCGGACCACGGGGGATACGTCACGCTCCTCGACGTCAAAGATGATATCGCCTACGTCGCCCTCGGCGGGGGGTGCCAGGGATGTGGTATGGCAGATGTGACGCTGAAGCAGGGGATTGAGGCGCTGATTACGGAAGAGGTGCCTGGCATCCGACAGGTCGTCGATTCAACCGACCATGCTAGCGGCACGAACCCATACTATCAGCCTGCCAAAGGCGGAGAGTCACCCTTTGCATAAGCTTCGTGCCATTGCCATGGGGGGTCCGACCAGGAACATCGAGGTGTGGATCCCCGGTTACTGGGTCCGATGCGCCAAAATGAGATTGCCCACGGGGTCCACTTTGGCGTGGAAGTCGGGGAAAATCACTGTCGTCGTATCATCTTGATCGACGATGGCTGGACCCTCGAAGGTCATCCCAGGCGCTAGCCGTGAGCGCGCATAGCAGGGCGTATCGACAAATCCTCCCCTCTGGTCGAAATATACCTGGCGCACCTCTGCTAAGGCACTCTCGAGACTCGACGCAGCAGTGCTAGCAATCTGAGGTTGAAGCTTGGGCAACAAGCCAATCGCGGTGACCCGCAGGTTGACCAGCTCCACCGGCGCGTTTGGGAGGTCGTATGAGTAGAGCCGTCGGTGCTCGCGATGGAATGCCGTCACGAGCTCTTGCATCAGTGCTTGCGTCACGTGTCCGACAGGCATGGGACAGGTGAGCTCGAAGCTTTGATGCGCATAACGGAGGTCGGCCGCATAGATGAGTTGTTGCGCCTCGGCTGGCACCTGCTCAGTCCGTAGCCATGCGAGGGCCTGGGCTTCGAGATCAGCGTAGACTGCGGTCATCCGTGCCAGATCGTACTGCGGGCCTTCCTGATAGCAGGTCTGCACATAATCATTCTTCAAATCAGTGCTCAGTAGGCCAGACGTCGACAGTACGCCCGGAGTCAGCGGAATGATGATGGCTGGGATGTCGAGCAGCTCTGCGAGGCGGCAGGCATGCAAAGGTCCAGCTCCGCCAAAGGCTACCAGCACAAACTGGCGTGGGTCATGACCTCGTCCGATGGATACGGTGCGAATGGCGCGAGCCATATTGTTGTTGATGATCTCGATGATCCCTGCCGCAGCATCGTTGATGCCAAGCCCGAGGGGTTGCGCAATCCGGTTCTGAATTATCTGTCGGGCGGCTTCTCGATCCAACGGAATCTCACCGCCCAGTAACGATGGGGGAATGCGCCCGAGGAGCAAGTTAGCATCAGTCACCGTTGGCTCCTCGCCGCCGTGTCCGTAACAGGCCGGCCCTGGCTCCGCTCCGGCGCTGCGCGGCCCCACCTCCAGTCGGCCTGGCGCCAGCACCGCGGCAATGCTGCCGCCGCCCGCCCCGATAGTGTTGATATCGATGATAGGAATCTTCAGGGGGAAAGGACCGATTTTCGCCTCTTTGGTGATCTCCGGTTGGCGATCACGTACCAGACAGATGTCGGCGCTGGTGCCACCGACGTCGATGGAGATGATGTTGGAGAATCCGGCTGCGTGAGCCACGCTCACGGCGCCGATCACTCCGGCTGCGGGACCGGAGAGGGCGGTGTGAATGGCCTGTCGGGCCGCGGTTTCTGCACTCGTGACGCCGCCGTTCGACTTCATGATCAGCAGGGGGGCGTCGATCTGTGCCTCATCCAACTTCCCGCGCAGCAGATTGAGGTAACGGCTTACATGCGGCATGACCGCGCCATTGAGGACCGTGGCCATGCTGCGCTCGAATTCGCGAAATTGCGGCAGCACTTCCGACGACAGGGAAACCACCGCCTCGGGGTACTCCTGCGCGATAATCCGTGCCGCACGTTGTTCATGCAGGGGATTGGCATAGGCGTGCAGAAACACCACGGCAATCGACGGCACGCCGAGCTGCCGTAGGCGTCGCACTGCCCGCCGGCAGTCGTCCTCATCGAAGGGCGTCAGCACCTGGCCAGCGACGTCGATGCGCTCACTCACCTCGAAGATGCGATCCGGCGTCACCGGTCGTGTAGGTTTAATCCAGCCGTACAGATTCCCCTCGCGCGGGATGTCGTGACGCCCGATCTCCAACACGTACTTAAACCCTTTGGTGGTGAGCAGACCCATCGGCGCCGTCTTGCCCTCCAAGATGGCATTCGTTGCGGTAGTCGTGCCGTGAAAGACGCGCATGATATCCGTTGGCCCTGATCGCCCCAGCGTCAGGATTTTCTGAATGCCAGTCATGAAGCCCACGGAAAGGTCATGCGGGGTCGATGGGGTTTTGGTGATCCACATGGTGCCGGTCGCTGCGTCGGCCAATGTCACGTCAGTGAAAGTCCCGCCGACGTCAATGGCCAGCGTACATGATGCCATGAGTAGACTCCTGGGTGCGAAGCGGTGGAAGCGCTTCACTGTAATGGCCTGATGCGCTCTAACAGTTCATGCCAGCTCTTCTTTGACGCCCTTCCACAGGCGCCGCCACCAACGTTTGCGAGCGATACGAGCCATGAATTCCTCGACTTGGGCGTCCCACTCCCGGGTTTCAAGCTCTGCCGACACCGGATCTTCATCCTTCAGCGTCAGGGTCACATGCCCGCCGCCGCCCACAAAATGCAGTGAACCAAAGGTCTGGCTTTGCAGCTCTAAGTCCAAATCCACCCCAAAAAATGAGATCGCCATCTCGATGACCTCTTGGGGCGTCATATATGTCTGCACTTCATAGCGCATGCGTGCACTCCTCTGCAGTCCGGCTGCCGATGCCAGGGCGCTGGGTGGAGACGATGCTGCACAGGTCGTGAAGGTCCCAGGGATAGAACGTGCCTCTTCTTAACAAACTAGGCCTGTGGTGTCAAGACAAGAGGGGCTTGGAAGTCCCACTCGGTTGAAGAAATCTGCGAGGCAGCCCAAGGCGAGCTATGGCTTGACAACGTTTAGAACCATGACTATAATGGTCGCACTTTGATGCTGCCATGGTGTCCAAAGATACGTGTTTGAAGGGTGAATCGTCATGCCGCGGCTCATCATGGAACTGTCCGCCATCCCGCACGAGGGTATCTCCCAGCGCTTCACTAGTACAGGGAGCGCTCTGGGAATCGTCGATACCGAGCTTAGCGTGGTTCGACCTGTCGAGATCGACAGCCAGTTCTATAAAATCGATCAAGAGGTAGTCGTCCAGGGAAGCCTGCGTTCCGCCGTGCACCTCACCTGCAGTCGCTGTGCCGAGGAGTTTGAGCAGCCTTTGAGCGTCGCTCTAGATGCGGTATACTTGCCGGTGCAGGCGATCTCATCCGAGCGAACAAAAGAGCTTGAGCAAGGTGAGACTGATGTCTACGCATATGCTGAGCCGGTGATTGACATCGCCGAGATGGTACGCGATAAGCTCTTTTTCTCAATCCCTCTGCAGCCACACTGTATGATCGGATGCAAGGGCCTATGTCCCTCCTGCGGTGTCAACCGAAACACGATTAGTTGCCAGTGTGCCGAGGAAAAGCTGGGCTCTCCGTTCGAGCCGTTGAAAGGTTTGCGCTTCTCGTAAGAGAGGCGAGGAGTGACTGATGCCAGTTCCGAAGCGAAAGACCTCGAAGTCGCGCCGCGATAAACGTCGGACTCACTGGAAGCTCGCCTTGCGGGGGATGGCGCTCTGCCCGCGCTGCCAAGAAGCAAAATTCCCTCATCGCATTTGTCCCAATTGCGGTTACTACAAAGATCACCAAGTACTGGAAGCCAACGAATAGCGGCATCGGATTCCTGGCCAACGGGGTTTCAGGGGAAGGCGGTGCCATGGCTTGGAAAATTGCGATTGATGCGATGGGAGGCGACAGGGGCCCCGGACCACTTATCCAAGGTGCCCTGCTCGCCGCAGCTGAATCTGGCAGTGACATCATCCTCGTCGGTGATGAACATCTTCTGACGGCGGAGATGAAGGAATACAGCAGTCGGGGTTTACCATTCGAGATCCGTCACGCCCCCCAGGTCATTGCCATGGAGGAGTCACCGGTAGCCGCCTTTCGCAAGAAGAAGTCAGCCTCGATTCGTGTCGCCATGGAGATGGTGCGTGCTCACGAAGCCGATGCCGTGATCTCGGCGGGTCATACCGGCGCGACCTTGTTGGCCGCCACACTCATCCTAAAAACGCTCCCCGGCCTCGATCGTCCGGCCATCGCGACACTGCTGCCCACCATGCGAGGCCATGCGATCTTGATCGACGCTGGGGCAAATGTCGACTGCAAACCCACCCACCTCTACCAGTTTGGCATCATGGGCAGCGGCTATGCTACACATGTGCTCCAACGCGAACGTCCGCGGGTTGGCATGCTGAGCATCGGTGAAGAGGACAACAAGGGCAACGAGACCACCAAAGAGGCCTGCCAACTGCTGCGCAAAAGCTCGCTGAACTTCGTCGGCAACGTGGAGGCGAAGGCAGTTTATCGTGGTTTTGCGGATGTGATCGTCTGCGATGGATTCATCGGGAATATCGCCCTGAAGATCAGCGAAAGCTTCGCGGAGATGATCGAAAGTTTCCTGAAAGAGGCGTTTACGCGTGATGCCCGCAGCAAGCTGGGGTATCTGCTCCTGAAACCATCCCTGGCGCACCTCAAACACAAGATGGATTACGCCGAGTACGGGGGCGCCCCATTGCTTGGGGTGAATGGCACCTGCATCATCGCCCACGGCGCCTCGTCGGCCAAAGCAATCAAGAATGCCATCGGGCTGGCGGAGCGATTACTCACCCATCATGTCAATACCCATATCCAGGAGGATCTTGCGGCCAACGGCGATATTCAGCAGCTTAATCCTCAGAAACTGAGCCTGTGGCGGCACATCCGGGGATCGATCCCATTTTCACGTGAGCGGGATGATCCCGAACCTGAAGAGTCTGCATAAATCAATTGACAGCACCGGGCCTACGATGCATCCAATCGCGCGATTGGCTTGTCTTGAAGATGAGGCAGTAAGGAGCTGTTGATGCCGCAACGGATGGCATTTCTCTTCCCGGGGCAAGGCTCACAGTTCGTCGGGATGGCACACGATCTCTACGAACGGGAGCTATTGGCGCGCGAACGTTTTCGCGAGGCGAATGAGATCCTCGGTTTCGATCTGGCCAAAGTGTGCTTCAGCGGTCCCGCTGAGGAGCTGCAGTTGACCGCCAACGCCCAGCCAGCCATCCTCGTACACAGCGTCATCGCCTGCGAGCTGCTGCGTGCCCGCGGCATCGCACCGGTGGCGGTGGCCGGGCACAGCTTGGGTGAATATTCAGCTTTAGTGGCCTCTGGTTCCATGCCGTTTGCTGATGCCGTCCGAGTGGTACATCGGCGCGGCTGCTTCATGCAGGAGGCGGTCCCGGTGGGCGTTGGGTCGATGGCCGCTATCCTCGGCCTGGACAGCACACAGGTAGAGCTGGCCTGTGTGGAAGTCATCGACGAAGGGGTGGTGCAACCGGCCAATTACAATTGCCCAGGGCAAATCGTCATCTCCGGGCACGCTGGGGCAGTGCGCCGGGCCATGGCCCGATGCTTGGAACAGGGCGCCGTGAAAGTCATGGAATTGCCGGTGAGCGCGCCCTTTCATAGCGCGCTGATGGCGCCCGCGGCCGAACGTTTGCAACCTGAACTGTCCAATGTGACCTTCTCCGATATGCAGGTGCCCGTGATCTCCAATGTGGAAGCTAAACCCTTTGGGTCGAAGGTGCGGGTGTCGAAACTCCTAGTCGATCAGGTGACCGCTCCAGTCCGCTGGCAAGAATCGGTACAAGCCTTGATGCAAATGGGGGTGGAATCCGTCGTCGAGGTTGGACCGGGAAAAGTGCTCTCGGCGCTCATGCGGCGCATCGATCGCCAAGTCAAAGTCGTCGAGCTCAATGTTCTTCTCGACGCCGCGTGAGGGCAGGCCATGGAACTGGCAGGCCAGGTCGCCGTGGTGACTGGAGGGTCGCGGGGGATCGGTCGCGCCATCGCTCAAACGCTCGCGGCGATGCAGGCTCACGTGATCGTCAATTACGTCGCGCATCAGGACGCCGCGGAAGAAACGCGCCACAGCATAGAAGCGATTGGCGGAGAGGCGACCATTTGCGGTTTCGATGTGGCCGATGCGCTGGGGACGGCCCGGGCCTTTGATGCAATCCTTGACGACCGCGGCCGAATCGATATTTTAGTTAATAACGCAGGCGTCACTCGTGATACCCTCGTGCTTCGCATGAAAGAGGAGGATTGGCAGCAGGTTTTACAGGTCAATCTCTCAGGCATGTATCACTGCTCGAAGGCGGCGATTCGCCCAATGATCCGGCAGCGCTATGGGAGGATCATCAACATTACTTCCATCGTTGGGATAATCGGCAATGCTGGGCAGGTCAATTATGCCGCGGCTAAAGCCGGCGCGATTGGCTTGACCAAAGCTCTTGCCCGAGAGGTTGCAAGCCGCGGGATCACCGTCAACGCCGTGGCTCCAGGGTTTATCGAGACGGAGATGACCCAGGGGTTATCGGCACAGGCCAAGGCAGACCTTGTCCGGCAGATTCCTCTTGGCCGATGGGGAACGCCCCAGGATGTGGCCGATTGCGTCAGCTTTCTGGTCTCGTCACGTGCGAGCTATATCACTGGCCAAGTCATCCAGGTCAACGGTGGGCTGTCGATGTAAGGGAGGTACGTTCGCGGTGGCATCGATCGAACAGCGGGTGAAGGATATCATTGTGGAACAACTGGGCGTCGAAGAGGACGAAGTCTCCGCGGAGGCATCGTTTATCGATGATCTGGGGGCCGATTCCCTGGATACGGTCGAACTCGTAATGGCCTTTGAAGAGGAATTTAATATCGAGATCCCCGATGAGGATGCGGAGGGGATTAGCACGGTACAGGATGCCATCGATTACATCAAGGCGAACGTGAAGGAGGTGTAATCTCCTGCACCTTGGGCGAGAAGGACAGAGGTGCCAGCGCAGCCAATGAAGCTGTACAGTCCCGCCCAGAGGTTCTGATGCTGACCTCCCTGCAGGCAGAGGCGTGTTGGAGGCGCAGTGCCGGTAGCAGTTCAGGTGTTGTGCAGCTCACAGTCGACGCGATGGCCAAAGACGCGGACCCAAGCAGGAAAGGATAGGCCTATGGAGGGGATGAAACGGCGGGTGGTCGTGACCGGCCTGGGGCTCATCACACCACTCGGCACCGGCATTCAGAAGACCTGGGAAGGGATCTGCAAAGGCGCTTCAGGAATCGATCGGATCACCACCTTCGATGCCTCAGAGTTCCCTGTGCAGATCGCTGGTGAGGTCAAGGACTTCAACCCAGAGGATTTCATCGAGCGCAAAGAAATCAAGAAAATGGATGTCTTCATCCAGTATGCCCTAAGTGCGGGTTCCATGGCCATCGAGGACGCTGGGTTGAAGATCACCGAAGAGAATGCCGATCGCGTCGGCGTGATCGTCGGGGCGGGTATTGGCGGCATTCATACCATCGAGCGCTACCATTCAGTTCTCCTCGAAAACGGACAGCGCCGCATCAGCCCCTTCTTTATCCCCATGCTGATTACCAACTTGGCGGCGGGCCAAATCTCCATGCGCTTTGGCGCCCGCGGTCCGAATTCCTGTGTCACCACTGCCTGTGCCGCAGGGACGCACGCTATTGGGGATTCTTTCAAGATCATTCAACGCGGCGATGCCGATGCCATGATCGCTGGCGGGAGTGAATCGGCCATCACCCCGCTGACCATCGCTGGCTTTGCGAACATGAAGGCGCTTTCGAGCCGCAATGACACTCCGCAAAAGGCCAGTCGGCCCTTTGATGTGGAGCGCGATGGCTTCGTGATCGCAGAAGGGGCGGGTATAGTCGTCCTTGAAGAACTGGAGGTCGCCTTGGCGCGAAGGGCGAAGATCTACGCCGAAGTCATCGGCTATGGCATGACCGCTGATGCCTACCACATGACCGCTCCAGACCCCGAGGGGCGTGGCGTGGTCAACTGTATGCGGGTGGCATTACGGGATGCGGGTATCGCCCCGGAAGCCGTCAACTACATCAATGCCCATGGCACCTCGACTCCCTATAATGATAAACATGAAACCAATGCGATCAAGCATGTGTTCGGCGAACATGTCCATCGATTGGCGGTGAGCTCAACCAAGTCGATGACCGGACATCTCCTCGGCGCCGCAGGGGGGGTTGAGGCAGCCTTCTGCGCGTTGGCACTCTCAGAGGGCATCATTCCACCGACCATCAACTATGAACATCCCGACCCGGAATGCGATTTAGATTACGTTCCGAATCATGCTAGGCACATCGATTTAGAGAACGTGATATCGAATTCCTTTGGATTCGGCGGGACGAATGCGTGCATTGTCTTGAAGAAATATATCGCCTAACCAGGTATTGATGGTGTCGGTTGTCGTCGCCGACAAAGACTTGAGGGAACATGCTGGTAGAGGCACGCAAAGAGCAGCTCGTGGAGCTTGAACGGGCGTTAAGTTATCGATTTCACCGCATCGAGCTATTGAATCAAGCTCTAACCCATAAGTCATATGTGCATGAACAACGCGAGCCTGTCCGGCATAATGAGCGCCTCGAGTTTCTGGGGGATGCCGTCCTGGGATTGGTGATTAGCGATTATTGCTACGGGAAGTTCGCCGGCCTTGCCGAGGGTGAACTCTCGAAGCTACGGGCGTCTCTGGTGAACGACGGCAACCTGGCAAGGATTGCACGACGCCTGGAACTAGGCTCTTACCTCCTCGTAGGACGCGGGGAGGAGCTGACTGGCGGCCGTGCTAAGGCATCTCTCCTGGCTGATACCTTTGAAGCGGTGCTGGCGGCCATTTATCTCGATGGCTCGCTGGGAGATGTGTATCAGGTGATCCTGCAGTGCTTTCAGGAGGACCTGAATACCGTCCTGCATGAGGGGTATAGAGACTACAAGAGCGAACTTCAAGAGTACACCCAGGAAAAATTTGGCTGTGTTCCGACATACATCGTCGTCCGTGAGCGCGGTCCGGACCATGAAAAAGTGTTCGAGGTTGAACTTGCGATTCGTCGGCAGTTCCAAGGGCTTGGGGCTGGCAAAAGCAAGAAAGAGGCCGAACAAGATGCCGCTCGTAAGGTGCTTGCAGCGCTCAGGACCACGGAGCTATTGACGAACTCTAGGGGCGATCCTTTGACTTGTCCCGAACACGGTCTGAATGTTCAGCCGCAATAGTTAACCTGCACACATATAGAGGATTGCAAGCCGTGCGCTGGAAATTTTGGGAACGTAAGCAACCTGCGCCCTCGGAGGATGCCCCCACCCAAGTCGTGACCACCGAGCCGGCGCTCATCGCTGAGGATGATGTGGAAGTGCCGGAGGAGGAATTGGCGGAGGTGGTGATCGGCGAACCTGAGCCAGAGACGTCCTCCCCTCGGCAGGGCTTTCTGCGTTTTCTGAAAGAGCGGTTAACTAAAACACGTCAAGGATTGCTGCGGAAAATCGACCGGCTGCTCAGCGGCAGGCAAGTAATTGATGCGGATCTCTTTGAGGAACTGGAGGAGGTGCTGATCAGTAGCGATCTCGGTGTGCAGACGACCACGCGCATTATGCAGGAACTTCAGCAGTCGGTGGCAGAGCAGCGCCTGCGCCAGCCGATAGAGATCCGAGCCCATTTGAAGCAGAGCCTCATGGATATCCTGCATGTCAGCACCGAGGAATTGTGCACTGAAGTGGCGCAACCCCCGGCAGTCATCCTGCTGGTGGGAGTGAACGGGGTTGGCAAAACGACGACAATCGCCAAACTGGCCTATCAGCTGAAACACCAAGGGAAAAAAGTCTTGTTAGCCGCGGCCGACACATTTCGGGCAGCGGCGATCGAGCAGCTCCAAGAATGGGCCGATCGCGTCGGTGTGGAAGTGATCAAGCATGGTGCGGGTGCCGACCCGGCGGCCGTCGTTTATGACACCATCCAGGCCGCCAAAGCGCGCCGTGTCGATGTGGTGATCGTCGATACTGCGGGCCGCCTCCATACCAAAGTGAATCTCATGGAAGAGTGCAAAAAGATCAAACGTGTTCTCGCCCGCGAGCACGAAGGGGCTCCGCATGAGATCCTGCTCGTCCTCGATGCCACCGTCGGCCAGAACGGTGTGGCGCAAGCAAAGCAATTTCATGAGACACTCGGACTGACGGGGCTCGTCATGACCAAGCTCGATGGTACCGCCAAGGGAGGCATCGTCGTCAGCATCGTCAATGAACTGAACATTCCGGTTAAACTCATCGGGGTCGGCGAAAAGCTCCCTGACCTCCAGCCTTTCGACCCCACAGCGTTTACCGAAGCCCTCTTCGACGACTAGGTTGTGCGTCACGGTCTAACCTTCCGCCATCGCCTTCCTGTACTAGCTCGACCGCGAATTCATCTCAGTGCGTCTGATGGACGAAATCGCCGGGGAGCATCGTAAGGAGGCGTTCCAGAGCCGTTCGGAGGTATGCCTCATCTTTCGATTCCAGGGTCAGCATCACTTTATAGGAAGGATTGTGAATATCAGGATAGGAGCCGAGCATGAGCGCGGGAAACTCTCGGAGGAGGTCGTGGAGAAAGGCCGCGATGTTGCCTTCACCCTCCTTGACGTACACCTTACGAAGAAAATATGGCTGGTCGCGGAAGCGTTCCTTGATCGAGTCGAATTTCTGCCGCAACAGGTCGGGGATCCCAGGGAAGATATAGACATTTCCCATGGCAACCGCGGGGAGCCAGAGGCCATCTTCGCGGATCAGCACTGCCCCCTCAGGCACCTCCGTGAGCTTTAACCGGGCCTCGTTCAGATCGCCGCCATAGCGGCTACGCAGAAGGCGTTCGAGTTCAGGATGACGAATGACGCGATGCCCAAAGGCTTT
>Ga0105104_10001773_pt1 | contig 16073 bp, 14 predicted proteins | sample PPLLaktember2015_3_FD_87034 | JGI IMG/M metagenome (GOLD analysis project Ga0105104, IMG submission 87034) | Freshwater sediment microbial communities from Prairie Pothole Lake near Jamestown, North Dakota, USA - PPLs Lake P7 Core (6) Depth... | ecosystem: Environmental > Aquatic > Freshwater >... | reverse complement strand
TGGACATCTTGCAAGCGCAATCCCAAGGAGTTCTTGTCTAGAGCTTTTGCGAATGTTATTTCTTTTGCCCGGCAGTAAGCCTCGATCAGCGCTCGTTCCACCAAGCTAACCCCGAAGTTCCACAGCAGCGGTGGATAACCCTGGTCAGATGCCCAGGCTTGCTGGGTTTTATAAACCAGATACCACAGATTAAATACGCTTGCTATTAAACCGGCTTGAACAGCGAATTCACCAGCCTGTTGAATGACCAAGCGCATATCTTCTATATCATTTTTATAACTAGTTTGCGGGTCTTTGGTGAACCATTTCGGAATCAGGTTATCGGCCGCTATGCCAAAAGCTTTTTTACCGTCAATCTCACATTCGAGCTGTAAAAACAGGTGCGGAACCGCGGTCATCTCAGCAATGCCATAGCGAAAAGGCATCCGGGTGCGGATGTTGTGCAGATAGGTTCGCGCGTGATGAACTCGAATGGGCATAAAGCCTGTATCGGAACTAAATTTCTTTTATGAGGGTCAAATAGGTTTCAGCAACGGGCTTCATCTCGATGCCCAGGCCGGGGCCTTGAGGAACCTGGATCATGTCTCCTTGCTGCTCTAACCCATTTTCGATAAGCGTGCTGCCCAAAAACTGAGGACCATTCAGAGCACAAGGTTTGTCGATGCCAGCCCAAGCAAATAAATGCAGTGAGGCAGACAGTGAGATATCCGGGTCCGTCAAACCAGAACCTAAAAGTGCAATGCCACGCTCTTTAGCAAGGCGAATAATTTTTTGCGACTGCCAGATTCCTGCTGAGCGTGCTGTTTTTACAGTGATACCGTCGAGCATCTCCAGGGCGATGAACTCTTCGACAACTGCATCCATAATAATGCCTTCGTCCATAAAGATTGGAAGCGCTCCCTGTCGTCTTAGCGCCTGGTAGCCGCGGATCTGATACGGTGATAAGGGAGACTCAATTACATCCACGCCAATATCGGCCAATTTGGGGACTATCTCTAAAGCGCTATCCATCGTATATCCCGTGTTGGCATCTGCCCACAAAAATCCATCCGGTGAAAAGGTTTTGATTTCCTTGGCAAGATTCAGGTCAAAGGTTTCCGTTTGCGGGGGGCCAACCTTGAAGTTGAAATTCCGGTAACCGCGTTGCTGACCCTCTTCCAGTTGCGCTGCGACCACTGCCATATCCATTGAATTGATGGTCCAGCTAAGCTGCAAACTTATCGGCTTATATTGACCCAACAATGCAGCGATGGGTTGGTTCATCCGCTTTCCAACTAAATCGTAGCAGGCTATATCAATAGCGGCTTTGGCTAAGGGCTGCCCAATTGAGAAGGCCGGGTAAATAGTATGATTCATGCGATCATGGATGGCGGGGACATCCTTAGGGTTCATACCGATGATCGCCTCGGCCAGGTAATTGGCAATCGTGGTTTCAACCGTTTCAGGCGTCTCGTAAGTCCAAGTGGGAGTTGGCACGGCCTGCCCCCATCCCTGATAGCCTTCATCATCAGTCAACCGCACCAGCACCGACGGCCGGCGTATCTTGCCATCAGTACCAGGTTTAAAGAATTTGAATTCTCCAACAAAATCGTAATCAAAGCGGCCGAGTTCTACTTTTACCAGCTTACTCATACCAGACTCCAAATCTGTATCCGGTCAAAAACACAATATCCGGCAAAAAAACACAAAATCAATTCTTCCATTCCCGCGCCGCGCGTGCCATAGCGTTGATATTTTCAATGGGAGTGTAAGGAGCCATAGCACAGCCTGGTGTTAATATATCGACCCCGGCTTCCAAGCACTTACGGGCATACAAGTAGGTTTCCTCGGGTGTTCCGTTGAGCAATACCGACAATGTGGGCACCGACCCGGCAATACAAACTTTGCCTTTCATCAATCGTACTGCCTCGTCTAGGTTCACACCCTCGTCGAAGTTATAGCAAGCTGTGCCAGTTTGTATTATGTATGGGATATGCCCGGTGGACTTACCACAAATATGCATGATATCCGGCACCGGAATACCTGAGCATAGACGAGTATGATAGGGCATGATGAAATCCCGGTACGTTTTCGACGAGTTTAAATCACCAGTGCAAGTTGCCTCTCCGAGAATAATGGCATCGCTTCCTGCCTCAGCCTGGGCAACAGCATAATCAATTGCAAGCGAGGTCAAGGCATCCATAATTTGGTGTACCCACTCTGGGTTGGTGATGATCCACATCAGAAAATTATTGAAGCCAAATAGCTTGGCTCCCAATCCAAATGGGCCTACGGTCGAGGTGACGATGGCCACCTCGTCGTTATACTTCTTTCTCAGTTTCGATATTGCTTTCAGGACGATTGGGATACGCCCGCGGTCAAAGAAATCATTGGGGATCGCTAATTCATCAGGATGATTGAAAAGATGTCTGACTTCAGTTGGGGTTGTATCGATGTTCCTGTAGTTGATCTCTGCCCCCAGGGCCTCTACTTCGACTGCCATATCAAAAGGCAGTTTGATGCACTCGATATCGGTATGTAGATAAATCGACTCGGCCAATCCGGCCAGGTCATCAACGTTTTTGTGGGCTTCAGGCCAAAAGATATTGCATTTCTCCATCATAGCGACCGTTATTCCGGTAGCAACCGCCGCTACAGGAGGCCGGTCTACTTCTTGAAGGTTGAGAGCATTGAGAAAACGTTCTTTTTTATTCATCGGATTCCCTTAATCTTTTATCGCATCCTGGCTATCGATCCACTCCGTTGAGTCTGATCTTCTCTTTTGTAGAGGAAGATCGAAGAGTCCAGCTTCTAACCTGGAGGAGTGAAGAAACCTTCTCAACAAGCATTTTCAAGGCGCACTCGCTCGTACAACCAGCTTAGGCTGCAGATGGATTTCTTTCGACTCAGCCGTTGAGCACTCGATACGTTCCAACAACATCTGCATGGCCTGGGTTCCAATTTCTACCATGGGTACATGCAGAGTCGTGAGAGCAGGAGAAACCAATGCTGCCAAACCGATATCATCATAGCCAATGATGGCAATATCCTCAGGAACTCGCAGACCAAGTTTTGCACAGGCTTGCAGAGCCCCAACCGCAATTAGATCATTATGACAAAATAGAGCTGTCAGTTCTGGATTGTTTTTCAAAAGATCGTAGGCAGTCTCTTGCCCCTTCTCTACCACGGGGTGACAATGTCGGATCCAACTATCCTTGATAGGGATATCTACAGCTCGCAGGGCAGTCTGATATCCCTTAAGTCGGCCAAATGCACTAGTGGAAATTGGAGGGCCCGAGATCAAACCGATATTGCGATGGCCAGACCTTAATAAATGTTCAATTGCCGCTTGCCCACCAAACACATCATCTACTGTGATAGCCCCGACATCAGCGCTCTTTCTTTCTCGAAAGACCAAAACACTTGTGGAAAAGCGTGCCAGAATTTTGAATAACGCATGATCTTCCAACCGTGAACTGCATAGGATTAAGCCGTCAACCTGATTATCTTCCAGTGACTGCAAAACGGCCAGTTCACGCTTTGGATCCTCATTGGTATTTCCCAGGAAGACGCTGTAATCCTTAGCATAAGCCTCTTCTTCTGCACTGCGTACTATTGAGGAAAAAAACGGATTGGAAATATCAGGTACAACAACACCCAACGTTCCGGTGTGTCGTGTTGCTAAACTGCGGGCAATGCTGCTGGGCCGATAGTTTAATTCCTCGATAACATCCATTACCCTTTTTCGAGTTGCATGGCTGGCACCTTCTTTATTATTGACAACGCGGGATACCGTCATCAGTGAAACCCCCGCTGTTTGGGCAATATCATGCATCGTGACGCGTTTAGCCATGGATTCTTATCCGATAGCGCTAACGTTAGCGCTAACTAAATTATATGGAGAGGATTATGCTGCGTCAATGTGAAAATCAACACTTGTTCGATATGACAACTTTTATTACATTTTCGTCAGGTTCTTGCAGAATATTGAAAGCTTCTTGCGTTTGCTCAAGGCAAAACCGGTGCGTGATCATCTTTTCGAGATCGACCTTACCTTGTCGGATTAATTCAATTGCCCGTTGAAAATCCCAATGGTAGCCCTGGGAGCCAGTCAATGAGATTTCTTTCTGCACAAAGATATTTACCGGGATACGGATATTCTCAGTTTCAAAGAGACCTACAACGACAGCTCTTCCGCCTTTTCGCAGGCATCGCAATGATTGCATTAGAGTCGTCTCCAGGCCAACGGCCTCAAAAGCGTGCTGCACCCCAATGCCACCCGTCTTTTCCAATATTTCCTGAACAACATCAGATTTAGAACTGTTGAAAACACCGCTGGCGCCAAATCCGATGGCTGCATCCAAGCGGGCATCCCGGATATCGGTGATGAAAACTTCTGCTGTCCCAATTGCTTTGACAACCTGCAAGATCAGCAACCCGATTGCCCCTGCCCCAAAAATAGCCACATTTTCATCGATATGAAGATTGGCAAGTCTCATCGCATGTACCGCCACAGCCAAGGGTTCGATCAATGCTCCAGCAGGATAAGATATATTTTCAGGGAGCAGATGTACCCATTGCTCAGAGGCTACAAAATCTGTGGTTAATCCACCCTGCCCCTGGCGGTACTGAAAACTGATATTTGCACACAGATGGTAATCACCTCGTCGGCAATAGTGACAATTTCCGCAAACGATTACCGGCTCAACTGTAACCCGATCTCCTGGCTTTACCTTGGTCACCCTAGAGCCCACCTCTGCAACTTCTCCGGCAATTTCGTGGCCTACTGGGATGGGCAAAGAGACGGCTGGGTGCTTCCCTTTAAAGATGTGTAAATCTGAACCGCACAAGGCAGTCGCCTTGACCTTGATCAAGACTTCCAGCTCACCCAAGGGGGGGAGCGGTCTTTCCCAGATATCCACCTGTCCGGGATGAGTTACAAAAGCCATCGGGCGTGTATTATTCACCTTCAACCTCTTCTGCAACAACTGGGTTGGATAAACAACCCAAGCCTTCGATTTCAATACTGATCTTGTCAGCTGGTTTAAGCGGTATGCGCGGGTCATGAGAATCGCCAACGCGTTTGGGCGAACCGGTCAGGATTACATCGTTCGGTTCCAAAGTGGTCAATTGGGAGATATAATGGATCAGATAAGGCACATTGAAAATCATCTCTTGAGTATTGCCATCCTGCACAACTTCATCGTTGAGCTTGGTTTTGATGAACAAATTTCCCGGATTCGGAATTTCATCCGGAGTGACCAATGTCGGTCCAAGGGGACAAAATGTATCGAACATCTTGCCTGAGTCCCACTGTGAGCTGCGAGCTTCAATATCTGCTGCACCGAGGTCATTGGCGATTGTATATCCAGCCACAGCCTCTAGCGCACGTTCTACGGGAATATTTTTTGCTCGAATTCCAATAATCACAGCAAGCTCCCCCTCGTAGAGCACCTTCCGGCTTATCCTGGGCAGCACGATCGCGGAACCTGAACCGGTCAAAGAGCTGGCAGGTTTGTGAAAAAGGACTGGGTAGGGAGGCGGAAGCCAATCCTCGCTCCTGTCCGGAGGCGGATAATTCAATCCCACACAGATGATCTTACCTGGCTTGATGACCGGGGGTAAGAGTCGAATTTGCGATAGTGGGATGGATTTCCGCTGGCCGTGCGGTTGAACAATTACCATGTCTTCCTCAAGTATTCCGCTATGAATTTCTCCAGCGTGCCGGTAATTGATCTTCTTCATCGCTCCTACTCCTTGAAATTGGGCTTGCGCTTCTCCAGGAAGGCATTGCGGCCCTCGATGGCATCCGGCCCGCGCCCGGTCCGGATGCGCTGCTCGCGTTCAGCAGCAAGACCGGCCTCAAAGCCATCGCGCAATCCAACGGTAACGCAATATTTGCTGGCACTCACCGCTAGGGCAGAATTCGTACCAATCGCTACAGCCAGCTCCGATACACGATCGAGCAACTCTTCGTCAGGAACTACATATTCCACCAATCCGATGCGAAGAGCCTCTTGCGCATCAATCGTCCGGCCGGTCATTAACAAATCCAGTGCCCGGCCGCGTCCTATCAGTCTGGGTAGGCGCTGCGTTCCGCTGCCAGAGGCAAAGGCACCAACTTTGACTTCTGGAAAGCCGAATTTAGCGGATTGAGCCGCCATGCGGATATCACAAGCCAGTGCCAGGACAGCTCCGCCCCCCAGAGCATACCCGTTAACCGCAGCGATCAATGGCAGACGCGAGTTTTCGATGGTGGCGTTCAAACCAGCTTCGACATAATCGTTTTCCAGCAGCCAGCCGACATCCGTGCTGAAATCGTTGATATCCGAACCCACCGAAAAGGCCTTCTCGACTCCGGTCAGCACCACACAGCGAACAGTGCGGTCTGTTTCTAATTCTGCCAGCGCGGCCCGTAAGGCGCGCTTTACGCCAAATCGCAGAACACCAAGGGGCTGCGAGCGGATTGTGATCAGCACGACACCGGGGAAGGGTCTTTCGATCTGAATGGCGTTGGTTTCAAGCGATTCTTGAGATGTGTATTTATCTTCCATCATTATTCACTTCTTTGCAGACGTATGGGTATATTCAGGCGGGGTTTATTCCGCAAATCCTGCAGATACCCCATTTTTTCGCTGGAGAAGATGCGGCTGTCCATTATTTTGAGCTGTGGAGAAATTTCGGGCTGAAAACCCATTAAGGCCAATATATCCCTCTCCACCTCGATACCGGGTGCTATCTCAATCAGTACTAACCCATTCGGCCCGCGCTGGAAGACGGCCCTCTCGGTAATGAAAAGCACTTCCTGTCCTAATTCTGCCGCGTACCAGCCACTATAGGAAATTTGTTGTAGTTCTGAGACAAACTTGGTGGAACGGCCTTCATTGATGATTTGTGTTTGTCCATCCGGCCAGGCAATGTTTAATCCCCCGGCAGTGAAAGTACCACTGAAAATCACTTTTTTGGCATTTTGGGCAATATTTTGAAAGCCACCGATGCCGATAACTTTGTCGCCAAAACGGCTGACATTGACGCTCCCTTCCCCGTCAACTTGGGCGAAGGAAAGGAAAGCAAGGTCGATACCACCGCCATCATAGAAATCAAACTGGTAGGGTTGATCGACGATAGCGTCATAATTCATTGCTGCCCCGGCATCGACACCGGATGCAGGCGCACCACCGATCAACCCCTGTTCATTGGTCAGGATGATTTGATCCAGGAATCCTTCCTCGGCGGCAATATTGGCGATGCCGGTGGAAACGCCGGCTCCCAGGTTGCAAATAGCCTGTGGGTATAACTCCATCGCTGCCCGTCTGGCGATAACCTTACGAGGGTCAAAGGGCAACGGTGGAATCGCGTCGAGAGGCACGCGCAATTCCCCGGCAAAGGCCGGGCTGTATTGGGTTGTGTAGCTTTGCATTTGATGAGGATCGACCACCACCAGGTCAACCAACATACCAGGAATTTTAATATCCTTAGGGGCCAGGCTACCTTTCTGAGCCAAGCGTTCCACCTGCACGATCACGATCCCACCAGCATTGTGGGCTGCCTGAGCCATCGAGAGCATTTCTCCAAAGACAGCCTCGCGTTCCATGGTGATATTGCCATCTTCATCTGCTGTGGTCCCGCGCAGCAAGGCCGCATCAACTTTGAAAGATTTGTAGAAAAGCCACTCTCGTCCCCCCAGTTGAATCACCTCTATCAGGTCTTCTTTAGCTGAGCGACTCTGCCGCCCACCACCAAGACGCGGGTCGACAAAAGTGTGCAACCCCACAGGCGAGATCAATCCCGGACGACCTGCCGCCATCTCTCGAGTCAATTGAGAAAGCACGCCCTGCGGCAGGGTGTAAGCCTCCACAGTATCTTCCTGCGCCATCTTTTGGATGGCGGGTGTATTGACCAGCGCCCCAGTAACAATGCGTTTCAGCAAGTTAGCATAAGCCAGATGGCTGACACCTTGCGTGTCCATATCGCCCAGACCGACCGGATGCACCAGGGTCAAGTCGCGCGGCTCCCCGCTGGCAAGATAGCGCTCTTCTAATGAGACTATCAGTTTCTCGGGAACCGCGTGTCCGCCGCCCGAGCCACCAATCAGCAGCGTATCGCTATCTTGGATCAGGGACACAGCCTCTTCAAAGGATACGATTTTCAAAAGAGTACTCCTGAGCAACTACAATTCTGATTTGATCGCTTTGAGTTGCTCTGCTTCGGGCAGCCCTTTATAACGATCATCCAACGGATAACAACCTGAGATCATGCCTTTACGAGGGGCTGTGGTGCAATCACTGAATGTGCGGCATATCTTTTTGCGGGCAAGTTGCCTTCCCGCTAAAACATCAGCGGGCATTTCTGGATAGGAAAGCACCATGCGGCCCAACCCGACAAAATCGACCATACGGTTACGAACCAAGTACTGACCGACTTGAGGCAGCCATTCCTGCAGGTAGCTATAACCCGTGCCTACGATAAGCATATTGGGGTATCTCTCCTTGATTTTGGCAACGTTGTTGATTTGCCGGGCAACTCCCACCAGGGGATCTTCCGGCGGCTGGTAGCCATCCGAAGGTGGGAAAAAGGCCGGACGCATGATGTGCGGATTGTAATAGGGACTACCGCAAGACAAGTTGACCAACTCGATATCCAACGATTCCAACAAATCCATGAAGGCAAACATTTCATCGCGCTTGATATTCATAGGATGATCAGGATCACCGCCAAACGCGTAGGGATACTTTCCGTTTTCATTCTTGAATTCCAGCGGTTGACCAACGTTATCTTCGCCTGGGCGGAAGGGGGGAAAATCGAAGGCGCTAACCCGTACACCGATTTCCAACCCGGGCGCAGCGTTGCGGATGCCTGCTACAATTTCTCTCAAAAATCGAGTGCGGTTCTCAAAGCTACCGCCATACTTACCTGGTCGGCTATACGCGCTGAGAAACTCGTGTCCCAGGTATCCGTGACAGTGTTTGAGATCGACGAAATCGAAACCTAACTCGTTGGCCCGTTTAGCAGCGCACACATAATCCACAATCAGGTCTTCTATTTCTGTATCGCTAAACACAGGCAAATCAGGGTCGATGCCGAACATCTCATCAAGTAAGGGGTGGTGATATAGAATCTTAGGTTCAAGGCGGGTCTTAATGTTCGGACGAGAAAAACGCCCAGAATGGGTCAATTGCAGTCCGACGACAAAATCATTTGCGTTTCCAAATTGAGCTTGATGGATCCCCACTAATGAAGTGCGCAGGTCTTCGAGTCCCTTCAGGGTGTGCTCCTGGATCATCAATTGGTTGGGATTGGCACGCCCATCGTGGCGCACGGCAACGGCTTCGCCGCCCCAGATAAGCTTGGCACCGCTACGGCCAAAGTTGAGCCAGCGCATTTTGGTATTGTCGGTAGGCAGGCCATCCTGGGTACCGTCCCAACCTTCCATAGGATGGATGCAGAATCGATTTCCGATCTGGCAACCGTTCTTCAATATGTACGGTTGGGCGAGAGGCGCCTGAGGACCAACTTGCAGCAACTCATCAAAAGGAAGGTTGATTCCTAAACTTTGGATATATTCCGCAAAGGAATGTGCGTCTTTAAAACGGGCGATGCGAGTGTATGGTTTTGGCATTTGACATCCTCATCCCTAATAAAAAATTGGATTTTCCGATCTGATTGTTTGGATGATTTGCAACGTTTGTGCCGCAGCAATACGGATAGCATCGAAATTTGCCTCAGCAACCCAATCCTTCCGCACCAGGTTGCTGCCCATCCCAACACAGACCACGCCGGCCTCAAACCAACCGCGTAAGTTTTCTTCGGTCGGGGCTACACCGCCGGTAGGCATCAAGTAGGTCCAAGGCATAGGGCCGCGCACAGCCTTGACAAATCCCGGCCCGCCAATCTGGCTGCCAGGAAAAATTTTGACAATTTCCACGCCCAATTCTTCCGCAGCGGAGATTTCGCTGAGGGTAGCGCAGCCGGGGGAGTACGCCACCTTGCGCCTATTGCAAATCCTGGCGACCTCCGGGTTAAGCACCGGGCCGACGATGAAATTTGCCCCCAATTGGATGTATTGTCCTGCCGTCACGGGATCGACCACCGAACCCGCCCCCAGGATGACGTTACTGTCGTCCCCAAAACGGCGAATCAACTCTCCAAAAACGAGGTGAGCCTGATCGCCGCGGTTGACAAATTCCAGGCATCGAACCCCGGCGTCCACCAACGCTCCGAGAATTTTGGAGGCCACCTCGACATCTTTATTGTAGAACACCGGCACCATACCAGTTTCGATCATGGTATTGAGCACTCGTAAACGACTATATTTCGCCATGTTTATCCTCTCCCATCGTCAAGAATCGATATGAGCATTCTCGGCTTCAACGCATTCGCAGCTACCGGCTGACGCGTCCGGAAACATCACCTTTCATGATTTTTTCCACTTCATCGACCGTCGCCAGGTTGAAATCGCCAAAGATTGTATGTTTGATCGCTGAAGCTGCCACAGCAAAGTTCAATGCGGATTGTTTTTCTTCTCCATACGTGATCAAGCCATAAATCAGGCCAGCCATAAAGCTGTCGCCGCCGCCAACCCGGTCGACAATATGCGTGATGTCGTAGGTGGGGCCAAAATAAAGATTTTTGGCGTCCCAAAGTATCGCGCTCCAGCCGTTGTGACTGGCCGAGATGGAGCTGCGAAGTGTGATCGCGATCGTCTTCAACCGCGGGAATCGTTCAGAGAGCTGCTGGCAGACAAAGCGGTATTTCTCAGCATCAAGTTCTCCAGAGGTGACATCTGTTTCCGGAGCCTGGATGCCGAAGACTTTCTCAGCATCCTCCTCATTTCCGATGGCTACGTCACAATACGAGACTAATTCTTCCATTACTTCAACAGGTTGTTGCCCCCACTTCCACAATTTAGCACGATAATTCATATCTGTTGATACTGTCAGTCCATGAGCCTGGGCCGCTTTAACCGCCTCCAGGCAAGTTGCAGCAGCCCCCGCCGAGACTGCTGGTGTGATTCCCGTCCAATGGAACCAGTCGGCACCCTCGAAAGCAGCCTCCCAATCGATCATCCCCGGCTGAATATCTGCTAATGCGGAACCTGCCCGGTCGTAGATGACCTTGCTACCACGATGTACGGCACCGTGTTCCAGGAAATAAATCCCCAGACGTTCGCCACCGCGAGCGATGTGCCCCGTTCCAACCCCAAATTGGCGCAGGTAATTTTCGCAAGCGTTTCCAATATCATTCTTTGGCAAACGAGTTACATATTGGGCGTCGAGGCCAAAATGAGCCAAAGACACCGCCACATTCGATTCGCCCCCACCGTAGGTGACATCAAAACTGTGTGCTTGGGAAAATCGAAGGTTGTTCGGGGGAGAGAGTCTCAGCATTATTTCACCAAAGGTGACGACGCGGGTCATAGTTAACCTCCAAATTTTTTATAGACGATGCAGATGGAAGCCGCCATCCACATTGATCACTTCACCGGTAGAGAAAGGGAATAGTCCTTCGGCAATCGCCAACACTGCTTTACCGACATCTTCTGGCATCCCCCATCGTCTAATCGGGGTCAGCCCTTCTTCGAAAATGAGGCGGTCATACTTATCTTTGACAACTGAGGTCAGATCAGTGGCAATGATGCCAGGACGAATCTCGTAAACGTTTATTCCATACTCAGCCAAGCGGTCAGCCCAGAGCTTGGTCATCATGCTCATCCCGGCTTTGCTAAGGCAATATTCCGCCCTGGCTGGACTGCTGGTATAGGCACTGATCGAACTGATATTGATGATTTTCGGATCATAGATGAGACCCTTTTCCTTCAATACAATCATTTCATTGGCGACTCGCTGCGTTAGGAAGAAAGGCCCTTTGAGATTGATATCCATGACTTCGTTATAGCTGGTTTCTGTTACCTGAAGCATATCTACCCGTTGACGGGGTCCAACCCCGGCATTGTTGACCAGCAAATCGATACAGCCGAATTCTGCGAGGGCAACATCCACCAAATGGTCCAGATCGGATCGACGAGCTATATCAGCCTGAACGAGCAGCGCGCTACCCCCAGCTGATTCCACAGCGTTCTGCGTCTCCTCGGCGGCGGCGCGGTTGCTGTGATAATTGACCACGATCTGCCAGCCGTTAGTAGCCAACGACAATGCTATCCCGCGGCCGATACCGCGGCTGCTCCCGGTAACGACAGCTACTCGTTTGTTTGACATAGTCTAATTCTCCAACGCCAGGGCCTTGTCCACGGCTTCAACGAAAAAATGTTCCCCCCACATCACGCTCTCATCCACGCCCAGACCTTTGTTGAGATGGTACATGCCGTGCTTCAGAATTCCTTCCCACCCCGGCGTTTCATTGGCCAAATATTCCGGACTGGTCAGTGTATCTAGAATGATAAGCGCGGCCTGGCGATAGCGAGCTGCGTACACCGGGTCCTGCACCATCTTCGCAAGGTTGAGCATACCGCTGGCAGCAATCGCCGCCGCTGAGCTTTCCACCCGATCCTGGTGTCCATCCCAATCGTTAGGTGGGATGCCAGGGCCAAAAGGAGCGTCTTGCTTAAAAGATGTCTTTTCGATATAAAAATCGGCGCATTGTCTGGCTGTATGCAAGTAACTGCGTTCCCCGGTCAATTGGTAGGCCGTACCGAAGCCGTATAAGGCCCAGGCCTGACCGCGCGCCCAGGCTGAGTCACCGCGCCATCCCTGATGGGTGGACTGATGTAGAAACTCACCTGACTTCAAATCGAAGATACCTTCGTGGGATGTGCTGCCATCTCCGCGCACCAGGAACCGGCGCGTCGTAAGACAATGTTGATGGGCTTGCTCAAGAAGTTCAGCATCCCCGCTCTCACGCGCAGCGTAGAAAACAATGCCAACGTTCATCATAATATCAATGAAAAGCGATTCATCCGCAACGAAAGAACGTAAGTAGCTCCCTTTTTCTTTGAAACGTTTCCCCATCGTTTTCCCGGCTGTAATGACGGTTTCATTGATGGTTTGCTCACCAGTCAGGTCATACCAACGCTTCCAGGTGGACCAGAACAAAAAACCCAGGTCGTGTACATTGCGATCGTGTTTGCGCTCTTCGATTAGACGCGAATAATGTTCTGCCGAGAGGCGCCAGGCAGGGTCACCGGTGCGCATGTGAAAAATCCACATCATGCCGCCCAGGAAACCTTCACACCAATTGGTCCAGGCATCCCCGCCGTGTTTCCACCTGCCATTTTGAGTGTACATGGGGAAATAATCAGGATGGTTATTAATCAGGTTGTTGACCTGGACTTGGGCAAAGTCAAACGCTCTTTTGAGCTTAGGGCGCAGCTCAGATAATTTTGGTTCAGCGATCATGCTAACTCCTCCGCCAACTGTTTACCAACCAATCGCCCGCTGGTCATGGCCCAGGCGATGTGAAGTCCGTGACCCCATAGGATTTGGCCACCCAGCCCGGTCTGGCCAACGGCGTATAAGCCCAGAATTGGACTGCCCTCTAAATCTAAAGCTTGAAATTTTTTATTGATGAGCACCCCGCCCTCGGTGGTGGTGAAATAAGCTTTGGCCGGCCCCAGTAAAACCCAGGGACCTTCTATCAGGCCACACTCTTCGGCTGATTTTTTTAAATTGTCCAATGGCAGGGAGCGTTTTTTGGCGATTTCAGCCAGTGACACACCCCGAACAGCCACATCGGGTCGCAGCTTGAGATAATCAGCTACATAAGCGTAACCGATCTTGGGTGCGGTGGAGATAAAATTCGGCCATCGACTGAATTTCTCGATCAGATGTTTATCCAATAAAATGTAGCCAATCTTACCGGGCTGGTTGGCAACCTCGATCTCCCTCTGAGGTGCTTCTCTTTCTTGGCAGAAGCGCTTCCCATTTTGGTTTATGAGAATTGCGCCTTCTTCAAACAAGGCATTTTCCGGATGCTGCCATGTTACCAACAGACGTTTGATCATCATGTTCATCAGAAATTGCGGCATCAGGGGTACTATCAGACCCATCATTCGAGCGATCAAACCCTTCGTTGGCAGAAGCTGTTGAAAGGTTTTAGTCTTAGGAGGTACGAAGCGCAGTTCGGGGCCATAGGTCACATTCATGTTGACCAGTTGGGCGCCGACCTTTTCGGCTAGCAGATGGCCATCGCCGGTAGCCCGTTCACTAATACCCTCAATATGAGCGAACTGCTCCCCTTTGAAGCGAGCAATTAATGCCGGGGAGTTGGCATAATCTCCGGCAGCCAGGACTACCCCAGACCTGGCAAAAAATGAGCGCGCAATGCGATCAACTTCCGCCCTCACTCCAGTCACTTTACCCTTATCAAGGATCAAATCTACCACTGGCGCGTCTGTCAAAACCGTTCCCCCGAGCTTGATCAAACGTGCCTGCAATACGGTGATATAAGCCTTGGCCCCCGGGATGACATTATGCATACGGGGCACACGGTTGGGTGGCTCGGGGTTGGGACCGTAAAAGTTGAGTCCCATCTCCTTCAACCAGTGTAATGTGTCGGCGCTTTGATCGAGGAACCAGCGGCGCATTTCTGGGTTATTGCGGGCTTCGATTTCGGGTGGGGCAAACAGACCAGCATCTTCAGCGTGATTGTCGAGAGAATCTTTAATACCAGCTTTGACTTGGATCTGGGTGCGGTTGGCGGTTAGGGAGCCAACGGCAATACCCGTTGCGCCGCCCAATTGAGCGTGTTTTTCCAATAACAGCACACTGGCGCCATTCTCAGCAGCGCTGACAGCAGCAGCCAGGCCGCTACCCCCGCCCCCGACAACAATGACATCGAATTCTGAGTTCATCTTTTTTCATTTTCCTCAAAAAGATTAGCACCTAGTTGCAATGAAATGGCCCGCGCCGCGCGTTTTACCATTGCGCCAAATTCGGATGTTTTTTCTTCGGGAAAACGCTGAATAGGTACCGATACACTGATAGCAGCTACGGGATCTCCATGGTAATCGTATATTGCAGCTGCCACGCAGCGACCCCCGAGTTCATTTTCCTGGTTGTCCACAGCGAAGCCGCGTATCGACGTTTCCTGTATTTCCGCCAAGAACGCCACCGGATCAATTATTGTGTGCGGGGTAACGGGAGTGAAATCATACCCCGCGATGAACTTGTTGAGTTCGGCTGTTGGTAACTGTGCTAGCAAAGCTTTGCCCAAAGCTGTGCTATGGATTAGCTCGCGTTTACCGATCTCGGAACGCATTCCAAGCACATTATTTCCAAGCATACGTTCGATATAGGTAACGAACTGGCCATCGCGGATAGCCAAGTTGACGCTTTCGTTGGAAGAATCGCGCAATTCCTCCAAAACCGGAAGCGCAACCCGGCGTAGATCGAACTGATCCAGGAAAACACCCGCTCGTTCAGCCAACTTGAAGCCTAGTCGGTATTTACGGTTTACTGTATTTTGATCGAGATAATCGTTTTGTTCCAAAGTGAAGATCAGGCCAGCAATCGTGCTCTTGGGCAAATTTAACGCCCGGGCGATATCGGTTACCCCCAGCTCTTGCGTTCGACGGTCAAACAAATCAAGGATATCCATAGCCCGTTGGACAGAACCAATTGTTTTTTGCTGTTTACCCATGTTCTTAGTGGATGATTTGCCTTATTGAAGTTCGGCAATACCGAACGATGTTCGTTAATACCGTCCGCATCATAGTATCATAATTAGAAAACCTTTGTCAAGGCCGTCATTATTCATCGGAGTTTCAGTGAAGCGATGCATTCATACCATTTCCACCATCCTGGTCGGCAGACACTACTCAGCAATCAATACACTCAAAAAGGCCAAGGATTATGTAATGAAATCACTCCGCCCATCTTGGGTGCAGATCTTGATATTTAGTGCTCGTTGTGGGAGCACAATCTCAAAGTTGAGATCGATCGTTATGAAGTTTTACCCTTCATGTCCCGTAGTTCATCTTCCACATCCGCGCCGCGCAATAATGCGAGAAGGTTATCGGCAGCTCGTTTCTGTAGCACTTCACTTGATTTGATGGAATACCACGCGTAGTGACCGGTTGCAATAACGCGAGGATGAGAAAGCAAAGGCTTCAGGTTTTCCCCCGGTGGTTCTTCGGAATA
>Ga0105104_10001772_pt1 | contig 16090 bp, 9 predicted proteins | sample PPLLaktember2015_3_FD_87034 | JGI IMG/M metagenome (GOLD analysis project Ga0105104, IMG submission 87034) | Freshwater sediment microbial communities from Prairie Pothole Lake near Jamestown, North Dakota, USA - PPLs Lake P7 Core (6) Depth... | ecosystem: Environmental > Aquatic > Freshwater >... | reverse complement strand
TTCAATCTTGCCGGTGTTGCGGTCCTTCCAGAGTTCCAGAATCGTCTTGTCTTTTGGCCTCTTCGGCTTCGCGAAGGTTGTTTCGATTTCGGCGAGCGGCAGCAGCACGTCCTGGGTGCTAAAGCGCGTCAGGCTGTCCCGTTCCGGCGTTGCCTCGTTTGTGTCGTAGACTGTACCATCTTCAAGGTGCAGCTGAACCCGCCGGCCGTCTTCGCTTGTGACCAGGTCTCCCCTGCTTGCCAGTGTGATTGTCCTGTTGCCGCCGTCCCTGACGTTATGGACAAAGACCCCCTTCCAGGCTGAAGTACGCAGGTCGACGTCTTCGACGTAAAGGATGGTGTTCGGGATCTGCTCGTTAAACACGCGGGGCTTGATCTCGGACTGGAGCGGCTTGAAGCCCAGCTCATGGGTGAGCAGGCGGAGGTTCCAGTTGCCTTTGGGGAGGAACGAGCAGGTGAACGCGGCGGTAATGATGGCGACTATTGTCGCCACTTTCAGGACCGGCTTGAGCATTTGCCAAACGCTCACCCCGCTGGCCCGCATAGCGATGATTTCGCTGTCGCTCGAGAGCCGGCTGAAGCCGATCAGCGTGCCGATAAGAAAAGCGAAGGGAATACTGAAGATAAGGACGCTCGGGAGGATGTAAAGGACAATCTGCGCAATTGTCATCCCATCGGCGTTTCTTCTGATCAGCATTTCAGCCAGTCGGCCGAATTCCCGGGTGAAAACGACGAACGTCAGGATCAGCAAAGCGATCAGGCAGGGACCCGTGATTTCGCGATAGAAAATGCGGTTCAAACGAGGGTTGTTCATGTCCCGAGGGGCTATTTTACCGCAAACGCTGCTGATGGCGGACAACTGACGACTGACGACTGACAACTAACAAAAGTAGATCCCCACGATCAATGGTCAGCGGTCAGTTGTCGGTCGTCAGTCGTCAGTCGTCAGTTGTCAGTCGTCAGCTGTCCCTTGCAACTCTGGCGCGCTTTCTTTATCTTGATGATTGATATGTGGAAACGGATTGCGGTTCTGGCGATGGTTCTTGGCTTGCTTCTCACTCCTTTTCTTCCTGCTCAGGACGAAACCAAGGTGCCTAACAAGCCGCTTGACCTGAAGGCCACCCGTCGCTACGACGGTGCCACCGCCGTTGCCGTCCTGCAATGGCGCGACGAGTCCGACAACGAGCTTGGTTTCGAAGTGCTCCGCTCCGATAACAACCAAGAGTACCGCGTTGTCGGAATGGTAGGGGCCAACACCACACGTTACGAAGACAAAGTCGGCAAATACATTACCGGCGCTTTTACCTACAAGTGCCGGGCCTTCAACCAGGCCGGGAAGAGCGAAGACTCAAACGTAGTATCGGCTTGGTTTTAGCGGGCTTCACGAATTGACGATTGACGACGATTTGAAAACCCGAAGGTCCTTTAATCGTCAATCGTCAATCGTCAATTCGTGCTTCAATTCTCCCCTCGTTCCCTGGGCTATAATGACGCATGCTCCCGAGATCTTTGTCGTTTAACCTGGAGCCTACGTTCCGGTGCAACCTCTCCTGCGAGATGTGTCCGCGCTTTTCCAGCGAGGATCCGCAGCTCGATATGGCGGTCGAGACTTACGATCGCATCTGCCGGTTCATGTCCCTGGCTCATACCGTCGACTTCACGGGATGGGGTGAGCCCCTCCTGCACCCGCGTATCTTCGAGATGATCCGGGCCGCCAAAGCGAGGGGATGCATGACGAGCATGACCTCGAACGGCACCGCCCTTAATGAACGGAACGCTGCGTCTCTGATCGATTCCGGCTTGGACCGGCTGGCCATCTCGGTCGACGGGATTCGCCCGGAGACCTACAACGCGATTCGAATCGGTTCGAATTTCGAGCGAGTCCAGGCCAACATCTCTCGGCTTTCCCGCATGATTGGCGAAAAAGGCAGTCAGATGGAGTTGGCTATTGCTTATACCTTGCAGGAGTGCAATGCCGACGAGCTAGACCTGCTCGTCCCCTGGCTCGCCTCCGTCGGCGCCCGGGTCTTGCACCTGAAACACCTGAACGCCGTTTCCAATGCCGGCGATTGGGAGCGCGGCTTTCTCAAATACAGGCTCCACCCGCTTACTGGTAATGACGGTCGTTTGGAGAGAGTCGAAGCGGCCATCAAGCGGGTCACGACAAAGGCTCAGCAGGCCGGCATCAAAGTGATGATGCACTCGGAATACCCTCTCACGCCGCAGATGCGCGGCCGCCACTGCCTGGCAACCCCGCTTCAGTCCATTTACTTTTCCTATGACGGCAAGGTCTCTCCGTGTTGCCACTTCGGCCACCACGTCAGCCGCTTCTTCAATGGCGAGTTCTTTCCGGCATCCTCGCTGGTTCTCGGAGACATCAAGTCTCAAGATTTGGAAGAGGTGTGGGAGACTGGGGATTACCGGCGATTTCGGGAAGCCGTCCAAGCCGAGAGCTTCCCTCCCGCGTGCCGAACCTGCTATTTGCTCTACGGCAAGTAGGTTTTTCACCACAGAGACCACAGAGGGCACAGAGAGGCAGGACCCGCGTTATCCGCGTTTCTATCCGCGTGATCCGCGGGTCCTGCCTCTCTGTGCCCTCTGTGATCTCTGTGGTGAAAAACCCGACTCAGGCGGCGCTCTCCGCCGCCGGCCCTGGATCCGCCCAGAAGTGACTCAGTGAATCCCAGGTATACCACTGTTCCGGATGTTCCCGGATCATGTCACCGAGCCGGTCGACGCACTTCTGAAGGTCGAGTCTGAGGTTTCCGGACATGGTGACGGGCTCCTGGACAACAATCGTCTGCCGCCACATCTCGTTTTTGTCGCGGACCACAAAGAAAGGAATTACCGGCGCCTTCGACTGATGCGCGAGATTAATCAGGCCGGTCGGGAAGAGGCACTCGCGCCCGAGAAATTCCACCTTGGCCGTACTTTTCACCATCTGCGGCGGCACGTCGACGGCCATCGAGACAATCTCATTTTGGGACAGCAACCGGTACGCTTCCATAATGGCCGACGCCGATGAGAATTGCGTGTATGTGCCTTGGTCGGCGTTGATGAAAAGCATGTCCCGCCCGGTCTTCTTCTTCATCCAGGCCAGTTTCATTCGGGCATAAGCTCGAAACGCAGGGTGAACGCCGGCTTCAGTCCGGGAATCCCGGGACAAGTGATTGAGTGTGTAGCCGCGCAGCGACAACGCCACCAGTGAAGAACAGACTGAGCCGAAATGGCCGGTGAAAAGGAGTGCGCCGCGCCTCAGACGCCGGGCTCGGTCGATGTGCTCAAGTCCTTCAAACTGGTAATAGCGCCCGATGTTATTCTCATCCCAGAAGGGGAAGTAAAACGTCTCCAGGTCTTCTGCCACCATGACCTCGAAGGTCTCTTCGGCCACCTGGGTCTTGGCTAGCGGGGACCATTGCTCGTCGTCAAGGACGAGGCTGATGTTTCGGCTCGTGTCCTGCCGGTGGACCGGGTTGACTCGACAGACGTGCCTGCCCTGTCGTCGCATCAGCGCATAACCCAGTTTTTGCGGAAGCAGAGCCAGTGCCGGCGTCACGCCGAAGAAATAAGCCCAGTCGGAAAGCCTCTTGTACCTGCTGGTCAAAGCGCCTTCATTATAGGATTCGCACGCCGCGAGGTTCAAGGATGAAGCGATGAGTGATGACTCGGTTCATCAAACGGGCTAAGATCATCGCACGGAATTCCGCGGCGGTCCGCGCGATCCGTGGGAAAGGAGAAACAGGTGGATTTCTCGTGGACTCCAGAGCAGGAGCAGTACCGCAAAGAAGTGATTCGCTTCGGGCGGGAACGACTCGGAAAGGCTGTCCGCGAGTTGGACCGGAACGAAGAGTTTGACCGTGAAGGTTGGCGCGAGTGCGGCGGATTCGGAATCCAGGGGTTGCCCATACCCGAGCAGTTTGGCGGATCTTCCGCCGATGTGCTTACCGCGGTTTGTGGCCTGGAAGCGCTCGGCTACGCCTGCCGGGATAACGGCTTGCTCTTCTCGCTGAGCGCTCACATCTGGGCCTGCGAGCTGCCTGTTCTGAGCTTCGGCAGCGAGGCGCATAAGGCGAGGTACCTGCCCCGGCTGGCTTCCGGGGACTGGATCGGCGCTTTGGCAATGGCTGAACCTGAAGCAGGATCAGACGCGTTCAACATCAAGACCACCGCCGTTCCCAAAGGAGATTCTTACCTCCTCAATGGCTCGAAGACGTTCGTGACTAACGCGCCGGTAGCGGATCTCATGCTCGTCGTCGCTTCTCTGGACCCTTCGAAGGGATGGCAGGGTTTGACCGCGTTCCTGGTCGAAAAGGAGACACCGGGGCTGACCGTTCGACCGCTCGAGAAGATGGGACTTCGGTCCTCGACCATCGGCGAGGTGTTTTTCGACGACTGCAAGGTCGCCGCCTGCAACCGACTGGGCGAAGAGGGCGGCGGAGCGGCCGTTTTTACCCACGCCATGGAGTGGGAAAGAGCGTTCATCCTGGCGCCCGCAGTGGGCGCGATGGAACGGGTGCTTGACCGCTGCCTGGATTACGCGAAGGAGCGCCGCCAGTTTGGAAAGCCGATCGGCAAGTTTCAGCTGGTATCCAGCAAGCTGGTCGATATGCGGCTCCGGCTGGAAACCGCGAGAAACCTGCTTTACCGGGTCGCCTGGCTCAAGGCAAGCGGGAAGTCGGTATTCGCCGAGGCGGCGATGGCCAAGCTTCACATCAGCGAATCTTGGGTCCAGTCCTGCCTGGATGCGGTTCAGCTTTTCGGCGGGTATGGATACCTCTCGGATCTCGAGATCGAAAGGGAACTGAGGGACGCGCTGGGGAGCAGAATCTTCTCCGGCACTTCGGAAATCCAAAGAAACCTGATTGCGCAGCTAATGGGACTGTAGAACGGAAAAGGATGAAGGATGAAGGATGAAAGAAAACCACGAAGGGCGAAGCGTTTTTCTTCATCCTTCATCCTTCATCCTTCATCCTTCTCAGGCGTATGGCGAAATTTCTCGATGAGCTTCTGACCAGTGCCGCCTCTCGGTTCCCCGACCGGCCTGCGGTCAGGTTTCGGCAGACGGAGCTGACCTACGGCGAATTGGAACGGCTTTCAAACCAGGTCGCGCATTCACTGATCGGCCAGGGGGTGAAGCGAGGCGACCGGGTGGCGCTTTACATGGACAAGTCCGCCCTCTCGATTGCCGTTCTTTACGGGGTGCTTAAAATCGGAGCCGCTTACGTCCCGATAGATCCGCTGGCGCCACCTCGCCGGGCTTCCTACATCCTGGAGAACTGCGCCACCAAAGCCCTGATCACAACCGGGGCCAAGCTCCAAAGTCTCGAGTTGCGTGACCAGGGAAACCTTGGCGTGATATTGCTGACCGAAGGCGGGAAAGAGGACGACCGAACCGGGCGCGCGCTCGAATGGGCTGACGTACAGCGGGAAGGCGACGCACCCGTCACGAGGCAGGGGGGGCCGGAGGAACAAGCCTACATTCTTTACACTTCCGGCTCGACCGGCTTCCCGAAAGGCGTAATGATCAGTCATCGGGCGGCCCTCAGTTTTGTCGAATGGGCTGCAGCCCGGTTCGGATTGACGTGTACGGACCGGCTGTCGAATCACGCCCCGCTTCACTTCGACCTGTCGATTTTCGACATTTTCGGGGCGGCAAGCGCCGGGGCTTGTGTGATCATGGTGCCGCCGGAAATCTCGCTGTTCCCGATCGAGTTAGCCCAGTTCATTGAGCACGAGCGAATCACGGTCTGGTACTCGGTTCCCTCGGTTTTGACGCGGCTCGTCCTGCATGGCCTGCTGGAAAATCGGAAGCTCGGCTCTCTGCGGGTCATTCTGTTCGCCGGAGAAGTGTTTCCAGTCAAGTTCCTGCGGCAATTGAAAAGCATGATCCCCGGCGCCGGCTACCACAACCTCTACGGTCCGACCGAAACGAACGTCTGCACCTATTACCCGGTGGAGCGGGTTCCGGAGGACGATTCCGCGACCCTGCCGATCGGGAAAGCGTGTGCCGGCTGCGAAGTCGTGGCTCTAGACGCGGAGCGCAGGCCGGTGCCGCAGGGCGAAGAAGGGGAGCTGTACGTTCGCGGCGCCACGCTGATGAGCGGTTATTGGGGGATGCCGGACAAAACCCGCGAAGTGCTCAATCGGATTGAGCTGGGAGAAAAGACGGACGTCTACTACCGGACCGGCGACCTGGTGAAAGAGCTGGAGGACGGGAACTATGCGTTCCTGGGACGCCGGGACGACATGATCAAGAGTCGTGGCTACCGCATCGAGCTGGGAGAGATCGAATCGACCCTCTATTCCCATCCGGCTGTCGAGATTGCCGCCGCCGTCCCGGTTCCGGACGAGCAGTTCGGGAACCTCATCAAAGCTGTTGTCGTCCTGAAGAAGGGCTCCGGAGCCAGCGAGGGAGAATTGAAGGGACATTGCCTGGCACGGCTTCCTCGATACATGCTTCCGGATGTCATCGAAACGCGGGAAGTGCTTCCTCGCACTTCTTCCGGCAAGATAGACAAAAGACAACTGGTTGCCGGACCGACGGGCCGTCCCAGGAACTGATTATGACTGTTTCTCCACGTCCCGAGGCGTTCGCTGTTGATGAGGCCCTGATCGGTTGATTCGGTGGGGGCAACCATCCTCGGTTGGTTGCCAATCGAACGGGCCGGGTCGCTCCGCAAAAAACGCTGCGCTCGCGGCTCTGTAACTATCCGCTGTTGTCTGTTTACAATAGCCCCAATATGACTACCAAGGTTAACAAGAGTGATAAAGAGTGGCGGGAAACGCTCACTGACGAGCAGTACCAGGTCTGCAGGGAGAAGGGGACAGAGCGCGCCTTCACCGGGAAGTATTGGAATCACAAGGAAGAAGGGAAGTACCGGTGTGCGTGCTGCGGACAGGAGTTGTTCAGCTCCGAGACGAAATTCGAGTCCGGGACGGGTTGGCCGAGTTTTACTGCGCCGGCCGGGTCAGACAGCGTCGAGACCGAAGAAGACAAGAGCCTGTTCATGAGGCGGACCGAGGTCTTGTGCAGCCGATGCGAAGCGCATTTGGGGCACGTTTTCGATGACGGCCCCGGTCCTACTCACAAACGGTACTGCATCAACTCAGCCGCATTGGATTTTGAGCCCAAGAAGTGACCGTTGGTATTCGATCACGCTGGCAATGATCTGATCCAGGTTCAGGGTCGGCCGGTAACCGATCAACTGGCCGATCTTCGAAATGTCGGGCACGCGGCGCTGCATGTCTTCGAATCCCGATCCGTACGCATCCTTGTAAGGGATGAATCGAATCTCGGAGGAGCTGCCGCAGGCCGCCCGGACCCGCTCGGCCAGCCCGAGGATGCTGACTTCCTCGTCCGAACCGATGTTAAACACCTGCCCGATGGCTTCCGGCTGGGTACCGAGGGATGCCAGGGCACGGACCACGTCGGAGACGTGACAGAAACAGCGTGACTGTTGGCCGTCGCCGAAGACGGTCATCGGCTCCTCTGAAAGTGCCTGACGCACGAAGTTCGGCAGAACCATTCCGTACTGCCCCGTCTGGCGAGGGCCAACGGTGTTGAAGAGTCGGACGACGACCACTGGAAGTCTTTTTTCGCGCCAGTAGGCCAGGGCCAGGAACTCGTCGATGGCCTTGCTGCAGGCATAGCTCCAGCGCCCTTTGTCGGTTGAACCGAGGACCAGGTCCGCGGTCTCGGAGAAAGGCACTTTTGAAGCCTTGCCATAGACTTCCGAAGTCGAGGTGATGATCACCTTCTTCTTCTTTTTGTTGGCCAGGTCGAGAATGATTTCCGTGCCCCGGATGTTCGTCTCGATCGTGCGGACGGGACTCTCCACGATCAGCCTGACACCGACAGCAGCGGCTAGATGGTAGACGATATCGCACCGGTCAACCAGCTCAGCCGCGAGCGGGATGTTCATGATGCTGTCGATCGTGTAGTGGAAACAGGGATTTGACTTGAGGTGAACGATGTTTTCAATTGCCCCGGTTGACAAGTCGTCGAGGACGAACACCCCGTGGCCTTGTTGCAGAAGGTATTCGGACAGGTGCGAGCCGATGAACCCCGCCCCGCCGGTGATGAGCACTTTCATTAGAAAACTACATCATAAATTGCCAAAAACTACAAAAACTATTGAAGGGCGCGGGAACAGGTCAAGGTAAAACAGAAGTCAGGAGCCAGAAGTCAGAAGTCAGAATATAAACCAAGTCTCATCGAGAACCTTTTGGTCTTTATTCTGACTTCTGACTCCTGACCTCTGACTCCTGTTTTTGTCAAAAACGGACCCGCACGGGACTGATTGTTCAGCCCGTGCGAGTCCGTGTCGGTCGGATCTGCTTTTACTGGTTCGACTGGCCTTCAACCGCTGCCAGGAACTGTGATCCGGAATCGCCGAAGACCACGAAACTGACAACCGGTTGATCGCTGGAAACCTCCAGGTGGCCGCCGACTTGCTCGAAGGCCGGTCCGAACAGGCGGGAACCGTTGAGGAGATCAACGATTCTCTGTCCGGCTTCGACCGTCACCGTCTTTTCGGCTGTTGCACGGCCGTCCTTGTCCCACGCCCGCACCGTGATTGACGCGGCTGTGGCGTTCGGATTCATGACCGCCAGGCCTGTGAACACGTTTTGTGCGTGAGACTGAGCGACGTGCAGATAGAGCGTATCGGTTGACGGCCTTCGCCACATCGGGAGGGTCGATTTGGACCTGCCCGCGGGGCCGGTGAAGGTTGCCGTGCCGACCAGGTTCGCTGAGCCATCCGCTGGCGAGACTACATCGACGACGATGTGCCCGGTGAGGAAAGGCTGGCCCTCTGGAACAGCGGTCAGACCCAGCAGCCCGGACAGGAGCGAAACGCTCATGCCCCGACCCGGAATCGAGAGCGAGTGGGTGCCGAGAAGAACCGCCTGATCGTTGTAAATCTTCAGCCTGGCCTCGACGGCCTGGGCTCCTGGATTAATGACTCGCAGCTCAGTGTCTTCACCTGCAGGACCGAGCACAAAGTGCGGAATCCACAGGGTCCGGACGGTAGTCAACCGCTGCGCGGCAGCCGAGGAGAAATCGTCCGCGCCGGCCATGAGCTCGAAGCCCTGGACAGGAACGTCCGACGTGATTCTCAGGTAATTGCTGCTGCCGTAAGTGCCCGCTCCGACCAGGTTATCCAGCGATGTGAGGCTGGACGCAGCCGGTGCAAGCTGAAGCGTCCCGGTTTTCACGACTTGTCCTGCCTGGTCCACCATCTCGACTGAGACGTTGGCGGGCAGGTCGGTATCCGTATTGGTCAGGAAGTAGACGGCTCTCTGGGAGCGGTCGCTTTGCGCGATTGGGAAGAAGAGTTCGGTGTCAGGCTGCAATTCCCCGCCGACACCATCCAGCTGATTCGGCGCGCCGCGGCCGATCATGAAGAAGCCCTGGATGTCCGTGTTGTCCGCCTGGGTCTTCAAAGAGACCACGTCTGATCGGTTCTGCGTGACGCTGTCCGCAAGGAAAGCGTCCTGGGCCTGAGGTGCGAAGACAGAGCTCTTCACCAGCTGCTCGCTGCCGTTCCCGGTCACCGCAGCGACCTGAACGGTGTCGGTTTGAGCAGAGGTGTTGAGCACGGCGATCCCGACGAAACTGCTTTCAACCGCCGGGTCGACACCGTTCAAGCTGGCCGGAGCGACCACCTTTGACCGGTTCCTCCTCACCCTGACCTGCACGTCATCGGTTGCCTGGGCGCCCTTGCTGTCCGTGACCTTGATTCGGAAGGTCAGGTACGTGTCGCGCGAGACCGGGGGCGCAGTAAAAGTGACTGTTGCTGTATTTGCTCCGGAGAGCGAAACAGTCGGGCCGGACAGCTGCGACCAGGCAAAGGTGATCGGATCATTATTGGGATCCGAGCCGGTCCCGGTCAAACTTACTTTGGTGCCCGACAAAACAGTCCGATCTGTCCCGGCATATGCCGTTGGGGGGCTGTTTACGGAGCTGCTGCCGGCTGTGACTTGCACGTCATCACTGGTGGACAACAACGAGTCACTGCCCGTGAGCCGCAGGACGTAGACGCCGGCGGCGGAGAAGCTCGCGCTCGTGCTCGCCGCGTTCGGGCTGCCGAAGGTCACCGTGCCCGGACCGCTGACCTTGGACCAGGTCAGCGAGACTGTCGCAGGCGGGTTCGGCAGACCGTCATCGGAAGCCGCTCCCGACAGGTTCGCGCTGTTCGGCAACGTCACTGTCCGGTCAGGCCCGGCGTTAACCACCGGGGCCTGGTTGGTGGTTGATGATCCGATCCCAGCCAAAGTGGCTGCCTGCAGGGTCACGTTCCCCCACGAGGCGTGGTAAGCAGTCTGAATGGTCCATCGGACCGTAAGCGACTGGCCTGCTTGGCTGGCCCGGTACGCCAGTGTGTAGACGGCGTTGCTGGTGTCGGCCTGGTTTGCCAGGCTCGTGTTCACGAAGGCGGGTGCGCTGCTGTCGCTCAGGGTGGCTTCCAGTTTGCCTTGGGCTGCCCAGAGTCCCAGATAGAGCTTTAAGGTCCGAAGCGTGGTATCAGCCGGCACCGTGATCTGGAACCCCGCCCCCTGTCCCATCTGGTAGACGGCAGTGGAGGTGGTGCTGGTCCCCGTCGGCGCGCCGCCGGTCCAGCTGCAGTTCGTCGGCCCCGGTTGGAACGCGGCCGGACCGCCTGCGATTGCTGCATAGGTGCTGATCTGCGAGGCCACGCCCGCCTTGTGGTTAAAGCTCCCAGCGGTCGTCAATCCCCAGTGCGCCCAGTCCAGCGTTCCTTCCGCCGCAAGATCCACGGTCGCCGGCGCTGTCGCCAGACTCCCGGAAAGGCTGCCGCCGGCAGTCGTCCCGGCAGTTACCGTCAAGTCATCACTCGCGGAAAGGATGCTATCGCTTGCCGTCAGGCGCAGGACATAAGTTCCCGCGGTCGAGAAAGAGGCCGTCGTGCTCAGTGCGTTCGCGTTTCCGAACGTGACCGTTCCTGGCCCGCTGACCTTTGACCACGTCGCGGTTATCGCATGCGGCGGATTCGGCAGACCGTCGTCGGAAGCCGTTCCCGACAGCGTCGCGCTGCTCGGGAATGCGACACTCTGATCAGGTCCCGCATTAACGGTCGGCGGGTTGTTGGTTGTGGACGTGGTTGGATGGTCGAGCACGTTCACATCGTCCGAGGCAGTTCCACCCTTGCCATCACTCACGGTCAGGCGGAAAGAGAGAGTCGTGTCGGTCGTTACCGAGGGAGCGGTAAACGTGCAGGTCGCTGTGGTCGCGCCTTGCAGCGTGACTACTGGACCCGTGAGCTGCGACCAGGATCGGGTCAGGGGATCGCCATTCGGGTCGGTCGACGAGCATCTCAGGGTCACTGCCGCGCCGGGACTGACCGTCTGGTCGGTGCCGGCGTTGGCGGTCGGTGGGGTGTTTGTGGGCGGGGTCCCGCCGGCTTGCGCGTAGACAGTTATTACCCCAACCGCAGGAATAGAAGTGACCAGGGGCTGTCCGGCGGATATCGCTACAGCCGCAAGGTCCACGTTGTACTGAGTATTCGTGGTGTATTTGATCCCGTAAGTGCCGGCGGGGAGCCCGTTGATTGCGATGGAGCCCGCCTGGTCGGCCTTGATGACCACCACGTAACCCTGGTTGGTGTTGACAAAGGAAAGAGGATCGAAAGCAGGGTTGTTGGTACCCGCCTCAATCCGTTTCGCACCCGCCCGGATGAATTTGAAGTACTGGCGCAGGAACTTGGTCCTTGAGCCCATGTTCACGACCGACGGGTTATTGATATCGATCCAGAAATACTGAGCACCGTTGTCATCGACGGGGAAAGCCAGGGCGAACTGGTCCCATGCCGAATTCTGCCCGTACTTCAGATCCTGATGGAGCGCGACGTAAGTGCCGCCTCCGTCAAACTTCTCAAGCATGGCGGTTCTCACACCGTACATCGCAGGGAAGGTGCCGATCGTCTGAATGTTCTGAAGGGTTTCCCCGCCGTAACGGTGATAAGCGAATTCCGTCATGTAGTTCATAACACTGGGGACGTTCTGCCGCATCTGGTTGAACCAGTCGATGCCTCCCCCGATATCAATGCAGGAAGGAGCTGCGAAATCGGGGTCGAAGCCATTCGCGTTGAGCAGCTTAGCAGTCGTAACCAGGCAGTTCGCGACGATCGTGGCCGACCATCCGCGGGCGAGCACCGGCTCGTTCACGACTTCAACCTGGTCCGGCACCCAGCCGTACTTGGACTGCATGTGTTTGAAGTGAGCCAGAATGAACTCGGCGTACTCATTGGGATTCATCGAATGCAGCGCGGCCGGTCCTCCATTGGCCGGGTCGCCTGTGATGTATTCGAGGTTGACGAAGAGCTTTTCACCCTTTGCCGCCAGGCGTTGCTTCAACGGAAGGACAATGTTGTCGATCTTGAAGTCGATGAACGAGAACTGGAATCCGCCCTGGTTGATCGAGGTGGGGTCGCTATTGTCGTTGACCGCATCGTACCAATGGGCCTTCCAGCCTGTCCTGGTGATCTGCCCATTGATGTACTGTGTGAAGTAATCCACCGAATTTTCAGCGCCGGCCTTGGTCTCAAGCCTCACGCGATTGATCCCCAGTTCCACGGCCGCGTCAAGGACCTTGTCTTTCCAGGTGCTGAACTGGGACGGGAAATCCGCCTCTCCGACGGTATCGACGCCCTCCCATCCGACCATTGTCTGGTACACGATAGAGGGGTTTAGAGAAATCGTGGCATTAGTGGTCTGGGGCCGGACAAGGACATGGACGTCGTCCGTTGCAGTCCCGCCCTTCCCATCATTCACCGTCAGGCGGAAAACGAGAGTCGTGTCGGCTGTGACGGCAGGTGTGGTGAAGCTGACCGCGGCAAAGTTTGCGCCGCTCAGGCTGACGGTTGGACCACTCACTTGTGACCAGGAGTAGGTCAAAACATCGCCGTCCGCGTCGGAACCCGAGCCTTGAAGAGTGACGGAGGTGCTGGGAGCGACGGTCTTGTCATAACCGGCGTTGGCGACAGGAACGCTGTTGGTCGGCGTCGAGGCCGGCACAACAGCCTGCACCTCGTTGGACTTTCCGCTTTCCGCACCGGAACCGTTCGTCGCGCTTACCGTGTAGTAATAGGTTGTGCCAGCAGTAGCAGCAGAATCCACATACGAGGCTGAGGTGAGCGGGCTGGTATTAAGTCGGGTGTAATTCGTGCCGGGTGTCTGTGTTCGGTAGACGTAATAGCCGGCGAGATCGGTTTCTGTATTGGGTGTCCAGGCTAGCGAGACACTCGAGCCGAGCATCTGGCCAGACACCAGGATAAGGATCAGGAATAAACGGGTGAAAGACTGTATTGCTGACACTTCTTAAACCTCCTGCAATAAAAACCCGGGTGGGCTTTTACCTTGGCGGCGTCAGAAGTGTCTGTGAGGGTTGTCACCAGAAGGGAAGCACAAGCATAAGCGGTTTAAGAATTAAGCCAATTTTGTGACGTGGGTCTCTGAATTCAGAGGAAGGTAAAGGTCCGTGCTTTCGGCTGGAGTCGCGTTACAGAGCCGCGCACGGAGTGGCAGCGGACCTGGAGTCGGACTAACCCACGGATAACACGGATACACGCGGATAGCGCGGATCGGTCCGCGCTATCCGCGTGTATCCGTGTTATCCGTGGGTTAGTCCGACTCCAGGAGGGGTGCGACGTGTCCGACAGGGGGGACACGGGTGCCCTGAACAGAGGCATCAATGGGATGGTGCGAATACTGCAGGCGGGGGCACGCGACGGTTCTTAGGAACCGGCTGCGTGTCGTAGATGAGGATAGAGAAGCGGCTGGATTTTTTGGATCCTAGTGTTCAGCTCCCAACCGATGGAGGAGGCGGTGGGTGTCTATGCCAAGACGCTCGAGAATGTCCAGTACACTGATGATCTGCGGTCCATCCTTTAAGGGGACCGAGCGGAACATCATTCCTCTGGGGATTTCGTACACCCTGCTTCCTGCCGGGGTTGGCGGCCGAAGAGCACGATGGCCGGCCCATACAGAATCACTGCGCAGATAGAGCGCAGCCGTGCCTTCCTGGGCCACGAGTCTCATACCGGCCGGCGGCTGGGCCGCGGTCGCCTGCAGCACGTAATTCACGTCGCTCGACAAAACACCCTTTTGATGGGCGTAGTAATTCCAGGCAACCGCAGAACCGCCGTAGCTTTCGAAAGGGACTCTGGGGTCCCAGTCGGTCGGGAAAAGGTGATAAAGCAACTCGGAGCCCTTAAACAAATGCGGCTCGAAAGCTTCATATCCGCCTATACGATCCTCGATTGCTCGACCAACCAGGCGGGCGCTGATATCGGGTGAACTATCCCTGGGGAGTGACATGAGCAGGGCCGCGAAACCGGCTGCCGCGGTACAACCGAGAATCAGGGGCCGGTAGCGGGGGGCCGTCACAAGCTCGTTTCGCCAGAAGATGACCAGCGGGAGAAGCATAACAGGGACGAAGTAGTGCAGGATGGTCGTGGCTTGGACGTAGAAGAAGCCGAAGTAGATAATCGTGAGCGCGGTCAGCGCTCGGGCCAACTGATCCTGCCAGCGCCAAAACAGGAGAGTCGCGGCAGGAAGAATCCCACAGGGGACAACCAGGAACGCGATACGATGCCAATCACCCCATTGCAGGAATGCGAAATGGCGCAGCAAAGCCACCGGGCCGTATTCCTCACCCGGAGACGAGAGGTGAAAAGCGGCGAGAAGACGTTGGACAACCCCCACAATAACTAAGCAGACTACGACGGCCCCTGCCCCTTCTGCGATCTGCTTCCAGGGGCGCGGCCTCCAGACGAGAGTTACCGAAAACAGCCAGAAACCGATCAGTAATACGCCATTCGGCAGAGTCAGGAACGTCAGCCCGGCAAACAGGCACATCCATCCTTTCGCGCTTTGGAGGAACGCCCATATGAAGCCCAGAAAACAGGCCATCAGCAAAGTGTCTTGAGTCCCGGGAACAGCAATATCGGCAGCGTAGGCATTGTAGGTTGCGCTGAAGGCCATCGCCATAGCGTAAATCGACAACGCCAACCAGATGAGGCAGGACTCAAGAAGCCGGATCGTTTTTGCCCGACCGTAATCGATCAATGCGAGCAGGGCGCCGTAGAGCGCAACAAGGTCCACCAGGAAGGGCAATCGCGCCGAAGCCTCGACGTCTCCAAACAGGCGGATAAACCAGGAAGCCGGAAAGGCAAACAGCACTGAATTGATGGAAGGAAAACTGGCGACATCCCCGGCTGAAGGGTTCCAGAAAGGGAGTGACTGGGCGAGGAGCAACCGCGCGGTCTCAAACGAGTGGGCGCCATCGCCGTTGAAGTTCTCCCAATAGAACTTGGGAGTGAGGGCAATCAGCAGGAGCAGCGGGACGACCACGGCCGGCAGTAGCGCCGCAAGCGCATGCGGCAGGTCGAGCGGCCAGGCCAGTTCCCGGTGCCGGCGCAGGCGGATCAACAGAAAACCGAAACAGAGCAGTGAGCTCACGGCGACTACCGCGGCGAACCGCCCCTCCCTCAAGGGCGCTCCTATGACGTGCTGCACGACAGCCGCGGCAATGGTGACGATAACGAGACTGAGCCCGAAGCCAGTGGCGATCCACTCTCCAACTCCTCTCGCTGAATTCAAGGCGAGGGAGAGCAGAAGGCCCGGCGAGAGAAGCAGGAGGCAGGCGCTCGCGACTACAAGAGGGGTCCAGAAATAAAGAGTCCACGCATGCTCCGGCACCCAGTAGGGGTGTGGCGAACCCGCCAGAGGAAAGAGCGCGGCTGCTGACCGCAATGCGTCCTGCCCCAGCGCCACCGGTACCCATGCAAGTACCAGGAGGGTAAAGAGCTTTATGGCGCGTCTGGTCGGAGCAATGACGTGATCAGAAGATGACGGAGCGATTTGGTGTGCAGTTTCTGTGGTCATGGAATGAGCTCAAGAGTGGATGGTCAGATCGAGGGGGCAGCCGTGTGGAGTGCCTAACTGGCTGCTGCGGGATTGTTCGCGGTTGCCGAGACTGTTTCTCGCTTAAAGCGGGACGGGCTCAACTCGGCGAGCGCGGCAGACGGTGATGCAAGTGGCGGCGGCGATTCGGGCGGTGTGACTGATGC
>Ga0105104_10001771_pt1 | contig 16090 bp, 16 predicted proteins | sample PPLLaktember2015_3_FD_87034 | JGI IMG/M metagenome (GOLD analysis project Ga0105104, IMG submission 87034) | Freshwater sediment microbial communities from Prairie Pothole Lake near Jamestown, North Dakota, USA - PPLs Lake P7 Core (6) Depth... | ecosystem: Environmental > Aquatic > Freshwater >... | reverse complement strand
TTCGTCATCATCGCAACGGCGCCCTTGCTCATCACGTACGGGAAGGCGTCCCTGCCGGCCACCACCGACCAATCCGAGCCGTTGTTGACGATCACGCCCTTGCCCTGTTTGCGCATGTGTGGAAGTACCAGTTTGCTCATGCGCCAGACCGCGGTCACATTGATGGCAAGCGTCTTGTTCCAGACCTCCTCGGAGGTCGTTTCCGCGGTGCCACTGGTGACGATTCCGGCGTTGTTGAACAGGATGTCGAGGCGGCCGAATTCAGCCAGAGTCCGCTCGACGACGCGGGAACAAGCCTCGGCTCGGGAATGATCCGCTTCGACGAATAGGCCGCGCGCGCCCCGTTCGCCGATCTCGTTTTCGACGCGTTGACCCAACTCCGCGCGGCGGCCCGTGATGACGACATTTGCACCTTCCTCTGCGAACAGGAGCGCGGTCGCCTTCCCGATCCCGGATGTGGCTCCAGTAATAATAGCAACCTGCCCAGCTAATTTTTTTGCCATTTGATCTTCGGTTTATTTCTTCAAATTTTCGATACGCTCATTTAGATCATATGCCAGCATTTGTAAATAAGCATTATTTGGCATTTGGCTGGCAAGCTCTAAAAATACTTGGTAATCTTCAATAGCAGCTTCATTCATGCCCTTTTCTTCATAAATTCGTCCACGGAAATAGTAGGCTTCTGGACGTTGATGTTGATATTGATCGATCAACCGGGTATAGAGTTCCAAAGCTTTATCCTTTTGCTCCAGCCTATCATATACCTGTGCTTTTCCCCATAATCGGTAATTTTCAGATGATCGTTCAGGGTCAAGAGTATCCCCCTGTTCGAAGGCTGAAAGCGCGCTCTCATAGTCCTGGAGTTGTGTATAGGCAAAGCCCATGGAATAATAAACATATCCATTGGGATACAAGTCGAGCGATTTTTTATAATCGTCTACAGCTTTCTGATATTCGGACAGTTTCATGTAGGCATTCCCCCGGTTGCTATAAGCAACCGGGATTTCACCAAATTCCAAAGCACTTGAAAAATCGTTGAGGGCTTGTTGGTAATTCTCACTATTGAAATATGCCACTCCGCGATTGATAATTGATTTGTAATCGCTTGGTTCGAGGGCGATTGAACTTGTGCAATATTCAATGGCTTGCTGGTTGGCGCGCATATCCGTCATAATGGCACAAGCCTGGGCAACCACTTCGGCATCTTGCGGACCATTCTTCACAGCAACGGAAATGTCCGCAGAGGCTTGTTCCCCATTACCGACATCTGCATAGCATGACGCTCTGGTTGCATAGGCAGACCAATTTTGCGCATCGTTATCGATGGCACGGCTGGCACTTTGTGTGCAATCATCCAATCTTCCCATTGCACGCAGTACTTGCGCTCTGGTTTCCCAGGAGGAGGATCGCGTGGAATCAATTTGCACGGCAAGATCATATTCCTGGATGGCAAGGTCCAGCTGGCCTTGTTCGTAATAGTGAACGCCAAGGTTGTGATGTGCTTTTGCAAGGCTGGGATCAAGCTCGAGAGCATGTTGCAGATCAGCGACTGCCTGACTTTCATTGCCAAGTGCCGAGTTTATAATTCCCCGGTCTGCATAGGCGAGAGCGTAGTTTGGGTCAATGGCAAGCGCCTTTTCCATTTGCTGTAGCGCAGATTCATAATCGCCTTTTTCATACTTGGCTCGGCCAAGATACCAGTACGGGGGAGCGAGCCGTGGATTTTTACGGATTACCTGTTCCATTAAATTTTGGACTTGTTCAAAATCCTTGCTCTTGTATGCTGCAACACCAGCCTGAAAATCCGGGTCCTTGATTTCGGATCCTGGTGGCACTGTGGTTGGGTCGCCAGGCTGAAAATCTGTCCTCGGTGAGGATGTTGCTGATTGTGTTTGATCTGTAACCTGCACAGGGTACTGAAAGATGGAACAAGCTGCTACCAAGATTCCAAGGATTAAAATTATTATTGAATGTGAAAGAATCTTTTTCATATTGCCCTCAACTTGAACATGGAGTGTGGCATTGATTTAATTATTCTAGCACTTTTTAGTTATACCCATTTCTCCTGTCAGATTTGTAGAGGGGTGCAGACTCAGACAGTCAACTGTAAGGACTGTCAGCCTCCACAATAATGTGTTAATTGAATGCCTTGACAAGAGCATTATATTCACAATAACATATTGACATGATTTCCTCTACCGATATTAAAGCCATCTTCTTCGACCTCGACGGGACGTTGAGACACAGTATCCCTTCCGGTGCGGATGTTTTCACCAATTATGTAATGACCCTGGGTTTGCAGGTGGACAATGAAGCCCGCCTGCGTGCCATGCGTTGGGAGCATCTCTACTGGGCGAGCTCGGTTGACCTGCGTGACGATCTGCTGGCGCATTCCGGTGATACGGAAAATTTTTGGATCGAATACAGCCGGCGTCGTCTCGTTGCGCTGGGCGCGGCTCCCGAGTGGGCTGTGGAGTTCGCGCCCAGCGTCTCGAAACACATGGGTGAGTTTTACAGGCCCGAAAGCATTGTCCCGGAGGATGTGCGCAGAGTCCTGCCGCAGTTGAAGCAGGCCGGCTACATCCTGGGAGTTATCTCGAACCGCGACAAGCCTTTTCAAGAGCTTCTGCATGAACACGGCATTGGCGAGTTCTTCGAATTCTCACTCGCAGCCGGAGAAGTCAATACGTTCAAGCCTGAACCCGGAGTCTTCGAACATGCCCTGCGACAATTGAATTTATCCGCACAGGATGTGATTTACGTGGGCGACAATTACTATGCGGATGTGGTCGGCGCGCGCCGGGCGGGTCTGCGGCCTGTCCTCTACGACCCACTCGGAATCTTCCCCGACCCCGATTGCACAACGATCAAATCGTTCGATGAGTTGAATTCCATCATCAAAGTTATATAATAGACATAATCGACAAGGCCTCGGGGGCAGCCAACGGTCAATAGGAAAGGAATAAGCTATGGCATGGGAACGTAGACTCATGCGGACGGTGCGTGTCCGCAATATCCATGAGACTGGGACACTGGCGCGTTTACTGGCAGCAGTCTCGAACATGGGCGCAAGCGTTGGCAGCATCGAAATGCTGACCGAAACGGCCCAATCGGTGGTGCGTGATATCACGGTGTATGCCGAGGACGCGGAGCACATGGACCACGTGATCGAAACCATGCGCACCAATGAAGGCACGCGCGTCCTTGAAGTCCGCGACGAAGTCCTGCAGCTGCACCGAAAAGGGAAGATCGCCATCCGCTCGCGGTTCCCCATCGATTCAATTGCCACCTTGCGGCGGGTGTACACGCCCGGCGTGGCGGAAGTCTGTCTGAAAATTGCAGATGATCCCGAACTGGCGCAGTTGTATACAAGTATCAGCCATATGGTTGCCATCGTCACGGATGGTTCCGCCGTCCTGGGGCTGGGCGATATTGGCCCATTGGCGAGCATGCCCGTCATGGAAGGCAAAGCCATGTTGATGGAGACCCTCGTCGGTCTTTCAGGTATCCCAATTTTACTGAACACAAAAGATGTCGATCAAATTGTTCAAGCCATCTCGGCCATTGCGCAGACCTTTTCCGCCATCCAACTGGAGGATATTTCGGCGCCGCGCTGTTTCGAGGTGGAGGAACGTTTGCAGGCTATGCTCGATATCCCTGTGATGCACGATGACCAGCATGGGACCGCAGTCGTCAGCACGGCAGCGTTGAAGGTCATTGCGAGGCGCGCAGGCGTGGATATTGGCAAAGTTGTCATTGGTCAGATCGGCCTGGGCGCGGCCGGCAACGCGATCGGGAAGATGCTGATGGGGCTGACCGGCAACCCGGTTTTGGGTGCGGACCTGAGCGAAGAAGCCCTGGTACGCTTCGAACGGGATGGCGGGAAGCGCTCCAGCCTGAAAGAGATCATGTCGGAATGTGAGATTGTCGTTGCCACCACGGGCGTGCCGGACCTCATCAAGCCTGAGATGGTGCGCAAAGGCCAGGTCATTCTCGCCCTTTCCAATCCAAAAGCCGAAATTGATCCTGATGTAGCCCTGGAACGCGGCGCGGTGTTTGCCGCGGACGGCAAGTCTGTGAACAATGTGATGGGATTCCCCGGCATCTTCCGCGGTGCAGTAGATTCACGCGCGCCGCGCATTACGCACGAAATGTTGATCGCGGCGGTGGAGGTCCTGGTGCGCATGACACCCAGCGGTGAACTGACGCCGCATCCCCTGGATAAGAAGGTGCATCATGAGGTGGCGCGCGCCGTGGCCGAGACTGCGATCAGGCAGGGCATCGCCCGGGCAGAGTATATTCCGTATGTGGAAGAATAAAAATTCGTAGGGTTGGGCAGCTGCCCAACCCTACGAATTTTTAAACCGGCTCTTTAATTGTTTCTTTCAACGTCGCTCCCAAACGCGTGATGCCTTCACGTATATTCTCTGGTGAGGAATATGAGAAGTTAATGCGCATCGTATTCTTGCCGCCGCCACAGGGGTGAAATGCTTCCCCGGGGACGAACGCGACTTTCTTTTCGATGGCGCGTTTCAGGACTTCGGCAGCATCCATCCCCTCCGGCAGGACGCCCCACAGGAACATGCCGCCTTTCGGTTTGCTCCAGCTGACGCCCTGCGGGAACATCTCCTCCATCATTTCGAACATCACATCGCGCCGTTCCTTATAGGTGGCGCGGATCACTTTGACGTGTTCATCCAGGAAGCCACCTTTACCCACTTCATAGGCAACATATTGATTGAAGGAAGCGGTGTGCAGGTCCGCGGCTTGCTTCGTCATTACCAGTTTGCGGATCACCTCAGGCGGCGCGATGACCCAGGCCAGTCTCAGACCTGGTGCAAGCAGTTTGGAGAACGTACTCATATAAATCACGTTGCCGCTATAGTGGCCCCCATTCGGGCCGCGATATTCACTGTCCAGTGACATAATCGAAGGAATATGATCACCGTCGTAGCGCAGTTGGCCATAGGGATCATCTTCGACGATCGGGACGCCATATTTATCAGCGATCTCGATCAGTTTGTGACGTCGTTCAAGGGAAAGGGTCGAGCCGCCGGGGTTTTGAAAATTCGGGAGGACATAAATAAACTTCGGCCCGATGCGAAGCGCGGCTTCCAGTTCATCCACGATCATGCCATCCTCGTCCGCCCGGACGGGGATGTACTGCGCGCCGTAGGCGTTCCAGGCCTGTAGCGCACCGAGATAGGTTGGCGATTCGACTACGATGTAATCACCGCGGTTGAGGAACAACCGCCCTATGAAATCCAGCGCCTGTTGGGAGCCGGAGGTGATCAGAATGTTATCAGCGGTAACCTCCACACTGTAACGGGCCGTATGCCGCGCGATCATCTCGCGCAAGGGTTTATATCCCTCCGTCGTACTGTACTGCAGAGCCTGCGGGCCGAAATGGTCAAGCACATAGTTGCAAGCTTCACGAAATTGTTTTACTGGAAAGACCTCAGGCGCCGGTAATCCGCCTGCGAACGAGATGATATCCGGTTGTTCAGTCAACTTTAGCAATTCACGAATGACGGAACTCCCCATTTTTTGCATGCGGTGGGCGTAACGATACTCCCAGGGTGTTTGCATTTTTTTTTCGCTCCTTTGAGAAAAGATAAAAAAAGCCTGGCAGGTACACGAGTACCCGTCAGGCTTGCTGACTCCTTGACAATAATATGTCATGCAGGATAAATGCCAGAATCTGTATCATGGCATACACCATGTTACCCAACTTTTATCCTCTGCGCAATTGACAACTGACACTATTTTTTGTGATTCAGGAAATTGTAAGGTTTTTTAGTACAATTCAGAACAACCTTGGGAGAGCCTCGCGAAGGCTTGTCCTGGGAGTCAAGCTCAAATAATCAGAACCTTCGCAAGGCTACACCAATCCATCCAGAGGAGGCCGACATGACCAGTGCGATCATGGCTTTTTTACACCATTTAGCGGCATTTACACTGACCGGCGCAATCCTTTATGAACATATCACATTTCGTAAGGATTTATCGCTTGCCGAAGCGCGTCGGATTCAAATCATGGATATCGTCTATGGAGTATCTGCAGGCTTTCTTGTGATTGTCGGACTCCTGCGTGTGTTCTACTTCGAGAAGGGTGCGGCTTTCTACGCCCAAAACTGGTTCTTCTGGACCAAAATGCTGGGCTTTGCCCTGGCCGGGCTGGTTTCCATCTACCCGACAGTCCGGTTCCTTTCCTGGCGCAAGTTTCTCGCCAGGAACCAGGTCCCTGAAATCACAGACCAGGAAGTCGCGCGCATCAAGATGATCCTGCGGCTGGAAACCCTTGCCATTGCTCTTATTATTTTCTCCGCAGCCATGATGGCGCGCGGGGTAGGGATGATGTAGGAGGAGTAGGGACGGACGGCTCCCTACAGGAGAGCCGTCCGCCCCTACCTACTATGATTGTTTTATCTCACCTGCAGGCCAGCCAAATCCTCGCGGCTCATAAAAACGGTCAATCCGTCGTGAAGGTATCTCTTGACTTAAATTTGACGGAGAACGAGGTCCGTCTTCAGCCGGAAGCTGTCCTGTTCCCGACAGGGGAAAGCCTGGATTGGGCAAGCCTCGCCGAGATCAGTGACAATGAAATTGCCTGCTATACCGTGGAGGATCATGCTGCCAAAGCCATCAAGGGCTTTTCTGAATTTTCAGGTCGGGTCTACGGATTGATGCCAACCGCATCCGCCCCGACGATGCTGATTTCCGGCATCCCCATGCACCGGATCAAAGACACAAATCCCCATCGGGATACCCTCAACAAGATCAAGGCTATCGCGCCCCTCAGGGGCGATGTACTGGATACAACGACCGGTCTTGGCTATACTGCCATCGAAGCGGCAAAGACAGCCAGACGCGTGGTGACTATCGAGATCGACCCCATGGCACAGGAGATCGCCCGGTTGAATCCCTGGTCGCAGGCTTTGTTCGAGGATCCAAAAATTACACAGGTCATCGGAGATGCGTTCGAGGAGATCGAAAAGTTCGAGGCTGAGTCTTTCTCGGCGATCCTGCATGACCCTCCCATGTTCAGCCTGGCAGGTGACCTCTATTCCCGGGCGTTTTATCAGCAGGCTTTCCGTGTGCTAAAACACAATGGAAAAATGTTCCATTACATCGGCGACCCCGAAAGCAAGTCTGGCGCCAGAGTCACTGCTGGTGTCATCCGTCGCTTGCAGGAGGCCGGCTTCAAGCGGATGAGGCGCGCCCCGCGCGCCTTCGGAGTGGTGGCTCATAAAGAATGAATGCACGAAACTCCCTGCTCTCCTCCCTGGCAAAGGAAGATTACTGTTACCTGACCACCACCGGCCGTGTCAGCGGGCGTCCGCATGAGATCGAGATTTGGTTCGGTTCACGAAATGATACGGTTTATCTTCTCTCCGGCGGCGGAGAGAAGTCCGACTGGGTGAAGAACCTGCTCAAGAATCCCTCGGTCAGCGTGCGGATTGCGAAGCAAACCCTCGCCGGGACCGCGCGCCTCGTGAAGGAGCGGGAGGAAGACACAATAGTCCGTTACCTGCTGGCGGAGAAATATCAGGAATGGGAAGAGGGAAAAACACTCAGCGAGTGGGCGCGGACCGCTTTGCCGGTCGCGATTGACCTGAATCCCATTCCGGGCGAATAAATCCCGCCTCCACCACGCTGACCGAATTACTCGGAGTCCTCCAAAGGATTTATAATCGCTCCGTTCTTCAGCAATCGATTCTTCAAAAAATAGGCTACATCGAAACAGGTGACTATGATAGATAAGTTTATGAGAGACCCTCTGGGGAATACACTGGCTGTGATCGTCCTGATTGCCTTGATCATTACCTGGTTACTTCACTAATATTAACCCTGAGGGATGCTCCCGTTCGGACGAACAAAGGCCGGTATGCCTGGTTGCTTTCCAGCTTTGCTTTTCTTGGCATTCCAGGAAATCTGGATCTGCTCCGAAGTGGTGGCATGACATCCCTTTTTGCTGCGATCACATTTGTCATTTTTGTTCTTAATATAGTCATTCCGATTCTGCACATGCGAGGAAAGTCTTTACATCCTCTGGTCATTGGCTGGTATAAGTGGGCGATCCCTATTACAGTCGTTGGCGGACTCGTTGTGTCCGGCTACCTGACATTTATCGAATCAACAGGGGGTCCAGTAGTGTGTGGTCCGCTGCTGTCAGGCTGTGGAGATGTCCAAAATAGTCGATACGCTACTCTGTTCGGCTTTTTACCTGTAGGCTTGTTAGGCTTCATTGGCAATCTTGCGATCCTGGTCGCCTGGGCAGCCTGGCAGTTTGGCCCGGCTTCCATCAAGAAATTGGCAGTGTTGGCCCTGTGGGGGATGTGTATCTTTGGCGTGCTGTTCTCGACGTATTTGACGTTTCTGGAACCGTTTGTCATTGGCGCAACCTGCATGTGGTGCATTTCCTCAGCCGTAATTATGATTATTCTCCTGTTGGCGTCGACGCCCGCCGCCCAACAAGCGCTTGCCATCACTGATGATTAAGGAGCTGTCAACGTACGCGCTGATCGAGGGAACAGACAGATAGCGTAGGCATTGAACGATAAAGGAAGCCTTTATGAACAAAGATTCTCTCCTTGGCGTGTGGATCGGTATGGCCGGCGACGACAGTGGCTGGGACATGAAAATTACCATCTCCATTCTTCAGCCTCTTGAAATCGGTTCCAGGCTGGGGGTATTCAACATCCCCATGCTCCCATGTTCTGGAACATTTAGAGTTGTATCCGTTCACGACGAGACCATCGAACTGCAAACCGAAAACCTGCAAGGGGAATGCAGGGAAGCCGACTCTGACGCCCTCGAATTGCTCCCGGATGGAACACTCCAGTATGTATCGAAAGGCAAGGGTTGGGAAACGCGAGGGATTTTAAAGCGTGCAAATTCAGATGGCCCCATATTTTCGAAAGAGGATGTTTAGCAAACGATTTGATTTCTAAAGGAGCTACGAATCATGAACAAGGCTTGGTGGAAAGAGGCTGTTGTTTATCAGATCTACCCCCGCAGTTTTTATGACAGCAACGGAGATGGGATCGGCGATCTGCGCGGGATAGTTCAGAAGCTTGATTATCTAAAGGAATTGGGAATTAATATTGTCTGGCTTTCGCCCGTGTACAAGTCGCCCAACGATGACAATGGCTATGACATCAGCGACTATCAGGATATTATGGATGAGTTTGGGACCCTGGCGGATTGGGAGGAATTGCTGGCGGGAATGCATAAGCGCGGGATCAAGCTGGTGATGGATTTGGTGGTGAACCATTCCTCAGACGAGCATCGCTGGTTCGAGGCATCCCGCAAATCGAAAGACAATCCCTATCGCGACTTTTACATCTGGCGCCCCGCCAAAGATGGCCGTGAACCCAATAATTGGCGCTCCTTTTTTGGCGGTTCTGCCTGGCAGTATGACGAACAGACTGGCGAATATTATCTGCACCTTTTTACAAAGAAGCAGCCGGACCTGAACTGGGAAAACCCACTGGTTCGTGAAGAAGTCTATAAGATGATGAATTGGTGGCTGCAAAAAGGGATCGACGGCTTCCGTATGGATGTGATTAACATGCTCTCCAAAGTGCCGGGCTTGCCGGATGCTCCCGTTGTGACCAGGGATCGCTATCAATTCGGTGGCCAGCTTTATGTCAATGGGCCGCGCCTGATGGAATTCCTGACGGAGATGAAACAAAAAGTACTTTCCCGGTACGATATTCTCACCGTGGGGGAGACGCCTTTTGTTACCACGCAGGAAGCGATCATGATCGCCAATGAGGAGACGGGCGCACTGAAGATGGTGTTCCAATTCGAACACATGGATCTGAGCGCAGAAACAGGAGCCGAGGTCGGAACGATCAAACCGCGCAAGCTTTCCGGTTTGAAGGATGTGATGACCCGCTGGCAAAAAGGTCTCGAGAACCGCGCCTGGAATAGTATCTATCTTGGGAATCATGACCAGCCGCGCTCCGTCTCCCAATTTGGGGACGATGGCCGGTATCGAGTCGAGTCTGCCAAACTGCTGGCGACGTTCATCCACATGCTGCAGGGCACACCTTACGTCTACCAGGGGGATGAGATCGGCATGACGAATGTCGCTTTTGAGTCCATCAAGGATTATCGGGATGTGGCAACCCTTAATTTGTATAAGGAAGCTGTAGAAGAAAAGGGAGTCGATCCAAAGCTGGCTCTGGGAGTGATCCATGCCAAAAGCCGGGATAACGCCCGCACGCCCATCCAGTGGGATGCCAGTGAACACGCCGGTTTTACAAAAGGCACGCCATGGATCAGGGTCAACCCCAACTATAAAGAGATCAATGCTGCCAGTGCCCTGGCAGACCCGGATTCCATTTTCCATTATTATAAAAAGCTGATCCAATTGCGCAAGGCGAACCCGGTCATTGTCTACGGCAGTTATGATCTCATTCTCGACTCTCATGAAGAGATTTACGCCTTCACCCGAACGTTGGAGGACGATCGCCTACTCGTTATCCTGAACTTCAGCGGGAATTCACTAGTATTCCAGTTGCCTGAAAATATCTCCTATTCGAACGCGGAACTATTGATTAGCAACTATAACGTGGACTCCAGCGAGACTCTGCGTCAGGTCACGCTCCGGCCCTTCGAGGCGCGCGTGTACCGCTTGCGATAACGCACAAGGTCATCAGCCAATGACAGAAAAAAGGCTCCGTTACCCGACTGTCCTGTTTGACTGGGGCGACACCGTCATGCGCGACGATCCCGCCTCGACCGTGCCGATGGTGGAATGGCAGACAATCGAAGTCGTCGCAGGCATCGCGGACGTGCTCAGGTATCTGCATTCCAGCGGCCGGCGGATCGTATTGGCAACCAGCGCCGCGATCTCAGATGAGAACCAGATCCGCGGAGCACTGGCGCGCGGCGGGCTCGCTGAATATTTCTCCCACATTTACTGCTTCAAGAATACGCACTTGCCGAAAGGCGAAGCATTTTATCGTCACATCCTGAGCGACCTCGCCATCCCTGTCTCCGTAGCACTGATGGTGGGCGACGGCTTCGAAAAGGACGTTCAAGCTGCGAATGCGGTGGGCATCTCGGCTGTATGGTTCAACCCCAGGTCAGAGGAGACTCCCAGAGGTGATTTGTACGTCACTGTCCATTCCATGCAGGAATTGCTTGCCTTTTTCACTTCCTTGTAGCGGTCGGAGAATCTCCGATGAAAATCATGGTCTTTACTGAAGGGACGATCTTTAGCCACTCAAACTGGCTTGGTCTCCCGCGCGAAGAGATCGTTCAGAGGGTAAAAGACGGTGAAAGACCGGACTATGCAGGCACCATTCCGATTGGTAACGCTGCCCAAAAGATACAGGCCTGGAGGAATGTCGGAGCCGAAATCCTATACCTCACTTCACGCTGTTCACCCGATGAAGTCGAACAGGCCTGGCAAATACTCCAGCGTTGTGGCTTTCCAGAGGGACAATTGCTCTTTCGCCTCGAGGAGGAAGAATACAAAGACGTAGCAGAGCGCGCCCAGCCCGATATTCTGATCGAAGATGATTGCGAGAGCATCGGCGGCGAGATCGAAATGACCTACCCTCATATTCGACCGGAAATAAAAGCGGGGATCATTTCAATTGTCGTCAAGGAGTTTGGTGGGATAGACCACCTCCCTGACACACTCACTGAACTTTTCTCGCGGTAAAATCTCTTTAACTTCATTCAGGAGCATATTATGGGTGTCATGCTGCAAGCCTTCTTCTGGGATTGTCCGCGCGTAGATAACAAAGAGTTCCAGTGGTGGAATTACGTGTGCGAGCAAGTGCCATCCCTGGCAAAGGCCGGGTTTACCTCTATCTGGCTGCCGCCGATCCACAAAGCCGCGAATCTAGGCGGACCCTCGATGGGCTATGACCCATACGATTATTATGACCTCGGTGAGTTCGACCAGAAGGGATGTATCCCGACCTGGTTCGGCACAAAGGCTGAACTGCTGAGTCTCATCGAAACGGCGCACGGCCACGGGCTGAGTCTGATCGCAGACATGGTGCTGAATCACAACTCGGGTGCGGACGCGCAGGAGCTCAATCCCATCACGAATCAATTGCGCTGGACTCTATTCAATCCGAAGAGTGGAAAATTTCCGCGCAACTGGGAATCGTTTCATCCGAGTATGTATGAGTCGTGGGATGAAATGACTTTCGGCGACATGTCTGACCTGGCGCATCGCAATCCGTATGTGTATGCCGAGTTGCTCAAACTGGCGCGCTGGCTGATTGAAGAGATTGGCTTCGATGGCTTCCGTTATGACTTTGTGAAAGGCTATGGCGCGAACACCATCACCGCATTCCAGGAATATCGGTACCTGCGGGATGGCAAGCCCTTCGTGCCGTATGGTGTTGCCGAATTTTGGGATTCTGCCAGCAACACGCTCCGCTGGGTCGAGGCGGCCAACTTCTCCAACTCAAACCCTGTGGACGCGTTCGATTTCCCTCTGCGTGAGATGCTCAAGGCGCTGTGCGACCAATATGGGTTCAGCCTGAGGAATCTCACAACGTGGGAGACGATCCTGCAAAAACAGCCGCAGACCACCGTGACCTTCGTCGAAAATCATGATCTGCGTGACGAGGGGCGTCCCATTGTCAATGACAAATTGCTCGCCTACAGTTACATCCTCACGCACGAGGGCTATCCCTGTGTGTTCTGGCATGACTATTTCAATTACAACCTTGCCCTGGATGGTACGCCGAATGGCATCGCGGCGCTGGTGAGAGCGCACGAAACCTACGCGGGCGGCGCGACGAACATCCTGTACGTGGATGATGGCTTGTACATCATGCAGCGCTCCGGCTACGCGGAGGAGCCCGGACTCGTCTACGTCCTCAACAACCGCGGCGACGCCTGGAACGGCAGACGGGTCACCACCCAGTGGGCGAACGCCTCTTTCCAACCCGTTGCCTGGTGGAGCAAAACAGACCTGGCGCGCCCGCTGAACCAATGGACGGACGGCGGCGGAAACGCTCAGTTCTTCGCTCCGCCGCGCGGCTATGCAGTGTATGCTGTGAAATGACCAAAACATAAGAGACCAGCCTGCATAAAGACTGGTCTCTCGTGTTAATGAAAGAGCGATCCTAGTCGTCTTCGTGTTCTCTTTCCCTGGAAATGCGCATGGCGAGAAGCTGTCCCCCTTCAACCAGTTCCGCATCCGTTGAGGTGAGGTGTACCTCTTGCACCAGCAAATACCAGCCTCTGCCCAGGATCGAGGAAGCATCGATAACCCCTGAGGATTCTTCGTCCTGCGTAATGAAGCCAGCCGCACCGGGTGAGAAACGCTCAGGGTCATGCTGGGCGATTTCGGTCAAGGTATCTCTTTTGAGGCTGTATAGCCAGATCCTGGCCAGATAAGGTTGATTGCCCGGATCCTCCTGGATGATGATCTGACCGTGTTTATTGATGGCGATATTATCCATCATCTTTTGGCCCTCACTGCCATCGAGCAGCATTTCGATTGTGCCGCCCGCCTCAGGCTCAGCCGGATCATGGAAGCGTATTCGCCACAAACGGCTGTTTCCGGTAAAACTGGCAGTTGTTACAAAATAGAAATCGTCAGGGTTTTTCGGGTCCCAGACACCATCTTCGGGGCGTTGGAAGGAAGTGACGCGGTAAGCCCCATTTTCATCCTTGCTGGCAGCTTCGAGTTCCGCACCGGTCATGGATGACACATCCCCAAAGTTATAGGCTGTGAAGGGTACAGGACCGTTCAATACAGTGCTGTCGGTTTCCGAGTCCAGCCCATCCACTTTGATGCTAAATAGATTTCCATTGGTAAGACCAGCCGCTTCGACGGGATTCTCCGATCTGGTTTTCTCGCCGACATAGAAATATACCTGGCCGCCGCCGCTGTCATCCAGTCCGGCAACAACAGTAGACTTCCTCGTGCCGGGGTTGGCAACGGAATTTTCCCAACTGAACTTGCCAAGCCAGGGGAGTTCGTAACTGGTGCCATCCATCAGATGGGCAAAGGCACGCCCCTCCGCCCCGGCCTCTTCACCGTTCATATAGATGAGACCCTTGTAACCACGCCGGCTCCTCGAGTCGTAGAAGGCGGAAACAGCAGGCAGGTCCGCGGAACAGAAGCGGGAAAATGTGACGGTCGCAGGTTCATACTGGTATGTCGTCGTGTTCCAGCTCATCACGTTCCTGATCAGATCTTCGCCGCTTACGACTCTTAAGTCCTTTTTGCGGATGATCCACTTCGAGATGAACGCACCCGGAGCCCCATGTGCCCGCGTGATTCCGACGGAACCATTCAGCTCATGATTCATGAGGAGAGTAAAGGTGCCATCCTTGTTATCAAAGGCGCCCAGTCCATCCGGAATGCCGACCATGCGATAAGGTGTACCATCCGGTTTCAGATTAACGGAATCACCAACCGTGAGGATCGCTTTGAACGACACATCCGGTTGGCTGGGCACGAGATAGGGTGATTGTGAACTGCTCGGGCCGGTATCTTTCGCCAGAACCGGTGCCACTGTTGAAAGAGCAATGACTGCCACCATCAAGACACTGAAAACGATTTTTCCTGAAAATTTCATATAAATCTCCTCTGTCTGAACGAATATTGGTTGGTCTACGAATTAGATTTTATTGCTTATAGTTGAACAAATTTTTAAGTCCCGATTAACAACTGGCTAACGATTTGGATACCCCAAATGTCAGGATTGTCATCGAAATCAGGTGTGCTATGATGAGGTGAAAGAGCACGTTGTTCAGAGACAATCTCTTTGGGAGAGAGGTATGAATATAAAAAATAAAATGGTCAGCCGCTGGTCGTTGGCCCTGGGGTATCTGGGAATCGTGGTTGTCTTAGTGGCTTGCGCGACCGGAGGAAGTACAACCGGGACACCCGTCACCCCCATCCCCACAGGAACTGCCTCGCTGCGTCTGGAAGGCGGCGCGGTCGAAGTGCAGGATGAGAATAATGACTGGGTGCCTGTAGGAGGGAAGACTACCTTCGAATTGGTCGGCGAACTCGAAAGCACCAACCCCTGGATGGTGACAGGCAATACGTTTGCAACCCGCGCCTCAACTCAAATTGCTGAAGGACTGGAAGTCGGCGACCTGGTGAGGGTGAAGGGAGTCATCCTTGAAGATGCCACCTGGCTGGCAAACTCCGTCGAACTCGCCGAAGAGCAGATCGCTCCCACAATTATTCTCATTGGCACAGTAAACTCTGTGGATCCCTGGGTAGTCAATGGGATTACGCTTGATGTGACGGATGATACAACGATTACCGGTGAGATTGTTCCGCACATGATCGTCCAAGTGGAAATCCTCCTTTTGGAGGATGGCACCTGGGAGGTGCTCAGCATCACGCCGCTGAGTGATTTTACGGAAATTCCCGGTTGTGCCACCGTTGCGGCGACTATCCTGCGCGTGGACGGGGACGAAGTTCAGTTCACGGGCTGGCCCCCAATCCGGCTTGATGAAGACGTCGAGATCGAAAACGAGACAGGGAGCGAGGCAACGTTAGGCGCGAACCAGAGGGTTCTGGTTGTGGTGTGCTCCACAGAGGCTGGACAGTTTATGATCACCGAGATCATTATTTTGAAAACAAACGCTGGTGGCACCCCTGCCAATGGCGAAAAAGTATTGGTATGTCACAAGCCTGATAAAAAAGGCGGTCACACGCTGAGCATCGCAGCCCCGGCGGTCCCTGCGCATCTGGCTCATGGAGATAAATTGGGGTCCTGCCCCTAACGCCATTCTTATGAGCGATATCCATAAACAGTTATGTGATTTTCTCGACCGGGAAGGCGCCGCCTACCGCGTCGTCGAGCATGAGCCAGAGGGCCGGACAGAGGTGATCGCCAGGATTCGCGGGAATCGGATCGAGCAATCCATCAAGTCCATTGTCGTGCAGGTGAGGCTGAATAGAAAGGAAAATATTTATTGCCTTGCCAACGTCCCTGGCGATTGTCGCATCGACTTTGACGGGATCAAACGTCATTTTCAGGCCGACAGCGTCGCATTCGCGGCGCGCGATAAGGCACAGGAGTTAACAGGATGCGTGATCGGGGCGATCCCGCCCTTTTCGTTCAGTGACCAGCTG
>Ga0105104_10001770_pt1 | contig 16095 bp, 9 predicted proteins | sample PPLLaktember2015_3_FD_87034 | JGI IMG/M metagenome (GOLD analysis project Ga0105104, IMG submission 87034) | Freshwater sediment microbial communities from Prairie Pothole Lake near Jamestown, North Dakota, USA - PPLs Lake P7 Core (6) Depth... | ecosystem: Environmental > Aquatic > Freshwater >... | reverse complement strand
GCCGCCCAGCGGGACAGGTCGGTCGAATGGGGCATAACGCACACATCGAAGTGCTGCTTTATTCCCAGCTGCCGCAGCTGATGGACATGACATTTCGCTTCACATCCCGTGCAGCGGACACCGTCGGCCGTTTTCGTCCCTTCACATTTTTGCGCAGATCTCAGGCGCATACAGCCGGGGACCAGCACCGTTTTATGTTCGGCGTTCAGAAATTCAGACCGGAAGGCACGATTCAATATTTCAGCACCAACCATGTTCAAATGATATTCCGATCTGGACCGCAAACATGCGAACCGATCTTCCCGCCACCGGTACTGATCTGCATTCTCAGATATAAATTTATCGACATGGGGTGTATACCCTCCCAACCGGACAAGACTGGTATCTTCAAACCAGTCGCTGAAGGCAAGCACGCGCTCCATCGTCCTGGAAAATTGCCGGTTGGTTTGTATTCCCCAATATCCCAGCCAGCGAATATATCGGAGTGCATCTTCGCGGAAATCCCCCGTTGCATCGAGCCAGACGACTAGGCGCTCCACTTCATACAAATTCAGCGGCGGACGTTCCATTCTTTTCGGCTTTCCAGGAACGAGGAAACAGGACATCATCAAACCGCGAAGGATATCGATAGCCGGTTTGAGATGCTGGTGCTTCTTCCTCCACTCTGCGAGCGCAGCGAGAATTCGGAACGGCGCGAACCTGATAGAATTTGCAGTGTGACTATACGTCCGCCAAAGAAGTCCAAAATTTAAGAGTTCGTATACATATTCTTCGTTCGTACGGGGATCTTCGAGCTCATATTCAATGATATATTGCCGGTACTCACGTGCGATGGAAAAAATTGAATTCTCCGCCCTCTCGAGGACCTGGTTTGTAAATTCCGCTATTGCCGGATAATAAGTTGAGGCAGCGGGTCCGTTCGGATTAAGCTGATATGTAATGGGCAGCTTCATTGTTACTTTTTTTTGAAATGTATACGTAAAATTTCCCTTCGGGTTTCGGCCGTGTCTCAATATTCAGGGCAGCAGGATGGCTTTAATAAAAGCGGCAACCGATTTTTGTGCACTGCTTTGATAACAGAATTCTCAGCGGGCTCTTCCTGTTTCATTCAAGAACTGATTGAGAATTGAGCATTCAGAAGATACATTCCACGTGTTACAAATTCTTCTCGTGGTGATTCTGCAGGAAGACCAGCCGGAATGCATATGCCGGCCCCCAGTAACCCCGCTTCTGCAGCCAATTCAGAAACGACCGCGGATCAAACGCACGAGCAAGGGAAAAGAAAACCAGAGCGAATGTTGCGACTCTCACGGTAATCCAAAAAACATTTTCCAGAGAAGAACCGGTGACCAAAATCAATACGATGAGAATAAGTAGAGGAAGCCAGAAGAAGGGCTTTGTCACATCACGTACACTTTTATGAACAATAGACTTCCATGAACGGTTCTTCTCCTCAACAGCAAAATAGGGTGCCCCTTGAGCGATCAACTGCTGAAGTCGTTCCGGTATTCTCTGACGCCTTCTGTACGCATACAGCGTAAGCGACGATGAAATAATCCCGGCAATGGACGTCCATATCAGCAGGAGTCCGATTAATCCGAATGCTGGAAGATGAAGTTTTTGGGCAATCCATTGAAGGACCATGTCATACATCCTGACCACATCACCGCCGACAAAAATAAATTGAAGAATGACCCCCTGCGCGGCAGCCCAAGCGCCGACGAGAAAGCCTCCGAGCAATACTCCCAATGCATTCCAGCCCAGCATCTCTATGGCTCCGGTAAAGAGAAAGCCCTGCATACTGATTGCAAGCATCGGATTCAGGCTGTTCCCGGCCGGCGACAATGCCTTCAAGCCGGCAGAAATAAAAGGCACCCAGATCACTTTTCCCCGTGTTCCGAGGCCATCACCGGCGTACGTCATCACCATCGATTGCACGCTGGACAAGGCAATTCCGCGGAATGGCACCTGTGCCGTATGGAGCATCGTACCGACACTTGCTTCAAAACTCCCGGCTGCTGCTCCATACGCCCCCACCCGCTTCCAATCTTCATGCTCGACACAGATTTTACGGAGAGAATCCCATGCATCTTTTTCCTGAACATCGACACATGTATCGAACGACACTCCGAGCGATTGCTCAATGAGTGATACGAGTCCGTTGCGCATTGCGATCACGACGAGCGGAGGATTCGACGATTGTATGGAATCCCAGAGTTTCGCATGGCCGCGGCCGGAAGCTTCCAGTGCACTAAACTCGTCGAGCACGATCAGCGCGGGCGCGCCATGCATTTTTAATTGTGTTGCCCATTCCTCCAGATATCGTTCGGTTTCAGGGTCGAACACATACGGAGGAGTCTTCGAATCACCGCGTAAGGCATACGGAAGATTTTTTCCGGTGGCAACCATCTGCAGCCGATAACTGGTTGCACCCTGGTGTGCAGCAACGCGGGCGCCTCCCAGAGCGAGAAACCCTTCAACGCCCTTATGCTGCTGCTGGAACCACCCTGTTAATAGAAGCAGCAGCGACGTTTTTCCGGATCCAACAGGCCCTGTGACACCGACCAGCAGCATGATCTACAATTCCTTTCCAGGCTGTAACATAAACTTTTACTCTTATATTCTCACAACCTTATAATCTCATAATCTTAAATTCTTTTATTCTCCTTCTCTTTTCAAATTAGAGTAATTGAACGTGAGAAGCAACGAATCAAGGAATCAGGAACGCGTGATCTCTCCTTACCAGTCACCGGACAATCCGATCAGCCATTCTCTTCCCGGAGCAGGAAATCCATAATCAGCCTGATAAAATTTGTCCAGTAAATTATTCACCCTGGCGAATACACGAACCTCTGAAGTAATCGCCTGAGTAACGCCAATATTGATAAGCGTATACGAGGAAAGTTCATGCTGGACGCGTGTATCGACATCCACGCCATAAAACGAACTCACTGCAGTGATTTCACCGGAAAAAGTAAGACCAATATCCCAGGTTTTGCGATAGGCCGCGTTGAATGTGTGTTCCGGGCGATATTCAAGATGAGACGTTGCAGCACCCGGGGTGGTGTTGCGTGCCGACAAATAAATATAATTCAAACTGAATTGACCGATGGGTTGATCATACGCTGCGCTCACTTCGATGCCTCTAAACTCCGCCTGACCGATATTCTGGTATTGCTGTACACCGGGTCTTATGACGACTGATTGTATCAAGTCCTGGATGTCATTTAAAAAAACGGCCGAATGTAATTTTAACTGGGGCATGAAATTGAAGTCGACTCCGGCTTCAGTATTCAACGCAATTTCAGATTTTAAGTCAGGGTTCGGTGAATTGCGTCCGAGGATTTCCGCGTAGAATTCCTTCATGGCAGGAAATCTGCCCTTTCGCGAAATATGGGCATAGAGCGTTGTTTCTTCAAAAAACAATTTGCTGATGCCGAGGTATCCATTCAGCAAAGAGACAGACGCCCTCAACGACGATCCATTTGCATAAACGGGAACCATCCAGTCGTTTCCCATACCGGCGACGACGTGATACTCTTTGAAGAGGAGTAAATCCTGCTCGAGGCCGACAGAATACGTGTCGGTTTCGTACCGCTTAAACGGCTGATTGAAATTCCCTGATTCAGTATGCCGGTCTTTTTTGTATGCCGCAGAAACTTTTGTCACTTCCGCAAAGAGTCCTTCGATACGCAAAGAACCATTCACTCCATAGGTATCATCATCATACACCGAGTGGAAGGATGATGGTTTTAATTGAGTGAGGAACAGACTATCGTCATAGGCGTCGAGGGTGTTTCCGAATTTTTCGTAATAGACGTTGCCTCTGATGGTCATACTTCTGCTCAGGTCTGCAGCAACCATGAAGTTGGCGATTGTTTTACCCCAATCGGTGAACCGCCAATAACGAGGCTTCGCGGTGAACATGCTGGTGGGAATTCCTTTGTCTCCATCGGCAACGAGCAATGATACTGCGGCGTCAATAGTTGAAATGTCCTGGAATCCTGTTTTGATAAAAGCACTGCGTTTCATGGACTGGCTGTTCGACCGCAGGCTGCCGCTCTGAAAAATGGATTCTGGAGCGGAGCCCGACATGGCAAACCCGTTCGAATTGGAGTACGCACCTCCCGCATTGAGATAGAATTGATTGTAAGAACCCGACGCATCCGCTCTGAATGAGTTTTCATTGCCCGCCTGAGCCGTGACAGATGCATGCGGTGGTTCGGATCGCTGGGCAGTGACGATATTCACGATCCCCCCCATGGAATTGGGTCCGTAGAGCACGGACGGCATGCTTTTCGTAACCGTTATTTTTTCGATCGAATGAACTGATAAGAAATCGAGGTCCAGGAGTTGATCGTACGGCAGGTATATCGGTACGCCGTCCATCAACATTGCGACCTGCGTCTGCGAGAATCCGCGGAGGAATATCTGTGATTCATTTTTCGGCGACAGGGTCGTATGAATTCCGGGCATGCGCGACAGGGCGGATTCGAGCGTCGTTGCGTTGAGAGAAATAATTTCTGCAGCATTCATCTCATCGGTCGTCGATGTTATTGTAATATTATCGCGTTCCGCCGTGACAATTACTTCACCCAGAATAAATGTGCGGGAAGAATCTTCGGGTAAATTCCGAGATTGTTGCGCAGCACTGTGAGAATGCAGAAGGAATGCAGTCAGGAATAAATAATATATGAGATAAGTATACTTAATTTAAATAACCTGCCAGGACTTCGTCTCATCCGGAATCTGAGATATAATACAAAGTGTACATCGTAATTACAAATGGCGATTCTCCTCAGGATCCATCTAGTACATCGATTCCAGGGAAAAGACTTTTTTGCACATACAGTTCTTTCTTGCTACATTACAGAGAGAAGTCCCATCATACCGCGAAGCCGAAGTTATGGAAATACTCAATGACACCTTTGAACGAAAAGATCGATATACGATCGTCGTTTATGGAGATTCCATTGCACGCGGCGTAATTTACGACGAACAAAAACAGAAGCATTCGTTGTTATTGGAAAATTTCACGAATATCTTGCGCGATCGCCTCAAAGGTATTGTGTATAATGCTGCAAAGTTCGGCAGTACGATTGCTGGAGGCATGCTGCGGCTGCAGGATGACGTCCTGAAAAGGAAACCGGATATCGTTTTAATTGAATTTGGGGGCAACGACTGCGATTATCATTGGGATGAGATCGCAGACAATCCCTCGGGAGAATTTCATCCCAATACGGAATGTTCAGCGTTCTATGAATTACTCAAACACCTTGTCGAGAAACTGCGCACCTTGAATATCGTACCCGTTCTCGTCTCTCTCCCGCCCCTTGATCCCGACAAGTACTTTCGCTGGATCAGTCACAACAGCGACCAGGCAGGGAAAAACATACTGCAATTCATCGGGAATGTTTCGCACATCTATTCCTGGCACGAGCGCTACAACGCGGCGATCCTCCGTGTGGCGGAAGAGACAAAGACCCGGCTTATCGATATCCGCTCTGCATTTCTGCAGAAGGACGATTATAGAAAATTGGTCTGCATTGACGGAATTCATCCGAACAAAGAGGGGCACAAGGTGATTGCCGACAAGATATTTAATTATATTCAATCAGACTATATGTTCCTCTTGAATACGTGAATACGATTCATCTCTCCTTTAGGTCACAATCGATTCTCAGCATACGTATCCGGAACACAAGCCCACTTTTCATAATAAATATGCGCTAGAGAAAAATTGCAGTCGAGGAAATATTTTTTTATATTTCATTATTCGATATATACAGATATTTTATTGCGTTATTTTAAATCTACATTCTAAAATCTTTAAATCTTCATTCTTACGGCGGGGTAGCTCAGCTGGTTAGAGCGTCGGAATCATAATCCAGCCGGAGGCCTGTAATAATATATCGACGAAGTCGATATTCAAATTTGTTTTGACTATGTTCTTTTAAATTTAAAATCTACCCTCTTCAATCTTCGATCCTACGGCGGGGTAGCTCAGCTGGTTAGAGCGTCGGAATCATAATCCGCAGGTCGAGGGTTCGAATCCCCCCCCCGCTACTAAAGATTGAAGATTTAAGATTGAAGATTTAAAAGCGGATTGAAATTTGTTGAATTGATTTACTAAATCCTCCAGATGGTTTGGGGGATTTTGTATTTTGTAATGGACCAGGATAAAGAACTACGTTCGTTTACCCCGATCGTTTTTTGATCGGGGCCTGTCCCGCCGGAACGCAGTGTAGGCGGAATCCCCCCTCCCCGCTACAAATCGAAATGCCTCGGCTTATCCGGGGCAGCTTCGTTTTGGAGTAACTGGATGATTGGAGTTGGAACGGCGTCCCGCCGAAGGCGGGATATCTCCCCCGCTAGATCAGAAACATGGAGCGCGTAGCAGATCTGGCAACAAGCATTGCTGAAGAAGTTATTATCCATACGCACGCATAGTAAAACAGAACGTGGAAAAGAAGGCAAGGCCGAGATAATAAATATCTTCATCATGAAATGAACTCCAGGAGTATCGCTTCTTATAATCCTGCGTACAACTTATTTCTCTTTCTGTCCTTCTTCATTCCGTTTCTTTGCCATAAAGTCTGGATATAACTTCTCCATGCATTCAGGGCAGACACCGTGACTAAATTTAGCTTGTGAGTGTGCCTGAATATATCCTTCGAGTTGTGTCCAATATCCTTTGTCATCACGAATCTTTTTACAACTTGAACAGATTGGAACAAGGCCGCTTAAAACGTTAATATCAGCAGCGGCATCCTGTAGCTCCTTAATTAATCGTTCGCGTTCCTCTTCTGCTTTCTTGCGCCCAGTAATATCTCGGCCTATACCTATTAAGCCAATGATCTGATTTTGTTCATCCCGAAATGGCATTTTAGTGGTAAGCAAAAAATGTTTCTGACCTTCTCCATCAATCACATATTCCTCTCTATTGATCACAGCCCGACCGGTTTGTATTACTGATCGGTCATCAGTAATAAACCCTTCTGCCAATTCTTTCGGGAATAATTCAAAGTCATCTTTTCCTAAAACCTCAGCTTCTGACTTGCGACCCATATTAGTAACATCTGCCCGATTAGTGAGTGTTTTTCGATAATTCAAATCCTTTGTATAGATTCCATCGGGGATGTTGTCAATTACTGCTCGCAAAAGATTGCGGTCCTTTGTCAAAGCTGCATCCATTCTTTTTTGTGCTGCTAAGTCTCTCACCTGCATACGCCACCTATAAATCCAGAAAACAATTCCGGCTGCAACGACTACTAAAAAAAGTCGGAACCAAATAGTTTCCCAATACGGTGGTGTGATAACGATAGGTAAAGCTATACCCTTCTCATTCCATACACCGTCATTATTTGATCCTTTAACTCGAAAAATATATTTTCCCGGATCTAAATTTGTATAGGTCGCAGTACGCTTTGTGCCGACATAGTTCCAATCATTATCAAATCCCTCCATTTTATATGCATACTGATTTTTTGAAGATGAAATATAATTAAGTGCTGCAAAATCAAATGAAAAAACAGATTGTTTATAGGAAAGAGTCAAATCCTCTGTTTTTTCAATTGCGCTTTCATATCCTTTTTCACCAATGGGCACAGATTTATTAAAAACCTGAAAATCCGTGATGACAATTGGTGGAATGAATGTGTTTTCGGTGATTTTATCGGGATCAAATACATTGAATCCGTTTGAACCACCAAAATATATCATTCCGTCAGATCCTCTTAGGCAAGATCGTTGGCTGAATCCATGGCCCTGTAACCCGTCTCCGTATGTATAATTCTTGAATTCCGGTTTTGCCGGCAGGTTGATTGCATTAATAAATTTTGATAAGCCTTTATTTGTGCCAATCCAGAAATTTCCATGCTTATCTTCAACAATGCTGTTGATGGAATTATCAGGCAGCCCATGTTCTTTTTGATAACGTGTAAACCCCTTAGTAACTTTATTAAACAGATTTAGGCCGACATCAGTCCCCATCCAAATATTCCCTTTACTGTCTTCGAAAATTGACATTGACCTATTGCTGCTCAAGCTTGTACTATCGTTCTCGATATTTTGAAATCTTTCAAATCTTTTTGTTGTTATGTCGAGATGGCTGAATCCGTCTACACTTGCAAGCCACAAATCGCCATTTTGTGTTTCTATAATTGCTTGGACATAGTTTGTAGCTATTCCCGAATTTGATGTATTGTACCTGGTAAATATTTTCTTTTTGCTGTCAAACATATTCAATCCGCCACCCATGGTTCCTACCCATAGATTTCCTCTACTGTCTTCAAAAACAGAGAACATATTGTTGCTCCCTATACTATTGGTGTCTTTGGGATCATAATAATAATGTTCAAATGTTTCAGTTTTAGAATCAAATCTATTTAGGCCGCCGCCCCATGTTCCTACCCATAAGTTTCCACGCTTATCTTTACAAAGAGCCCACACAGCATTAGAACCAATGCTCCTTTTATTCAAAGGATCATGAACATAATGTTTAAATGTACCGTCTTTTTTATGATACCGGTTCAAACCTCCTTCGGTGCCAATCCAGAGAAAGTCATTATCTTCCAGAAAAACATTTACCTGATTATTGTTTAATGAATTTGAGATGCCGGGTTCGTTCTCGACATGGATAAACTTTTCAGATCCTGGATTTATTATATTTATTCCATTACCAAATGTCCCTATCCAAATGCTGCCTTGTTTATCCTGGAAAAGAGAATAAACAGAATTATTACTGAGACTCGTTCCCCTGTTAGGATTGTTTTTATAATGAACAAATCTATTGACATCTTTTTTGTAGGTATCGAGATCAAGGATGTCCAATCCACCATTTTCAATACCTATCCATAAATTGTGTTTATCGTCCTCTAAAAGAGAGAGAATCGTGCCCTGAGAAATACTGTTTGGATCATATTTGCTATTCTGATAATGGACAAATACACCATTTGAGGGACGGTCCTGGGCGTTCGTAAATAAATCTAAACCGGCTGCTGTGCCTATCCATATTCTACCAGTCTTGTCTTCCAATATTGAGTAAACATCGTTATTGCTCAAGCTATGAGGATTTTTATCGTTGTAATAATAATTGATGAATGAATCCTTTTCTTTATTATACAAGTGCAAACCATAACTGGAGCCTATCCATAAATTATTTCTGCTGTCAATAAATATTACCCTATGCCCTCCGGTATTCAAGTCAGTCTTGTTATGTGTAATAATACTTTGAGTATAAATACGAACACTATCATTTTTAGAATCGAAACGGTATAGTTCAATAGCCGTACTTATCCAAAGTATTTTGTCTTTATCTTCTGCAATTGAAAATATTGAGCCCCGTGGAATTTCTGGATACTGAATGAATCGATCGTTCTTTCTATCGTAAAGATTTAAACCTGTTGCAGTGCCAATCCACAAGTCTCCCCTGCTATCTTCAAACAAAAACATAACATTGCTACTACTGATTGAATATTGATCTCGAGGGTTATTTTTGTATACACGAAAATTATATCCCTCATAACTGTTTAGACCGTCATTTGTTCCAATCCAAATAAAACCATACTTATCCTGTATGATGGATAAAATCCAACCGTGTGAGAGACCGTCATTAATGGTGAGATGTTTAAATTGTATGTCTTTTATTTGCGCAGTTGCAAAGCTTACTAAAAGAACAATAAACAGCCATGCAGATATTATGATTTTCTGCAATGGCAAAAGTATTTCTGAAAATGAATTTTGCATAATATTCTTCTTTCTTCAAACCTAAAGTCACATTATGTTGGTACGTCGCCTTAACAAATTCAGTATTTATTGATGTTATAGTTCGGATAAAGTTTTGCCGCACAGTCCAGGTATATATTATAACAAAACTTCGCATTAGATCGATCCTGAATGTAAGATTCAATTTGAGTCCGATACCCCTGGTCGTCACAAATCGGGGCAAGTCACTTGAATAAACCGATTATTTTATACACTAAGCTAAATCTAGTCGAAGTATTAATAAAATATTTCAGCCGTATACAATTTTCAACCTAAGGTAATTTCTATGACTAAATAAATTCCAGAAAAAAGTGTTCTGATTTCTGGATCAATAAATTCAGATGTTCATAGTTCTAATATACGAATTAATCGAGAGGTCTAATTTTTATAGGAGAATGAGGAAGTTTCCCATTTTGAATTGCTTAATTCTGAAGGGAAAAAGGGAATCTGAATCTTACCCGGCAGTACGTGGCGCTCTCCCGCTACTAAAGATTGAAGATTTTAGAATGAAGAATGTTGAATTGATTTAATAAATCCTCCAGATGGTTTAGGGGATTTTGTATTTTGTACTGGACCGGGATGAAGGACTAAAATCAAGATACATTTCCTGTTCGATGGATATCTTTCGATTGGGGGTTCTGAGCCGAAGGCTCATGCGCCTCTGGCGCAGAATCCCCCCCGCTACAAAATTTAAAATTGCAAATTTAAAATTTTAGATTGAAGATTTTTTATAAAATCCCCGGCTTGTCTGGGGATTTTTATTTGTCATAATAATTGGGTGATCAGAGTTGTAAGGAGGGATTCCGATGTTTTATTCGGAAATCTTAATGTGGAGGTCTTTCCCGCTTTACTATTGGCCGGTTCTGAAAAGCTGCGGTCTCTTTTGCAAGCTCTCCCCAAATAAAGTACAACAGACTCATGGATTTTAATATAAAATCCTTCCCAGGAGATAATAGTATTTATCCAAAGTTAATAATTATCCGGGGTTATTCTCGACAACCGTTAAAGGATTATTCTTGTTCCGCAATCACAAATTTGACATCGTAAGTTTTCAACCACTCGATATCGTCAGGTTTAATTTTGGAATCTGTAATGAGATAGTTAATTAAGGATAAGGGGCCAAGACTTGCAAAGGAGTTCTTACCTATTTTTGTGGAATCAGCGACCAAATAGATTTCATTTGCCGCTTCGATCATAGCTCTTTTTACACAGATATCACTGATTCCCGGATATGTCAATCCTGATTTCAATACGATGCCTGCAGTTGCCAGAAACAATTTATCGACATGTAAATTTTGGAAAAAGTCAGAAGCTTTTTGTCCTGTTAACGAAAGGGTCGGCGCTTTAAATTCTCCACCGGTCACATTCACATTTATTCCCGCTTGTGCCCCCAGTATAAATGCAATATTGAGAGCATTGGTAATGACTGTCAGGTTTCTATATCCACTGATCAATTTGGCTATCTCGGTTGTTGTGGAACCGGAATCGAGAATTATTGTATCACCTTCATGAATGAATTCAACCGCCTTCCGAGCAATCGACGTTTTTTCTGCAAGGTTCTTTTGGTTCTGCAAACTGAGATTCCGAACGTTTAAATCGATATTTTTAAGATATGCACCGCCATGTTCACGGACAATATTCCCCTCTGTTTCAAGCCGCTCAAGATCTTGACGTATAGTTACCTCGGTCACTTTAAAAATCTTGCTTAATTCTGTGACTTTGGCATGGCCGTCTTCTCGAATGAGCTCAAGAATTTTTTCGCGCCGCTGATAAGGAAGCATACTATTCGTTCATTTGTTTATAATTCGTTAATTGACTGATAGAAATCAATTTTAAGTTGTGACGTCGAGCCACGCTCTCTAAATCCTTTAAACGGGCCATCGTACCATCCTCGTTCATCACTTCCACCAATACGCCAGCCGGTGTTAAGCCAGCTAATCGTGGCAAGTCGACAGAGGCCTCCGTGTGTCCATTGCGTCCCAACACTCCTTCTGGATGTGCAATCAGCGGAAACATATGGCCAGGGCGGCCTAAATCTCCAGGAGATGTTTCACTATTGACAAGAGCTTTTACAGTTTGCGACCTATCGAAAGCCGAAACACCAGTGGTGCATCCACTTCCGATCAAATCTACCGATACGGTGAAATTAGTTTTCATTAGTGCCGTATTGTTTTTTACCATTCTTTCGAGCGAAAGTTTTTTACAACGTTCTTCGGTAAGAGCCACACAGATAAGACCCCTTCCATACTTCGCCATAAAATTTATAATCTCTGGAGTGATCAACTCCGCCGAAGCAATAAAATCGCCTTCATTTTCACGGGCTATATCATCAAAGACTATAACTATTTTCCCTTTTCGGATATCCTCTATGGCTTCTTCTACACTGTCCAATGGAGTCAATAAATTTTCCTTTGAATTACTAATTCTTATTCTAATTTTCTTTTAAGGTACAAATATTAGGGTTTTTTTCCAAATTAGAACATTTTCTTAACTTTTTCACGTTTTATTATTATTAATCGAAAATAAGTGAAGCATCGATGACAGAACTAAGAACCAAATACAAGTTTTAGAATATCACACGGGACCCGGATTACACCTGCAGCACAATTGAAAATTCCTCGTTTGTCTATTTACCAAGAATGGTTTGTAAATCCGAGTAGTTGAAATAGAACCTGATTCAGAAATTGAACGTCTACATCCCGATAGTGTGCATAAATAATATCGGGAGCAACTGTGATGCTTGTGAATTATAGATCAACGCCCGCGTTAGTCATTGTACAGATCCTATTTCTTCAAGTGCTTATCTAAAAATCCAAAAACAGTATTTATATTTTCTTTTGAATTAAAAGAGGGACCGCCGTGAATGTACACAATAACAGGAAATTTTACATCGTCATTGTCAGAAGTATAAATATCAAGTTTTTGAGCATCCGATAGAGTTGCATACGGTATGTTCGTCCATTTTCGTATGCCCTGAGCTTTCGTCGAAGCTTGCAGTAAAACAACCACTGCAAAGAATATAAGCGATAAAACGACTGCTTGAGTTTTCATACTTTAATCAGCAAAAGATCCCGCGTTAACGGTGCAAGGGTCACTATTTTTCTCTGATTTACGTTTTCACCCTCTCCCCTGAGTAAGAGGAATTCTTACATTTAGTATCTCACACTCATCACTCCCGGTGCTTCGAATTTCTTTGAAGCATCATCAAGCACCAGTACCCAATCGTTGCCATTTAAATTCCTGCCTGGGGGATCAAATAGTCTGGATCCCTTGTTCTTGAAAACACCTATCTTCGTCGCTTCTCCGGTTCTTGGATTATACCACCATGCATTTACTACGGATCCTGAAATTTTTCCCATATGAATGGAAAATTCACGTCCGGTATATGTATATGCCATGAGATAACCATTACCACGCGTTACAAGTATGCGGTCATATTTTTCACCTTTATCCCCCGTAACCGCGGTTTGATCATTAACTCGATCGAAATATGGACGTGACAGAATCAAGTTTTTCACATACTGCATCTGAGAAGAGCCGGTGTCTTCCAACGCTTCAAAGAAAGAAATCTTTGCTCCACTTTCTCCTTTATTAATTCCTTGTTTGTAGACCTGCCTTACCGTGTTTTGTCCATAAGCATGACCGCAAGCGCCGGCGAATACAGACCAATATGCATAACGCCTCACATCAGAAGATTTCCAATAAGGTTGAGAATGATCATGCAGTCCCTGTGGTAAAGATTCGTAGGATGGTTCGCCATCGATTGTGGGCTTTATCGGGGCTTTTGAAAGGTCTTCCAAAACATATCGCCAGTTATCTTCCCCATATTTCTTACCAACAGTATCTTGAGCATAATTTCGATGTCCGGAGGAAAACATATTGAAATCGAGCCACGAAGCTCTCTGAAACCAAGTTGAAGATTGAGTCCTGCCGTATGGGTGAAATGTTATCAAGTGATTTGGATCATTTATTTTTAGTGCAGCACCAATGGTTTCCCAAATATCTTTATTTACATCACCCTTGGCGCTTCCACCATTCATCCAAATAATATTAGGTCTCTCTTTAAAATGATCTGCAAGATGAGCTGCGAATAATTCCGCTTTTTCTTTTGTCATTTCCTTTTCGCGTAATACTAATTGACCCCATGTGGGTGCAATAGCCAAATAGATGCCATTTTGTGCTGCGACATCTATAATATAATCCACATGATCCCAAAAATCGTACTGTGCTGCATTGTCGGGATCATTCCCGGGTGTATGGTCAGGCTGAGTCAAGTCTTTGCTGAGATATGCAGAATCACCATGCACATTTTTATCATTATAAGATTGATAAAAGATACATTGCACCACATTAAAACCTTTCGCTTTTCGGTTTTCAAAGTACTGCTTCACGTCATCTCTGTTCATTCGTTGAAATATGAGCCACCCGGTATCACCGAGATAGAAAAACGGCGTTCCATTTTCATGCTGCAAGAACCGTCCATTTCCAGATACCATAAGTTTTCCATTTTCCCATGGAGCCTGGCCTACTGCTATCTGAGTCATAAAGATCAAGGAGATAAGAATAATGATTTTCTTCATATGTCTATTTACCTAAAAGTTGATGGGATGTTGGAGAATTACTTCAGAAGACTTTCTAAATACATTTCTATGTTCGTATAATCTTTAGACAGCGTATATATTGCGCCATCGTTTGAATCGAGCGGGTTTAGCCCATTACTTTTTTCCCATTCATCTGTTATACCGTCGTGGTCAGAATCGCCTGGTGCGGCAAGTGATTTCAATTCCGGCCAGCCGCCCACTTCATCCTGTGAGTCTATTATTCTGCCGATTCCTTCTGTCACTTCATGAATAAGCCGAGAGTCAACGGCATCACGTTGAGGACAGACTGCACCGACATGTGCAAGAACATCTCGATATGCTACTTCTGCAGAGGTCGTGGCAACGGTTGATACAACCGTAGGAGTATCTACGATTGTGACTTCGCCTTGAATTTTTCCGTTTGAGGAACGAAACAGAGCAAGCGGTATTATGGTTTGTTCCGGTCTTCCCTCTACCACATTACCGTGGAGGTAAAAGGTTACCCGCGCAGTCTTCGTAAGAACGATTGGTGGATATGCGCTGCTCTGGGGTCCCGGACGCAAATAATTTGAGACATAATTCGCATTCAACCGGTCGCCCGTCATCCCGCTGCAAATATTTCCCCAGTTATAGATGACATTATTCCGAACATCAAATGTCGGCCACGGTAATTTGCCATAATTATCGCCTAATCTCGGATTCCTCGCATTATTCTTCAGCCATAAATTATGATGTAATGTCACTCCGCCATTAGCGCGCACAAGCGATCCGAAACCATGCGCTCCTTTCTTATGGACGCTTTTATTTAATGCCTCACCAATTAAACACCATTGGACGGTAATACTCGAAATTCCCCCCGAAGGAGAGAGGCATTCATCCACGGACCAGGTTGCGCTGCAATGATCAATGATCACATCATGCGCATCTCCTCCAATGGTGATAGCATCCATTTGAGAACCATAAAGATTTCCGGGGCGTGAACGAATATATCTTACGATGACATTATGCGCTTCAATGTCCAACGAGCTTCGTTTGAGGCAGATTCCATCTCCCGGCGCTGTCTGACCTGCAATAGTCACATACGGTTCACGGATGGTGACAGGTTTTTGCAGATCAATGGTACCGGAGATCTTGAAAATAATTACCCTTGGTCCTTTCACATTACACGCCTGGCGAAAACTTCCTGGTCCCGCATCATTCAGATTGGTCACTTCAATCACCTTCCCTCCACGTCCACCCAACGCAAACCGACCATATCCTTCTGCACCTGGAAAAGCCAATGGCTGGGAATGAATTTTTATAGCCGACAACAGCAGCATCCCAAAAATTATTTTAGGTTTTATCATGCGATTTCACTTTTTCTCTCCATTGAATGACCAAGGGATAAAATTGTATTGTATCGTTCTCTAAAAATAAGCGCATACTTGGACTATGCGCTAACACAATCGACGAACAACTATCACATCAATTATTATTCACAGAGTTTTCCACCAACCAACATCTCTTGCGATGCTCTCATGATTCATCCTCATGACACCATGGCACCTCATCCCTGTGCCGAAGCACAGGGATGTTTATGCCATGTTTTTTTAGAAACCAACTGCCAACGATAAACGATTAACACCGCCAAAGATGCCCATGTACGTTGTTTTCGAATAGATAATGAACAGGTTTGGCCAATCGATTGAGGAGCTAATCTATTGTATCATCCTGGTGTGCAATTTGATAGATACGAATCTTGCTGAGGAAG